>Ga0315274_10002820_pt1 | contig 25931 bp, 21 predicted proteins | sample YL17G02_20_MG_FD_203700 | JGI IMG/M metagenome (GOLD analysis project Ga0315274, IMG submission 203700) | Sediment microbial communities from Yellowstone Lake, YNP, Wyoming, USA - YL17G02_20 | ecosystem: Environmental > Aquatic > Freshwater > Lake > Sediment | place: USA: Wyoming | collected...
CCACGAATAAAGAAGATATTTATTTACGCAATTCTATTCGACTTAATCTCATCCCGATTATAAAAGAAAAATTCGGTGTGGATATAGAACAAAAGATTGGACATCTCACAACACTTTTGCGTGAAGACGAGGAATACCTCAATAACGTTACGAGATTGATGCTCTCACATTTCGTTAACGACTTAAATAATCCCAGAAAGCTCATCCTGAAAGACGCCGACAAAGTTGATTACACGATTCTGAGACGCATTGTCCGCTTATGGATTATGCAATCTACGAAATCATTCTACTCACCAGATTTCTCAAAGATTGAAACCATCTGCAAAATAATCAGTGAAAGAAAAATTGGCAAGATTGTATCTATCGATAAGAATCTACATTTTATCTTGAAGAGAAACTATGGTCTGCTTATGGAAAAATTTCCTGAAGAAAAATTAGAAAAGAAATTTTGTGTTAAACTAAAAGATTTTATGGATAAAAAAATATCAGACATTAGTTATAAGATTCATTTTCGAATATTTAAACGTGGCAACGTTATTGATATGAAACAAAAAAGTAGGCTGAAAGAATATTTCGATTATGAAAAAATTATGTTGCCTATAACTATCAGAAATAGAAAAGCTGGCGATAGATTCCAGCCGCTCGGGATGAAGAATTCAGTGAAACTTAAAGACTTTTTTATCAATGAGAAAATTCCTGTTGAAAAGCGTGACACCATTCCCGTTTTCGAATCAAATGGCGAAATATTCTGGATAGCAGGACTAAGAATTGATGAGAGATTTAAAGTGAATAAAAACACGAAAAAGATTCTGATGATAGAATTAAAGAAAATTTCAGGCAAGCTCAAGCGATAAAGACAACCTGACCACGAAGTACACGAAGAAAGAATAATAGAACACTGATTAACACGGATTGAAGCTGATTCACGCTGATAATTAATCTGCGAAAATCCGTCTATATCTGCGTTAATCCGCGTTCTACTATATTACCTGAGTCCTCCGTTGCTAAATTAATTTTTTAGAAAGAATAGAATGAAAATATTAGTCGATTCAGATTCCTGTCCCACAAAAGATGAAATCATCGAGGTGGCTCAAAAATACAATCTTCGAGTTACTTTTATATCAAGTCATTCACATATCATTACTGTTCCAGAAGAATATGAAGTAATAGTCGTTGGAAATGCCAAAGATGAGGCAGATTATGCCATCATTAATCGAACAGAAACTGGTGATATTGTCGTTACGCAAGACTACGGATTAGCAGCAATGTCCTTAGCAAAAAAAGCTTATGCAATATCACCGCGGGGACACATCTATAAGGACACAAACATAGATGGATTATTGAATCAAAGGCATATTGGGCAAAAAATCAGAAGAGCAGGTGGAAGAACAAAAGGTCCTAAAGCCCTAAAAAAAGAAGACAGAGAAAAATTCCTCAGTAATTTGGAATGGTTGGTAAAATTCGCACTTGAGAAGTTGTAACGCAGGCATCTTGCCTGCTTTAATAAAGCCGACGAGACGTCGGCGCTACAATCGGAATTACCATTATTTCTGATTTAACCTAATAATCATCCCCTTTTTCTTATCATAGATTGGGATAACTTTGGTCGAATCAATTTTCGCACAATATCCAAGGTCTTCCTCAGAACCAATCCCGATAAGATACCTGCCATGGTCAGAGGTATGAAGCATACTCAATATATTATCTTCATACTGTTGATAAAGGCGCCTCGAAGCCGTAGCTATATCAGAAAGTTTATGGGGAATAGATAATTTTTCGTAATACGCCACAAGTTTATGGATTACTGCTCCCGCACAAACTGTATCCTCAAGAGAAAAGTACCCTGTTCTACCGCTACAAACGAACACAATTAATTCGTCTTTCTTTTTCTTTAAATAATCCACAATAGTATTAAGATTAGCGAAAGTGCAAATCATCATTTCTCTCGCCTTTTTAGCTTTATCAATAGCTCGAGTCCCATTTGTTGTAGTCAAGATTAAAATTTTATTTTTCACCACTGTTTTCGTATATTCCTGAGGTGAGTTGCCCAGGTCAAATCCCTTTATCTTCTTAGCCAATCGCTCTCCACCTAATAATACATTAGGCTTGTTTAACTTTCCTTTTAAGAAATGAGCCTCTGCGGGGCTTAAAACTGTATAAAAACCTCGACATCCGTTATGCAAAGCAAAACAAACAGATGTGCAACATCTTAGCACATCAACAACAACCGAAATACTTCTGGGAATCAGGGCATCCCTGACATCCGTAGGTGTAAAGAATAATTCAATATTAGCCATAATAAGTCCTTGATTTTTATCTTAAAAACTCTAATATTTTTTAAAATGTTAGTGTATATAACGAAAAAATGAAGTCAAGCCATAATTTGAGACCTCTGAAAAACTAACATTTTACGTAAAATACGAGATTGATTCGTCGGCTTCGCCTCCTTACAATGACAGTCACTTATCTTTCTGGAGCGGTTTGTAAGGGCGTATCGCGATACGCCCTTACAGTGTCATTCTGAGCGAAGCGAAGAATCTCGTGGTTTTTCAGAGTTCTCAACTTAAAGGAGCCTTCTATGAAAAATCCCTTTTTAATCGGCAAAAAAATCTACTTGAGACCATTAGAATTAAGCGACCTTGAAAAAATCACGGCATTCAGAAACAATCAAGCCAGTCGAGATTATTTTGCCGAGGATATTCTCTATCCTTCGACTCATCTTGAGAATGAACAATTTATAAAAGATTTTACTCAGAATAAATCAAGTGTCGTATTGGCTATCACCATAAGGGAAAATGATAAGTTAATCGGATATGCTGGACTTACGAAGATAAGTCGGGTAAGTCAAAATGCTGAATATTTTATTTTTATAGGAGATGAAACAGAATGGAACAAAGGATACGCCTCAGAAGTAACAAGGCTTATTGTCGAATATGGTTTTGAAACAATCAACCTTCACAAAGTATGGCTGGCAGTCTTTGAAGAAAACGTTGCAGGAAAGAAAGTGTATCAAAAGGCAGGATTTTCAGAAGAAGGCTTCCTGAGAGAATCAGCCTTCCGCAACGGCAAATTCCACAATATAATCCTTATGGGTATCCTAAAAGAAGAATACAAAAAAATAAAAGCATCAGGAAGATTTTAAGGATACACAAAAAAATTAGATGCGGTTTATATCCCCTGAAATATTAATAAAATAATTAATAAACCATCCGGGAATATGCCTGGTTAAAATCTTAGGGACAAATGTCCCTATTACATTTTCTGTTCAGGATGAATATCCTGAACAATCAAATTTTTGTTTAATCCACATATTTTTCTTTTAACTGAAATGCTCGCGTGAAATGTTTTTTGTAATACTGAAAAGCGACGAGTAGTGATGTAATTGTTACTGATGTTGGTAGCATAAACATTACCATAATCTGATATTTACCCGCAACAATAGGTGATGAACCTGCCAAAATTTGTCCTGTCATCATTCCAGGCAAATGAACAATTCCTGCTACCATCATTGTATTAATTGAGGGAATGAGACTGGCTCGAATAGATTTATTAATATAGGGTTTTGTGGCTTGAAACGAAGTCGATCCTAAAGCTAAAGACAATTCGATTTTCTTCCTGTTAGTATCAATTTCTGAGGCTAATCTTTCCACAGCAAGTGCAGCTCCATTCATCGAATTTCCTATAATCATCCCTGCTAATGGAATCATATATTGAGGCTCCCACCAGTTCTTCACTCTTATAACAACCTCTAAAACATAGAAGATGGTCAGAACAGAACCGACGGTCAAACTCAATCCCACAATTCTATAAACCCCTTTAGCACCAACTTTTTCTGGTCTTTTGCCCCCTGTTATTGTTGCAATAACAAGCATCGCAATAACAAAAATTACTACTGCCCACCAGATGTTTAGATTAAAAATATAACCGATAATATAACCTATCAGGATTAATTGTAGGAAACACCTTAGAGAGCCGATAATCAGACTTTTTGTAATGCCCAATCTTTGCCACACCGAAATTCCCAGGACGACAAATATCATTCCCCATACTGCGATAAGGCTCTGGGGGCTTAAATCAATTATCTTTTCCATTTTTAAAACCCCTTTTATGTTTGATGAATCAAACCGCTACACGGAAGATAATTTATCAGGACAAAGAAGGAGTAAAAATCTTGGTATTTCCACTCTCTCTTTCTTTAATCAGTATACTTCGACCTGGAATAGTAACCCCTTGATATTCAAATGGTTGCTCGGTGAAATTCGCAACGATTTCTACTTTATTATCAAACACAGTCCGTTGAACCAAACGGTCGGGAGTTAGCCATTCGAAGTCTGTCATTTGTGAGAAACCCAACTCCCTGTGCAATGGTGAAAAGAAATCGTAATGTCTTTTCATCATTTCTTTGAGTTTTTTGAACTCATCAAGATTCAAGTGATAAAGTGGTGGGACTTGATAGAGCAGTTCCGTAAGAGCAACCGTGTCCAATACAGTTTTAAACTTCAAACTGCTATTCCCCCAATGGTTAGTTGTAACAACTGAGTCATGAAAAACCACTTCATAAAGCGGTAATCGAAATCCTGGATCGTAATAGAGATACCGATATTTCTCCTTCAAAGGAACTTGCTTTAAGAAAATTGCAGGTCCATCAGGAGGAAAGTATCCTCCAAGATAATATTCCGAGGTTTTGTCATTTAAATCCGGGTCACCCCAACCAAATCCTGGTCCAAACATCCCTTCTGCAATATGAATAACCGGGGCGGCATAAGAACTACCACCTTCAGAACCAATCACAACTTTATATGTATCCCGAATCCAAGCGAGACGATCGTTGCGTGCCCTTACATCCTCTGCCTGTGTAGCTGGATGTAAAGGTGAATAATCATCATAAACCTCTCCAAAAGCGTCACAGTCCACAAAATAGTAATTATAAGGGACTTTCTTCATATTCTCATTAACTCTTTTTTCTACATAAGGGCGAGCAGCAATTGGGCTAAGTTTATAACCCTGTTTCTTAAATCCACCTCTTTTTTCACCATCCTTACGAACAATAGCTCCTGTTTCATAAAGTTCCTTGTCAAATTGTGCGGTGGACCAGGTGGCATCAGTTCCCTTAAGTGCTGGGTCGTGAATACTATGAAAGGAATCATAGGTTCCAAAGAGATAACCCATTTGATCAGCTATCAATGCAACTTCCGGACGTTTTTCTACTCCACTCCAACCATCCAGACAAAACTGCATTCGATCAAATCCTGCCTCTTTAATTTGCTTTAACATTTTCACTGAGACCCCATCACCCCAGTTGTCAACCTCTTCCATAAAATCAGGATAAGCTGCCTTTAGTAAAAGAGAATTCATTCGGCATAGTTCAGGTAAAGATAGTGTCTCTCGTTTTCTCTGAACTAAATCGATGGCTTTATCAGGCAAAGAAACGTCCTTCCAAGAGGCTTCATCATAAAAGTCAGGGAGTTCGAGTAATCTGGAAAGTTCATCTGTTACTTCTCTTTTAATATAATCATAGGGCCAATCTATCTTTGTGATTTCAATCACGTTATTCCACTGCTCCTGGTTCATCAATTCCTTGATTCGTTTCCCAGGAGATGGCTTATCAGCCGCACTTTGCTCTATTAATCTCTGGCAAAATGGCTTCCACTGTTTTCGATAAATGTCATAACGAGTTAAAATTTGATCACCCCACAGATAAATATGTGGTGCTCCTAATAGCCGTTCCACCTTGGGAATTTTCTTCATTTTCTCCTTCAGGGTTACAAATTTCCCTTGTTCAATAAGCCAGCTTCTAAATCTCTTTGCTGGCTCAATAGGAGAATAGTTCTCACCTAAACAGATAAGAAATCCGTATTCTCTCTCAGCATTATTGGGAGGAAAATTATGTGTGAATCGAGCTTCGAGTTTCTCCGATGTTTTGTTAAACCTTATTTCATTATTATAAGGATTGGTAATTATATAAGTTAATATATAATCCCCACAGTCAAGACCCCCAAATGGCATACCAATGCCTTCCAGAGTATTCCATTCGCCACTTTCTATAAGATAATCGGTCCACTGTTTATCATCAAGGGGAATATAACACCCTTCCCAACGGGGCCAGATCAATGCCTTTAATTTTCCTGTATCCTGAATAATGGGCCATATAAATTCTTGTGGTTCCTTTGAGCGAATTCGAACAGAAAGGTTAGTTCCCTGCAACTCGATAATAGCCGTAATACCCTTTTCAGGGAATTCCCATTCAGCTTTGGATTCTTCTTGTTTTAACTGTTGAACTGGACCAAGATTTGCCTGAGCAATAGATATTGGGAATTCAGAATGTTCTTTCGGTTTGGCTTTAACCTCAAGAGAGGAGAGATTAATTTGGATAGCCCATAGATTATTTTTCAAAATGATTTCATTATCTTGTGTTGATTCAATCCGGGTGATGATTACAATTATGAATAATAATAAAAAAATATGAAGTGTTTGATTTTTTAATTTCCCCATAATAGATTTTCTCATTTTAAAGAAGTGTTTTGATAGAATAATAACAGATAAGACAATTAGATATGAAAATCCAATTAGAACCTATTTTTCTTTATTTTTCAACTCTTTCCATTGCCCTATCAATAATAAGGCTATGTATATCCCAGGCGAGTTTGGGGAATGTTTCCTTTGCCTGTTCTTCACTTAGGGGAGTAAAAAGACTTATTATATAATTTAATTTATTTTGTGATACTAATCCTGCTTCGTGTGTGTAGCCATTTTCAGACACAACAAAATGGTAAAATACTGAACCCTCACCAAGATCATCCATCATATATCCTTTAACTAAATTTCTCCGAAAATATCTTCGGGTGAGTTCTGCTTTTTCATCATCCAATATTTTTGTCAGGTACACCATATAAAATAATTGTGCGACATCGTATGCACTCGTAGCATTATCAGTAAAATCCGTGAGTTTAGGATAATCAAGCTCAGGATTCACTTTATATTTCTTATTAACAATTGTGTCATTGAATCCATTATCCTTTAAAAAGTTCGATATGTTTTCCCGACTCACTATCTCAATGAGTTCATTAGCAGCGGTCAGGTCATTCCGTGTTAAAACAAAATCAACGAGAAGTGCAATAGACACATAATCACCTACATTAGTTTTGGGTCGGGGGTCATAGGGAAGAATAGGAAAATCAACCACATTGGGTTCATTGGCAATGACAATCGTGTTTAAGTCATAAGCACCTTTTACTATTTGATTCATCGCTGCGGTTGCTATAAATACGCGCTCCATCCCTGCAGGATAAATCTTGAGATGCGGATTAATCGCACCATAAACGGGATTCTCGGGGTCAAACAAATCCACAACAAGAAGAGATATCGGTTCTTTTTTACCACCCTGCGTTTTAAAAGTTGTATCCAATTTATGTTTCTTCAAGATTTTTTCTAATGATTTAGTCAGGCTGGGGTCTTCTTTAAAAATCTGTAACTTTTGATTCGAATCTGTCTTATCAGTTTGTGAAAAAGCATTAAAAAATAACAAGATTATAAAAGTGAAAAGAAAAAGATTCTTGAGCTTTGCCATCTAATTAATAGCCTCCTGATTTCATCTGTAAAAATATGCAAGATAAATCTCGTATCATTAAAACACTGCTACCTTGATTTCACTTATCCCCTCAACCCAAACCCTCTCGCAATGGGAGAGGGAAGGGTAAGGGAGTGCTAAGCGGATTCAATAAGTTCATCCTTTAAAACACCGATGCATTCTAAGTTTCTGTAGTGCTCATTGTAATCTAAACCGTACCCAACTACAAATTCGTTTGGTATATCGAATCCAATATATTTAATATCAAATTTGTGAATATGCTTCGTAGGTTTATTCAGAAATGCCAGAATTTCCAAAGACTTTGGTTTATGAGAAAGAAGTAAATCCAACACAAATTTTATGGTATGACCAGTATCATAAATATCCTCAATAAGAAGGATATCTTTATTTTCGACATCAACATCAATGTCCTTTGTAAGCCGAACTTGTCCTGAGGATGCCGTTTTTCGACCATAACTTGATGTCCCAAGAAAATCAATAGAATGTTTTATTGTAAGTTTCTTTGACAAATCGGACATCAAACAGACACAACCCTTCAGGACACCAATTAAGATGAGGTTAGACTTTTTATAATCCTTACTGATTTGACGGGCAAGCTCAGTTACCCGTTTCTCAATAACTTTTTTTGTTATGAGTATCTTCTTTAAATCTTTATGCATTTTAATTTTTTCACGCTGAAATTTATTGTTTCTTTAGAGCAAAGTTCCTCTTATATTGTCAATAATTTATTCGTCAATCAGAAATCCCTAAAATACTGTGGTGCGACATCCCTGCCACAATCCCCTCTTGAGAGGGGTTAGGGGTGTGTTTATGCGAGATAAATCTCGCACCACTTAATTGTCCCCATTTAAGTTAAAAGCGAGGTCACGTGACCTCGCCTACTTTTTTATAAACATTATTATTGACCATTATCTATCAATTCATTATATTCAGTAATTGATTTGAAGAATTATGATACTATTAGGAAAAGATTTATAAAATCAATTTCAAAATCAGTTAAGAAAACTAAATTTCTTCCGAAAATATTAAGTAGCGGTGCGATTTATCACACACTACACATATAGTCGGATGAATCCGACCGCTACAACATTTTATGGTTTTATAGGGGAAAACCTCTGTGTTCGCCCTACCCCTGTAGAGACGCAACGCTTTGCGTCTCTACAGGGGTAGGGGTGTGTTAATGGGCAGACAGAGGGGTCTGCCCCTACATAAGGATATACAAAGCAGAAAAGGATAACTATAATGCCTGAAGACCTAAAAGATTTTAAAATGGACGATAAAGATTTACCCTCAATGCCGATTGTGGCTGCTAAAGTTATGGAAATATTGGGTAATCCTGATACAACATCCCAAGAACTAAACAGAATTATCTCCGCTGACCCAGCTATAACTGCAAAAATCTTGAAAATTTGCAATTCATCATTCTTTAGCTTATCAAGAAAAATAACTTCTCTAACAGAAGCCATTACTTACCTCGGATTTAATGCCATAAAAAGTGTGGTTATAGTTTCATCCACTAAAGGAGTCTTTAAAAAGTCGGGGCTTACTGAAAGGGCTTTGTGGGAACATTCCGTTTGTTGCGCCATCTCTTCGAATATCCTTGCGAAAGATAAAAGATTCGGAAACTATGAAGAGTATTTTATCGGTGGACTGCTCCATGATATCGGTAAATTTGTCCTCGATAATAAATATCCCGATGACTATCAAAAAATAATGAAAATAATATATAACGATCCAGAAACTGTTTCGGTAGATGTTGAGATACACTTACTCAATGGGCTAAACCATTCTGTTATGGGAGGACTTGTAATTCAGAAGTGGAAATTATCTAAATTGTTAAACGAAGCCGTTGAGTATCATCACATTATTGAAAATGGTCAAAAGGTCGAGTTGGAAAATGACACCTACTCTAATGTAATTTCATTTGCCAATCTTGTTTGTAGAAAATTGGGAGTCGGAAGAGGAAAACCATTAGAAAATTTAGACCTCTCTCAAACTCCTCCAGCTAAATTCCTGGGATTAGGTGCGGATTACATTGAAGATTACATAAGCAATGTGTTCGAATCCTTTGAAGCAGAGAAAAGCCTCTTTGAATAAAGTATCGTCATTTAACTATAAAATGCATTATCATTTTACCCTCCATTTCATCCTTCTGAATCAAAACTTAAATAATTATTGATTGTCTATTTATATTTAATTATATAATTTTTACATTTTCATTTAAAATAGAGACCCCTGAAAAACTAACAGACGACCCCTTGTCATTCCTGCGAAAGCAGGAATCCAGTATTTAATATATTGGAAATTTGAGATTGGGAATTGCAAATTTTAAATTTAAAATTTCCAATTTAAAATATGGAATATGATTTTGGATTCCCGTTTATCCCTCGACATTATTAATCAAGGGGAATGACACAGTATCGGTTATTAGTTTTTCAGAGGTCTAAAATTGAGATTGCTGAAATTTTACCGTTTTGTAACTAAAAGCGAGATTGCTTCACGATAAGACTGTTCGCAATGACACATACCCCTCTCCTTAATCCTCTCCCACAAGGGGAGAGGAAACGAATGATGTCATTGAGAGAATGCTGAAGGAGACGAATCAATCTCATTCTCATCGGTTTTTAAACAGTCATTACTAAAACTAATCAAAAGGTGAATAATGAAAAAAATTCTCGGAGTGATAGGAAGTCCACGTAAAAACGGAAATACTGATACCCTTGTTTCAAAGATGTTGGAGGGAGCCAAAAAAGAAGGAGCCATAACCGATGTTCTCTATTTAAATGATTTGAAAATTAAAGAATGTATTGGATGCCATATTTGCTGGGAAGAAAAACAATGTCCAATGCAAGATGATATGTGTGCCATATACCCGAAAATTGTGGAAAACGACATAATCATCTTTGGGACACCTGTGTATTGGTATGGTCCTACTGCCCTGATGAAGATGTTCATTGACCGTTTTGTGTATTTCAACTCTCCATCTAATAGAACGAAGATTAAAAATAAATCCGCAGTTATAGTCATCCCATTTGAAGAAGAAAACTTAGAAACAGCCGCTCCTGTAATAACTTTTTTTGAAAAATGTTTTCAATATCTGCAAATGAATCTATTATATAAGGTCATTGTTCCCGGAGTTAGTCAAAAGGGAGATGTATTAAAAAAAGAAGATGTCTTAAACGAAGCCTATGAGATAGGTAGAAGATTAAATGAATGATTTGCAAAATCTAAATGACTAAAGGAAAAGATAAATGTATATTGATTTTGCCTTACTGGTCGACCACAATATTCATAACTATGCAAGAAAATTGGCATTGGAGATTAATGAGAAGTATCATACAGGTTTAGCTGCTTCTCTCCTTCCCCAACACATCTCATTAAAACAATCATTCGAAGTAAATCAAATTGAGGAGGTGGAAAAATATTTCGATGGATTGGCACAAGAAATTATACCATTTGAAATCACCTTTTCAAAAACAGATTTGATTACTTTCACAAAAGGAAATAGTGAGATAGGCATACTTTGGATGGATACAGAAGAAAATCAACAATTAAGGAATTTGCATAATAAAATCAATAAAGATTTAATGGAGCGGTTCGGAATTATGCTTTCAGGACCGGATGGGGAAAAATTTCATTTTCACTCGACACTTATCTATGGAGGACAACCTATCGACATTTTTAAAAAAATTTATAATGAATTGAATAATAAAAATCTAAACCTAAAATTTATACCCAAAGAAATGGTTATGTTTTATTCAACTGATAATGAAAGTATTTCCAATACATATATTACCTATAAGATTCTTCCTATTGGCTCTTTGAACCTAAAGTAAAAAGGAAATTCTATGCCACAGAAACAAATCAAAATTGAACTGTTAATTAATCCATTTTGTTTATGCGAAAGGGATTTTAATCGCTTGGGTGAGATTTGTAAAAAACATAATCTGGAATTTAATACTTACAACTTGTGGGAGATTGATGATGAAAGTGTGGATATGTTACCTGAATATATTGCAAGTTTAATCAAAGAATGGCGAAGGGGACAACGAGCTGGAAGTGTCTATAGCAATGTGTTTATTAATGGTGAAAGAATTCCCATAAATGATTGGCCCAAAAGTTTTGATATTATTGAAGAGAAAATAATCGCATTACTGTAGTGAAAAAATGAAACCACGGAAAAAAGTTTCACGCAGAGAACGCAGAGTTCGCAGAGGAGATAAAATTGGTTTTTTCACAGTTCCCCGTTTTCACGAGGACAGGATTTATCCGTGTTCATCTGTGGTTTTACTCTCTTTTTTCTCTGTGTCCTCTGTGATTAATGTAGTTTGTATTGGAGATTGCAAAGAATGAAAATCCAACCAATTACAAGAGAAATAATTCTTAATGGAGTTGGCAAATGGGTTCCGTGTTATATGTATGGTATCCGCCAAAGGTCCTATCAATGCGATATGTGGGTAGAAATATTTGATGAAGTTGGAGGAATCGGTTTCACTCCGTTTTTGGACAATAATCCAGCAGGGCAGATGATTTTCCTTCCTAAAAAATATGCGAGACGAATCAGTCTCCCCACCTGTCAAACAAACGAAGATCTCGATAAAACAATAGTGATTGGTTGCCTATTTATTTTCCCGGAATTTATAAATCGTGGTATAGCCAGCGCCCTGATAAAAGAACTTATTGAGTTCTGTAAAAAGAATGGATACACACGAATAGAAGCCCCAATCGACCCAAGGTCACCTGATAAAGCAGGATTAAACATATCATTTTACCCTTTCAGAAAGTTCGGATTTCTTATAGATGATACAAGCTCTGGATGGGAATTCCGACCCGAAACGCGTATGTGCTTTTGTAATTTGTAAATTAAAACATTGAAATATTTACATCTTGTATTTTAAATGGGATTATTTAAAAAGACAAAATGCGAGATTGTTTCGTTATTAATGATTTTCCTTCTGAAACCTATTACTTCACCCCAACCCCTCTCCCAATGGGAGAGGAAAGGGTGAGGGTATGTCATTCTGAGCGAAGCGAAGAATCTCGTAGTTAGTTTTTCAGAGGTCTTAATTTGTATTAATTTTTCAGTGAGAAAACACAAAGTGTTTAACATACAATGCAAAATCATTCTCATAAGTTTGGTATTATTCTTTAATATAACCAATTTTGCACAGGACAATCCTCCCATAATTTCAAATCCAATTATGAATCAATCTGAAAATTCCGAATCTTTTAAACAATCGCTCAATCCTTCTCTGAAATATCCCGATTTAATCAGCTTTGAAAAGGCAATTAGTCAAAAAGCCTGCCTTCTTAAAAGTGAGCATATCTATTTCTTCTCTCCCAAAATCTACGAATCAGAATCGAAAATTATTTTTACTTATCTTACAAAGGCTTATGATGCCCTCAAGGAGATTGTTGGTGTTGATACTGAATACATCATTGTTGTTTATAACTTTCCCAAAGGACATCCTGATGCCTGGGGTGGAACGAGTAATTGCACATTATGGTATGATGATTCCAATCTCAAATTATATCAGCAAGAGGAATGGAGACGTTATAAAATCCCTCACGTAAGTGGTTACATCGAAGAGATGGCACACAATTTTGTCTCAGCCACAAAAGCACAGTTCGGCTGGGAAATGGTTGGCTGGTCTATCGGCACAAAAGCAAGCACTATGGTCGCAGGAAATCCTTATCACACAAAATTCATCAAACAAACACGTGAAGAGCAAGAGAAAACGTTCAAACGGTACATAGCACTTGGGTTCACGTTTCCATCTGATATTCCATCCAATCTCGTTGATAGAATTCACGCTCATCTTCTCTATCAATGCGAGCAAAAATATGGACACAATTTCTGGAAAGATTTTTTCAAGGAAATTAATAAGCACAAAAAAGAACTCGATGATGCGGTTTGCTTAAGCAATGATGACGCTATTCGTAACGAACGTTATCGCATCACAGTTGAATGTTTCAATGTTCTGCAGGGAATTAATTTCAAAGAATTGCTCGAAAAAAATGGCATATCCACGACAATTGACATCAAATCCTTACACCCAACCAATCCCAACTGGAATCGCAAATTGAAACCTACGAAAAACTAACTAAGTAACCACGAAATCAAACAGAATCGCGTGAAACATAAGTGTGAAGTTTATTTTTGATCACCTAACATCTTACAAGATTGAATGGGGCTCAGGAATGGGCTGGTAGACTTTACAGATCTCTTTGTAAGGTTCCCCCGATTATGTTGCAAAGCTATTCAAAATCTGTTTGAAATGTCACAGAGACCATCCTTAGGAAGAAGCAGTAATCTAACAATAACTAATCATTTGAATCATCAATATTATTGAAACAGTTTATAAATAATTTTTAAAATTTTACTTGACTTTAATGATTAAAATTAATTATACTATTATTTGTGAATTCGTAAATTACAATATAATTAATATAAAATAGCAATCTGAATGGTAATTATCAAAAATTACTACAAGAAAATATAAAGGCATAATTAATACAAAATTGATTGCTGACCCCTCAATGTTGATTGAAAAAGGAGGAGTAACAATGGGAAAAACGAAGGTCGTCGATATTCACGTTCATATTGGGGGGACAGGGGACTCAGGATCGGGATGCAAAATGTCTCCTGAATTTATTATCAGTCCTGCATTTGCTTTTATGCTTTTATCACTTGGAGCAACGCCCGCTGATATATGCGATGAAAAAATTAGAAAAATCATACTTGATATTATTAATACTTCTCAACAAATAGATTATGTTGTATTATTGGCACTTGACTATGTTTTTAAAGATGAAAAAAAGATTGAAAATAATTCGCATCTGGTGGTTCCAAATAAGTACATAGTAAAAATAAAAAACAGTAATCCTAAGGTCTTATTTGGTGCTTCTGTCCACCCATATCGTGAGAAAAAAGATATGATTAAGGAAATGAATTATTGTATCAAAAATGGGGCTGTTCTATTTAAATGGATACCATCAAGTCAACAGATAGACCCTAAAGATAAAAAATGTTTCCCATTTTATGAAAAACTTTTTGAGGAAGCTATCCCTCTTTTATGTCATACAGGACCAGAACATGCTGTACCAACTTCAAATTTTGATGCAAAAAAATATAATGACCCCAAAAGATTAAAAAATGCCCTTAAACTGGGGGTCAAGGTCATAGCCGCCCATTGTGCTGCTCCTTATTTTACTGGATATTTAGAAGAAGATTATTTCGACGTTCTTATGGATATGCTCAAAAAATATGAGAACCTCTACACAGATATATCGGCTTTTTGTGTTCCAACAAGGATAAAGTATCTTGAAAGGATAATAAAAGAGATAGAACAAGAAAGCATTAATAGTGATAAATTTTTATTTGGAAGCGATTTTCCAATCCCTATTATTGATATTAATAAATTCAAACTCTCGGGAATTTGTTTTGATTTATTTCAATCTGAAAAATCAAAGGGAAATCCTCTCGATAATAATTATACTATTCTAAAAGAATTTGGACTACCTGATTCTATATTCACTAACGCTTCTAAAATAATCAAATTGCCAGATTAATAATTTTGTGAAGGAGGAAGTACTATGGAAAAAGATTTTCATTATCATTTAATTTATGCTATTGCAAAAATAACTGGTATGAACAATCCTGATATTATTACATACTCATCTCAATTCGTAGATGATAATAATGAGGGGCAATTTTTCGTTGACAAAAAGAACATATCTTTTCCTGACAGAATACAACAAACCAATGGTGAATATTACTATCCTATTATGACTCAATCTCTATCTCCAAAATCCTTAGATTTATATATACAAAAATATGTCTATGTACCATTTCATTTTCTTCCTGGTGACAATACTGTAATAATTAATGAAAAGGGAAATGCTTTAAATACTACACCTAATTCGATAAATGCTAACAAGATATTATCGGAAGCTCTTGATAGTAAAAATCCATACCAGATTGGAATAGCTCTTCATGCCTTTGCTGATACTTGGTCCCATCAAAATTTTACAGGACTTAGAGAAGATTGGAACGCTGTTTATCCTTGGTATAACGTATTTAAATCATTAGTTCCTAATATTGGTCATGCTGAGGTTGGTCATTCACCGGATATCATATCAGAAAAGTGGACAGATTACCGTTTAAAAAAGGTAATTGATAATACAGGAAGAGCTTTTGAAGCAATCAAAGTAATCTTTTCTAAATTAAGAGAGAAAACAAATACCGGTCCTGTATGGGGCGACATTGAGCAAGATTTTAAAGATATTGTGAACATAGCAGATTATGATTCGAGAATAAAAAAAATCGTTGAATTTGTATCTAACCATAACGGGGGGGATATACCCAGGTATTCTCCAGATAATTGGATTAATGAAGCACTTAATAAAACTACCGATTCAGTGATAATGAAAAGTAATTTTACAAATACTAATTGGTATAAATTTCATCAAGCCGCCAAAAAACATTTTGCTTTTGTTATGTCTTTAATTAGTGATTTAATATAAATTTTTTGAACCAAATACGATTATAGTTTTTCTGTCCATTATTGATTAGTTATTCATCTTCCACATAGAAAATATATAGTGTGTGTTACAGTATCAAATATCAATTTCACATTTTAACAGTGTATTAAGTGTGCTTAAGTTTTGATTTTTAAAATGTAGCAATGATTTCTTTGAAGGCACGACCACTTGAGGATTTAATTGACAATATGTGTGCAGAGCTCGATAATCTTGGAAATTATTGAACTGTGCGGTAAGCAAGAATTCAAAACCAAAACCTGATTCCTTATTCATAGAATTTTTTTATAGACTTCATTTTATTCTTGAAATGTTTTTAATAAAAATCTATACTATTTTAAATTGTTCTGAGATCGTAGATACGGAGTCTCAAAAAAAAGATACAGACTCCTGTGTAAAAAATACGAAGTTCTGTAAAGGAGATACAAATTCCTGTATACGAGATACAGATTTCCGTGACTGAAATATGGATATCCATAGAAAATCCACGATTGAAAAACAATGCTATTTATGAAAACTAATTGCTGTTAATGGTTTTAGAGTTTTCTGCAAAGTATAAAAATTTCAAAAAAGGAGGATAATTATGACTACAAGAACAAAATGGGGAGTCCCAAGATCAGCCGAATATCCCCAGCTTAGAGATTTAACATATCGATTTCCTGGGGAAAAAATTTTTGAACAATCAGAATCTTTAACTGTAAAGTTGAAAGCAGTTGAAGTTTTGGAAGATGAAGACAAAGATTTTCTATTCATCCCTAATAATAATGATATAATAATTGTTACTTCTTATCGATTCAATACAGAACCTCCAGTAATAAGACTCCATTATATGAAAAAAGGGGTGGAATTAGGTCGCATTGTTCCCGCTTTTCAAGATGTAGTATTTTCTTTAGATGGTTTAAAAGAGGAATATAAAATTTTGACGTTAAAAATTCAGACTTATGATGTTGATGGAATGGATGATGATACTGTAAATGCAATTAGTAATCTTGCAGAAGACGTAGCTAAAGCTGCTTCTGTTTTCTTTCCTCAGATATCATTAATAGCTGCTGGTATTGCTTTTGCAATACCCCCATTATTAAAATTAATTAATAACCTCAATGAGCATGATAAAGTCATTGATGATTCATTTCAATTTGAAATAGGCGAGCCAGGAGAAAGAAATGAACTTCTGCAGCCAGGTTATTTTGTATGTTTTAAACGCCCCCAACCAGAAGGACTTACTTTGGATAGCTCCCTTAAAGTTATTAAACAAGATAGTTCTGAATTCAGAGATTGCAGTTATGCAGTCTTTGAAGTTTGTCGGAGTTATCTACCTCCTACTTCAACATGGCTAATTGATCAAAAGATGGCAAAAATAATTTCCGAATTAGACGGAAAAGGTCAAAGTGGAAAGGACTCAATTGTATTTTTAAGAGAAACTCTTCAGGCATATACAAAATGGCAAAATCTAAATCGCGCTAAACATATTTCTGCAAAGACTGAAGGTGAGAGAACAAATGGAGAAAGAAACTTATTAAAAATCTTACTTGAAGATCCAGAAATTAAATCGCTTATACCCGGAGTATAATAAACATTACTTTTAAATATTGAGCTTATTTTAGAATTTCAGAAAGCTCGGAATTGTAAGATTAATGTCTCTTTTTAGAAGATTAGTAAATGGGAGAGCAGGTCTTAATTTTTAAAATTTAACACTGATTTTTTTGCAAGCACGACTGATAATTTTTTTTTGAGAACTTAGGGGACAGCTCTTAATAATTGTATAGACTGTTAAACTATTCAGCAAACAAAAATTCAAAAATCAAAACTTCCTCTGAGAATTTACATAATCTACTAATCTCACGAATTTACACGAGTTAAAGATTAGTGTATATTCGTGTGATTTGTGGTTCCTATCATAAAAGTTTTTCAAACAATGAATTCGCAGTGGCAATTACTATAGATTTTTTATGCGGGAGAAGTATTTGGCTACGAATTTTGCATTGAACTCGTCACCACCGGGAACATTAGCGCTACGCCAGATTGGCGGGTCAATTCCCCGCTCTAAAAGCTTGCGCACGGTCTCTATTTCTAATCGGTGAATGATATAAAAATCTACGATTCCTGAAATGGGCGCCATCGGAGTATCAAGCCCCTTAATGTTTATCACCGCATCTCCTACCGGATTATAATCATCAATACATATATCTGCGAGGTCGAACAGGTTCTTCTTGCTCGGGTGACGGATAAAATGGTCTAAGGGGAGTTCCTTCTGCCAATAGCTGGAAGCAACCGCAATGATTTTAACTCCACGTTCTTTACTTTCCAAGGCGGCATCAATCGTAGCGGCATTCACTCCAATATTATGAAAGATTAAAAGCACATCGTCTTTTTTAAGACCATAGTAGCGAATAAGTCCACGAGCATAATTAACCGTTCGCTCAATCTCCAGATATTTTAACGATTGATTAAACGGGGAAATAGCAATGTCCATAATCGGATTGATGCACGCAAGACCACCAGCACGAAAGAACATCTCGCACATACATAAACAGGTATGTCCACCTCCACCATAGACATGAATCAATTTATCCTGCGCAATTGCATCAGACATAAGTTCTGCTGCCCGTTGGATGTTGCCGATCTGTTCGTTTTCCACCTTTTCCAAATTGGCTACGACGAGTTCTAAAAATTGAGTGTCAGATTTTAAATGTTCAAATTTCATAATATCTCTCCTTTATGTGAGCGTGATAATCCCATATTTATCAGCTAAAGTGCGTTTTTAAACAATCACTTTTAAATTGTAAATTTGCAATTTGAGAAACCTGAAATATTGGTTATTTTTAAACTACGAGATTGCTTCGTCGCCTTCGGCTTCCTCGCAATGACACCCTTCGTTTCCTCTCCCCTTGTGGGAGAGGATTAAGGAGAGGGGTATGCGTCTTTGCGAACAGTCTTATTGTTAGCAATCTCGTAATTAATAGAAAAGTTTGAGATTTGAAACAATAACTTATATATTTTAAATTTGCAATTCCTAATCTCAATTTTCCAATATATTAAATTCTGGATCCCCGTTTACACAGGAATGACATATTATCCAGTATTTCAGAGATCTCAAACTGAAACCTCTGAAAAACTAAATACATAGCCACGAAAGAACACTATAAATGGAACATAATGACATAATGAATTAATATTAAATTAAGGAATCACTTTTTTTAAATCGAATAAAATAGTTATTTTTATTCTCTTACTCATAATTTATCCAGTTTTTTGCGCACAATGGTTCATCTGGGGAAAAAACCCATAATTCTTCTCCATGAGTTCCATCATCAGCGATGAAAAATATATTACTACCAACTTTTGTAAAACTTCTCGGATTGGATGCAGTAGCATTGTTCATATTATCCACAAAAACAGTTCCTTCGGCAGTCCCATTGCTATTCCAAAGTTCTCCTCCTTTAGCGCAGAAATAAAGTTTTCCACTAATGTTTACAATATTTTTTGGAGAAGAACCCGCTGTCCCCGGATATATATCCTTTACCATCACGGTTCCGGCATCAGTTCCATCACTTTCCCAAAGTTCATTTCCATGCGATGCGTCAGACGCAACAAAGTAACATAAACCATTTAGTTCTGTTAAATATAAAGCACTTATACTATTCTTAACCAATATAGTTCCATCATAAGTTCCATCGCTTTTCCAAAGTTGATTATAAAGATTGAAGAAAAGCGTTCCATTTACATTAATCATTTCATTAAAAGAGGTATCACTATATCCGGGAGTAATATCTTTGACAATAAATGTTCCATCAGCAGTTCCATCACTTACCCACAATTCTCTTCCATAAGCAGAATTCTCAGCAGTATAAAAACATTTTCCATTAACACTTGTCAATTTTTGAGGTTCCATACTGTCACTACCATCGAAATCTTTGACCAAACCTGTGCCTAATTCTGTGCCATCACTCTTCCATACTTCCATATTTCTAAAGATGCCTCCACCTCCGGCATCGGCAGCAAAAAACAAATTTTGACTTGAATAGTTGTCCGTATGGACATTTGTCAGAGACTCGATATTACTATACCAAAATCCTGTGCATGTGTCTTTAATCCTATAAGAACCCGTTCTATCGCTGATCCACAATTCATCCTCATAACTGAAGTAAATTTTATCAAATGTATCAGAAGGTCTTTTCATTTTTGTTAGAGGAGAGTAATAAGAAGAGGGTGTTGTTGATGAATGCTGAATAGTTCCAACTCCAGTGCCATCACTTATCCACAGACCTGATGACCCTATGAAGAATAATCGTTCATCCGCCACAATAAGATTTGAAACATAAGTATTTTTAATTAGGCTTGTTCCTATCTCTGTGCCATTACTTATCCACAATCCTCCAGTTGCATAAAAGAATAACTGACCATTGTATTCTGTTAACCAAGAGAGTGAAGAACCATAATTATTTGCTGTTAAGTTAACATCTTTGATTATTGTGGTTCCAGCAAATGTTCCATCACTTTTCCAAGGCTCTTTGCCTGTTATACCATCATTTGCACAAAAAACTAACATTCCATTTGTATTTACCATTTCCGAAGGATATGAACCACTTGAACCAATATATATGTCTTTTACATTTACTGTTCCTCCATCTGTTCCATCGCTTTTCCACAGCTCATTCCCCAACGTTGAGGAAGTAGATGTAAAAAATAATGTGTCATTTATAGGAGTAAAATAGCATGGAGACGGGAAATAATTTGGCGATAGATTTTTCACCAAAACTGTTCCAACTTCTGTTCCATCACTTTTCCATAACTGATCTCCAGAGTTATAGGCGCCAAAATAAAGCATCCCGTTTACATTTGAGAAATTATAAGGCGATGAGCCTCCGTAAGAGGTAGAAATATCTTTTAGCATTATTGTTCCCCCAGAAGTTCCATCACTTATCCAGAGCTCTTCACCATGAGTTCCATCATCAGCACAGAAGAACAATTTATCATTTATTACTGTTAAGTTTGAAACATATTCCCAATAATCAGAAGTTGATGGATTAATATTTTTTACCAATGTGGTACTTATATCAGTTCCCTCACTCATCCATAATTCAATACCATTGACACCATCACAGGCGGTAAAAAATAATGCTCCATTGAAATTGACGAGATATTTGGGATTTGAATCACCATAAGTATCCGGATTTATATTTTTCACAAGAACTGTTCCGCTGGATGTTCCATCACTTTTCCATAATTCAATTCCAATATTATAATCATTTTCGGCACTAAAGTATAGCGTCCCATTTACATTTACCATATTTCTTGGAGAAGATGAACTATAGCCCGTATATATATCTTTTACCATCACAGTTCCGCCATCAGTTCCATCGCTCTTCCAGAGTTCATTGCCATAAGAACTATTTGAAGCTGCAAAAAAGAGTATTCCATTTACATTTGTTAAATTTGAAATTTGTGAACTACTGGGGCCTGAATATATATCCTTCACCATAATTGTTCCAATTTCTGTTCCATCGCTTTTCCAAAGCTCCAATCCATTTATTCCATTACTAGCGGCAAAATATAATGTCCCATTAACATTCGTTAAATTAGAAATAGAAGATCCATTTTCCCCAGAATTAATATCTTTCACCATTACAGTACCAATGTCAGAAAGGTCGCTTTTCCAAAGTTCCGCTCCATAAATGCCATCATTTGCAACAAAATAAACAGAAGTTCCTATTGTTATAAATTTTGTTGGTTCCGATCCACGCAGTAAGGTGTTAATATCTTTAACCATCCTTGCGGGTAATGCAATTATGCCAGAACACAGCAACAAATTGCTAACAATAATAGAAAATAAAAATAGTTGTTTTGGGAAATTTATTTTCATAGTAATTCCTCCTAAAAGTAATTGAAGTAATTTCACAAGGTAGCCATATAAAAATAACCTACCTCATTTCAAATATCAAAAAGATAGGGAGATTAGTATATTAACTTCTCCGCCTTTTGGGCTTCTGATAAATACATTCTTCTATTATTCACTACCGAGAATGCGGATTCGCTGATGGATTATAAGACTTTGATATAGAAGAAGTATTTTGTTCCTTCGAACATTCTCCCTACTTCAAGTCAATTTGCGATTCACATATTATCGATATACTTTCACAAATCGTAATCCCCAAGTATCCCATAGCTCCAATAATTTTCACTAAGTTTGATTTCATTAGAAAATGGGATATTTATGTAATCTTCTTTCATAAATATATTGTCAAGAAAATAAATTTATTACTTATACTCATATTGTAAATTTTACTCAAATTAATGCTCTGACCATTTTTTTGGATTGAAGGACCTCGCAACTATCCAGGCGGTAATAGCCCCTATTATTAACAGTATTATTCCCATCAGACGATTGCTGATGATTGCATTTGGATAAAGTGTGTTGCCCATTATTAATTTTCCTATCCCAAACAACCAGCAGTAGACACATATTATCGCCAATACCCAATTTATAAAATTTTTACGAGTGAGAAGTGTTTTAGGTTTGAAATTCGGGTCTTCTTTGCGGATTTCTTCTTCAATTTCTCTCCATCCGGGACCGCCTGGCTGAACTTTTTTACAGAACTCAATCAGTTTTTCTTTATCTACTGGTTTTGTAAAAAAGGTTACTAATAAAGCAAATCCCACAGATGTCGGGGCTATTATTAAGAGGTTGTATGGGAATGGAATCGAGATATTATATTTCAGCTCAAACCATCTTAAAGCTACCGTATCGAAAATAACCATTATAAAACAACTTATTTCTGACCAAGCATTTATCCGACTCCAATACCAGCGGAGAATATTTATTAATCCGATACCGGAGATTATGGAGCTGAGCAAAAACCAGGCATCCTTGATATTGTTAAGAAAAAGACAAGTAACTATCCCAAAGAATGCCATAATTATAGATAAATATGTTCCGATGCGGACATAATGTTTTTCATCAGCACCCTTTTTAATGAATGGACGATAAAAATCATTCATAAGATAAGAAGCCCCAAGATTTATGTGTGTGCTGATAGTAGACATATAAGCAGCTAAAAATGTTGCAATAAGGAGTCCAAGCCAGCCTGTCCCAAGGAGCCTCAGCATAACTCTTATATAACCCATTTCCGCCATAGCAATTCCAGGCAGATTTCCATTTGGGTAAGGAGTATAGGGAAATAGAACAGCAGCAGTAAAACCAACTATCAGCCAGGGCCACATTCTAAGAGCGTAATTGGCAACTGCATACCATAAATAGCCGAGGGCTGCGTGCCGTTCATCCTTTGCCGAAAGCATCCGCTGTGCCGCATAAAGCCCGCCATCTGTAAATCCAACTGCCCACCAGACAATAAGAACATAAATTAAAAATTCACCAATTGACATCAATCCAAGTCCGTGAGCCTTTGCGGTTGGGACGATACTTACCATTGCCCTTGTTTTGTCAAGTCCGTAGATTCCCACCATTCTTGAAAAAAGATTTTCTATCCCGCCACAACTATGAACAGCAAATATTGCAAGCATAATGCACCCGAACATTGCTAACCAGAACTGGAAGAAATCTGTTATCATAACTCCCCAGAGTCCGCTGATTGCCGTGTAACAGACTGTTATGATAAATAACAGGATTAAAACCTTGTATTGATTAACGCCAGCAGAGATTGAGTAGATGTCATTGAGAAGCTGAGGAGTTGTTATTCCCGCAAGCAGAGGTTTTTCGATTTTCATCCTTCGATTTTCTTCGGTCAAAATCTGTTTGCCAATATCAAGCGCCCTATAAGAAAGGGCTTGTAGCTCTGCATATTCGATAAACGAGCCATCGGAAAGTATAACGGGTCTGACAAGTTTGCTTTCATCTGTTTTGTCTTCTTTTATAACTACTTTTGTTTCAGGAGTTTCAGGAAACTGCCCACTTTCATAAAGGTTTTCACTGATGCCATAAAAACCTTTTAGAGAGTTGGTGGCAAGATTATCTGCCAAACCAAGCCTTGTAAGCATCTCCTGCGGATTTTTCTCAAACACTTTTGAACGGTATTCAGCAAAAGTCCATATATTATTATATGTACTTAGATTATAATGGTCTGCAATAGCAAGCGGCTCAATTTTTCCTCTAAAATATGCTTCACTGACGCCTTTATCAACATCAGCTGAAAGGGGTGTAATCATAAAAATATAAAGGATGAATTTATCAAGGAAAGGCACTCGTGGGAAATTGGGAAAGGTGAGATTAATCACACTTGCCATTGCGAGGTTGACCCAGCCCATTATTAAGCAGTTGAATGGAAGCGAAAAATAAAGAGCCTTAAAACCGCGTAGAAATGATGCAGATTTTCCTGAATATCGCAGGTATACGAATTCCATATCGGTAAGTGGATTTGCCCTCTTCCAGAGAGATGCAAAGAAAAATACCACCGCAATCGTTGCCGGAACCCCACACCACCAATACCAATTTTGAGAAATTCCGGAAGTCACCACCATTCCAGAGAGAGCGAGTGGCGTGTCGGCAGCAAAAGTGGTCGCTACAATGGACGTCCCCAGCAGCCACCATGTTGTCCCGCCGCCGGATTTGAAATATTCCTCCGAAGAAGCTCTCCCTCGCCTCATACATATTATCCCCAAAACCATTGAAAGAACAAGATACGCAGCAATAATTAGCCAATCAATCATTGATAACATATTTTTATCCTTCCATTATATGAAAGTAAAAAATCACAAGCAGCTCAGATGTTGCCAGATGGCATTTCAAAACTTATGAAAATTGTTCGTAGTGCGGTCAAAAAATAATCAGGTTAATAATAATATAATTTTTTATACATACATAAATATCTTTAATACTCAATAAAAAAAATAAATTTACTTATGAATTAATTAATTTCTTTAATTAACAAACTACTTGTCTCTTGCTTTTTTAAAGGCTTCGAGAAAAAATCCTTGAAAAAGAATTTTTCAGTAAAGATATTCTAAAACAAATTAGAAGGTAAATGTGAAAATTGTAGGTTTAGCCATTATATTTCTGTATTTAATCCTTATTTTAAATAAGTGGTGTTGAAAAGAGAAGAAGAACTTTATTCGGTGTTTTTTGTTTTTTTTATTGTTCATTATTTCCACAGGATTGTTTGTTATGAAGGAATTGAAACTTATCCCCAAACCTAAGGAGTATCAGTTTTTAAAAAAAGAGGTGACATTATCCGCTGACTGGAAGATATACCTTGCATCAAATAATGCCGATGATATATATGCAGCGGAAGTCCTTTCGGATGAGGCTCGGGTCTGTTTCGGTTGGGGACTAACAGTTGTTCCGAATGAGCCGGAAAAGAACGCCATCGTGATCCGATCCTGCGCCCCCCTGGGCATCGAGTCTGAATTATTCGACGAACAGGGATATTTTCTCTCCATAGAACCAGAAAAAATCATCATCGAGGCACCTTCGGCAGTCGGCAGGTTTTATGGCATTCAAACGCTCCGTCAGATTTTCCGCAATTGCAACGGGATGAGCCTTCCCTGTCTGAAGATTAAGGATTGGCCCTCGCTCAAATGGCGCGGTATCTCGGACGACATCAGTCGTGGGCAGGTCTCCACGGTCAGTGATTTCAAAACTATTATCCGCGAACTTGCTTTCTACAAGAAGAATCTATATCAGCCTTATATCGAGGATATGTTTACCTTTGATATTGATTCGATGATTGGTCGTGAGCGTGGAGCAATTACAAAAGAAGAGATGACTGAGATGGTGATTGAGGCGAAGAAAAATCACGTTGTCATCACACCCATCTTTGAATGTCTGGGACATCAGGATAGGCTGCTT
>Ga0315274_10002821_pt1 | contig 25927 bp, 23 predicted proteins | sample YL17G02_20_MG_FD_203700 | JGI IMG/M metagenome (GOLD analysis project Ga0315274, IMG submission 203700) | Sediment microbial communities from Yellowstone Lake, YNP, Wyoming, USA - YL17G02_20 | ecosystem: Environmental > Aquatic > Freshwater > Lake > Sediment | place: USA: Wyoming | collected...
AGCCATGAAGAGAACGAATATCATGCTCACCGAAGAGCAGCATAAAAAGATGAAGGCGTATGCAAAAAAAGAAAGGAGAACCCTAGGCCATATGGTCAGGGACGCTTTGGATACCGTCTACAGAGAAAAAAATTCCATGGAGCAGAGACGCCAGGTCGCGCTCAATGCTTATCAAGAAGGCCTGATCAGCCTCGGCAAACTTTCCGAGGTTTTGGGCGTTGATCCGCTCAGTGCCAGGCTTTTCTTAAAAGAAAGGCATATTCCTCTCCAGGTCCAGGACCTCAAAGAGATCTCTCGGGATGCGGCCGATGCCTGAGGTGGTATTTGACTGTTGTGTGATTTCCAACTTCTCCCTGTCCGGATCACTGGCCGTCCTCAGGAGCCTGTATGGCGGCGCTTCTTATATGACGGATTTTGTTTGGGCTGAAATTTTGCGGGGGATTCAAAAAGGAGATGGCGGGCTGATGCCGGTAAAAGAAGCTCTCAAGGATGGTTGGCTCATAGAGACAGCCTTAAATACGGCCGAAGAACAGGCCATGCTTGAAACGCTCTCTGTTTCCCTTGGATTTGGTGAAGCGTCCAGTATCGCTGTTGCCAAAGCGAGGAGCTTTATGTTTGCCTGCGATGATAAAGTTGCCAGAAAAGAAGCCGGGCTCTTAGGCATCAAGTTGACCGGGACAATCGGCATCCTCACAAAAGCCGTCAGGACAAAAGTGATCAACCTGATGACAGCCGACCGCACCTTGGAAAAAATGATCGCGGCTGGTTTCTATTCTCCGATTTTTTCCTTAAAGAAATTTTGATCTAGCCTTTCGTTGTTGCTTAAAACCGGGGTCAAATTAAAACGGAAATTTGTTAAAGGATTATCGGAAAATAATCATCGACTTCATCATTGAACTTCTAAATATGTAATTTCAAGGAGGCGCGGGCATCACCCCTGAGTCCCCATAGCGGAGGGGGGCCCCGTCGAATTTTCGACGGGGGGAACCGACGGGACCGGTTCCCTTGGGGGGCGGGGGGTGATGCCAGCGCTTCCTTGAAATTACTAAAACGGAGACGCTTACGCCTTCCTCACCCGATTTGACTTTTGAAGGCAATCCCTCTAAGATTGAGTGGATTTTATCCCCTCTCCGTTTCCCTGATAAGGTCACGGAAAAATAAGGACCGTCGGAGCCATGAGCAACGATACCGGCAAATACGATTTCGAGCGGATCGAGGAAAAGTGGCAGAAGATCTGGGCGGACGAGCAGACATTCGAGGTCCGTGAGGATCCCGGCAAAACGAAGTTCTACCTCCTCGAAATGTATCCCTATCCCTCGGGTCGCATCCATATGGGGCATGTCCGCAACTATTCCATCGGCGACGTCATCGGGCGATTCATGACCATGAAAGGATTCAATGTCCTCCACCCCATCGGCTGGGATGCGCTGGGCATGCCGGCCGAAAACGCCGCCATCAAGCACGGCATCCATCCCCAGACCTGGACGCTCGACAACATCGCCCACATGAAGACGCAGCTCCTGAAGATGGGGATCGCCTACGACTGGTCGCGCGAGGTCAACACCTGCCTCCCGGAGTATTACAAATGGAACCAGTGGATCTTCCTCAAGATGTTCGAGCGAGGCCTGGCCTTCCGCAAAAAGAGCTGGGTCAACTGGTGTCCCCAGTGCCGGACGGTCCTGGCCAACGAGCAGGCGGCCGGCGGCGAATGCTGGCGCTGTTCGGCCGATGTCGACCAGAAAAAGATGGAGCACTGGTTCCTCAAGATCACCGACTTTGCCGAAGAGCTCCTCTCCGGCCACGACCTGCTCAGGAAATGGCCCGAACACGTCCTCCTCATGCAGAAGAACTGGATCGGCAAAAGCCAGGGCGCCTATGTCGATTTTTTTATCCCGGATCTGAAGAAGTCGATCAAGGTCTTCACGACGAGGATCGACACGATCTACGGGGCGACGTTCCTGGTTTTATCCCCGGAGCATCCCCTCAGCCACCATCTAATCGCCAATGAGAAAGATGAAGAACGGCTGCATGATTGGATGGCTAAAGCTGCCGCCGAGTCGCGCGACAGGCGGGATATCGGCGAGGCGGAGAAGGAGGGCATTGATACGGGCAAAAAAGCGATCAACCCCTTCACCCAGCAGCCCGTCCCCATATGGATAGCCAACTATGTCCTGATGGAATACGGCACGGGAGCGATTATGGCCGTCCCCGCCCACGACCAAAGAGACTTTGAATTCGCCAATAAGTACGGGCTGCCTATCCCTGTCGTCATCACGCCTGAAAACAAACCTGCCGATGAACCCGCGACCGGCGAGTTGTTCGTGGATTACGGCGTTCTGGTCAATTCGGGGCCGTTCTCCGGCCTGAAATCCGAGGAAGCCATGGATAAGATGGCGGCCTATGCCTCCGAAAAAGGATTCGGCGAGAAAAGCACGACCTACCGCCTCCGCGACTGGGGCATCTCGCGCCAGCGCTATTGGGGCACGCCGATCCCGGTCATTTATTGCAATCAATGTGGAACTCAGGGCGTTCCCTACGAAGAACTGCCGGTCCGCATCCCTTATAACGTGGAAATCACCGGAGAGGCCGGCTCGCCTCTCGACAGGCTCCCCGAGTTTGTCAATACGACCTGCCCGAAGTGCGGCGGAAAGGCCATGCGCGAGACCGACACCATGGACACCTTTGTCGATTCCTCGTGGTATTTCTTCCGCTACACGTCGCCCGATGAGGCCAAACTGCCGTTTGTTCGGGAAGCGGCGGATTACTGGATGCCCGTCGACCTCTACATCGGCGGTGTCGAGCACGCCATTCTCCATCTGATCTACGCCCGCTTTTTCACCAAGATCCTGAGAGACCTTGGGCTGACGGCTGTTGACGAGCCTTTTCCCCATTACCTCGCCCAGGGCATGGTCACCAAGGACGGCGCGGCCATGTCCAAGTCCAAGGGCAACGTCGTTGATCCCGACGAGATGATCAAGAATTACGGAACGGATGCCCTGCGGCTTTTCATCCTGTTCGCCGCTCCTCCCGAGAAAGAATTCGCCTGGAGCGAGGACGGCATCGAGGGGTCCTTTCGGTTTCTGGCCCGCGTCTGGCAGCTCTTCCAGGAGAGCCAGGATTTATTCCACGTCGCCAAGGGCGAAACGGTCAAGGCCGCTCCGCTGGACAAGGCGAGCTATGCCCGGCTCCAGAAAAAAATGCATCAGACGATCAGGAAGGTCGGCGAAGACATCGGGAAGCGGTTCCATTTGAACACGGCCATCAGCGCCATCATGGAATTCACGAACACGCTGAAGAAGGAAAAGGAAGTCCTGAAAAATTCCGAGTCCGGAAGGGCGCTGCTCAAGGACGGGCTGAAGAATCTTGCCCTCCTGCTCTCGCCGTTTACGCCGCATCTGGGCGAAGAGCTCTGGAAGAGCATGGGGCTGGCGACGCTGATTTATCACGCCTCCTGGCCGGCCTATGATCCTGCCCTGGCCAAGGAAGAAAAGGCCACCATCGTCGTGGAAATCAACGGCAAGGTCCGGGATAAGTTCGAAGCGGACCTGGATATTTCCGAAGACGAGACAAAGAACATCGCCCTCGGCCTGGCCCGGATCCAGGAGCTCATCGGAGGCAGGCCGGTTAAAAAGGTCGTCTGCATCAAGAATAGGATCGTCAACATCGTGATGTGAGGGTTGTCTTTGCGAGGAGCCATGCGACGAAGCAATCCCACCCGAAAGGTCATTCCGAGCGAAGCGAGGAATCTCCGCTTTCATCGCGAGAGACTTAAGAGGAGATTGCCGTGCCCAGAGGCTCGCAATGACGCCATACAAGATAAAATGGGGACATGTTCCAAATTTCTGAATTTGGTACGCGTCCCCGTATTTTATCAATCAGCCAAGACGCTCACAATTCTCTTTTTATGCCTTCTCCTCCTCCAGTGCGGCTACCGTTTGCGCGGGACCGGAAGCTTCCTCCCCGAGCACATCAAGAAAATCAACGTTCCCCTCTTTAAGAATTTCACGACCCGGTTCGAGCTGGACCTGAAGCTGACCCAGGCCGTCATCAACGAACTCGTGGCCCGGGGAAAAGTGGATGTGACCTCGGATGCCCAGAACGCGGACGCGGTGCTCGTCGGCGAGATCATGACTTTTGGCGTCAACCCCATCGCCTTCACCGGGGACGGCAGGGCCGATAGCTACGCCATCACCATTGCCGCCAGGATCGTTCTGAAGGATAACAAAAACCAAAAGATCATTTTTTCCAACCCCTATGTTTCCTACCAAGAAGAATATAAAGTCCCCCAGGGATCGGATTTTGAATCCCTGGAATCCGATGCCCTGAACAGGGCGGCCGAAAGCTTCGCCCGGGCTTTGGTCATTACCATCCTTGAAGGATTCTAAGGATGCCCGGTCTTTTCGCTCATAAGGAGATCCGCGAAGACGAACTCCTTGCCTGTTACTTTTTCCACGGTGAGGAGATGTTCCTGGCCGAACAGTTCATCCGCGACCTGAAGAAAGTCCTGATCACTCCCGATATGCAAAGCCTGAGCGTCGAGAGGTTTGCCCTTGACGAGACGGCCTGGCGGGAGATCCTGGACGTGGCGCGGACGATGCCTTTTTTTTTCTCGCCCTGGCGCATCCTTGTCGTCGAGATAGCCAAGGCGGAAAAAGAGGAGCTGACCGCCGTCGAACAAAAAAGCCTCCAGGATTACTTGGCCTCGCCGACGGCCAGGACCGTCCTCGTCGTCTGTTTTGCCGGGAAGGTCCGGAAGACCAAGCCGCTCTTTAAGATCTTCTCCTCGCTGCCCTCTTCGGTGGTCGTGGTCAAGGAATTGAAGCCCCTAAAGAATGAAGCGTTGTTCACCTGGCTGGACGGCAAATTGGCCGCTTTGGGAAAGCGGGCGACCTCGGAGGCCGTCGACAGGCTGCTGGAAGTCACGGGCAACGACCTCCAGAACTTGGACAACGAGCTCGAAAAGCTCGTGACCTATGTCGGGGAGAAGAAAACGATCGAGCTTTCCGACGTCAACCAGGCCTCGGATTGGGTCAAGAATTTTTTTGAATGGGAGCTGGCCTCGAGCCTGGAGCGGGCCGACCTTAAGCAGAGCCTGGTCATCCTGAACACCCTGTTCGTCGAGGACGTCAAGCCTGAATACCTGCTGGGGGTTTTGAGCGGTTTTTTCCGCGATCTCCTGATGGCGAAAGCCTGGCTCCGCGAGAAGAAAAAGGACAAGCGGGAGATTTTCCGCGAGTTGAAGCCCCGGATATCGGAGAAATACGGAAAATTCTACACGGATAAATCCAGGGAATTCTTCGATCTGGTCGAGAGCATGTCTCAGACCAAGCTCCAGGCCTTGATCTCCGAGCTCGAGCAGATGGACCTCAAGATCAAGACAACGGATGTCGAGGCCCAGACGCTTTTTGAGGGTTTCTTTTACGAATACTGCCGCGGGCAGAAGAAGGAAGGACCTACTTGGCGGGGGAAGGGTTGATCAGCTCCACCTGACGGTTGAGCCGCGATTTATACCTGGATCCCGTATTCTTGTCGATGGCCCTTTTCTTGACGGCCCTGTCGATCGTGGAAAAAACGACGGGCAGAAGCTTTTTGGCGTTTTCCTTGTCTTTGTTGTCAACGAGCGCCCTCAATTTTTTGACCTGAGTCCGGACGGCTGACGTGTTGCTCTTGTTGATGGCGGTTCTCCGCACGCTTCGGCGCTGCTGTCGGATGGCAGATTGATGATGAGCCATGGTGATCTCCTCTTAAGGCGATTTATGATAAAATATCTCCCCTCTAAAGTCAAATGATCCCGCGACGACAAGATTCGGAGGGGCGAGGAGCTTCTGAGCTGAAGGACGTTAACAGCCACGATCGAAGCCATGACAAAAGGCTGCTCGGATCGACTTTTGCCGTGGCCGTCCCGACGCTTTTGAGCCGCATTCTGGGGTATGTCCGGGACTATTTTCAAGCGGTTTTTCTGGGGACTTCGAGGGGGGCCGATGCCTTCACCATCGCCTATATCATTCCCAACTTGCTGAGACGGCTGACCGGCGAAGGCGCCATGACCGCGGCCTTTGTCCCGGTCTTCACCCAGGCCAAGAAGGAAAAATCCAAAGAAGAGCTTTGGACGTTCGCCAACTATTTCTTTTTTGACCTGACCGTAGTCATGGCTATCCTAACCGTCCTGGGGATCATCTTTTCGCCACTCCTGGTCAAGATCATCGGCTTCGGCTTCAAGGACATCCAGGGCAAGTGGCCGTTGACGGTCGCCCTGACCCGGATGATGTTCCCCTATATCTTTTTCATCAGCCTGGCCGCCCTGGCCATGGGTATCCTCAACTCGTTCCACCGGTTTTTCGTCCCCGCCTTCACGCCCGTTCTTCTCAATATCTGCATCGTTGGCCTGGCGGTCGTCTTTGCCGGACGGGCCAAAGAACCGACCTATGTTTTCGCGGCGGGCGTGCTCCTCGGTGGTCTCTGCCAGCTCGCTTTTCAGATCCCCTTTCTCTGGAAACAGGGGATGCGGTTCAAATTCGGTCTATCCTTCACCCATCCGGGGATCCGCAGGGTTGTGAAGCTCACCATCCCCGGCGTTCTCGGCGTCGGCGTCTACCAGGTCAATTTCGCCCTCAGCCGGGCCTTCGCCTCCGCGCTCGATGAGGGAAGCGTCGCTTCGCTATATTATGCCTCGAGGATCCAGGAGCTCGCGCTCGGCATTTTTTCGATCGCTCTCTCCATCGCCCTGCTCCCCGCTTTTTCTGAACAAGCCGCCGGCGAAGACATTGCGGGAATGAAAAGGACTCTCGCCTTTTCCTTGAAGCTCATTTTTTTGATCACCTGGCCGGCGGCGGCGGGCCTGCTCGTCCTCAACAGGCCCATCATTCAAGTCCTTTTCCAGCACGGACTATTTGACGCCCACTCCACCGGCATGGCGGCGGCCTGCCTGCTCTATTTTTCGGTGAGCCTTCCCTTCATCTCCGGAGTCAAAATATTAGCGCCCGCCTTTTTTTCTCTGAAGGACACCCGGACGCCGGTCGTGATCGCCTTCTTTGTGATGATCGTCTATATTCTCTCCTCTGTTGTCTTGATGGGCCCGCTCAGAGTGGGTGGGATTGCCCTGGCCTTGTCTCTCTCCCAGGTTGTGAATTTCCTGGCTTTGTTTGTTTATCTCGAGAAGAAAATCGGGAAGATTGAGAAAAAGGCATTCCTGGCCTCGGCCTTCAAATCCCTCCTGGCTGCGGGCATAATGGGCGCCGTCATCCGGCTGATCATCCGCGGCTTCGATTTCGCCGGGCTGAGCTTTCCCAAACAGGCGGGGCTTTTGACGGCGGCGATCGTCTTGGGCCTGGCGCTCTATATTGCCATAAGCGCTGTCATCAACCGGGAAGACATCAAGAGCTTGAAAATCCTGTTGTCAAGGAGGAAGGCCTGAGATGAAAATCGTCCTGCAAAGGGTCAAACAGGCTTCGGTCGTCGTCGAAGGCAGGATCGCGGGTGAGATCGGGAAAGGCATTTGCCTTCTGGTGGGAATTGAAAAAGGGGATACTCTTCAGGATGTCGAGTTCCTGGCCCGAAAAGCCGTCGAGTTGCGGATTTTTCCGGACCAGGAAGGGAAGATGAATCTGTCCCTGGCCGAGGCTCAGGGGGCGGTGCTTGCGGTCTCTCAATTCACGCTTGCCGCATCCGTGAAAAAGGGACGGAGGCCGGGCTTTGACAACGCCGAAAGCCCGGAAAGAGCCGCGGAGCTTTTTGACCGGTTTGTCGGTCTTGTCCGAGAGAGCGGGGTCAGAGTCGCAACCGGTGTTTTCCAGGCGTCGATGGAGGTCCAGATCATCAACGACGGGCCTGTGACATTCATCCTCGATTCAAGAAAAGGGGGCAACTAGTGCCCCGTCTCATAAATTTCATGTTCCAGTCTTTCGCAGAGCCGGGGCACTTCCAAGGGGGAGTCAAGCTCCCCCTTCGGCGCTTCGCTTCGCTCCGCTGAACCCCTGAGGGGGGCCACTCCGCCCCCCTTAAACTCCCCGGCGGTTGCGCGTTCAAGTGAGTATCTTTACTTAGGCAAGTTATTTGCGAGACGCGCAACTAATACAAACGTAATAAATAAAGTGACATTGTATGGGCGGCCTAAGCGCCGCCGTAACGGGGATGTCATTTTAATTATTGCGTTGATATTAGCTGAATTTTAAATCGGAGACCTTTTCCAGGGCTTCCTGGGCCGCCTTTCTCACGTAGAGGTTTTTGTCCTTGGCCATGCCGACGAGGAGCGCTCGGGCTTCCTGTCCTCCAATCTCTCCCAAGGCCCCGGCCGCGCTCCGCCGGACATCGACATTCGGATCCTCCAGGACCAGCTTAATGTGCCGGACCGCGTCGGTGCATTTTTTCAGGCTCAAGATCCGAAGGGCGCTGCTTTTGACAAACCAGGGCGGCCGGGAGAGCTTCTCGTAGGCCTTCTGGATCGGCCAATCATCCCTCGCCGTTAGTTCCTTCACGACAATATCCCGGATCTCTTCGCACGGGTCGGAAAGGAGTTCCAGGAGAACAGCCGGCACCCAGGGCAGCCGGAGAGGGGCGATCGTCTTCAGCAGCTTGGTTTTCTTTTGCTTGTTCTGGAGGATTTCGATTTTTCTGAGGACGGCCTTGGTGATGGCGGGGATGTCGAGGTCCTTGGTCTTGGGAACCTTGAGGACCTCATAGATCTCGAAGCTGTGTTCGCTGAGTCCGGGGTCTTCCGGCTGTGAGCGCCTGAGGAACTTGATCACTCTCTTTTCAAACCATTTCCAGGATGTGGCCCATCTTCTCTTTTTTCGTTTTGAGGTACTGAAGATTGGACGTGTTCGGAGGAATCTCTATCGGGATTCTGTCCGCGATTTCCAGCCCGTATCCGGCCAGGCCGATGAATTTTCTGGGATTGTTGGTGATCAGCCTGATCTTTTTGACCCCCAAGGAGACCAGGATCTGGGCCCCGATTCCATAATCCCTTTGGTCGGGCTTGAACCCCAGCCTCCGGTTGGCTTCGACGGTGTCCACCCCTTTATCTTGAATGGCGTAGGCTCGGATCTTGTTGGTCAATCCGATGCCGCGGCCTTCATGGTTGAGGATGTAAAGAATGACGCCTCGGCCGTCTTTCTCGATCATCTCCATGGCGAAGTGGAGCTGGTCGCCGCAGTCGCAGCGGCAGGAACCGAACGTGTCGCCGGTGAGGCACTGGGAATGGGCCCGGACAAGAATCGGCTCGCCTTTATCGATATCCCCTTTGATGAGGGCGATGTGGTTTTCGTGGTGGATGATGTCCTCAAAGACGACAATCTTGAAGTCGCCGTATTTCGTGGGGAGCGCAGCCTCGTCGATCTTCTTGATGAGGCATTCGTTCTTCATCCGGTATTTGATCAGGTCGGCGATGGTCAGGATGGGGAGGTCATGCTCCAGACTGATCTTTTCCAGCTCGGGCATTCTGGCCATGGTGCCGTCTTCGTTCATGATCTCGCAGATCACCCCCGCCGGGGGCAGTCCCGCCAGCCGGGCCATGTCCACTGCCGCCTCGGTCTGGCCGGCCCTGGCCAGGACCCCGCCCTCTTTAGCTTGGAGGGGGAAGATATGACCCGGCCGGGCGAGGTCTGCCGGCTTCGTCCCCGGGTCGATGGCGGTCAAAATGGTCTTGGCCCGGTCGTAGGCCGAGATGCCCGTCGTGATCTCCCGTTTGGCATCGATCGAGACCGTGAAGGCGGTCTGGAAGCGGGCCGTGTTGTCCTGGACCATCAGGGGGAGCTGGAGCTCCGCCAGCCGTTCTCTTGTCAAAGGCAGGCAGATCAGCCCCCGCCCGTGTTTGGTCATGAAATTGATGATGTCCGGGGTGACTTTTTCCGCGGCGACCATCAGGTCGCCCTCGTTTTCCCTGTCTTCGTCGTCGACGATGATGATGAGCCGTCCGGCTTTGACGGCCGCCAGCGCCTCTTCAACGGGAGTCGTCTCGAAGCTTCTCTCCATTCTTGTATTCCTATCGGTTTCCTTGAGTTATCCAATTATACACGTATTTGCCGATCATGTCACATTCGACGTTGACCTCGTCGCCGGTCCGGAGCCCCGTCAGGTTGGATTTCTCGAGGGTGATGGGGATAAGCTCGATTTCGAAGGAGGACGGCCCGAGCGAGGCGATCGTTAGGCTCACTCCGTTCACGGCCACAGATCCCTTCGGGATGAAATAGGGCCTAAATTCCCTGGGCAGGGAAAGAGCCAGCCTTTGGCCGGGTTTCCTGGGGACGATTTTCAGGACTTTAGCCGTAAAATCGACATGCCCGGCCACGAGATGGCCGCTGAGAAAGGAGGATAGGCTGAGGGGGAGTTCCAGGTTGAGCGCAGCCCCCGGCCTGAGCGAGCCCAGGCTGGTCCGCTGGAGGGTCTCCTGGGAAAGGTTGAACACGAGGATGCGGTTTTCTCTGCGGATGAGACTTAGGCAGACACCGCTGACGTTGACGCTCTCTCCAATCCCGATTTGGGCTGGAATCGTGGGAGCTTCGACCGCCATCTCCTTTTTGCCCAACCGGAAGCCCTTGAACACACCCGAATGATGAATGATTCCCGTGAACATTAGAGATACCCCTCCGCGATGATGTCCTCCCCAAGCTCGAAGGTCGAAAATCGTTTTAGCCGGAGGGCATTTTCCAGGCGCTCCGCGCCCCGCCCGGCATAGAAGGCGACGGCGTTGGTTCCGCCGATGAGCTTTGGGGAAATCGTCAGGAAAATTTTATCGGCAAGCTTCTTTTCCAGAAGCGATGTCGCCAGGCTTCCTCCTCCTTCGACAAGGACGCTGGAAATCTCCTGGCGGCCCAGCCAAAGAAGGATCTTCTTGAGGTTGAGTTCGAGCGACGTGCCCGGCACGATGACTACCTCCGCCCCCTTTTTCTCCAGGGCCGCTTTTTTCTGCGGGGAGGCTGTTTGATTTGTGAAGACGAGGATTCTGCCCAGGGAAAGGGTCGAGAGAATTCGTGACCGCAGCGGAAAGCGAAGCCCTGGATCGAGAATGATCCGGGTGAGCTTTTTATTCTTCCAATTCGGATGGCGGACGGTGAGCCGCGGATCGTCTTTGAGAAGCGTGCCGCTCCCGATCATGAGCGCGTCGTGTTCCCCGCGGAGGAGGTGGACATATTCTCTTGCCGATTCCGAGGAGATCCACCGGGAGTCAAAATTTTTCGTGGCCATTTTTCCATCCAGGCTGAGGGCGGCCTTGAGCGTGACAAACGGGGACCTTTGAGTGATGTACTTGATGTAGTGCTCATTCAGACGGAGGTTTCTTTCGCGGAGGAGGCCGGCCGAGACCTCGATCCCGGCCTGCTTGAGCCTGGCCAGGCCTTTTTTGAAAACGAGGGGATTGTCGTCGAGGGCGGAAATAACGACCCTTTCGAGACCCGCCCTCAGGATGGCATCGACGCAAGGAGGCGTCCTTCCCCAGTGGACGCAGGGCTCAAGGGTCACATAAAGCGTCCCGTTTTTTGCCCGGTCTCCGGCCCGGCGGAGGGCGACGATCTCAGCATGGGGCTTGCCGGCCCCTTCATGATGTCCGAAGCCGACGATGGTGTCTCTCTTGACGACGAGCGCCCCGACATAGGGGTTGGGGCTGGCCAGCCCCAGAGCTTTTTCGGCCAGGCCGTAGGCCATTTCGAGGTAGGCATAGTCCTGAAGGTTGTTCATGCAAATAGGGCGTCCACAAACTGCTCGGCGGAAAAATCGAGCAGATCGGTCTCTCTCTCTCCAGTCCCGATGAGCTTGATCGGGAGGCCCAATTCGTCGGCGATGCTGATGACAGCTCCCCCCTTGGCTGTGCCGTCCAATTTTGTCAAGAAGATGCCCGTGATACCGGAAAATTTAAGGAATTCCCGGGCCTGGATGATGGCATTCTGGCCGATGCCGGCGTCCAACACGAGCAGGATCTCCTGGGGAGCCCCCTCGATCTCGCGGGCGATGACGCGCTTGATTTTTTCCAGCTCGTTCATCAAGTTGGTGTTGGTGTGGATCCTCCCCGCTGTGTCCACTAGCATATAGTCCAACTGCCTGGATTTAAAGTGCTGAACGGCGTCGAAGACGACGGAGGCGGGGTCGGCCCCGTATTGCCCCTTGATGATCGGAGCGTTCAGCCGCTTTCCCCAAACGGCCAGCTGTTCCTGGGCGGCGGCCCGGAATGTGTCGGCCGCCACGAGAAGCACCCGCTTTCCCTCTTCCTGGAAGCGATAGGTCAGCTTGGCCAGCGAGGTCGTCTTCCCGCCGCCGTTCACGCCAACCATCATCAGGACGCCGGGAGCGGCGTTCAGGCTGAGGCGGGAAGGAAAACGGGACAGGATCCGGATGAGCTCCTCTTTGAGGGCGGCCTCGATCCCGGCGGAGGACTCGGCCTTCTTTGTCTTTTGCCGGATCGCCTCGACGATCTTCTCGGTCGTGGCCATCCCGACATCGGAGAGAATCAGCGTTTCGACCAGCCCTTCAAGGGTCTCCTGGCGCGGCTTTCCGCTTTGAAGGAGCTCGTCGAATTTCCGCTTGAAGGTCAGGCGCGTTTTGGCCAGTTTTTCCCGCAAGTTTCCTAACATGTTAAAAAGATTATAGATTCCCATCCAGTCAAAGTCAATTCGGGATCGGTGCTGAGAGGAAAAGAAACGCCCGGAAAAGTAGGAAGCAGGCGGCTATCGGATGTCAACTCGAGAGGTGAGGGGATCCGCTGCCGGCGGTTCATGAAATCGTCTCCAAATGTACGATTTCAAGGAGGCGTGGGCATCGCCCTTGAGCCCCCATAGCGGAGGGGGGTCCCGGACACTCTTGGAGGAGGACCCCTTTATAGGGTCCTCCTCCAACGGGCGGCGGGAACACCCGCCCGCCCTGCCACCTCTCCAAGGAGCATCCTCCCATGAATTCATCGCCGGATGCTCCATGGAAGGAAGGCAGAGAGCGAAGCGATCGTTGGAAGGAAACCCTAGATAAGGGTTTCCTTCCAAGAGTGTCCCTCAGGGGGCCGGGGGCGATGCCCACGCCTCCTTGAAATCATGCAAACGGATGCTTGCACGGTTCATTGAGGATTAACTTAGATTGTGCTAAATTGACATCGAACCATGGATGATTCAATCTGGATCGTCGCCTCTCCCCGGGATGAGGCCAAACGGCTGGCTTCCGAGCTGAGCATCCCTCAGGCGATCGCCCAAGTCTTGATCAACCGGAAGATCACGGAAGCGGAACAGGCCCATCTATTTCTGGAGGGCACGCTGGCCCATATTCACGATCCTTTCCTGATGTCCGGCATGACGGCCGCCGTGGAAAGGATAAAATCGGCAATCGCCCGGCGCGAGAAAATCCTCATCTTCGGAGACTACGATGTGGACGGTGTGTTGTCCGTGGTCATGCTCATGAAAGCCCTGGGCTCTTTGTCCGCGGACGTCGAATATTTTATCCCGGAACGGCTGAAAGAAGGCTACGGGATAAAGGATGAGCACATCGCGGTGGCGGCCGGCAAAGGAGCCCGGCTCGTCATCAGTGTCGACTGCGGAATCAAGGCCAACGGATTCGTCCGGAAAGCCAACGAGCAAGGGATCGATGTGATCATCACCGACCACCATCGCCCCGGGCCGGAGCTTCCCGAAGCGCTGGCCGTTCTCAACCCCGTCCTGGAAAGCTCCGGCTACCCGGATAAAAGCCTGGCCGGCGTCGGCGTCGTGTTCAAATTGATCCAGGCGCTTTTTGAGCAGGCCGGCCGAGCGTCCGTCCTTCCCCACTATCTGAAGCTTGTCGCCATCGGCACGATTTCCGATGTCGCCGAGCTGAGGGGGGAAAACAGGATTCTGGTCAAGTTCGGGCTCCAAGGGCTGGACAGTGTCTCCAACCAGGGTTTGAGAAGCCTGATTGAAATCTGCGGGCTCAAAGGGAAGAGAATCTCAGAGGGGGATATCGGGTTCAGGATCGGCCCGAGAATCAATGCCGCGGGCCGGATGGGGGCGACGGACCTCGCCGTCCGGCTCTTTTTCTCGCCGTCGCTCGAGGAAACGGCCGGGATCGCCCGCCATCTGGATGAGCTCAACTCGCAAAGGCAAACAGCCGAGGAAAAGATCCACAAGCAGGCCTTGGACCTGATCAAAAAAAAATCTCTGGATAAGACGCACAAAATTTTGATCCTGGGCTGCGAAAAATGGCACAGGGGGATCATCGGCATCGTGGCCTCCCGGCTGAAAGACGCCTTCTCGCGGCCGGTCGTCCTCTTCGCTTATGAAGACGACAAGGCCTTCGGCTCGGGACGGAGCATCAATGAGTTTTCCCTGATCGAATGCCTGGACCAATGCCGGCATTTTTTCCTGACCTACGGCGGCCATCCCTTCGCCGTCGGTTGTTCGCTCGAACGGACCAATATGCCGGCGTTCAAGCAGGCGGCGAACGCCGTCGCCGAGGCGCGCCTGTCCGACGCCGAGCTGCGGAAAAAAATCCTGATCGATTCAAAACTCGATTTTTCGGATATCAGCGCCGGTTTTTATGAAAACCATTCCCTTCTCTATCCCTTCGGCGTGGGGAATCCGCGGCCCGTCTTCCTGACCGAAAAGGCGGAGATCGTCGGACCGCCCCAAAACCTCCAGGGCCGCCATGCGAAATTCCTCGTCCGCCAGGGCAGCCGAGTGTTCGAGGCCATTGCCTGGAATCGGGGAGACTGGGCGCGGAAGGTCTCCAAGGGCGGCCGGGTTGACCTGGCCTATACCTTTCAATTTTCCAACTACTTGGGCGAAGACAGGCCGTATCTTTGCCTCGAGGGATTGCGGAAGTGAAGCGCTCGCCCCAAAAAACCGCGAAGGTCCCTCCGGCCAAGCTCATCAAGCCCGCCCTGGCCGCCGCGCTCGTCGTCGTCATCGGCATGATCCTGGTTTACTTTATCGTCCATTTGAAGCGCCGGCCGACCATCCCGCCCGATAACAAAGAGATCGCCCAACAGAAGATCGAAGTCCAGGAAAAGGTCGATTTTTTCGATTTCAAAGGTAAGATCAAAGTGACGGCTGCCCGGAGATATCTAGGGGAAGACAACCTGTATCATCTCGTCGGCCCCGTGGAAATCATCGATCAGGGGAAAAAGGGAGGCGGAGAGGTCAGCATCGCCGGCCAATCGGTCATCTATGATAAGGACATGAAGCATTTCGCCATGCAGGGCAAGGTCAAGGTCCGGTCCCAAGGCGTCCTGCTCGAAGCCGAAAATTTTGATTACAACAGGGAAGAGGAAATCTTTAAGACCGACAGCGGCATTATCCTTTCGTCTGCGCGTTTCTCGGGTTCTTCGAAACAGGCCGTTTATTCCTTGAAAGAGAATGCGATGAGCCTGGAGTATGACGTGGAATTCAAGATCGTCCCCCGGCTGGAGAATCCCGAACCGCTCCAGTTCAAGGCCGACAAACTGGTCTACAACTTGAGGGATCGAAAGGGCAGGATCGAAAGCCGAACGGATGAATCTCCGATCATCCTCCGCCATGGAAAAAGCCGGGGACGAGCGAACCTGATCGAGTTTGAGCAGTTTTATGATAATGATGACCTGAAAGTGCTTTTTCTCAAGGGGCGGGTCAAAGTCGACCTGGACGAGAAAGAGAATGTCGGGCCGCAGAAAAAAACAAAAATGCCGGACGAAAAGGCCGTTCCCGGCGGGCCGCAACCTGGCCGGGAATGGAATTTTTTCCGGAGCGAAAAGCAGGAGATCGAGGCCGAGGAAATCAAGATCAGGGCGTTCCTGAACCTGCCCGAGCTCCATGCCGTCGAAAGCAAGGGCGGATGCTCTTTCAAATTCATATCGGCGTCAGGAGAGAAGACCCATGTCCGTGGGGAGGCCGTGGATTTTATCTTCAGCCGGGGTGCCAGGCTCCGGGAATTTCGTGTCTTCGAGGAAGCCCGGATTTCCAGTCTTCTGAAGGATAGCCAACAAGACCGCCTCGTTGAGGGCAAGACGATAATCCTTGACGGCGAAACGCAAATCGTCCGTGTCCAGGGGAAGAACGGTGTTTCGGCACGCTTCGCCTCTCCGAGGAATGAGGTGACGGCGGCAGAGATCGAGATTTCGATCCAGGATGACAGCTTCGGAGCCAAGGGCGGGGCCAAGGCCGTCCTTCGGCCTCAGATGGAGACAAGCAGCGCGACGGGGTTCTTTGCCAAGGACAAGCCGGTTTTTGCCAACGCCGGGTCCATGAGATATTCGGCCGGCGAGAAGCGTTTTATATTAAGCGGGCAGGTGAAAATGTGGCAGGACAAAAAGGTCCTTCTCGGCCAGGAGATTTCCTTCAACGAGGAGACGGGAGAGATGCAGGGCCATAGGGATATCAAGTCCATCTTTCCCCATACGCCGAAGGAAGGAGAAAAAGAAGAACGCGTAGAAATTTCCGCCGGCCGGATGAGCTATGATCCCAAAGCCAATCAGATCTTCTATGAAGACGGCTGTTCCCTGAAGATGAGAAATATCGACCTGAGCGCTGGTCTTATAACCGTCCTGCCCGGAGAAGCGGCCGGGAAGGTCCGCTCGATGAGGGCCACGAAAAAAGTGACGATCATCCAGGAGGGGAGAGAGGCCGTCGGGGAAACGGCGGAATACGATGTGGAAAAAGACACGATGGTCCTCACCGGCCGGCCGGTCCTGACACTCAAGGACAAGGGCACGGTCAGGGGTGACAAATTGACTTTCCGCCTGGGCGATGGTACAATCCTCGTCGAAAATCAAGATCAACAAAGATCGGTGGCAGTTATAAAATCGTGACCGATGAAATCCTATTTAAAGGCCGTCCAGCTCACCAAAAGCTATCACGGAAAGAAGGTCGTGGATGATGTCAGCGTTGAAATCCGGAGGGGCGAAATCATCGGTCTCCTCGGGCCCAACGGAGCCGGAAAGACAACGACCTTCTCCTTGATCCTGGGCCTTGTCCCCCAAGATTCCGGTCAAATATTTTTAGACGGAGAAGAGATCACGGAGTATCCGATGTATCTCCGCGCCCAGCGGGGCGTCTGCCTTCTGCCCCAAGAGCCTTCCGCGTTCCGAAAGCTCACCGTTGAGGACAACCTGCGGGCCATCATGGAGACCTTGCCGGAAGCCTACCCTCAAAGAGCGAGCAGGCTGGAAAAGACCCTCAAAGAATTCGGGCTGGAAAAGCTGGCCCGGGCTAAGGCGGTCACATTATCCGGCGGAGAGCGAAGAAGGCTGGAGATCGCCCGGGCCATGGTCTCCCAGCCGGAATTCATCCTCTTGGATGAGCCGTTCACGGGCATAGACCCGATTGCCGTCGAGGAATTGCAGAAGATCATGAATTCCCTGAAAGAAAAGGGCTTGGGCGTCCTTGTCACCGACCATAGCGTCCGGGAGACTCTGAAGATCGTCGACCGCGCCTATATCATCGACAAAGGAAGGATTTTGAAAGAAGGAACCCCCCGGGAGCTGGTGATGTCCGAGGAGGTCCGGCGAAGCTATCTAGGAGAAGAATTCCGGCTGTGAGAAAGGGCGGCTTGACCGCCCAAGGCATTAGCGATGGTGATGAGACAGCGGCTTGACCAAAGGCAGGTTCAAAAATTGATCCTGGCCCCTGCCCTCCAGCAGGCGATCAAGCTCCTGCCGCTGACCAACCTGGAGCTGATCGAAGTGATCGACGAGGAGCTCTCCGAGAACCCGCTCCTGGAGCTTGAAGAAGAAGCCGTCGAAAAAAAGCCCGAGGAGGCGGCCAAGGAATCGGAGAAGGAAGAGGAAAAAAGCGAACCTGCGGAGGAGCCCGTTCCGGGCGAGCCGGGGATCGATGACGTTCCGGAAACGCCCGAGAACCAGGAAGAGCTGGAGTTTGAGTCCTATTTTTCAGAATACATCGACGATGGCTTTCGCTCGCTGTCCTATGAACGAAGAGAAATCCCCTCTCTCGAGAACACCCTGTCCAAAAGCGCTTCCCTCTGGGACCACCTGAACTGGCAGGCCAACCTGAACTTCTTTGAGCCGGCGGACCAGGAAATCGCTCAGCTCATCATCGGCAACATCAACGAAGACGGGTACTTGACGTCCTCCGTCCCGGAGCTCGCCCTGGCGGCCCAGACGACAGAAGAAAAAATCATGGAGATCCGGGAAAAGATCAAGATGTTCGACCCGGTCGGCGTCGGCAGCCTGGACTTGAAGGAATGCCTGCTCGCCCAGATGGATTATCTTCAGCTCAAGGACGATGTGACTCGGACGATCATCTATGAGCATCTTGGCCTCCTCGAGAAATCTGATTTTGCCCAGCTGGCCAGGCTTTTAAACGTTCCCATGGCGACCATCAAGTACCATATCGAAATCATCAAGCGGTTCGACCCCGCTCCGGGGCGCAAGTACAGCGAAGACCGGACGAACTACGCCGTGCCGGATATCCTCGTCAGCAAAGAAGGGTCGGACCTTCGAATCGCCCTGAACGATGAAGGCCTTCCCAGGCTCCGCCTCAACTCCTACTACAAAAGCCTCCTGGCCAAGGCGCTTAAAGAAAACCCGGAGGCCTACCGCTTTCTTAAGGACAAGATGAAAAAAGCCCTCTGGTTCCTGCGCAGTCTCGACCAAAGAGACCGGACCATTTACAAGGTCGCCAAGTATATCGTCGACCGGCAGCGGGATTTTATCGAAAAAGGGATGGATTTTATCCGGCCGCTGACCCTGATGGAGATCGCCCAGGAGATCGGCGTCCATGAATCCACCGTGGGTCGGGTCGTCGCCAACAAATATATCATGACGCCCTGCGGCGTCTTTTCCTTGAAGTACTTCTTCCACAAGTCGCTCCACGATGATTTCGGCGAGGGAGTTTCTTCGCTGCGGGTCAAGGACAAGATTCGGAAGCTCGTCGAAAACGAGGACAAGGGAAGCCCCTTCAGCGATATCGAAATCGGAGAAATCCTGGCCCGGGAGAACTTCAAGATCGCCCGGAGGACAGTAGCCAAGTACCGGAAACAGTTAAAAATCTTGCCTTCCCATATCAGGAAACGTAAGTTTGTCATGGAGGGATCTTCATGAATGTCCATTATACGGCCCGCAAAATGCAGTTCACTCCGGATCTCCGGCAGTACTGCGAGAAAAGGTTCAAGTCGCTGGAGAAACTCCTGAATTTCGCCACCGGGGTGGACGTGATCTTGTCGTCCGGGAAAAACAGGCAGCAGGCCGAGATCCATATCAAAGCGAAGGGCGCCGGGCTCGTCGTGATCGAAGAGAGCCATGATATGCTCAACTCGCTGAACCTGGCCTTCGACAGCCTGGAAAAAAAGGTCAAAAAGGAACGGGAGAAGTACCGCGAGAAAAAACGGCGGGGCGGCCGCGAGCGAAAGGCCTTCGCTCTTCCGGCGGAGACCGTCGAAAGAGGAGGGCGGATCGTACGGGCCAACTATTATACGCCCAAGCCCCTGACCCTGGAAGAAGCCCTGATCCAGTTCGACCTGAACAAGAAGGAAGTGTTCGTGTTCCGGAGGGCGGGTGAGGAGAAATGGGCGGTGCTTTTCCGTCGGAAGGACGGGAACTACGGACTTGTGGAGCCGGAATGAAGAACGAAGAGCCGGGCCTTGCCCCGAAAGTCCATCAGCTCCTGAAGGAGGACTTCGTCCTGGCGGACCTCCAATCCCAGACCAGGGAAGAGGTTCTTCAGGAGCTGGCCCAATTCATCAAGGCCAAGACGGCGGAGCTCTTTGAACAAGACCTGTATGAAAAGCTGCTGAAGCGGGAGAGATTGGGGAGCACGGCGGTCGGAGAGGGCTTTGCCATTCCTCACTGCAAGATCCAAGGCGTCGAATCACCGTTCGTCGCCCTGGCCGTCTCCAAGAAAGGCATCAGTTTTGATGCCGCCGACGGGAAACCCTCTTTCGTCTTTTTCGTGGTTGTGACTCCCGCGGATCATCCCAGCCTGAACCTTCAGATCCTGGCCGTGGTGGCCCATCTCATCCGCCGATCCCGGCATCTTTCCAATAAACTGACCAGGGCCCGGACGAGCCGGGAGATCCTGGACATCATTCGGGAGGAAGAAGAGAAATTCTCTTGAGCAAGAATGCCGGTCACGAGGCCATCATCCCGGGAGGACTTCTCAAGATCTCCGGCCTGGGCGTACTGATCATCGGCGACAGCGGCATCGGCAAGAGCGAGAGCGCCCTGGAGCTCGTTTCCAGGGGATACCGTTTTGTCTCCGATGATGTGGTCTATGTCAAGAAAACGGCCTCGGGCCGTCTTGTCGCCAAGGCCCCTTCTCTCAGCCGCTTCTTCATGGAAATCCGCGGGCTGGGGATCATCAATATCAGGGAAATCTTCGGCCCCCCATCGATCTGCCGGCAATCGCGGATCGACCTGGTCATCAAGCTGAAAAAATGGCACCGGAAGAAGGAATATGACAGGCTCGGCCTCCGCTTCCCGGAGGATTATGAGGTCTTGGGAGAACGAATCCCTCAGCTCAATATTCCGGTCGCGCCGGGCAGGAACATCGCCACGCTGATCGAGGTCGCCTGCAAGGTCCACATTTTGCGGAAAAAAGGATACCATGCCTCGGAGGAGATCGTCGAACGCCTGGACCGGGCGCTGGCTTCGAGAAATAAGCGGGCCAAAAGGGGCGGATTATGAAAAACGACAGGTTCTTGATTATCACCGGCTTATCGGGATCAGGCAAGACCGTCGTCAGCCATTTTTTGGAGGACCTGGGCTATTATTGCGTGGACAACCTCCCCGCCAAGCTGATCCCCATTTTTCTCGAGCTTTGGATGCGCAAGGAGGTCGAGATCGAGAAAGTGGCGCTCGTCGTGGACATCCGAGAGCATGGCTTTTCGACGGACTTCCCCCAGGTCTGGGACGAGATCCGGGAGAAGACCAAGCTCAAGCTGATCTTCTTGGACGCGTCGGACGAGGCCCTCGTCAAGCGGTTCAGCGAAAGCCGGCGGCCCCATCCCCTGGCCCACCGCAAGCCGATCCTGGAAGGCGTCCGGCTGGAGCGCAAGAAGCTCGCCCCGATCAAAAAGATGGCCGATGAGGTCATCGACACGACCGTCTTGAGCATCTCCCAGCTCAAGGATATCTTTTCCCGGAGGTTTTTGAGGAAACGCAGCGAGCGGCTGCGGGTGGTGATCGTCAGCTTCGGCTACAAGTACGGGATTCCCCTGGATTCCGACCTCATTTTTGATACACGGTTTCTGCCGAATCCGTTCTACATGGAAAGCTTCCGGGACAAGACCGGGAGGAACAAGAACGTCCGGGACTTCATCCTGGATTCTCCCGAAACCCGGACCTATCTGGCCGAGCTCTTTCGCTTCATCGACTTTCACATGCCCCGCTTCCTGGATGAAGGGAAAGGTCACCTGGTGATCTCGATCGGCTGCACGGGCGGGCGGCACAGGTCCGTGGTCATCGCCGAGGAGCTCAGGGATTACCTCCGGGGCCAAAAGTATGATATAAAGATTTTTCATCGGGATATTTTCAAATGATCGGCGGAATCATCGTCTCGCATGGAAAACTGGGGGAGGAGCTGCTCAATGCCCTGACCATTATCTTGGGTGAGGCCCCCAACATCGAGGCGATTTCGATCGGCTGGTACGACGACGTCGAGGACTCCAAGAAGAAGATCAACCAGAGCCTGAAACGGGTGGACCAGAAGATCGGGGTGGTGATTTTCACCGACATGTTCGGAGGGACGCCGTCCAACCTCAGCTTCAGTTTTCAGAAGGACGACCGGGTCGAGGTCATCACCGGCGTCAACCTGCCCATGCTCATCAAGTTCGTATCGCTGCAGCGGAGCAATAATCTCAAGGAGGTCGCCCGGAAGGTCGTCGAGCAGGGGAAAAAAAATATCCACCTGGCCAGCGCGCTGCTCGGTTCCAAGCAGTCCTAGAGGGGCATCATGCTCGAGACAGCGATCGTCATCAATAACAAGCTGGGGCTCCATGCCCGGGCGGCCGTGAAGTTTGTCAATATGGCCAACCGGTTCAGCGCGGACGTCAAGATCGAAAAGGACGGCAGCGAGATCGACGGCAAAAGCATCCTCGGCATCCTGACTCTGGCGGCCATCCAGGGGGCGGAGATCGTCCTCAAAGTCGACGGCGCGGACGAAGAAGTGGCGCTCAAATCTCTGGTGGCCCTCATCAACAACAAATTTGACGAGAAAGAATAATCGACCATGGAATTCATCCGCCTGAGAGGCATCGGCGTGTCACCGGGCATCGCCATGGGCGAGGCCGTTCTCACCGAGCGGATCATCTTTACTTCGAGGAAAGAGGACATCTCGCCCCAGGAGGTCGGGGCGGAGATCCTGAGGCTAGCGGCCGCCGTCGCCCGGACAAAGGCCGAGCTCATCGAGATCAAAGAAAAAATCCGGGAGAAAGTCGGCGCCGAGCATGCCTACATTTTCGAAGCGCACCTACTGATTCTCGAGGACCACACGCTCGCCGCGAGCCTGGAGCGGATCATCAAAGAGGAGAAGGTCAAGGCCGAGTGGGCGCTTTCCGAGATCCACGCCCGATACCAAAAAATCTTCGACTCGATCAGCGATGAGTATTTCCGGCAGAGGAAATCCGACGTGTCGGATGTCCTGGCCAAGATCTACGGGCACCTGGAGCTCAAGCGGGACCAGAGGAAGGACGACGACGGCGAGAAGATCCTCGTCGCCCATGACCTGCTGCCCTCGGAAGCGGCCACGAGGCTCAGTCAAGGAAACGTCCTGGCCGTCGCCCTGGATATGGGAGGCCAGACGTCTCACGCCGCCATCCTGGCCCGGTCGATGAACATTCCCACCGTTGTCGGTCTCCATAACGGCACCCAGAGGATCAAGAGCGGAGATATCCTCATCGTTGACGGGACCGACGGCGAGATCATCGTCAACCCTCCTCCCGCCGTCCAAAAGGAGTTCCTCAGCAAGAAAGATAAATATAACAATTACCGGCGTGAACTCAAGAAGATGGCCAAGTGGAAATCGGTCACCCTGGATGACGTCCGGTTCTACCTCATGGCCAATATCGAACTTCCGGAGGAGATCAGTCATGCCTTTTCCTACGGCGCCGAGGGCATCGGCTTGTTCCGTTCGGAATTCATCTATCTCCAGAGGACTTCGCTGCCGACGGAAGAGGATCATTTTGAGATCTATTCCCGGCTGGCCAAGGAAGCTTATCCTTTCCCGGTCTATATCCGGACGATCGACATCGGGGGGGAAAAAAGCCTCCCCCAGCTACAAATCGAGCTGGAGCCCAACCCGGCCTTGGGTTTGCGGGCCATCCGGTTCTCTTTGAAAAATAGGGACCTGTTCAAGATCCAGCTCCGGGCCATCCTCAGGGCCAGCGTTCTTAAGAACATCCGCATCCTGATCCCGATGATCACCGAGGTCGAGGAGGTCGGCGAAGTGAAGCACCTCTATGGCGAGGTCAAGGAGGAGCTCGAGGCCAAGAAGATCAAGTTCGACCGGAACATCCCGCTGGGAGTGATGATCGAGGTCCCGGCGGCGGCGGCCATGACGGATATCCTGGTCAAGGAAGTGGACTATCTCAGCATCGGGACCAACGACCTCATCCAGTATTATTTGGCCGTCGACCGGTCGAACGAGTATGTCTCCTATCTCTACAAACCGCTCCATCCGTCCGTGCTCAGGCTGATCAAGTTCATCATCGACGCGGCCGCCAAAGAAGGCAAGGATGTGGCGATCTGCGGAGAGATGGCGGCCGACCCGCTCTCGGCCATCGTCCTGCTCGGGTTCGGGCTGAAGAAATTCAGCATGAACCCGATCTTCATCCCCAGGATCAAGAAAGCTTTGCGGGCCGTCGAATACAAGACCGCCCGCCGCGTCGTCCATCAGGCCCTGGCCCTCAAAACGGCCCAGGAGATCGAGGAATACCTGATCGAGAAGCTGCTGGTGAAGCACCCGGGCGTGTTCCTGATGGGGCAGTAAAAATCATTTCCCAGAATTCCTCGTCAGGTCGATAATCTCGACTTCATAAACGAGGATCGTGTTCGGCGAGATATGGAAGCGCTTCTCGCCCTTTTTTTCCCTGGCATAGAAGCCTCCGATGCCATAGGCCTGCTCACCGGGGACGATCAGAATTCTCTTCTCGCCGCGCTATTCGGTCAACCGCCGACTTCGCCGACGCCTGGATTCAGGCCGTGTTCTTGACAGCGATCCGGGCGGGGAATAACATTGGCGAGAGGAATCTCCTATCCTTACCATGTGTTGGGGGCCGCAGGGCAAAGGCTCTCTGCCTGGTAGGCGGAAAAGCCGGGATGAAAACTGCTCCCTGGAAAAACAGAATCCTGACCCAAGCTCCATTCAATCGTGACCTGGCCGAATATAATCTAAGGCATCGATGCCGTTTGCGAGGCAACCCATGGGATTAGCCCTTTGGCTCCGGCCGCCCCGTCGCACCCTGGCCGTCTTTCTCTGCCTCATGCTTGTCCTTGGCGGCGCCCTGGGCTGGCTCGGCTGGCAATTACTGAAACAGGATCGCGCGCTCGAAGGACAGCGCCTGCAGGAACGCCTGGAACTGGCGGCGGACCACATGGCCGCCGCGCTTCAGCAAAGCCTCACGGACCTTGAAAGCTATCTGAGCTTCGTCCCAAGCCCTGGCGCGAAAGAACCGCCGGACGGCGCGTTGGTCCTGCAGGTGACGAAACGCACCGTCAATGCTTACCCGCCCGGCGGCCTGCTCTACTATCCCGTGATTCCGGGCGGCGAAGAACCGCCGGCTGCGACCTTCGTCGCCGGCGAGACCCTGGAGTACCAGCGCAACGATCCGGCCAAAGCGGCCGAGGTCTTCCGAGAGCTTTCGGGATCACCGGATCCCGCGGTGCGCGCCGGCGCCTTGCTGCGTCTGGGGCGAAACCTCCGCAAAACCGGCCGCCATGAGGAGACCCTCCAGGTCTACGGCGAACTCGCGCAACTTGGCCGGACCTGCGTCCTGGGACTGCCGGCGGAACTGATGGCGCACGAAGCGCGCGGCACCGTGCTGGAAGCGATCGGAAAGCGCGAAGAACTGCGGAAGGAAGCGTCGCTCATGCATTCGGCCCTTTGGAGCGGCCGCTGGAGCTTGCTCCGCCCCGCCTGGGAGTTTCATGTGGAAGAGGCGCAGCGCTGGTCGGGGGGCAGTCCCTTGACGGAACGCGAGCAGAACGCACTCGTGCTCTCGATCGCCGCGGAATCGATGCACGGCCAATGGGTTGCCGAGCCGGAATCGAAAGGGCGCCGGATTCTGAAAATTGAAGGCCGGCCGGCGCTGATCTCCTGGGCGGGGACTTCGGATCGGCTTGCCGCTGTGTTGGCGGGGCCCGGTTACCTTGGTTCGAAGTGGAAAGAAGCTTTGCAAGGCCGGCGTGTCCAGGGCGCCCTGGTCGACGCGGACGGGCAGGTGATGATCGGGTCGTTCAACAAGAGCGGCCAACAGGCCGTACGGACGGCGGCTGCCACCAGACTGCCCGGGACTCTGCACGCAACCAGGGCCGATCCCGGCGCCGACGAGGCCGGCTTTGCCGGGCGTCGCCGCCTGCTGCTTTCAGGATTCGCGGTGCTGGCGCTGATGCTTCTAGCGGGCTCCTATTTCATCATGCGCTCCATCGACCGCGAGCGTGCCGTGGCCAGGCTCCAGTCCGAGTTCGTGTCGGCGGTGTCGCATGAATTCCGGACCCCGCTCACATCGCTGCGCCAGCTTTCGGAGATGCTGTCCAAAGGGAGAGTTCCCACGGAAGACCTGCGGCAGAAATCCTATGACATTCTGTCCCGCGAGAGCGAGCGGCTGCAGAGGCTCGTCGAGTCGCTCCTGGATTTCGGCCGCATCGAGGCGCGCGCGTTCCCCTATCACTATGAGCTTCTCGATCCCGTAACGTTGGTGGGCGACCTAGTGGCCGAATTCCAGGAGAAGGCCGCTGCCCAGGGCTACCGCGTCGAACTGGCGCTCTCAGGGGAGTATCCGCTCATCCACGCCGATCGCGAAGCGCTCGGCCTGGCGCTGCGAAACCTGCTCGACA
>Ga0315274_10002823_pt1 | contig 25918 bp, 17 predicted proteins | sample YL17G02_20_MG_FD_203700 | JGI IMG/M metagenome (GOLD analysis project Ga0315274, IMG submission 203700) | Sediment microbial communities from Yellowstone Lake, YNP, Wyoming, USA - YL17G02_20 | ecosystem: Environmental > Aquatic > Freshwater > Lake > Sediment | place: USA: Wyoming | collected...
GGATTTGTGATTTACAGCTTGAAAATAAGTTGAGGACAAAAGAAGAAGCATTAGAATATGTCAAAAAGCATTTTACAAAATAATGCCTGCAAATGTTTTGCTATAATTATTGTTATTACATTTTTACAAATCACTTTTTCCTCTTGTTCCAGACCTCAGAAACATTTATTCATAGAATATCCTCATAAATATCATCATCTTATTTCAACAATTCCTACTCAATATCTTTCTCTTGGAAAAACAATTAAACTCGATATAAGTAATTATTTTCTTTTTGAAATAGAGAATATTCAAATACTCCCTAATGATTCAGTTAATGTGATAATTTCAAATGACAAAAGGATTATTGAACTGTCGACGGATATAAATGAGAATAGACTCGAATTTCTTGATTATATAATTAAGGGTAAAGATGGATTAAAAATTAATGGGACTATTCTTATTAGATTATCGAAAAGTTCTCTTGTTACCTTGAGATATAGTCCGGACAAGCCTATGAAGGATGTTTATCTTGCCGGTTCATTTAATAATTGGAATAATAAACAGTATAGAATGGAAGAAACAGAGGTTAAAGGCACTTATTCAACTACAATTTCTCTTGATGAGGGAGACTATCAATATAAATTTCTTGTCGATGGTGAATGGATTATTGATCCGAACAATCCCGAAAAATTGCCCGATGGTTTTGGTGAATTCAATTCTGTCATTTCTGTAGGTCAAGATAATATTAAGAGGATAAAGATAATAAGGCATTTCAAATACATTGATAAAAGAAAAAGCACTCATCTAATTTTTAGATTTATTCCTTTTTTGAAGGATATGGATAATAATTCTGTAAAGATGATGTTTAATAACCAGCTTTTGACCCCTTCATCCTATCAAGGTGTAAATAATTTGATCGATTTGAGGATACCTTACTATGATGAGACATCGGGAATCATTAGAATAAATGGAAAAGATAGCGATGGAAATTTTGCTGACGAATTAATTGTTAATCTTAAAGATAATGAACAAGATCATCAATTTGATTGGACGAAAGCTATTATTTATTCTGCTGTCACAGACAGATTTTATAATGGTGATAAGCAGAATGATAAACCTATCAAAGATGAAGGGCTTGATGAAAGAGTCAATTTCTATGGTGGTGATTTTAGGGGGATAACAGATAAGATAAATGAAGGATACTTTGATAAATTAGGGGTGAATGCGATAATTGTTTCGCCTGTTAATAAACAACCCGAAAATGATTATCAAGATTATTCAACACCGAATCGAAAATCCACAGGTTATAAGGGATGTTGGTCAATTCAACCAAGAGAGATTGAGATGAGATTCGGCTCATTGAAAGAATTGCAAAAACTAATCGAAACTGCTCATAAACATAATATCAAAATAATTCTTAGTTATATTCCTAATTACACTCATATAGAGCATCCTTATTATAAAGAACATCCTGATTGGTATAATCCGATAGATTTACCTGATGGGAGAAAAAATATTAGATTGTTTGATGAATCTCCTTTTACAACTTGGTTCGATGTTTTTTTGCCATCATTTAATTTTATTAACAGCAATGAGGCTTTAGAACAAGTAACAGATGATATTTTGTGGTGGTTGAAAATTACAGGTGCGGATGGTCTAAACTTTTATGATACAAATTATATTCCTCATAATTATTTCAAAACATTGACACAAAAAATAAGAAATGAATTCAGGGATGAAAGAGAAAAACAAATTTTTCAAATCGGTGAAACTAAAGATTCAAGAGAGAAAATTAAGCAATATTTAAATGTTAGTGAAATAGATAGTCAATTTGATTATCCCCTTTACGAGGATTTAGTAAAAGTATTTGCTAAGGAGAATATGGGTTTCACAGAGTTAGATAAATTGATTCAAGGTTCATTGAAAATATATAATGTTGATTCTATTATGTGTAATTTTTTAGGCAATGATGATATTTCGAGATTTATGACATTTGCTGATGGTGACTTGAACCAATCCGATTCTGAAAATGAAAAAGAATATGGATGGACACATCAGATTAATGTTGATAATCCTGAGAGTTATGAAAAAATAAAATCTGCGTTTGCATTTTTATTTACTGTACCTGGAATTCCTCTGATTTATTATGGTGACGAAATCGGGATGACAGGGGCTGGTGAACCCGATAATTGCCGACCAATGCGATTTGGAAATGATGTTACAGATTTTGAAAAAGGAGTTTATGAATATATTTCATTCTTGAGTCAATTAAGAAAGAATCATCCTGTTCTAACAGAAAATGATTTATTAACACTTTTTGTTTCAAATGAATGTTATATTTATCTAAAGTCGGGATTCGATGAGAAAATGGTTGTGGCAATAAATAAATTTCAAAATAAGAAAAGAGTTAAATTCAAGTTTCCATTCAATATAAAAGATAATTCATTTCTACAGAATTTATCTAATGGTGAATTAAATCCCATCAGAGATAATGAATGTACCCTTACTCTCTATCCCCAAAAGGCAGAATTTTATACATTTAAAGAGAATATCCTTGGATTTAGTGTTAAATGATTAAAAAAAATTTTGTAATAGGAACACGAGGAAGCAAACTTGCATTATGGCAAGCAAATTATGTAAAAGAAGCTCTTCAAAATGAATTTCCAAATTTGAATTTTGAAGTAATCAAAATAAAAACAAAGGGAGATAAGATTCTTGATTCTCCTTTATCAAAGATCGGTTCAAAGGGATTATTCACAAAGGAAATTGAGAATGCTTTAATCAGAAAAGAAATAGATTTCGCCGTTCATAGTTTAAAAGATTTACCTACATCAATTGATAACCGATTGAAAATATCTGCAATAATAAAGAGAGATGATCCAAGAGATGTCATAATATCAAAAAATAATTTAAGATTAGCAGAATTGCCTAAAAATGCAAAGATAGCTACAAGCAGTTTGAGAAGAAAGGCACAATTATTGAATTTCAGAAATGACTTTGAAATTGTTGATATAAGAGGTAATATTGACACAAGAATAAGAAAATTTGATGAATCTAATTTCGATGCATTAATTCTTGCGAAGGCGGGAGTAGTAAGAATGGGTTATCAAGAAAGAATAAGTGAAATATTATCAGTTGAGATAATGTTACCTGCAGCGGGTCAGGGAGCTGTCGCTATTGAGATTTTAAAAAAAAATAAATTGGCTGAAGATATCGCATCGATTTTGAATGATAAAGAAACAGTATTAGCAACTTACGTTGAACGTTCATTTTTAAATCATTTAGGTGGCGGGTGTCAAGTGCCTATAGGTGTTTTGGCTCAAATTGATGGAAATATGATAAAAGTTGATGGTATGATTGCAACTATTGATGGGAAAAGAGTGATTAAAGGTTTTTTAATGGGTGATATAAAAGATTTTAAAAATCTTGGTAAACAATTAGCTGAGGACATTCTAAATAGAAGTGGTTCGGAAATTTTAGAATCAATAAGAAATAAAAAAAGATTGTAATCACGAATCACACTAATTCACACGAATAATTTTATTGTAAAAATATTTTTTAATTCTCGTAGATTCGCGAAATTCGCGGTTTAATATATTCTTTAGGAGAAATTATCTTGCCAAAAGGAAAAGTTTATTTAATTGGTGCTGGACCCGGTGATGTCGGTTTAATTACTATGAAAGGTAAACACTATCTGGAATCAGCAGATGTTGTTGTTTACGATTATCTCGCATCGGAAGTATTCAAAAAGTATTGTAAAGATCATCCTGATAAAGAATATATCTATGTTGGTAAAAAATCAGGAAAATATACATTAAAACAAAATGAGATTAATCAGACTCTTGTCCGAAAAGCAAGAGAAGGAAAGATTGTAGCGAGACTAAAAGGGGGTGACCCATTTGTTTTTGGTAGGGGAGGAGAAGAAGCATTATTTTTAGCAGAGAACAAAATTCCTTTTGAAATTATTCCTGGAGTTACATCAGCCATCGCAGTTCCTTCTTATGCAGGAATTCCCGTTACGCATCGCGGATTAGCTTCTCAATTCACAGTTATCACAGGTCACGAAGATTTAACAAAATCTGATTCTAAAATTAATTATCAAAATTTATCAAAATCAGACGGCACAATAATCTTTTTAATGGGTGTGAGTAACTTGGAAGAAATTATAAATAATCTCATCAAATACGGTAAAAATCCCAAAACTCCAGCAGCAATAATTCAATGGGGAACAACACCATCTCAAAAGTCAGTGTTTGGTAAATTAAATAATATTGCGCATTTAAGTAACGAATCAAAAATTGAACCACCTGCAATATTAGTTATTGGAGAAGTAGTCGAACTATCCAAAAAAATTAATTGGTTTGAGGAAAAACCGTTATTTGGAAAAACAGTCACAATTACAAGGAGTGAAAAACAATCGGAATTATTAAAGGATTTGCTTTATGAGAATGGAGCGAATGTCATTGAATTCCCAACAATAAAAATTGAAACAAGTAAAAATATTAAGGAAATTAAAAATGTAATTTCTAAAATTCAGGAATATAATTGGATAATATTTACAAGTGTTAATGGAGTGGAAATATTTTTCAACCACATATTTGAGATTGGAAAAGACTTAAGGATTCTTAAAAATATTAATATTTGTTCAATAGGTGCTGCAACAACTGAAAAAATCAAAACATATTATCTAAATGTTGACTATCAGCCAAAAGAATATACCTCAGAAAATATTGTTGAAGGCTTAGTAAAATGCAAGAAAAGAGGGACTGACGTTAATCGTCTGTCCCACTTTTCTAAAAATTATCTGTTAATTCAGAGCAACTTATCTCGTGATATTATTGCCGAAGAATTAAGCGAAAAAGGTGCAAATGTAACCAAACTTATTGTCTATAATACAGTTATTAATGAAGATATTGTAGGGGCACGTTGCACGTGCCCCCAAATTACAGGGCATATGCAATATGCCCCTACAAAATATATTATAGAAAAATCTGACGTTATAACATTCACAAGTTCATCAACCGTGAAAAATTTCATTCAATTAATTGGTAAAAAAAATATGAAAAAAATAAAAGATAAAATCAAAATTGCATCTATAGGTTCTATTACCTCTGAAACAATAAAGGAATGCGGCTTGAATGTTGATATAGAAGCAAAAGAATATACAACAAAAGGGCTTGTTGAGGCTATAATAATGTATTTTAAGAAAAACAGGACTTTATAAAATAACATTCTTGGGTATATACAATGAATCCCAAATCTTTAATAGCACTATCAGATTCCATAGAGCAAACTATAGATATTACTCACCAAATTATTTTTTTAAATTATATTTTTTTCTCACTTCATCTGCGTATTTATAACCTGCTTTTTCAAATGAATTGATTAATTTTTCTTTATCTTCTTTACTACTTGATTCCCAAATTAAAAATTGGTCAGAGAAATTATTTACTTGGAAAAGAGCGAATATTGAGTCGAGTTTTTCGTAGTTAATCTTTTTAAGATATTCAATAATACTTGCTATAAAATCAATATAGCATTCACTAATTAAATTCATCTTTGTATTAATCTCAAAATTTTCTGTTGAAATATCTAAATTATCATATCTTAATTCCCACATAATAGATCTTAGGAAATTTGCTGCGAGATTATCGGTTTTGAGGATTCCATCCAATAAAATCTGATTAAGTATATCGTCAGGAAACTCATCTAATTTTTTATACTTTGTTTTATCAAATAAACAAATCTCAGACAGCATATCCCTAATATCCTCAATCTTTAGGATTTTCTCAGAGATAAACAGATTGTCAAGAACCTCGTCTAATCTCTTATACTTAACTTTCTTAAGAGAACCAATTAGGGATATCATATCTCCAAGGTCGTGATTCTTCAGAATTTTAACCGAGATAACTAGATTATCAAGTATAGCAACTAAATCTTTATATTCAGCTTTCTCAAGGGAACTAATCATAAACGCTATATCCTCTATGTTATCAGTTTTCAGGATTTTCTCTGATATAATATGAACAGAGATATTATTAAGAAGCTCCGCTAAATCTTTATACTGAGCTTTCTTAAGGGAATTAAGCAGGGATGCTATGCCCCAAAGGTTATCAGTTTTCAGGATTTTCTCTAAGATAATATGAACAGGAATATTATTTAGTTCCTTGTACTTAGCACTTTTAAGTGAATCAATCAGGTAAGCTATATCGTTAATGTCTTTAGTATTAAGGATTTTTTTTGAGACATTCTGAACCTGCACATTGTCAAGAACCTCTTCCAAGCCTTTATATTCAGCTTTCTCAAGGGAAATAATCATGAATGCTATATCCCCAAGATTATTAGTTTTCAGGATTTTCTCTGAGATAATATGAACAGGAATATTTTCAAGAAGCTCCTCTAAGCCTTTACACTCAGCTTTCTTAATAGAATTAAGCAGGGATGCTATGCCCCAAAGGTTATCAGTTTTCAGGATTTTCTCTGAGAAAGTCTGAACAGGGATGTTATCTAGTTCCTTGTACTTAGCACTTTTAAGTGAATTAATAAGGAATATTATACCTATAAGGTAATCGGTTTTCAGGATTTTTTCTGAGAAAGTCTGAACAGGGATGTTATCTAGTTCCTTGTAGTTAACTCTATTAAGTAAATCAATCAAGTACGCTATATCAAAAAGATTATCAGTCTTCAAAATTTTCTCTGATATAATTTGAACTGGTAATTTATCAAAAAACTCGTAATTAAAATTAGATAAAAAATTAAATAACCGAGTAATACCTGTTATTTCAGATGCGCTTACTATTTTAAACACTATCTCATTGATGTTCTTTAATCCACAAAATCTTTCTTTAATACTATCGCTTTCAGATATTATCAATTGAATATAAATATCGGGATTATGCTCTATAATAAATTTTAAGAGACCCGACTTTATTTTATCGCAATCATTAGAAGTATAAAATTCATCCCAAGTATTTTCCCTGAAAAATTCTTTAATATTTTTTGCAGAATCTTTATCTTGTATAATGCTTTCAAAAAATATATTTGCTCTGGCAGAGTGTGGCAGACTAATGTATCTGTTAGTTTTAATTATTTCTCTTGTCCTTAATAAACATTTAAATATCTTCGTATAATCCAAGCCTTCTTCTCTCTCATATATTTCTCTTCTTTCATTTAATTTATGTAATAATAAATAAAAGGAATTCGCAGGAAATGGTATCTCTTCCTTGAATGTATAAGAAAGGGGAAGTAGAATTTCATCAACTTCTTTTATATTATACATTTGCGGTATTTCATTTTTAATATAATAAATGATTTCCTCATTTATATCAGGCAATTCATCTATTTTATAATTAATCCTATCGAACAATTTAAGATAAAATGCGAGAATCCAGAGGTCTCCGGATTTATATAACCACGATTTTTTACCACACATTTCAAAAAGAATGTCAGTATTGATATTGATTTTAGTTTTTTTCTCCTTTTCCCTTATTGATTTCCAATGATTAAAAACAGGTTCGATGAAATTAACAGCCTTTAATTCCTCAGCCCTTTTTAGAACTGTCTTGAATTTTCCTTCAGCAATCGTAGCTCTTTGTGTTGTATCTTTATCTTTTTCTTCTTCCAAAGGACGTGAGGCTATAAGTAGTCTTGAATTTGTAGTTGGATCTGAGAAAGAAAAGATTTTATCTTCAATCCATTTTCCATCATTTAAATGAGCATCATCTATGAATAAAAATGCATCACTCTTATTAAAGAATTCAAAGGGGAATTTTTCAGGTTCTTTTGGATTCTCACCGGGTTTCAATGGGATATAATAAACTGTTTCGACATAATCATTGATTAAATGATAGGCTATAGACCTTAATAACACCGATTTGCCAGACGCGGCATGTCCTTTTAGAATAACAGGTCCCTTACCTTCTCTGAGTTGGTCAATATATTTTTGTATGCGTTCCTTATCTTCCCACACATATCCAGCCTCAAAATCCACCCAAACAGGACCACAATTTCTTACGAAACAAGGTATGCTAAAATTAGCTTCCCCTTTCGCATTCTCACTACTTTTTAGTCCAAGACAAACACCCTCTTCATCAATTTCTCTTAATGGGATATAATCTTGAGTTGATTCTGAAAGAAGAGATCTATTTTTTAATAATTCTAATATTTGGATTGTTATTCCTTTTACTTCATCAAGTGTGTTTTGTTTAGCCACTGTGTTATGTAATTCTTCTAATAGAAGCATTTCATTTTGATACATCTTGACTGATGCATCGGGAATTAAAGGAGCTAAAGAGCATAATTGGGTAGAGTAGACTTGTGCTAAACGGTTTCTAAATGCTTCAACTTGTTCATCGTTTTCTACAGTTACATTTTTTATTATCCAATTAGCTATTTTATCTTGCTCTACTCTTGCATCGAAAATTGTCTCATCAATAAAGCGTTTTTTATCTGCTTCAGTTTCAAATAGTTTTTTGAATCTTTCCAATACTTGATTTATTATTGCCTTATCGAAGTTCTTGAATTCAGGTGTATTAATTATTCTTTTAGCACATTCTTTTGCTCCGGATGATAAAATAATTTTTATTCTTTTCTTATTTACTTCATCAGTAATCTTTCTATCTACGACATTAGATAAAATTTCTATCGTAACTTGTGAAAAGAAATAAGCAATTCCCTTACCAAATAATCCTAAAAACATTAGTAGTTCTCTTATTATTAAGATGTTTTATAATAAATAAACCTAACTTTTAATCCTATCATATATAAATAATAATTCATCTTTATTGTCAACAACGAAGTGAATCGCTGAATGTTAAATGGTTCTACTTAATTTTTTCATAATTTTAAATCTCTATGTATAGATACTTCATATTCAATTTTAACAGAGATATTGACAAGGTGATTATGTATTAAGTATTAATGATTAAAAATTTGGTTTAGGTATTTTATGATAGGAATTTCGAAGTTATATTGTGGAACAGTTGAACCATCGGACGTTTTGAGGTATCAGGACGGTTCTCAATCGATTCCATCGCATCTATTACAGTTTTCAAAAGATAAAAAACCTGTGGTTGTCTGGAATATCACAAGAAGATGTAATTTGAAATGTATGCACTGTTATAGTCAATCGGAAGACAGGGAATATGAGGAGGAATTAACTACAGATGAGTGTAAAAAAGTTATAGATGATTTAGCTGAGTTTGAAGTTCCTGTTATTTTATTTTCCGGTGGCGAACCTTTATTAAGGAAAGATATTGTAGAATTGGCTTCTTATGCGGTCGAGAAGGGAATTCGAACAGTTATTTCTACAAATGGAACTTTAATTACAAAGGCTATAGCTAAAAAATTAAAAGATGTGAACGTCTCCTATGTTGGAATAAGTATCGATGGGATGGAGATAGTGAATGATAATTTTAGGGGAGTTAAAGGGGCATTTCAAAATGCTATCAATGGGATAAGGATATGTAAAAAGTCAGGCATAAAAGTTGGGTTGAGATTCACAATTAATAAATTCAATTCTAAAGAGATTCCTGATATATTTAAGTTAATTGTTGATGCAGAAATTCCGAGAATTTGTTTTTATCATCTTGTCTATTCTGGTAGAGGCTCAGAGCTTGTTGATAAGGATTTATCGTATAGAGAGACAAGAGATATTGTTGATTTCATTATTGATGAGACAAAAAGATTATTCGATGCAGGCATTCAGAAAGAGGTTCTTACAGTTGATAATCATACCGATGGAGTTTATTTATATTTAAGGCTTATGAAAGAAAATCCAAAGAGAGCAGAAGAAGTATATGAGTTATTGAAATATAATGGTGGGAATAATTCGGGAATTGCAATTGGTTCTGTTGACTGGATTGGTGATGCGCATCCTGACCAGTTCTGGACTCATTATTCTTTGGGAAATGTAAAACAAAGAAAATTCAGTGACATATGGATGGATGAATCAAATGAAGTAATGAAGATTTTGAAAAATCGGAATGGATGCATAAAAGGAAGATGTGGCAAATGTCGCTATTTTGAAATATGTAATGGTAACTTAAGAGTTAGAGCAGAGGCAATTACTGGAGATATCTGGGAATCAGACCCAGCTTGCTATTTAACGGATGAGGAAATTGGAATTAAATAAATTTTAAACCACAACGACACAACGAACACAAAGAGATAAAATGTAATTTATTTTAGTGGTGCGACATTTATGTCGCATATATTTGCGAGATAAATCCCCCACCACATTAAATATTTTTGTTTATTGATATTAAATATATTTATGGTGAAATAATGTTAAGCAATAAAAAATTGTTTGAGGAGTCGAAAAAATATATTCCAGGTGGAGTCAATTCGCCGGTCAGGGCTTTTCGCTCTGTTGGTGGAATCCCCATTTTTATTCAGAAAGCAAATGGCTCAAAGATAATCGATGTAAGTGGCAAAGAATATATTGATTATGTATGTTCCTGGGGACCGTTAATTCTTGGTCACTCTCATCCGAAAATTGTTCAGGCTCTGAAAAAGGTTTGTGAGAATGGGACAAGCTATGGAGCACCAACAGAGATTGAATTGAAACTTGCAAAATTAATTTGTAAACTTGTTCCTTCAATTAAAAAAGTTCGGATGGTCAATTCAGGAACTGAAGCGACAATGAGCGCCATACGATTAGCTCGAGCTTACACGCGAAAAAATAAGATTATAAAATTTGAAGGATGCTATCATGGACATAGTGATAGTTTTTTAATTAAAGCAGGCTCAGGATTAACTACACTTTCTATTTCTGGTTCTCCCGGTGTAACAGAAGGAACAATCAAAGATACTTTGAATGCTAAATATAATGACATAGAATCGGTTAAAAGACTTATCAAAGAAAACAAAGGCGAAATTGCCGCTATTATTATAGAACCTGTAGCAGGGAATATGGGTGTTGTTCCTCCCAAAGAAAATTTTCTTCAACAATTAAGAGAGATTACATTGAATGAGAATATAATTCTTATATTTGATGAGGTTATAACAGGATTCAGAGTTGCTTTGGGAGGTGCTCAAAAACTTTATAATGTTATTCCAGATTTAACAACTTTAGGGAAAATCATTGGAGGCGGATTACCGGTTGGGGCTTATGGAGGTAGAAAGGAGATAATGGATTATGTGGCACCGATTGGTCCTGTATACCAAGCGGGAACTCTTTCAGGGAATCCTCTGGCTATGACTGCAGGTTATGAAACACTAAAAATTCTTATGCAAAAAGATACCTATAAGATATTAGAATTTAAAGCGAAGGTGTTAGAAGATGGTATCAAAGAAAATCTCAAAATGTTGAATTTGAAATATCAACAGACAAGAGTAGGGTCTATGAGTTGTTTATTCTTTACGAATAAAGAGATAAAGGATTATCAATCTGTGATGTCTTCGAACACGAAAACCTATGCAAAATATTTTCACAATATGCTTAAGAGAGGTATTTATCTTGCCCCTTCTCAATTCGAGGCATCATTTATTTCTTTAGCTCATTCAGATAAAGATACAGATAAAACTATAAAAGCAAATTACGAGTCATTAAAAAGAATCTGAAGTATTGGTATTTTGAAAGTAGGGAACGCATATATGCGTTCCCTACAGAAATTAAAATTATAAATGATGTATGATTATGAATAAAGATATAGTTAACAGTTTATTAGAGCTTATTCAAAGAGAAATTCCTTTATGTGAAAGACCATTTGAAAAAATCGGATCGAAAATTGGGATAAGAGAAACTGATGTTATACATATAATTAGAGAATTAAAAGGAAAGAAAATTATAAGAGAGATTTGTGGAATCTTCGATTCAAGAAGGCTGGGATACGCATCAACTCTTGTAGCAATAGCTGTTGAGAAATCCAAAATAAAAATAGCAACTGCATTAATTAATTCTCATCCTGGTGTTTCTCATAATTATCTTCGCGATAATTATTTTAACCTCTGGTTTACCCTCATCGCTGAATCAGAAAAAACATTACACAAGACGATATTGAAATTGGTTAAGTTAATTGGTGTCGAAAAATATATGGTTCTTCCCACATTAAAGGAATTCAAGATTAATGTTATCTTTGATTTATTTAATAACAATTCATTAGTAGTAAAGGAAAGCGATAGTGAAACAACTTGTAATGATACAGTTAGTTTTAAAAATGCTCATTATCTTTATTCAGGAGCAAATAATCATATCCAAAAATTAAAATTAAGTGATCTTGATAAACATATTATAGTTGCGCTTCAAAAAAGTTTACCCATTTTAAAAAATCCATTTGATAAAATCGCTTCTCAGGTTGGCGTTTCAACATCGAAACTATTTGACAAAATCAAGTTTTATAAAGATAATAAGCTTATGCGGAGATACTGTGCTATCCTTTATCACAAAAGAATTGGGATGAAGGCAAATGCTATGACTGTGTGGCAAATTGATGATAAAGATATTGATTATATTGGGGAAAAGTTAGCTTCGTATAAAAATATCACACATTGTTATCAGAGACCGAGATTTTTAAATTGGAATTATTCTATATATACGATGATTCATTCAAAAAATGAAGAAGATGCAAAAAAATTAATAAATGAACTTGCAAACAATCTCGGTATTAACAAATATCTGATTTTATTTAGCACAAAAGAATTAAAAAAGAAACGTGTCAAACTTTTTAACGATGCTTTTGAAAAATGGAATGAGCGATATCTATAAAATGATTATCAAAGGAGTAAGTAGTAGAAATGATAAAATGGATTTTTTTTGATGTGGGGAGTGTCATATTTTATGATTTGCCTGCGATGGTGATGACTTATGAAAAACTTTATTATGAAATAAGAAAGAAATATCCTAATTTATATTTCGAAGACCTGTTAAAGGAAAGAGAAATGATTATTTTAACAAATAAATCTGGTAATCATCACTGGGTAATTGGAGAAAAATATTTAGGGGAAAACGGTTGGTTACGATTGAGAGATGAAATAATACAGGAGTTAGAAAATAATTATCTAAAATACAATTCACCTATTAAAGATATTGACACTGTTCTGAAAACACTTTCGAATGAGTATAATCTTGGTCTTGGAGCTAACCAAGTTCTTGCTTGTAGAAAAGCTCTGGAGCATTTTGGATTATCCAAATATTTTAAAGTGTATGGTTTAAGTGATGAAGTTGGGATTTATAAACCCGACATTAAGTTTTTTGAATTTTTACTTAACCAAGCTGAATGCAATGGAGAAGAAGCCATAATGGTGGGGGATAGGATTGATTTTGATATTGCTCCAGCAAAAGCTCTGGGATTTAAAACTATCTGGATAAAAATGGATTTTTCGGATATGAATCATAGTGATGATAAATTTTACAAGGCATATATAGAAAGCTATAAAAGAGCGAATTTATTATCCATTAAACCAAAAAATGAAAATGAAAAACCTGACTATATGGCTCGTAATCTATATGAAATTATAGATGGCGTGAGAGATATAGAATTGAAAAGTCTATAATATCTTAGTGGACGTATATATGCATCCATTACAGTAACTCACCATTATTTATTTCCGAATATTTTTTTCAATATGTTTGATTGCTTTTGTTGTTTTAGCCCACATCGATTGGAATTATCTTCAATAACAGACTCTAATCGCTCTATATATTGAAGCAATGTTTGATGAGATTCTGTTGATGAATCAGTTTTCTTTAAAAAATTAATTTTTTCTATAACATCAGATAAAATTGCAGTCATTATTATAAATGGCTCGATATTTGATGAATCTGATTTTTGAGATGAATTAGCTATAATTTCATTTGCAATTATTTTTATATCCGAGTCTGTTTTATCCTTAGAAATTAAAATAATCGTTCTATAAGAAGGTTCGCTATTATCCTTAGAATATAAATAATTATTATATAAATTATTTATCTTATAAGAATACTCAGACAAATCAGGCAGGGATTGGAAAAGATAATAGCACCATTGAAAAAGATACCAGATAAATGCATTACCATTAGGGAAAATATGATAGGGATAATTATTGTTACAGAGATATTCTGTAGTTAGATTTAATAGTGGAAGTGAATTCAATTTATGCTCATAAAGCCACGGATGTTCTTTATGAAAAATTGTGTCGTGTAGTCTACATAACTCATCTTCTATGAACTCATTTATTTCAGATTTAAACGGTGCTCCCAATATAACATATTTCTTTGATACTCTGATAATCTCATTAAGAAATTGTTCTCTTTTATTTATTGGAATATGTTCATAAGTATCTGATGAAATGACAATATCAAGGGAATTATCTTTAATTGGTAAATTAATTCCACTTCCTTTTATATAATTTTCTTTCTTACAATAGGGAATATCGGTTACGAAAATTGTGTCATCAGAAAATTTTTCAAATTCGCAAGGATATCCACCCACATCGAGTATTGAGAAATGCTCTTTTTTTTCGATATTGCGAATCACTGTAATAATATCTACAATTCTTTTATAACGTTGGAATGTATCAAAACCGATTCTTGATAAATCAATGATTTTCATTTAGTATCATCTACCTTTAGGACTGATAAGAAAGCCTCTTGAGGGATTTCTATTCTCCCAACCTTTTTCATCCTCTTTTTGCCTTCTCTCTGTTTCTCGAGAAGTTTTCTTTTTCTTGTAATATCACCACCATAGCATTTTGCCGTAACATTTTTGCGTAATGCTTTTACTGATTCTCTTGCAATTACCCTATTTCCAATAGCGGCTTGAATTGCCACTTCAAATAATTGTCGCGGAATTATTTTTCTTAGTTTATTAGCAAGTTCTCGTCCTCGATGATAAGCATTTTCTTTATGTGTAATAATCGAAAGGGCATCAATGATTTCACCATTCACCAGAATATCAAGTTTACAGAGATTCGATTCGTGATAACCAATAAATTCATAATCAAAAGAAGCATATCCCTGACTTATTGTCTTTAATCTATCATAAAAATCTAAAAGTATTTCTGGTAAGGGTAATTCATAAACAATGATAACTTTTGTTTCTGAAATATATTTGAGTTGTTTCTGTATTCCTCTTTTCGACTGACAGAGTTTCAAAACATTTCCAACATATTGACTCGGTATAATGATGGTCCCTTCAATAATAGGTTCTAAGATTTTATCTACCTGGCTTCCACCAGGAAGTTTAGAAGGATTATCAATGATAATTGTCTCACCATTTGTTTTAACTATTTGATAAACGGTATTTGGAGCGGTGGCAAGAATTTCTACACCATATTCTCTTTCAAGCCTTTCTTGAATAATATCCATATGCAAAAGACCAAGAAATCCACATCTAAAGCCAAATCCAAGCGCTGCGGATGTTTCAGGTTCAACGGTGAATGAGCAATCATTCAGACGAAGTTTATAAATGGAATCTCTTAAGTTATCATAATCATCACTATTAACAGGGAAAAATCCACAAAATACTACTGGCTGAATATCTTTATATCCTGGAAGTGGTCTATGAGCAGGATTTTTTAACATTGTGACTGTATCACCAATTTTAACTGAACTAATATCTTTGATGCCTGCTATGATGTAGCCAACTTCACCTGTATAGAGTTTTTCAATTGGTGTCATCTCGGGTGAGAAATATCCAACTTCATCCACCTCATACTCTTTATCAATTGACATAAATTTTATTTTATCGCCAGCTTTGATTTCACCATCAACAATTTTAACGTAAGTTATCACTCCACGAAAATTGTCAAATGACGAATCGAAGATAAGCGCTCTCAACGGTCCTATGGGATAACCAATTGGGGGCGGAATAAGCTTGACAATTGCTTCGAGAACTTCTTTTACTCCCGTTCCCAATTTGGCACTTGTAAGCAAAACATTTTTTGTATCAAAACCGAGAATATTTTCAATTTGATTCTTAACATCATCAATATTTGCACCAGGTAAGTCGATTTTGTTGATGATTGGTATAATTTCGAGATTATTCCCCATTGCAAGATAAAGATTAGCGAGTGTTTGTGCTTCAACACCCTGAGAGGCATCAATAACAAGAAGAGCTCCTTCGCACGCAGCAAGACTTCGAGACACTTCATAAGTAAAATCCACATGACCAGGCGTATCGATGAGATTAAGCATATAGGTTTTGCCATCATTTGCATTGTAGGTTAATCTAATAGCTTGAGCCTTAATAGTTATACCTCTTTCGCGTTCAAGATCCATCGTATCGAGAACCTGGTCTTTCATATCACGGTCTGAAATAGCGCCTGTAATCTCAATAAGCCTATCAGCAAGCGTGGATTTGCCATGATCAATATGCGCAATTATTGAGAAATTTCTTATATGTTCTAATCGGACTTTAGTCACAAATATTTACCTTATAGAAACTAATTTTATTAGTAAAACTAATAATAATTATTTTAGAAATAACACAGTCATATCAAGTATAAATATCTTATCATAAGTCAATAAATTTCTTCTCGGACTTCTTTAACAACTTTATGAAAGAAACAAATGTTGTGAGTAGTATTCAAAATAGAGGATAAAATTTCATTAGTCATATAAAGATGTCGCAAATAGGCACGACTATAGTTTTTGCAGGTATAACAATCACAATTTTCATCAAGTGGTCGATAATCTCTTGTGTATTGATTCTGTTTAATACTTATTTCACCTTCACTCGTAAAAAGATTGCCATTTCTCGCATTCCTTGTTGGCAAAACACAGTCAAACATATCGATTCCCATCCTAATACATTCTCTCAAATCCTCTGGAGTTCCAACTCCCATCAGGTATCGAGGTTTATCTTCAGGTAATAATGGAGTGGTTTGGTTGACAATCTTAAACATCTCTTCTTTAGGCTCTCCAACACTGAGACCTCCAATGGCATACCCATCAAATCCAATATTGATTATAGCTTCAACACACTGTTTACGCAAATCCTGGAAAATGCTTCCTTGAACAATTCCAAATAATGCCTGAAGATGATTAGTATGTGCTTTTTTAGAACGCTCTGCCCATATTATCGTTAGATTCATTGATTCCTTCGCAGTCTCATATTCTATTGGATAAAAGGTGCACTCGTCAAAAGCCATTATAATATCAGCACCTAAATTATTCTGTATCTCAACAGATTTCTCAGGTGATAAAAAATGTTTTGAACCATCAATGTGTGATTGGAAAGTTACACCGTCTTCATCAACCTTGTTTAATTTACTGAGAGAAAAAATTTGAAATCCACCACTATCTGTAAGAATAGGTCTATGCCAGTTCATAAATTTGTGCAAGCCACCCAGTTCTTTAATAATTTCATCACCAGGTCTAAGGTAAAGATGATAAGTATTAGCAAGGATAATTTGTGTGCCAACCTCCAAAAGGTCTTCAGGCTTCATCGCCTTGACTGTTCCTTGCGTTCCAACAGGCATAAAGACAGGTGTATGGATTTCACCGTGAGGAGTTTTTAATATACCTTTTCTTGCTTTAGATTTCGAATCATTTTTTATAATTTTAAATTCAAACATTTTAAATATTGTTGCCCAGAAATAAATATTTTTTTTATTTTTCTTGCGAAGTAAATTTAAAATATCTATCTTAATTAAATCAAATATTATTTTGTTAATAAGAGTCCAATTTGAAATCTCTGAAAAACTAACATTTATAATAAATAGTGAGATTGCTTATTATAGTATTGTTAGTAATGGCATATACCCCTCTCTTTAATCCTCTCCCGCAAGGGGAGAGGAAACGAGGAGTGTCATTGCGAGCTTACGAAGTAAGCGTGGCAATCTCATCTTTAGACTACATACAGAAGTATTTCTGAGGTCTCAATTTGTTAGGACCTGTGGATTGATAATTATGAAGGATAAAATTTACATTTGTCCTATATGTGAAAAGGAAATAAGTATTGACAAAAATCTAAATAAATATTTCCCTTTTTGTTCCCAAAGATGCAAATTAATCGACCTCGGGAAATGGCTGGATGGTAAATATGCTATTGATGGAAAAACAGGTGAACTCAAGGAGATTGAACCTGATTTATTGAATGATAATAAAGATCAAAAATTGTAGGGGCATGATTTATCACGCCCATTTATGTTGGTTTGATAATAAGTTTTTAAAAATTATTGTTTACAAATAATAAGGGATTCTTCATACTACAAATATACAAGTGAGAAACAATTCCTATTGTTCCTTACAAGCCCTGTAAGGGCGATACATCTGTAGCCCCGACTGGCAAGTCGGGGTTTAAATAAATAAAATATTTGGTTTTATATATCTCTTAAGCCCCAGCGGGGCGACAGAATTTTAAGCCTTGCGATGAGCAATACCTTAATGTTGTGTCGCCCTTACAGGGCTTTTACGATAAAAGCAAATTACTGTATTTTTTACCACGACCTTCCGGTCGTGGCTACAAGAGTCTCGCCCCGATGGGGCTTTTAGGAGTTACACAGATTATATTTTATTTTCCACAGCATAACGGTCGTGGCTATGATTGTATCGTCCTCTTGGGACTGAAAGAACCATAAGCCTTATCTATTGTTCCTATAGAAAAATTTATGAACATTAATTTTTGAGAATTTATAATCAAATCCCTACAAATTAGTTACAATATCAATATCCTTATAAGAGCTTATTGGTATAGCCCCTTTTGAAATCAGAGATTTATTGCCTTTGGCGCTCAGCGGATATTTTTTATATTGAATAGTGAAAATTTTTCTATTTAATTTTTGCGCAATATTAAAAGTGTTCATAGAACCGCTTTGGAGTCTTGTTTCCACAAGTAAGACTTTTTCACTTAAGGCTACAATTAATCTATTACGATTATGGGCATATCCGACTTGCCAGGGAGCTTTTGGATGAACTTCAGAAATTATTGCTCCATTTTTGACTATATCATTTACTGATTTTATTCCTCCCTTTAATTTAAAATTTAGAATCCCAAAAGGAAGAATCAATGTGGTTTTACCTTTGGCTTTAATTGCACCTAAATGAGCTGAAATATCGATTCCATCCGCATATCCGCTTACTATTGTGAAATCTCTTTTGGCTAACTCATAAGCAATTTTATAAGCAATCTCAGATCCTTTTTTGGATGGTGTTCTACTTCCAATTATTGCTATTGAACGTCTTATATCATTAGTGAGATTTCCCCATGCAAATATAATAAAAGGAGGAGATTTCAATAATTTAAAAACTTCAGGGTATTCTTTATCTGTTTCTAAAATTATCTTGACACCTTTTTCATCAAGACATTTGACAATAAATCGATTGAAGTCTAATCGCTTTCTTGCCGATTTTATTTTTTCAAAAATATTTTTAGGTAGTCTATTAATATCCCCAAAGTCTTTTTGTTTAGCCCTGATTAGAATGTTTTCAGGTGTGACAAATTTACCAATCAATTTCCTCATTGTCTCAGAGCCTATCTGAGGAATTTCTAAGAGTGTTAGATAATAAGGAATATAATCTGACAAGAGCTGATCCTCTATAATGTCATTAATGTAGGGGAAGCATATATGCGTTCCTTACAAAACGGTAAATTTATGAACAATCACAATATTATTCAGTATAAAGAAATAGGCGATGAAAAAGTTAATCCATCGCCTATTATTGTTTTTTTATAACTAATTTCTATATTTCTCAATTTATTAATATATGCTTATTTCGAATATTAATAGTTTTAATTTAGTTAGTCTTATGGCCAGAGATAATCTCCTGTTATAGGATGCACAGGAATGCCATCACTCATCTTTTGACAACGAATAATATTACCGGCACTAATTGTCCCATTAGTCGGATCATAAGGAAGCAATGTAGCTCTTGCTCCTTGAAAAGGTGTCTGGTCTGGACCATATCCATAAATCAAATGCGCTCCAACCCAATTATACAATCCTCCCCAAATATCAGAGCCATTCACAATAACTAATACTTTTGTATTGTAGTAAACATATCGTTTACCGACTTGTGTACCTATTGGATAAACAGCGTTCCACCATGTAGAATTTTGAGAAACGAATGGATCATAAGTTATAGAAGTCATAAACGCAATTGGAGTTGTTAAGTAAGAGGGAACTCTCGCATGAAAACCGTCTCCGTTTGGATTGTGACCATTATAAATATCACCCATCGGGGGATAAGTATTATAGTCAACTCCATAAGCCTCAAGAGCGGTAAGAGTAGAGCGCATATCGGCTTTACATCTTGAAACTTTAGATCTTGTCTGAGCCTCAAGAAAGTTAGGCACAGCAATCGCTGCTAATATGGCAATTATTGCTACAACAATCAATAACTCAATTAACGTAAATCCTTGTTTTCTCATTGTTGTTTCCTTTCATTTAAATTATGAGCTATGTTCCAATTTCATAATACAATTAGAATTTAAATAATCTAATGAACCTAACATAGTATCGATATATAAATTGCTAATATATTATTTTCACCTCCTTATTAGGGAATTTTCACTCTTAATAATAAAATAAAGCATAAATTAATTTAAAGGTCAATATTTTTCTTAAAGACATTACTATTAAAAAAAATTACTAAGGAAGTTTTAGTTTAATATTTTTTTGTGTTTTTATGGTGTTTATCTGTGTTTATCCGTGGTTCATAATTGCTTTACTGTCTTAACTTTATTAATTAGATTATTTTTATTGAAAATGTCCTTTATTTTTGAATGATACTTGGCTTGTAATCTAATGTAATGCGACATTTATGTCGCAAACATCTATGAGTTAAACTTAGTGTTACAAACTCTAATGTGCATCTTAAAGTATGCGATGGAGAAAGGTGTGATTTATGAACATTAAATTTGAGATTGAGAAATTAATCAGAAATGCCTTAGCCAATGCTCTAAAGGAAATTAACATTAAGACAGAGATTGAAACTATTATCATTGAAATACCAAAGGATAAAAGTTTCGGGGATTACACTACTAATGTGGCGATGATGATTGCTAAAATTTGTAAGAAAAAACCTCGTGATATGGCGGACTTAATTATCAAATCAGTTCCAGAAAATGAAATTATTGAGAAATGCGTTGTTGCAGGAACTGGTTTCGTTAATATTTTTCTCAAGCAAAACTGTTTTGAGGGAATTCTTAAGAGAATAAGTTCTGAGAGAGAAGATTATGGGATTTCAAAAAGAGGTAAGGGGAAAAAAGTCCTTGTTGAATTCTTAAGTGCTAATCCTACAGGTCCTCTTCACATTGGTCACGGGAGAAATTGCATTCTGGGTGATACGATTGCAAGACTATACGAAGCGAATGGTTATGAAGTTACACGTGAATATTACTATAATGATGGTGGAGTTCAGATGACAAAATTAGGGGAAACTCTAAGGGCAAGATATTTGCAATTGTTGGGTGAAAATGTTGATATCCCCGAAAATGGTTATAAAGGGGATTATATGATTGATATTGCTAAGAAATTACTTAAAGATGTTGGAGATAAGCGTAAGAATACCAATGAAATAAAAGTATTCACAAAATATGCCGCAGATGATATTATGGAGGACATTAAAGATGATTTGGATAAAATTGGAATTCATTTTGATGTCTATTCGAATGAGAGTGATTTATTCAAACAAGGTAAGGTTCAGGAGACTCTTGATGAACTTCAAAAACGTGGTTATCTCTATGAGAAAGATGGAGCATTATGGTTCAAAAGTTCAGAATTTGGTGATAGCGAAGATAAAGTCATCAAGAAGAGCGATGGAAGCTATACTTATTTAACTCCTGATATAGCCTATCATAGGGAAAAATTTCGTAGGGGATATGATGTGTTGGTTAATATCTGGGGAGAAGACCATAAAGGCTACATTCAAAGATTGACAGGTGCCATCGAGGCTTTAGGACTCAATAAAGATGCATTAAAGGTAATCATCTATGGAATTGTGAATTTATATAAAGATGGTGCGAAAACGAAATTGTCCACGAGAAGTGGTGAATTTATGACATTCAAGGAAATTCTGATTGAATTGGGTCCTGATGTTATCAGATTCTTTTTCTGTATGAGAAATGCAATTAGTGAAATGGTTTTCGATTGGGATTTAGCAAAAGAATCATCTGAGAAAAATCCTGTGCATTATGTTAGATACGGTCACGCCCGGGTTTGTAGTATCTTTGCAAAGGCAAGAGAAAAAAATATTGAATGGAAGGGGATTGAAGAATCTGATTTATCATTGCTGAAATCACCTGAAGAGAGAGATTTAATCAATACACTTGCGATATTCCCGGAGGTTGTTGAAGATGCCCTTGATAATTTCGCACCGCATATTCTTACCGACTATTTGCGCGATTTAGTCAGTTATTATCATAAATTTTATCACGACCATCGTGTAATTAGTGATGATATTAACCTAATGAACGCCCGATTTGCCCTCATCGACTGCACAAGGATTGTCCTAAAAAATGGATTAGGCATATTAGGAATTTCTGCACCGGAGAGGATGTAAATAAGTATTACCTTTAAATAATGAAAATATATCATCTCTGGATATCTAACAATAGTTCTGTTGGAGAAATAGCAAGACCTGCCTTTACAGGAGTCGGATTTTCTGTAATAGTACCATCAGTATTAGCATAGTATAATTTTCCTATGACCAAGCCTGAATGATTATCAGAAATACCATTAATAATAATAGGCACATTCTCCCCACTTGATGCATTAGCATCTGCTATGCCCAGGGGATATCTCTCTTCTGTTAAATCTACAACCATTGTTGCATTGCCTGAATGATTACCCTCATCCATATAGGTAATTACAAAATTAGTCACTGAAACGCTGGCAATAGATATGGAATTTGTATCTGCTCCATTAAATACATTTTTATTACTCAAAGTAATGGCATTACCTGAAACATTTCCTATATATACAGAGCCATAATTATAGTTACCATTGTCACTATATGCGACAACAAATTTTGTGCCCGATAATGTAGAGGAAGAGATATATTGAGTACCTGCACCGTTAAAGATATATTCTGGTCCATAAAAAATCGAATTACCAGAAACATTACCAATTATTCCCGTGCCATAATAAAAATTACCTTCATCCCTATAAGTGATAATGACCCTAACACTGGATAAAGCTGCAACAGAAACATAAGTAGTAGTTGTATTGTTAAATATATATTCAGAGCCAAAACTAATAGAGTTGCCACTAACATCACCAACAACCGCTGTGCCATAATGGAAGTTATCATAATCCTGGTAAGCAACAACAAATTTTGTGCTCAATAATGGAGCAGAAGAAATATAAGCTGTGGTCGCAGCACTATTAAAAAGTGCAGTAGGACCAGAGAAATCAATAGAACTTCCTGAAACAATACCTATTCTTGCTGTGCCTCCCAATGCGGTCATAAAACAGACCACAAACTTAGTATCTGATAAAGCACTTACAGATAGAAAACCAACCGGTGCAGCATAAAAAAGTGCTGGTGAGCCTGCAAAATTGATTGTGTTTCCGGTTACTGTTCCGATTTTTGCAGTTCCATAATATGAGTTATCCCCATTTCTATAAGCAATTACAAACTTGGTTGATGATAATGCAGCAATAGATATATGATCAGTAATTGCTTTGTTGAATTCAACTTCAGAACCGAAGGTTATTGTACTACCTGAAATATCCCCAACAATTACTGTCCCATGTTCCAAATTACCAATATCCTTATAAGCAATGACAAATTTCGTTTCTGATAATTTGGCTGCCGAGATGAAAGAAGTGCTTGCACTATTAAAAATAAATTCCGAGGAGTAACTACTTCCTAATCCTTTTTTGACTTTGCCATTATTTAATAGAGAAACAATATCACCTGCAGAAATAGTTTCTCCTGTTTCCACAACAAAATTACGAATAGTATTCTTAAGAGATGATTGAGCATATGAGGCTGTATCGCTATGGAAGGCATAAGGAGTGGCTGAAAAAACGACCCGAGGAGAAAATACCTCAAATCCACTTCCTGAAGTTCCTGTTAAATCTATTTCTACTTCTAACCATAAATTAGCATTATCTTGAAAAAAATTATCAGGGAACGGAGTAATACTACCTAACTCTACTGAAAAAGTTCCATTAGTTACAGTAACTGCATTTACATTAGTATGTGCCTCCTGCCATAAACGGTGCGTTCCTGCATCACCACCTCCCTCTAAGTCCCAAAGTGCGAATCGCATCGCATAATTCCCATTAGTTGGTGGATTCCCACCTGGTTTTGTAACTGTTCCTTGATAGGTAATGGTTCCTGGTCCTGCAGAAAAAACAAGATTATAGAATAGGATAGATAACAATAAAATCATTCCAATAAAAAAGATAACACTTCTACATTTTCTTAAGAGATTCATTTTTGTGCCACCTAATTATTATTTCAACGACAGAAAAATGATAAAGTAAAATTCTTCTGTTGTCAAACCAAATAATTATTAGAGCTTATAGCTCTGACTCTTTTATCAGAGATTCCGAAATCATAGACCCTGAACTTGATTCAGGGCAGGATTCGGAATGACATTTTCCTCTTACTGTAATTCGGAATGACAACTTCCACTTCTTGTTATACAGATCCTGAACCAAGTTCAGGATGACATTACTTGATTTAGGATTGGAATAACACTTTCCTTTTCTTATTATGCTGAATGACGTTTCCTTCTTTCTTGTCATGCTGAACTTGTTTCAGCATCTGGAAAAAGATTCCGAGCTACTATCTTAAATATAGCCACGAAAGGACACGAAGAACACAAAATTCATTAGACAGGATTAACAGGATTGACAAGATATTTTTCTGTCATTCCCAACTTGATTGGGAATCCAGATTCTTTTTTATACTGCTTAATCCTGTATATCCTGTCAAATATCTTTTGTTGTGCTCGTTGTGTCGTTGTGGTAAAAAAGTATTTAACCACGAATAGCACGAATTTGCAAGAATAATACCAGAAAATCGATGGACAGGATAAAAATCCTTAAATGAGACAGGATTTTTCTTTCTTTAATCATTTTTAGATAACTTCTTGTTTCCCAGTTGGTTATCACTAAAAATCCATCCAAACCTGCTGGCGGGTACCACTTCCCCTACGGTAGTAGAGCAATACTTATATGCCAACTGCACAGACTATCTTCCGTATAAGATAGAATGATAATACTATTAGTCCTTATGATACCACCGAAACTAAATGACTTATAGGCTAAAGTAAATACTACGAGTTAACAGATAGAGACCAAGGCTTATTCTTGAGAGGTAAGTATAGCTAATGTATATTGACTATTTATAATATGTATAATTGCCGTCATTATATCAGTAAAGATACTTTGCTTATTCTATGAGACAAGCATTCTGGTAGATATGAACTTCATCGATATACCACTGATTATGAACGAAACGGTTTCAAACAACATAATTTTTAGACAGGATGAACAAGATTAATAATAGACGCGGATAAACCCTGTCCTCGTGAAAACGGGGAACGGAAAAAAATATATTTACCACAACGGCACTACGAACACTAAGAATGTTAATAAAATAACAAAACTAATTAGAAATTTATTTAACGTTGTGTCGTCGTGGTTCAATAATCCGTGTAAATCTGTGTCTAATATCCTGTGTATCCTCCGATTAAAGATATCGAAGGCAGGCCTGTCAAAATATTTTCTTTGAATTGTCAGTTGTAAGTTTTACATTTTAAATTTTCTTTTTTATCCTGTATATCCTGTCAAATCTTTTTTAATCCTATCTGCGTGCTTGCACAGGCTATTTTTTATTGAATTAATAAAGAGCCCAATCACTGATTGATGTTCCTTGTGAATACTTTATCGTCGCATAGTCAGAACCTGTTCCGCTTCCCACACTATAACCTGTCACATACACATTCCCCGAGCCGTCAACTGCAATGGAATCTGCATAATCATCACCACTTCCCGGTCCGTTATATCTTTGAACCCACTGCTGAACACCCCCAGGATTGTATTTTATTGTCGCATA
>Ga0315274_10002824_pt1 | contig 25913 bp, 16 predicted proteins | sample YL17G02_20_MG_FD_203700 | JGI IMG/M metagenome (GOLD analysis project Ga0315274, IMG submission 203700) | Sediment microbial communities from Yellowstone Lake, YNP, Wyoming, USA - YL17G02_20 | ecosystem: Environmental > Aquatic > Freshwater > Lake > Sediment | place: USA: Wyoming | collected...
TCAGGCCAGAAAAGCCTTTCATGAAGAGGTTCTCAATGAGATACTCCAAGAGCGGGTCGTCTCCAGCCGCGGCCGCCGCCGGCCGCGAGGGGTCAAGCGAAAGATGAGCCAGTGGCCGATCCGCCGCAAGAGCGCCGCCGCAACGGTCCAGGAATGGATCAAGTACCACGTTGAGATCCTTAAGTGAGGAGTATTGCCTCTAGCCGCCAATTCTTCGCTCGACCGGAGCGAGCCCGGCCCGGGGCGTTCCATGGGCGTCCTCGCCGTAGCGGAGGCAAGATGCGCCCTTTCCCTGCGAGAGGATCCGGTCACGCGCCCGCGGGACGATGGGCAAGTCTGCGCGATGGGCCGTTCTCCGGAATGCGCGCGAGCTTGCTTGCTCCGCTCGCTCGCTAAAGAGTAGGGAAAACAGCGTACCTCTCCATTATTGAGTCCGCAGAAACCGCGCGCCGAGGAAGTCGCTGCGGTCGGCCGGGAGGTAGTTGCCGGAGCGAGTGGCGGAGCGGCAGAGGGCCGCACCGTAACGCCAAAGGCCGCCGCGCACCACCCGGGAGGACGAAGTTGGGCTGAGCCAAGCGCTCCCATCCGTCGGCGCGCCTGTGTAGGACGAGTGATACCAATCCTGACACCATTCCCACACGTTGCCGCTCATGTCGTAGAGGCCGAACTGGTTCGGGAGCTTCGTCCCCACGGGCTTTGTGCCATAGTACGGTGAGTTATTGGCCCCAAACCACATATAGTCGAACCGGTTGCCCGGCAACGTCCCCGCCAGGCCGTCGGTATGCCCATCGCCCACCGATAGGGAATCCCCGAAGAAGAACCTTGTCTGCGTTCCCGCGCGGCATGCATACTCCCACTCCGCTTCGCTCGGCAGGCGGAAAGTCGCCGGGCCTTGCCCGGTGTTCGCGATGTGCTGGTTGAGCGCGGTAATGAAGTTCTGGCAGTCATTCCATGAAACGTAGTAGGCGGGATATTTGTCTCCCAAGCCTAAGGTGGAATTCGGCGCTGTGCCGGGCCAGGAGTTCATCACGGCCAGCCACTGCCGTTGCGTCAGTTCGGTCCTGCCCATGTAGAAGTCAGAGGCAATGTTCACCGGGTGGACAGGGCCTTCGGCGCTGGAGCGCGACCGTTCGGTATTGGGCGAGCCCATCTGGAAGCTCCCCGCCGGGATGCGCACAAAGACCATCGGCGCGTCGCCGGGGAGAAAGACGGTGATCTCTTCCGGCCCCGCGCCTGGAGTCGGAGTGGGTGTCGGTGTCTGGGGAGGGGTAGGCGTCTCAGTCGCCGCGGGTGTTGGCGTGAGGGTAGGAGAAGGCGTGGGAGTGGGTCCTCCCACCAGCGAGAAGTTCTCGTCGCTCCAGTCATATCCGATCCCCGCCATCCGCGCAACGTTAATCCAGTAGTTCGTACGGGGGGCATACAAGACCGGATCGACGTACCATTCATAGGAAGTCGCTGACGGCGAAATCGAGACGTAGGTTGTGATCCGCGTCGAGTCGCCGAAATGGCCCGGCGGACCATACAGCACCTGGATCTTGATCTGGCTCGAGTTCTGTTCGTTGATCGTCCAGCGTATGGTCTGCGTGGACCCGATATCCCAGGACTCGCCGCCGTTGGGCGACAAGACCGTGAAAGGACCCTGGGGCGCGGAGCCGTTGGTCGTGAGGTGATAGAAGACGCCCGAGGCGTTGTGGGTGACGACGATGCGCGCGCCCCAATCATTTTGGCCCTGGACGGTGGGCGCGTAAGTCACCTCGACCGTGCGACTTGTGCCGGTGTCGACGGTGAAGGAGGTCGCGCCGGAGACTGTATATGCGCTCGAACCCTCCACATCGATGGAGTCGACGTTCAGCGCCTTCCTGCCAACGTTCGAGATGATGAAACTCTTCGTGGACTCTGCGCCCGCCGGGACGTAGCCGAAGTTGAGCGTGTCGACGTCGACCGAGATCTCCGGCGCGGGCTCGTAGAGAGCGATGTCCGCGCAGCCCCAGTAGTTCACGCTGCCCCAGTTGCCATAGAGGCCGCTCTGGGCCGGATCGGCGTCGCCGACGGGGCCGGCCGCCGCGATCCGCACGTAGCGCGCTTGCGCGCCGGTCGGGAAGGTGAAGGGCGCGTGGGTGTTGATCTGGTTCGCCGGGGGCGCCTCGACTGGGTGCGCACCGTCGGAAATGTACCAGTTATGGATGCGCCAGGCCTTGTTGCCGAGTCGCGTCCACGCGTCGCCGATGTTCCGCACGTCCGCAAGCGTCCAGCCCGAGGGGCCGGGCCACGACCCCGTGACGTCCCACACCTTCACGTCGTGAATGAAGATGGGGTAGTCCGGCGCCGCGCCGGTCGTGGGGTCGGCCGTGTGAATGTCGAACCCCGTCGGGTCGGGGTAGTCGTAGGCCGCGGCGGGGAGAGCCGCGGCGCAGAGGGCGACGACGCCCCACAAAACAATCATCGGATTCCTCATCCCAATCAGGGGATTTCTCGCGCCCATGGCGGGGCTTCTCACGCCAATGAAGGGGTCTCTCATGCCCATGACGGGGTTTCTCACGCCCATGACGGGGTTTCCCATGGCGCCTCTCCTTCTCGAAGAGACAACACACCCGGACTCAAATCAGGCCGAATCGGGCGCAGATCGGAAGTCACCGCGCTCATTTTGCTCCCCGGCGCCGCCCGGCCGCAAGGAGAACCGCCTTACGGACGCGATCCGCGACCCGCGCCGGGCCGGAGGAAAAACCGCCTTACGGACGCGATCCGCGACCGGCGCCGGGCTGAGGAGTCTCCTCCGCGACCGGCGCCGCGCCGGAGAGTCTCCTCTGCGACCGGCGCCGGGCCCAAGAGTCTCCTCTGCGACCGGCGGCGGGCCGGAGAGTCTCATCGTAGTAAAGGCGCGGGAAGAGCGGAAAAGGTTAAGTGAAATCGCGAAAAAAAAGATCACCTTCTTCCCTCTCCCGGCGAAACGGGCGCAGATGACTGATTTTACTTATGTTACCAGAACAGAAAAAAAGCGACCCCGGCCCCAAAAATTCGCCCCGAAAATGGTCGGAAGTCTGGTTCGGACTCCCGCCTTTGGCCGCTCCGCCGCCCGGAGCCTGAGAACCTACGTCGGGTTCTACAACCGGGAGCGGCCTCACGAGTCTCTCGGCTATCGGGTCCCCGAAGAGGCGCGCTTCGAAAAGAGCACACGACGGGCGCACGAATCCTCTTGCGTCGCGCGGTCCTTGGCGGCAGGCTGAGTTTGCCAAGGAGAAAGACAGGGAGGAACGGCCCTCCCGCAGGTTTCGGGTGCGTTCCTTTCTGTCAGTATGCGCTTAACAGGCGGTTATTGAATCTGCCTTAAGAAAGCCGAAACCCTGTCCAGCTGACGGGGGGAGGCTCGGAGATCCCCGAAAGAGAGGGCGGAGAAACATGAAGACAATTCGCGCATTCACGCTGATCGAGTTGCTGATCGTAGTGGCGATTATCGCCATCCTGGCGGCGATCGCCGTACCGAACTTCCTGGAAGCGCAGGTGCGCTCCAAAGCCTCTCGCGTCAAGAGCGACTTGCGCTCCGTCGTCACGGCGTTGGAGGCTTACGCAGTGGATCAGAACGATTACCCGCACATGGACAGGGAAGGGAACCATCACTGGCTGCAATATGTTCACGAATTAACTTCGCCGGTTGCATACATCTCGAGCGTCACCCTGGTTGATCCGTTCAATCCTCATGCCAAGATCCTGGTGGACGCAGAGAACCGCAATCTTCCCAACTACAAGGGGTCCTACGGCTACTATAACTACAACTCCGCTTTCTTCGCGGGTTACTATCCGCCGGAAACCCGGGTGAAAGGCGGGGTGGTCAATTCCTTCGGGCCGGACAACATCAACAACGGGAGTTCTTACATCGTGCCGTATTACATCATCCCTGGGCCCTTCAGTAGCGCCCCGCCGCCGGTCGGCTATGGCAGCTACCCGGCGCCGGGCTGGGTCTATATGCTGTATGATTCGACGAACGGCACGAGGAGCGCCGGCGATATCGTGAAATTGTTCGGGGCCTGCCCGGGGCCGCAGACGGACTGACGGCGGCGCGTTCGGCGTTCATAATTGAGTTCATCTGGATTTCAGGGACGGGATACGAAACAGCCTGACAAGAAGGAAGAAAGAGGGCGAGGTGAGGCCACTATGGCTCGTCTCGCGCGCGCGGCCGGGGCGACTGCATGTCGATTCCTCGCTCCGCAACGCGAAGCGCGGCGGCGGCGACCGAAAACCGCCGCCCTCGCCGTAGCGGAGGCAGGAGGCGCCCCCGCCCGGGCGGAAACGGGGGCGCCATGCTGCGTTTCTCCTGACCGGCAAGGGGTTTTCCACAAGAAAGCCCTTGTGCCTTCCGTCGGTTTCCCCTAATCATAGGGCTGCTCCGGCGGAAGACCTGAGAACCCGGGGCGCCTCAACCGGGGGCGGCGCATCGGCAGCCGCGGCTCTTGGGGCATTCCTGTGGGACCGTCCTTCCCTTGCCGACGGGTGCGGACGGCATCCCCCAGATCGCGGCAAAGGAGATGAAGCAACATGATGAACTCGAGCCTGGCGTCACCGACGTCCGTTCTCATACTGGCCTTCTTCTGCGCCTGCGCGGGCGCACATGGCGCGACGTCACCGGCCCCGGCGGCCTCATCGCCCCTGGCGGCCTCATCGCCCCTGGCGGCTTCACCGCCCCTGGCGGCCTCATCGCCTCTGGCGACTTCACCGGCCCTGGCGGCATCCTCCCCGGTCGGGGATCCCTTCCTGGGCGACTGGGAAGGGGAGAGGATCGCGACGAACGGCGAGAAATCTCCCCTGGTCGCCCAAGTCATCGCTCTGGGCGATGGGGCATACCAGGCCAATCTCCTGGAAGCCTTTGACCGGCGGATCGCCCCGATGGCCGTGCTCAACGGGACGCTGAGCGAGTCGGGGCCCGTTTTTGGCGGCGAGAGCGATCAGGGATCTCTCAAGGGAACGCGATGGACGGCCAAGATCGCGGGCGGCTCCCTTGTCTTCAGCGGCGAGATCCAGGACCCCGACTCCGGGACCTTCCGGATGAAGAAAGTCGTGCGGCTCTCGCCCACTCTCGGCAAGAAGCCGCCCGAGGGCGCGGTCGTTCTTTTCGACGGGACGAACACCGACGCATGGCGGCATCCGGCGCCGCCGTCCTGGATCATTGACATCTCGCGCACCCTCGGAGGCGGCGAGAACTGCGTCGCCTACCTACGGTGCGCCATCGTCTCGCCTGCGGAGAGCGACGCCGTCCTGGAGCTCGGCAGCGACGACGGCGTCAAGGTGTGGCTAAACGGAGAGGTCGTTCTAGCCCAGAACGTCATGCGGGGACTCCAGCCCGGGCAGGACAAGGTCCCCGTGAAACTCAAAGCGGGAGAGAACCATCTGGTTCTGAAAGTCCTTCAGGGCGGCGCGGGATGGGCGGCGTGCGCGCGGTTCCGCGCGCCCGGCGGCGGCGAGATCGCGGGATTGAAGGTCCAGTCCGTTGGGGAAGGCCAAGGGCAGAAGCCCCGCCCGGAAGGCGCCGAGGACTATATCCTCGATTGGGAGGTCTCCGGCCCCTACGCTCAGGAGGGCAAGAAGCCCGAGGAGATCTTCAGCATCGCATTTGCCCCCGAAAGCGATCCGAAGCAAGCCCAATGGCGCGCGGTTCGCGCACCGACCGAGGCGGACTTCGCCTGCAAGTGGAGAATCGTCGAGGGAGGCGCCGCCGGCGGGGGGGGTGAGATGGAGGTTACGCCCCGAACCGGCTCGATCATCTCCAAGAGAGAGTTCCGCGACCACGAACTGCACCTGGAGTTCCGCACGCCCTTCGAGCCGAAGGCGCGAGGCCAGGGGCGCGGAAACAGCGGCGTCTACTTCCAGAGCCGCTACGAGATCCAGGTCCTCGACAGCTACGGTCTCGAGGGGCTTGGCAATGAGTGCGGCGGCATCTACGGGGTGGCGGCGCCGCGGGTCAACATGTGCGCGCCCCCGCTGCAATGGCAGACCTACGACGTGACTTTCCGCGCTCCCCGGTTCGACGCTTCCGGAAAGCAGACCGAGAACGCCCGCATCACGGCTTACCACAACGGCGTCCTGATCCACGACAACGTCGAGATCCCAGGCCTCACGACCGCCGGCATGGGGGGCGACTTCAGCAAGCCGGGGGGCCTTTACCTCCAGGACCACGGCAACCCGGTCCGGTACCGCAACATCTGGGTTGTGGAACTGGATTGACAGTGTCCGCGGTCGCAGCCGAAACATGCGGGCGAGGGGCTCGTTGCGGACGTCCGACGCGCGAGGGTCTTGCTTCTCCGCCCCGATGAGTCCTCCGATGGGTCCGGTCTTGCGCACACGAGCGTTACAGAGGCACGGATCGGGTCTTTTCAGGCAACTGCCGGCGCGTGACCCCACGCCCTGCGTCGCGCTTCTTCTCTTTGCCTGCCTTATTCTGGCCTCACCGCACCCGGCGGCTTCACCGCCCCCAGCGGCCTCTGGCGCCGCAACGGGTCCGGCGGCCGCCGAGGAGGAGGCCCTCCTTCTTCCCCTCGGCCTGTCTGACGTGGAAATGTTGCTGCGGGAGACGCACGGCATCCTCGCTCATACGTCCGCCACTCTTTCTCCAAGCGACCTCAGTCGCGCGTCTCCCACTCTCGCTTCGGCCGCCGGGGGCGGTGAGGCCGGCTTGGCACGGGCGGACGGGGTCCGTGAGATGGAATCTCGTCTGGATCTCGCCGCCGACTACCTTGAACACATCGCCCAGGTCTCGGTCGGGGAGATCCCCTATCGCTGGATCTCGCTCGGAAAACGCCACGTTTCCGGCGGGCGGCTGGACACCGACACGTTCAAAGCCCCCGGACCAGTGCAAGGCGTCATGGCCGTGCGGTTCCGGGCGAGTCGCGGCGACGTGTTCCTGATTCACCTGACTGTCCGTGACGCACGGGAGGAGAGCCAGACCTACTCCCTGAGTCGATGGGCGTTCGCCGATCTTCCCAAACGAGAGATCCTCTACCTCAACCAGCCGGCCGACGTGAGTGAGGTCGTCGTGACAATGCGCCATGACGGGAAGCATTCGCGCCGGATCTTCGTGGAACTCGGAGTCCCGGAGCGACCCGAGTACGCCCGGGAGACGGCGTTTCTGTGCCGCGAGACGATGCGCTTGGCTCGGCGGGGGGATCTCAGTGGGGCTGGGGCCGCGTTGAGCCGGGCCGAGCAACGTCTGGCGGAGTTCCGCGCGAGCCGCGAGGTCGTCGAGACCGCCGTTCAGACTCACCGACCCCGTCGGCGCCCGCCTTGAGCCTGCATTCCTATTCGCGAAGCCGCTTTCTGGTCAAAGCTGCTTGCGCGGCGATGGCCAGGAGATACACCCCGGCGCACAGAATCAGGTTCGATCGCGCCCGGTCGGTGGCCGCGATCGTCAACGATCCGAGCCACGGCCCCAAGGCGAGCCCGAGGCCGATGACGGCCTCATGGTTCCCGCCATGGGCCCCTTTGCTCGCGCTCTGCTCCAGGCCGTAGTAAATGCTCGAGTAGTAGGTGACGCCCGCCGGAAAGCCGATCAAGAGGGCGAGAAGGAGCAGCGCGTGGAAGTCGTTGCACAAGGCGAAGGAAACCAGCAGCGCCGCCGCCAGCGCCTGGGCGCCGAAGAGGAACCGGAGGGAATAATGCCAGCGACGCCACCGCATGAGAAGCAGGTTCGACAACAGCATGCCGAGGTAGATCACCCCCGCCAGAAAGCCGTAGCGCTTGCCGGTAATGCCCACCTGGTCGGTGTACTCCGGCAGCAGGGCGCGATATGAGCCGAGCATGAAATAGGTCGTCATATTGGCGATCAGGCCCAGGTGGACAAACAAAGCCCGCTTTCGGGCGCTCGCCGCTTCGTGGCGCTCGGGTCCCCGGCTGGTCCGCCACGGCGCGGACGCCTCGCCCCAAGGCGCGAACGCCTCGCCCCAAGGCGCGAACGCCTTGCCCCAAGGCGCGATCTCCATCGCCCGAGGCAGGCAGACCAGGAGCAGGATTCCCGCGTACATTCCCCCGCTCGCCGCCAGTGGCAGACTGCGGTGAATCTGGTAGAGGAAACCGCCCGTCACAGGTCCCACGACTAGGCCGATCATCCAGGACATGTTGAAAATCCCGGTGGCCCGTTTGATCTGACGGGACGTTTGGCCATCGCTCATCGCCGCTTCCAGGACGGGCCAGAAGAAGCCCGCGGCCACCCCGCCGAGCGCCGCCGGAGGCAGCAGCAGCCACGGACGTTGCATCAGGATCAAGAGGCAACTCGAGACCGCCGAGAATAGAGCCGCGAAGGCCAGAATCCCTTTGCGGCCCAGACGCTCGGAAAGGCGTCCGCTGACCCACGCGCTCCCGATGTAGAGGACCGCGGGGACGCAGCCGTAGAGCCCCAGCATGGTCTCCGACACGCGCAGATGCTCCTTGGCGATCAGGGGAATCGAGACCATGAACATGCCGAAGGCCCAGGAATAGGTGAGCGAGATCGTTGTCAGCAACTGGGGGCGGCGGAACATGAAGGGGTCCGACGGAGGAAAGATCCGGCCAGTCTCCGGCTCGTCGACGACGTGGAAAGACCTCCATTCTCGGGGTGGTCTTTCCGACTCCCGAAAGACCGGTCTCCTCTGCCAGATCCCCCGGGAAATGGCAAACGAAATCGGCCTGCCTGCCGCTCAGGCGGGGCGGAGGCCGCCCGGAACCAGATAGGGAGAGGAACGGCTTCGGGGGGTGATGCGCCTCGGGGCGAAGCGTTCGCGTCTCGGGGCGACGCGTTCGCGCCAAGGGGCCATTGTCCACGCCCCAGCGGGGCAAAAACCGTTTACATTCCCCCGGCAATCTGGGATACTGCGCACGTTGCATGCAACGCGGCCCGCTGCATGAGAAAGGCCGGGATGAGGTGGGCGATGAAGCCACAGACGAAGTCAGGTGAGAAGATTCGGGTCGCGACTTTGCAGGAGCGAAAGTCTCGGGGTCAGAAGATCGTCATGGTTACTGCCTACGACTACCCGACCGGCCGACTGGCGGACGAGGCGGGCGTTGACGTGATACTGGTTGGCGACAGCCTCGGCAACACAGTCCTCGGTTTCGAGAACACGATCCCCGTAACCCTCGAACAGATGATCCACCACACGGCGGCCGTTCGGCGGGGGGCCAAACGGGCCCTCCTTGTGGGCGACATGCCGTTCATGACGTACAAGGTGACCGCGGAACAGGGGTTGCGCAACGCGGCCCGTTTCGTCCAGGAGGGAGACGCCGAGGCCGTGAAGATCGAAGGGGGCCGGGAGGTCTCCGCGACGGTTCGCCGGATCGTGGAGGCCGGGATCCCCGTAATGGGGCACGTTGGCCTGACGCCCCAGTCCGTTCACGCCCAGAGCGGGTATCGCGTGCAGGGCCGCGGACGGGAAGAAGCGCAACGCCTCCGAGACGACGCGAAAGCGCTCGAAGACGCGGGGTGCTTCGCCGTCGTCCTCGAGTGTCTTCCATGGGATCTGGCCCGGGAGGTGACCGAGAGCCTGACCGTTCCCACGATCGGCATTGGGTCGGGCGCGGAATGTGACGGCCAAGTGCTCGTCCTATGCGATCTGATCGGGTTGTCTTTCGGCGAACCCGCCCGTTTCGTCAAGCAGTACGGGCAAGTCGGCGAGATGATCCGCCAAGCCGTGGCCGCCTTCCGCGAGGAAGTCCGATCCGGCGCATACCCCGACCGCGGGCACGCCTACGAGGAGCGTTCCACCGAGACATGAGGTCGCTCGCCAACAGGTTCGACGAGGAGAGTCCGGAAGGACCTCCTCGGGGACGCGGGGCGCGCGGGGCGTTTCCCGCCGCGAGACAATCAGGGAGGTTGCGGAGGGAGCGAGTTCTGAGTATAAAGAAAGGTTCGCCCTTGGCGGCTCGGGCGGACGGGGCCCGTGAAACCGAGACGCCGAGCGTTTGAGGGGGCCAGCCCATCCGACGGCGAGAGAAACGGGCCCGGTTCCGGCGCAGCCGCCCGCGGCTGTGACTTACTTCAGCCTCTTCCCGTTCGCGTGAGGACGACGATCCAGGATGCTCCCATCAGCCCGCGCAGAGTCCACTTGCCGGACGCACGCCTCGTGCGCGAAGTCCCAGCGCACGCAGCGTGTGGCCGCGGCGCGCACCCCGGCCGCGGCGGCCGCCGGGGGCGGCGAGGGCGGACGGGCGCCGTGCGCCGGCGTGACCGAGGAGATCCGGTCGCTTCTGGAACTCGCCCTGCGAGAGGACATCGGCTCGGGAGACGTGACCTCCCTGGCCACGATTCCTGAGAGCCGGCAGGGGCAGGGGCGGATCTTTGCGAAGGAGCCGGGCATTCTGTGCGGCGTTGACGTAGCGCGCTGCGTCATGGATCTGGTGGACCCCTCGGTGAAGGTCGAGGTCAGAGCCTTGGATGGGACGGCCCTGGCGGCGGGCCAGGATATCATGATCCTCTCGAACTCGGTGCGCTCCATACTGGCGGCCGAACGCCTCATGCTCAACTTCCTGCAGCGCATGTCGGGCATTGCGACCCTGACGCGGCGTTACGTCGACGTGCTGCGTCAGGCAGGCGGCCGCATGGACGTGGTGGACACCCGCAAGACCACGCCCCTCTGGCGCGCTCTGGAGCGGCTCGCCGTTCGGGCGGGAGGGGGGCGGAACCATCGCTTTGGCCTCTACGACATGTTCCTCGTGAAGAGCAATCACATCGAGGCCGCCGGGGGCGTGAAGGAAGCTCTGAGAAGGGTGTGGGCGGAAAATGAGGATCACCGCCTGGGCGTGGCCGTTGAGGCGCGGACCGTGGCCGAGGTCCGCGACATTCTGGAGGTCGGAGCGGACCTGATTCTCCTCGACAACATGCCGATCAAGCCGTTGCGGGAAGCGGCCGACCTCATTGGCGGGCGGGCCCAAACCGAGATCACGGGCGGTGTGACTCTGCGGCGGCTGCGGTCTCTGGCCGCGCTGCCCATCGACCGGGTCTCCATCGGAGAGCTTACCCACTCCCCCCGCGCCCTTGACATTGCTCTGCACCTTCGGCAGAAGAGAGGGACACGGCGCACGCGAAGTGCGTGAAGTCGGGGTCCGCCGGGCCGATGCGCCCGTTAGGCCCGCCTCACGGACCCCTCCGCGCCGGCCCCGGATCGCCCTGGTTTCTCGTCTCCGGGGGAGGCGAACCGCCCGCGTTTCGGAGAGTGTCGAACGGTTACTGCTATGAACGCGATTCCCAAAGAGACCGTGAAAGAAGTCCTTGGCGCCTTGGACGTCCGCGAAGTCCTGGACTACCTCGACTACCGCACGGAGACGATCCAGGAGAGCGGCAAGGTCGTGCGATGTTTCTGCCCGATCCACAAGGAACAGGTCTTTCGGACCCTTTCGGTGGACGTCGCGACGAGGAAAGGCAAGTGCTCCTACAACCCCTGTCCGGGTCACAAATCTTTCGATCTCATCCAGTTGGTCGCGCTGTCGAAGAACTTGGAGTACGACGAAGCAACGGTGGAACTGGCGCAGCATTTTCAGCTGCGGGTCAAGATTCCCGGGGCGGAGAAAATGCTGCGGCAGCGCCTGGACTCCGCGTCGAGTCTTCTGGCGGAAGGTTCCCTGGAGGAAGCCCTCGAGAAGTTCAGCCGCGTTCTGGCCATCGAACCTCACAACATCGAGGCCTTGGAGGGAATGGCGCAGATCTGCGAGCTGAAGCGTCTGGCCCCGCAGCTGGTCGGGTTCCAAAAGACCCTGATCGACCTCCACACCGGGCGCGGCGACCACGCGCGGGCCGCTCTGGTGTACGAGAAATACGTCCGGGCCAATCCAACGGACGTCGAAATGCGGCTGGGCTATGCCGAGTGTCTCCATCATCTGAACCGCAAGGTAGAGATGTGCGGTGAGCTGAAGGGGATAGCCAAGGTCTTTCGAGATCGCGAGGAAACCGACAAGGCGCTCGAGATCTACCGGCGGCTGCGCGCCGTCGACCCCGCCGACGCCGAGGTCCCGGAGGCGATCGTCGGGATCCTCGTGGCGGAAGGCCGAGCGGATGAGGCGATCGAGGAGATGTCGCGCCAGGCTGAGGAGAAAGCGGCCGCCGGCGACCTCGAAGGGGCCGCCACCCGTTACAGGCAGATCCTTAGCCTCGATCCCCGGCGCAATGACGTGCGGGCCGCGTTCATCGAAATGGTGCTGGATTCGGTCGGCGGGGCCGATGAGGTCGGCCGGGCCGATGCGGCGGCGCGTTCAGGCGCCGAGGACGAGGTCGGCGGGCCGATGAGGTCGGCGGGGCCGATGAGGTCGGCGGGGCCGATGAGGTCGGCGGGGCCGATGAGGTCGGCCGGGCCGATGGCGCCATCGAGCAGTGTCTCGGACTGATCGACGAATTCGCCGGCCCGGAGGCCCAAAACCGGAGTCTCGAAACCCTCGAGAGCCTCCGCAGACGCTATCCCAGTCACGTCTCGGTTCTCGAGAAACTATACCCCCTTTACCGTTCCCTGGGCCGAGATGAGGAGGCCAACACACTGGCGAGCGATCTGTGCGAGGCCCACCTGGCCGCTGGTCGCCGGCGCCTCGCCGGTCCCCGGCCCCTCGCCCCCGGCGCTCTGCAAGAAGCCCGAGAATCGTTCGGCCGGGTCGATGACCTCCAGCCCGACCGCGTCGACGCCCTTTCCGCTCTCCTGGACGTGGCGCGGGAGGCGGGGGATGGAGCGGCGGTCGCCGCTCTTCTGAGGCGACTCGCCGTAGTCCATGGGAACCAAGGCGCCCATGAGCAAGCCGAGGCGGTCCTGAGGGAGTATCTGCGCGCTCACCCCGAAGACATGGAGGCGCGTCTGCAGTTGGCCGAGTGCTTACACCGTCTGGGGCGAGCCGAGGAAACCATCAACGCCATGCAGGGGATCGCCACCTCCTTCGAGGAATCGGGGGAGGTCGACAAAGCGCTAGACATATACCGGCGGATCGACACCCTCCAGCCCGGGGCCGTGGACGTGGACGGCGCCATCGCCCGTCTGCTTGTTCGAGCGGGGCGGGAAGACGAGGCGGTCGAGCAGATGACGTTGCGCGCCGAGCAGCTGCTGGAGACCAACCGCCTCGAAGAGTCCTTGCTCCGTTTCCAGCAAGTCCTGGGATTGGCCCCTCGACGCAATGACGTTCGGCTGAAGTACATTCGCGCCGTTCTCTCCGCATCGGCCCCGCCGACAGCGTCCGAGGCCGATCGGGACGCCCTGAATCAGTGCCTCGAGATCATGGACGGTTTCTCGGGCAGGGACGCCGCGGACATGACCGTCCAGGCCCTGGAGGTCCTTCGCGAGAGTTTCCCGGCCGAAATCCCCCTCCTCGCGCGCTTGCACGGCGCATATTGCCGGCTGGGACGTCAGGCGGACGTCGACGGCCTTGCCTTTGACCTTGCGCAGTTCCATCTCGACAACCAGGACTACCCGGCGGCGCTCGAGTGGATCGAGCCCGTGATCGAGCGGGGCGGCGCGGGCCTGCCCATTGCCCTCTCGCTGAAGTCCGAGATCTGCAGCGCCATGGGAGACATTCCCCGGACCGTTCAGACCTTCATGCAGATCGTCGACTACCACGAAAACGAGGGGCAGTTCGAGGAAGCCCTCTCCTTCTACCAGTCCATCATCGACGTGGATGCGGAGAATCTGGCGGTCCATCATCGCTGGCTTGCGGCCCTCATGCGCCTTGGCAACACGGAGGAGGCGTTGAGCAGAGGACAGCAGATTCTCCCCCTCTTGTCCAATCTGGAGATCCTGACCGAAACGGAGAGAGCGGAACGCGCTCTCGATATTCTCGTCATTCTCAGCGGCCTGGACATTCAGGCCGCCCAGCCGGCCCTGTATCTCGACTTCATCCTGGCCCGTGCGACCGTCCTGACCCGCCTTGGCCGGGAAGGCGAAGCCCGGGAGATCCTCCTCGATGCGGCTGAGCGCTTTGCCGACGACGGGGACCTGGAGAAGGCGATCGAGATCTTCAACTACCTCCTCGAAATCGATCCCCATGATCTGACCGCCATCGAGCGGCTGGCCGATTCCCGCATGAACCTGGGTCAAGAGGCCGAAGCGCTTGAAGGCTACCGCTCGCTGGCCAACCTCTACCAAGAGCAAGGAGCGCCCGACGCGCAACTGGACGTTCTTCTCAAGATCGCCGACGTCGAGTCCTCGAACATCGAGGTTCTGCAACAGATCCTCGACCTGTACGACGGGCTCGGGAACGTGCGCGACGCCCGCGAACTGCGCGAGCGGATCATCCGTCTCCATCTTGACCAGCGGGAGTACCCCAAGGCCCTCGCCGTCTGCCGCACGGTCTTGGAGCAGGATCCCAAGGACACGGCCATCCTCGAGATTTGTGTGCAGATTCACCAGAAAACCAACGACGCCGAGCAATTGCGGGATGACGCCTTCCGTCTGATCGATCTTTGCAGAGAGCGGGGCGAAACCGAGAAGGCGGGCGAGTTGTTCTCCCTGCTGGAATCGAGGTTCCCCGACGATCCGCAAGTTCTCGCCGTCCGCATTCTGGCCTCGTGCGAGGCGGGAGACTTCGATTCCGTCCTGCCCGCCGTCGAGCGCATGGTTGAGATCAACGATGAAGCGGACCGCGACGAGCACTCGCTTGCCGTCCTGCGGCAGGTTCTTGGCCGCCCCGGCCTGAGCCCGAACGCCGCTCGCCTCCTGCCCCTCTGGGTGGATCTGTCCATTCGAACCGGAACCGCCGAAGAGAATTGGGATGTCACCGAGAACCTGATCGGTTTCCTCGTCTTGGAAAAACGGATTGATGAGATTGCCGAGCAACTCCGGAAGATCGTTGACGCCGCGCCCGATTTCGACCCCGCTTGGGAGCGTCTGGTCGAGATCCTGAAATCCGAGCAGTTCTCGCGGATGGCGCTCGAGGCGTTGCGAGACTGGGCGCGGGTGTGCGGGAACCGCGGAGACGCCGAGGCCGCCCTCCGCCGCTACCAGGAGGCCCTCCAGACCGAGCCCGACGACGTCGACCTGCTGAGCGAGATCCTCGAGTTCCGGGTCAGCGCCGGCATTCGGGAGAACGCCGCTGACATCGGGCTCCTGCTCGCCCATCTGCTCGAAGGCATGGGACTCGTTTGCCAGGCCGTCACGGCTCTGGACATGGCTCTGAAACTCGAGCCCAACCGCAACGATCTCCGCGAACTTGCGCTGGCACTCGAGGAGCTGATCGCCAGTCCCGCCCACCTCTCGAGGCGCTATCGCGACGCGTTGGCTTCACAAACCGATCAGGAACAGTTCGAGGCGGCTTACGCCACCATCACCGAGGCGATCCATCGTTTCCCCCTCGACGCGGGCTTCCGCCGCTCGAAGATCGATCTGCTCAAGCGTTTGGACTCCCAGGAGGCGGCGATTGCGGAACTCGGCAACCTCAGCGCAATCCTCGCGGAGTTGGGCCGGCCCGCCGAGGCCCAGAAAGCCATCGATGAGATTCTCGAGCTGGACCCGGCCAACTCCGAGGCGCGCAGCCTCGAGGCCGAGATCCGGAGCCTGGCGGGACCCGCGCAACCAACCGGGCGAATCTCGACGGTCTCTTTTGGCGACGGCAGGGGGACCGAAGAAGACTCAGGCCGTCCCTCCCGCCTGCTGTCGGTCATGAAGGAGTACTCTTTCGACGACTTTATCGTCGGCGCGCGCAACAATTTCGCTTACGCCACGGCCCTCGCCATCTCGAAAAGTCCCGGAGGGGACTACAACCCCCTCTTCCTCCACGGCGACGTCGGGCTCGGGAAAACCCACCTGCTGCACGCCATCGCCAACTACATCCTGGAGCACTCGAAGGGCACGCGCATCCTCTACACCTCCAGCGAGGACTTCACCAACGCTCTCATCGAGGCGATCCAGAACAACACGATCAAAGAGTTCCGCGCCCTTCACAAAAGTCCCGACGTTCTCCTCGTTGACGACGTCCACTTCCTGGCCGAGAAGGAGCGCGCCCAGGAGGAGTTCTTCCAGATCTTCAACTCCCTCTACCAGGCGAACCGCCAGATCGTGATGACGTCCGACCGGCCGCCGAAAGAGATTGCCCACCTCGAGCGGCGACTCCGCTCGCGCTTCGGCGCCGGCATTATCGTGGACATCCAGTCGCCCGACCTGGAGACGCGCGTGGCCATCTTGCGCCGGGAGGCCGGCCGCGCCCAGGCGGAGATCGAAGACGGCATCCTGATCCACATCGCCCAGCGGATCGAGTCCAACGTCCGCGAGTTGAAGGGGGCGCTTACCCAGATCATCGCCCATGTTCGCATCGCCCAGGAAGAGCCGACCGAGGAACTGGTCAAGCAAGTCGTGTCCCAGGTCCGGGGCACGGGGTAAGCCGATCGGAAGTGCGGCACAGCCGCCCTCGGCTGTGGACGCGGACGGCGCTTCGGACGGTCCGGCGCCGGCGCAGATCCTTGATGTGCAATGGGTTGTCGCGGTCGTGGGCGGCGGCGAGGGAAACGCGTTTCCCTGCCTGCCGCGGGGCGCGGAATTCCTCCGCGGAATTCCTCTTGACAGGCTGCAAGGGCGAAGTTACATTGCTCCGCTTGTGACTTTTCCGGAGGAGAAGGGACTACATGCCCACAACCAACCAACTGATCCGAAAGCCCCGACGCAAGGTGGTGAGAAAATCGACGGTGCCCGCCCTGATGTCCGCGCCCCAGCGCCGGGGAGTGTGCACCCGCGTCAGCACCAGGCCGCCGAAAAAGCCGAATTCGGCGTTGCGCAAGGTGGCCCGCGTCCGCCTGACCAACGGCATGGAGGTCACCGCCTACATTCCGGGCGAAGGGCACAATCTCAATGAGCACTCCATCGTCCTTGTCCGCGGCGGCAGAGTCAGAGACCTTCCCGGCGTGCGCTACCACATCGTCCGCGGGATCCTTGACACTCAAGGAGTGGCCGGCCGCAAGAAGGGACGTTCCAAGTATGGCGCCAAGCGCCCGAAATAAGGAGAAAACCCCTTGAGCCGAAAATCTCAAGCGCAACCTCGGGAGATTCTCCCCGACAAGAAACATGGGAACGTTCTGGTTTCCAAGTTCATCAGCTGCATCATGAGACGCGGCAAGCGGAGCGTGGCGGAAGGAATCCTCTATTCGGCCTTCGGCATGATCTCCGAGAAGGCGCCCGACGCTGATCCGGTCGAGGTCTTCACCCAGGCCGTCGAGAACGTCAAGCCCCTCCTCGAGGTGAGAAGCCGTCGCGTCGGCGGCGCCAACTACCAAGTGCCGATCGAGGTCCGTCCCACCCGTCGGCAGGCGCTCGCCTTCCGCTGGATTCTCGAGGCCGCTCGCCACCGAGGAGAGAGAACCATGGCCCGGCGCCTGGGCGGGGAGTTGCTCGACGCCTACAAGAAGGCGGGCAACGCCGTCAAGAAGCGTGAGGACACCCACCGCATGGCCGACGCGAACAAGGCCTTCGCTCATTACCGGTGGTAGCGGCGTTCCCCTTCCCCCGCCGCCCTTCGTCCGTTCCGACAGCCACACCGCTTGACCGTGTGGCTGTTTTGGATTCTGGAGGCCATCCGCGCGTTGGGGCTTCTCAGCGCAGACCCAACGGCGTCGCAACGCCCGTGCGCCGGCCGGCCGCGGCCCGATGGGGGCTGTACCTGGCCGTGTTCCACTCCATCGTGCTGTGCGGAGAATTCGGTGGTCGGCAGTTCATCCATCTCCAGTTCTGAATCGGCCGGACCTTTTCTGGCCTGGTTGCGCAACGAGGCGGGAATGGGCAGCGGCTACCTGGCGACGGCCGCCGTGACGCTCGCGACCTTCGGGCTGGCTTTGGGCGTTTTCCTCCGACTGCGAAAGCGCCTGCATGCTCCGTGGCGCGGCCTCGGGGGCGCGCTCCTCCTCGTCGTGGCTCTCCGCATGGTCCTTTTCTGGAACCCGCTGGCGTGGCGCGCCTACCTGAGGGCGCTGGGAGTCGATGACGTGGGCTTCATGCCTTACACGTTCATGGCCGCCTTTCAAGAGCTGAAGTTCAAGCGCGATATTTGGCCCCCCAGGACCGAGACCGTGATTGTCGGATCGAGCCAGGTCGACGCTCTGTTCAACAACGACGTGACGCGGGAGGCAGGAGTCCTCGTCTTCTCCATCGCGGGACTCGGCCCTTCGGGCTACCTGCCTTACAAGAGCGCCTTGCGATGCTACAACCCGAGACGCGTGATACTCTACCTGTCGGAATTCGACATCGGCAGTCACCCCCTGGCGCCCTCCTTCGCCTACACCCCCCCGAGTTGGGCGCGTTTCTGGAACCTCTATAGAGTCCGCCGCTTCGATAAACGCATGGGTCTCGCCTACCAGTTCCCGGCGGCCATTCTCCTGGCGGACTTCTTCCCCGAGTACAAGTACTCCTTCGTCTTCGGCGGTCTCCTCGCCCGCGCCACCGGCCGCAACGCGGCGACGGGTAGGAAGACGTTCGGGGAATTGACGCCCGAGCAACTGCTCGCCATACACTTGAAGGGCTTGGGGAACTTGGAGGAAGAGGCGATCCCGCTGAACCTGGGATTCCTGGAAGATTTCGTGGAGTTCTGCGGCAAGGAAGACATGCAGGTGGTCATTGTGGAGGGGCAGTACCACCCCCTCGCGTTCCGGGAGCAGAACATCCGCCTCCACGAGGAGGTGAAGGACGCCATCGAACGATTGTGCGCCGAGCATCCCAACGCCCGCCACATCCCAAGGTCGGAGATATACGAGTTCGCGGAGAGCGAATTCGCGGACGGCACCCACGTGACGAAGGAAGCGGGGGCGCACTTCACCCGGGCGCTGCTTTCGCGCCTGAAGAAGACTCCCATCGAAGACGAAAGGCCGGGGCGCGGAACGACGCGATAGCCGGGAACTCAGGAAGGAAAAGGCGGCATGCCAAGAGAACACCCACTCCATGAAATCCGCAACATCGGCATCATGGCTCACATTGACGCCGGCAAAACGACGACGACGGAGCGGATCCTCTACTACACGGGCAAGACTTACAAGATCGGGGAAGTCGACGACGGGGCGGCGGAAATGGACTGGATGGATCAGGAGCGCGAACGCGGCATCACCATCACCTCCGCTTTCACCCAGTGCTTCTGGCGCGACCACGCGATCAACATCATCGACACCCCGGGCCACGTGGACTTCACCGTCGAGGTCGAACGTTCGATTCGCGTTCTGGACGGCGCGGTCGCTCTTTTCTGCGCCGTCGGGGGCGTCGAGCCGCAGAGCGAGACGGTGTGGCATCAGGCGGACCGCTACCGCGTGCCCCGCATCGCATTCGTCAACAAAATGGACCGCACGGGCGCCGACTTCTTCAACTGCATCGAGATGATGAAGGACCGTCTCGGCTGCCATCCCGTGCCCCTCCAGCTCCCCGTGGGCGCCGAGGAGAACTTCCGGGGCGTCATCGATCTCGTGGACATGCGCGCGCGAATCTGGGAGGAAGACGCCGCGGAGGGGGTCCGTGGGAAGGCCAACAAAGACGCCAAGATCCACTACGTCGAGATCCCGGACGAACTGAAGGAGAAGGCCCGGCAGTACCGGGAGAAGATGCTCGAGGCGCTTGCCGAGTACGACGAGCCCTTCATGGAGCGCTATCTCGAAGGGCAGGAGTTCGAGCAGCGCGAACTGCACCAGCTGATTCGGAACGCCACCCTCGCCGCTCACATCACGCCCGTCCTCTGCGGCACGGCCTTTCACAACAAAGGCGTGCGCCTCCTCCTCGACGCGATCGTGGAGTACCTCCCGTCGCCGTTGGATGTTCCGCCCGTCAAAGGCAAGAAGCCCGAGACCGACGAAGAGGACGTGCGTCGGGCAAGCGACGACGAGCCGCTCTCGGCCCTTGCCTTCAAGGTGATGAGCGATCCCCACGTGGGGAGGCTGACGTACCTGAGGATCTACTCCGGCACGCTCGAGTCGGGCGGGTACGTCTACAATCCGGCCACTGACGCGAGCGAGCGGATCAACCGCCTGCTCCTCATGCACGCCAACGACCGCGAGCAGGTCCAGGAGGCCCGCACGGGCGACATCGTTGCCGCCGTGGGCCTGAAGAACACGACGACCGGCCACACGTTGTGCGATCCCGACCACCCCATCGTTCTGGAATCGATGAGCTTCCCCGAGCCGGTCGTCACCATCGCCATCGAGCCGAAGACCAAGCAAGACGAAGAGAAGCTCACGAAGTCCCTGCGGAAACTGGCCGAGGAAGATCCCACCTTCCACGTCAACGTGGACTCCGAAACCAACCAAACCGTCATCTCGGGCATGGGGGAACTGCACCTGGAAGTCCTCGTCGAGCGGATGCGGCGCGAGTTCAAAGTGGCGGCGAACGTCGGGAAGCCGCAAGTCGCTTACCGCGAGACCCTGACCGCCTGCACGGAGGTGACGCACCGTTTCATCCGCCAGACGGGAGGGCGCGGGCAATTCGCCGTCGTTTCCTTGCGCATCGAACCGCAGGAGCCGGGTTACGGTTTTGCCTTCGTCGACAACATCGTCGGCGCCGCCATTCCGCGCGAGTACATCCCGGCGGTCGAAACCGGGGTCGTCGAAGCCATGAAGACCGGCGTTCTCGCCGGCTACCCGATCGTGGACGTGAAGGTCACGCTCATCGACGGTCAGCATCATCCCGTGGATTCCTCCGAACTCGCCTTCCACATGTGCGGCTCCATGGCGTTCCGCGAAGGCGCTCGCAGGTGCGCCCCGAAACTCCTCGAGCCCATCATGGACCTCGAGGTCGTCACCCCCGCCGACTATCTCGGGGACGTCGTCGGCGGCCTTCAGCAGCGCCGGGCAGCCATCAAGGACATCCGAGCCCGAAGCGGAACGGTCCAAGTCATCTCCGCCTGCGCGCCCCTTGTCGAGATGTTCGGTTACGCCACCGCCCTGCGATCCACGACCCAAGGCCGCGCGGTGTACGCCATGGAGTTCAGCCACTACGAGAAAGTTCCCGAGGATCTGACCGAGCGGATCATCGGCTGATTCCACGGAGGGCGTGCGGACCCCATCCGCCCCGCGGACCCCATCCGCCCCGCGGACCCCATCCGCCCCGCGGACCCCATTCCCCTGGCGTCCTTGATCGGCGCCATGATCCTCGCGGTGGCCAGGGGCGTCGGGAATCAGCCCCTGGTCTCCAGGTCTTGAGCGCCCCAAACCTCTGTCGAGAAGCAGCGAACCATCGCCGGCGCCTGTGGACCCGGATCTCGGCGGCCGCGCCGGCTCGCCGGCGCGATCCCACGACGCCGTTTCCCTGCAAACGTTTTGAGGCCCAGGGGGTCCAAACAAGAGGGAGGGGGAGAGCTCCGCTTCCTGACAAAGTATTTGACAGAACCCCCGTCCCCAGGTCAAAATGCTGGGAAGTTTGGACTTACCGCCGCGACCCGACCATTCCACCGCGACAGAGAGGCTGCACGATGCCTCCGCCACTGATCAAGAAAATCCGGGCCATCCGCCGACGGCTCCTCTGGCTGGAGTTCTGCCGCAAGTTCCTCGTCCTTCTCAAGTGGGGAGGGCTCCTCCTACTCGTCTTCCTCGTCGTCAGCCGTCTCTTCCCGCTGCCCGTCGGCCTGCAAGAGGCCGGGCGTTGGGTTGCGGCGGGGGGTGGCGCGCTGCTTCTGGCGTGGTCCATTCTGAGACCGGTCCGCCTTTTCGACGCGGCCCTCCGGACCGACGCCCAGCTCGGTCTCAAGGAACGCCTCTCCTCCGCCCTGCTCATCCGCGTCCCGCGGACCGAACCGGAACAGGCCGTCGTGCGCGACGCAACGGAGCACGCCGCGCGGATTGAGCCGGAGAGGGTCTTTCGCGCCGATCTCGGGAAGGACGTCCATTGGGGCGCTGCCGCTCTGACCGCCATCTTTCTCGTGTGGTGGTTCATGCCGCAGTTCGATCTGCTCGCCCGCAAACAGAGGGAAGAGGAGAGGAAGCGCGTCCAGGCGGTTGCCGTGGAAACGAAGAAGGAGGCCGCCAGACGGCTCGAGGATCTGGCCCGGGAGATCGAACAGACGTCCGAGCTGCGCAAACCGGCCGTTGCCGGCCAGCTCCAGAAAGATCTCGAGGCCTTGGCCAGGAAACTGGAAGAGGAGAAGATCCCGCCGGAGAGGGCGTTGGCGAACGTGACGAGAATGCAAGACCGCCTCGCCGCGCGCAAGGCGGAGATCGAGAAGCGACTCGCCATGCCGAGCGCCGTGCAGACGAAAGGTCTGGGCAAACACATGCAGGACATCGACAAAGCGTTGAAGCAGGGGAACTTCCGGAAAGCCGCCCAGCTGCTCAACGACCTCAAGACGGAAATGCAGGGCGGAACGCTTTCCGAGCAGGAGAAGAAGGGAATTCAGGAAGAGCTCAAGATGATGGCCGCCCAGATGGGGGAGGACTCTCGCCTCAGCAAAGCGCTGGCCGAAGCGAGCGCCAAGATGGGCGAAGGTCAGCTCAACGCAGCCCTGGCCGACCTCGAGGACGCCGCCGACTCGATGCTCGACCTCGAGGCGATGCTCAAAGAACTCGAGGCCCTCGAGTCGCTCGAGTACGATCTCGACGCCCGCAACCTCGCCCTGGCGGGAATGCCGATGCTCTGCGACGGCTGCACCTCGGGCAGCACCTGACTGGGCGGCGGCTGCCCGGGTCCGGGCGCAGTCCAAGCGTGGCGCGCCGGCGAGAGCCGCCGGTACGGCAGCGGAATGGGCGGTCCCGGCATCGGCCGCGGCGGCGTCGCGCGGAGCAGTCCCCACGACGTCGCTTTTGGGAAAACCCGCATCCAAGGCGACATCACGCCGGGAACGATCATCGCCCGCATGAAGATGCCCGGTCGCCAAGCGCCCGGCGAAGCCACGGTCGAGTACGAAGAGATGCGCATGCTCCAGGCCCAGAAGGCCGAGGACACGATCCGAAGCGAAGTCATGCCTCTCGAACACAAGGCCCTCGTGCGCGACTATTTCGCGGCGATCAAGCGCTCGGAGGAAGAGAAGGACGAGTGAGTCTCGCGAGAGGACCTGTCGGAATGGTCGCGCCCCGCGTCGTCCGGACCTGTTGTGTTCATCTGCTTTCGGAGAAAGATCCCCCGCTGAGCGACTCGGAAGGGTCGACTCTCTCAAGAACGGAAGACGGCCTACTTGCAGCGGAGAGGCGTTAGGGTTCCGCGGCGGGTTCTCGTCGGAGGTCCTTCCCTTGACGGTCCCAGATCTGTGTGGAAAACCGCCACTCAGGCTGTCACGGTTTCTGCACGGCAAGAACACGCGCCAGCCTGCGTTGTGCGTATCCCGGCAACCCCAGGGCGTCGCTCGCCACGCTCGCTCCGCCCTGGGTTTTGTCCTCTCGCGCCTTCAGCGCTCTTCGGGGTCATGAGACGGTCACTGTCAGTGCATCTGCTTCTTCTCGCCTCTTTGGGCGCGGCCACAGGATGCTCCAGCGCCCCCGATTCGGACATGCCCCCCGGGCGCGCCGCCGTCGTCATCGGTTCCCGCGGCCGTCTGCCGGGGCATTTCTCGTTTCCCCGTGGGATCGACGTCGACTCGAAGGGCCGAATCGCCGTCGCGGACCGGACCGGCCGCATCCAGATTCTCTCGCCCGACGGCAAACCTCTCCACGAGTGGGTCTTGCCGGCCTACGAGAACGGCACGCCGACGGGAATCGCGTTCGACGCGACCCGTCCCGGCGAGACAACCCTCTTGATCGCCGATACACACTACAACCGGATTCTCCGCTACTCCTTGGACGGCGCGCTGGTGCGTCAGTTCGGCGAGTACGGCGAGACGCGCGACAAGATGATCTACCCGACCGACGTGGCCCTCGATCCCAAAGGGAACATCTACGTCACCGAGTACGGACTGCATGATCGCGTGATGAAATTCACGCGCGACGGCGAGTTGATCGACCAGTGGGGCGATTTCGGAACTGAGGTGGGCAAGTTCCAGCGACCTCTCGGACTCGCCTTCGCCCCGCCGGACCGTCTCGTGATTGCCGACACATGCAACCATCGTCTGCAGGTCTTCACGCTCGACGGCCAACTCCTCGGAGCCTGGGGCGAAGTGGGAAGCGGCCCCGGACAATTCAAGTATCCCTACGACGTCGCCATCGGCCCGGACGGCCGGATCTACGTTTGCGAGTACGGCAACAATCGCGTTCAGTGCCTCGACGCAACCGGCCGGTCCATCGGCTGCTACGGACAAGCCGGTCGCCGTCCCGGCGAATTCGCCACGCCTTGGGGCGTCGCCGCGACGCCGGACGGCAATCTCGTGGTCGCGGACACGAACAATCATCGACTGCAGGTTGTCTCTCCGGAAGCCGTTGCGGCCGCAGATTGATGAGGAGAAGGCGCAAGGATGAAGGATGAAAAACGAAGGGTGAAGGAGGAATTCGGGAGTCAGAAGATAGAAGAAGGGGCAACGTGTCGCGGGCGTCCCGCCCGCGTTCGCGCGAGCGCTCTGCGTTTCCCTGCTTCATCCTTCATCCTTCGAGCGACCGAAGGCCGCTTTCATCCTTTCGCATTTGTCCTTCTTCCATGCGCTTGAGCCGCGGATTGCTCCATAACCGAGGAACCACGCGGGCAGGAAGATCACACCGTGCAGATCCAATTCGGCCAACCTTACGTCCTCCTCCTCGCGGTCCCGTTCGTCGCGCACGCGATTTGGATGGCGCGGCGTCTGCGCCTCCTCTCGCGAACGCGGCGGCTCTTCGCTCTCGCCCTGCGGCTCGTCATCATTCTCGCTTTGATCTGCGCGTTGGCCCGGATGCGCGTTTCCTTCGAATCGAAGGATCTCACGGTCCTTTTCGTCGTCGACGATTCCGACAGCGTCCCCGAGACGCAGAAGGAATTCGCCAAGGTCTTCATTCAGAAGGCCCACGAAGAGATGGGACCGGACGACCGGCAGTGGATCATCCTCTTCGGGGCGGACGCGGCCATCGAGCAAACCCCTCTGACGACTCCCGAGTTCGAAGCCCCTCAGGCCGTGGTTGACGGATCGCGCACCAACCTCGCCGACGCCGTTCAGCTGGCCGTTGCTTGCGCCTCGGGGAAATCGCAGAAGCGCGTCGTTCTGCTCTCGGACGGCAACGAAAACGCCGGCAGCGTCGAGAACGCGGCGCGGTCGGCCGCCGCGGCGGGAATCACGATCGACGCGCTCCCGCTCAAGTACGAGAACCGCAACGACGTCATCGTCGAGAAGGCGATCGTCGAGGACCGCGTGAGCCTCGATGAGCCCTTTGACATTCGAATCATCGCCACGTCGAGCGAAGTCACTCGCGGGACGCTCAGCATCCATCAGGACGGGCGCTTGATCGGCCAATACGACGTCGACCTGAATCCCGGCCAGAAGAACTCCTTCGTCATTCCCACAGAGGTGCGCGACGCCGGGTACCATCGCTTCGAGGCACAGTTGGACGCGGACAACGACGCCATTCCCGAGAACAATCGCGCCTTCGCGTTCACCTACGGGGAGGGAGAGCCCCGCGTCCTCCTGGTCGACGGCGACCGGGAGCGGAGCCTGACCCTCCCCGCCGCGCTTCAAAGCGAGAAGATCAACGTCGAGATCGCCGATCCTTCCGGCCTGCCTCATTCCCTGCGGACCCTGCAGATGTACGACGCCGTCGTCTTCAACAACGTCGCCGCGGGAGACGTCACGCCCGAGCAGATGAAGATGCTCGAGTACGGCGTCCACGACCTGGGGCTCGGCTTCATGATGATCGGCGGCGAAAACAGCTTCGGCGCCGGGGGGTACAACGACTCGCCCGTTGAGCGAATCCTGCCCGTCGAAATGGAGTTGAAAAACGAAAAGATCCTCCCCCAAGGCGCGCTCGTGCCTATCGTCCACACCGTCGAGATCCCCGACGGACAATACTGGGCCGAGCAAATCCTCCACTCCGCCCTGGACGTTCTCTCTCCGCGGGACCTGATGGGCGTCCTCCAGTACTCGTGGGAGTCGGGCGAGAGCTGGCTTTTCCCGCTGCAGGAAGTCGGGCGGAAAACTCACCTGCACAAGAAACTGCTCGAAGC
>Ga0315274_10002825_pt1 | contig 25906 bp, 15 predicted proteins | sample YL17G02_20_MG_FD_203700 | JGI IMG/M metagenome (GOLD analysis project Ga0315274, IMG submission 203700) | Sediment microbial communities from Yellowstone Lake, YNP, Wyoming, USA - YL17G02_20 | ecosystem: Environmental > Aquatic > Freshwater > Lake > Sediment | place: USA: Wyoming | collected...
AAAAAGCGCGCCGGGCCATCGAGGCGAATCCCCAACGGCCGCGCAGAGGGGTGCAACGCCGTCCGGATAACTCCTTTTATCCTTGACTGGTCCTTATCATGAATGTCCCCGAATTCCGAAAAAAAACCATGAGTCCCGCGATGATCCAACTACAACTCTTGCGTTGCATGATGGAAACCCCCTTTGGTTTTGTAGCGTTGGCCTTCCCACGTACACGGTTAGACACGACGGAGACTCAATAGGTTCCCGAAAAAATGGGACGGATGTAAACGTCCGGATGGAACTTGGCGGCCTATTCCGGCAGACACGCGCGATAGCGATCACGGTCCCCCGGGTGGGAAAACACGTCCCCCCGCCGATTGCCCCGATGCGTCACGCGATACGGATGAACGCCGACGACAACTCTGGCCAGCCGAGACATGATGACCAGCCGTTGAACCGCCACCTCCCGTTTTCAAGAGGAAATGAGGTAGCTGTCCCCTCATTACTCAGTAGGATTCAGGATGGGGCGTTGCCCGCGGCAGCCTCGATTTGTTCGCTGCTGGCCCGGCTTCTCATGATCACCAAGGGCGAGAAGGAAACCCAATCCACCTTCGCCTACCAGCGCCCGAACTAAATGGTCGTGGTCGAGAGCACCCAGAATCAGTCCTTCACTGCGATTGACCGCATCTACTGCCGCGGAGATCGCACCTTGCGTTGTCCAGTTTAGCACGATATTTGGGAGAACAGCCCCTGCCTTGAATATCAACTGTCTCCAGAATTTCTTTTTCTCCTTTCTTAGCTTATCTTTCAGGTCCTCCAATGCGGGCACAACTCGGGTATCCACAACGTACTTTGCCTCACGATAAACATCCATCAAAGTCGCTCCGCTGCCCATCGCGCTTCGTACCGTAGGAGACAACGCGACCATGGCTCGCCTGAAGGGAATCAGTTGTTCCTTTAGCTCCTCGCGGAGTTGAAGAATACCATCATCGGTCATATTGGCAAATGGAGGCAGTACAACCTCGACGGATTGCATGGCAAGGGCACTTGCTTGGATTCGCGTTGAACGGAATAGGTCAAGGTCGCATAACATGTTAGCAGGGATAGGCCATGCCGCGCTATTAGTAATCGGGACAGCGCCGGTCGTGCTGCACAGATCCATCGCCATTGCGGTCACTTGGAGTTTGCAGTACTCTTCAAACCCTTGATCGGAGTCCCAAGGCAAGTCATCTCCGACGCCGGGAACGAGCTCCTGTTGCGCGACATCCAAAACACCCGACTCTACCAAGAGCGGATACTCGTCATACGCAACACAATCGGAAAACGGATTGCCTTGACACTGGCCGCATGGAGAGCAGAAAATTGGGAAATGGCAGACCACTTTGTCAAAGAAAAGACACGTAATAGCATAAGATCGAGGACTTGCCATGATTTCCGTCGGGTAGAATGATCCCACCCATAACGGGCTTTCTCCAGATGCGGATCTCATTTCCGGGCCTTTCTTAATGCGCTTTTAGGAATCCCGCCGCATACTCCGCCAGACGCGTGCGATAGCGATCACGGTCCTGCGGCGGGAAGAACACATCGCCCCGCCGATTGCCCCGATGCGTCACGCGATGCGGATAATCGCCGACGACAACTCTGGCCAGCCGCGACATAATGGCCAACCGTTGAACTACCGCCTCCCGTTGTCAACAGGGATTGGGGTAGCTCTCAGACGATTCGCACCGAGAAACCGTAGCCGGAAGTTAAGCTAGTGGTGCCTGGGAAATCCAAGGAAACCGGCGAGGAGTTCGATGACAGTGCGGTCTTGCCGGGCCAGATGGAAATCGCCTTGACCATGGTCTAACGGCGGCGGTGACTGGCGGTGAACCCGCCAAGGGTTCACCGTACATGTCCAGCGCCTTGTTGGCGGTGCTCTTTGAGGTTCCTGTCACCCCTCTTCGGCCTTTTTCTGATCGGCCAGAATCTGTTTTGCGGCCTTGAGGTCGATGGTTGCTTTGTGCCCATGCTTCTCAAGAAGGTGGAGAAGGTTCGATCCACTCAGAAGAGTCAGTGGTTTCCCTTTCGCGAACCCATACGCGTCAGGCCCGTAATCAGCGGTCGTGACGAGGATTCCCTTCGTTGCCCCCTCATTGACCACTGTTCCGTAGAGATCCCGAACCGCTGAAACTCCGACTGTATTCGTGTATCGCTTCGCCTGGATGACAATCTTACCGCCTCTTATCGGGTCGGGATCAAAGGCCACAGCATCCACGCCGCCGTCTCTGCTAGCCTGCGTGATCTTTACCTCCCCGCCGTTCTGCGAGAACTCCTTCTCAAACACTTCTCGAATGAGGTGCTCGAAGTCTTCCCAGTCCATCGCGGCGAGATTGGTGGACTGATCAACTTCGCCCACCACGGAATACGAAGAGATGAATCGCTTGTCCTCCTTGTTCAGTTGAAGGATTGGGGCAATGGGTGATAATCCGTGGAGTCTGCTACTGCCGACGCCTTTCAGGGTTTTGAAGCAAATCTTCGGGTCAACATGTCGTAAGTCAACCTTCTGGAACTCATCCCGCTGCGCTTGGACGGACAACACACAGACCGTAATGGGTTTTCCTGTACCCTTGTCAATTGAACGGACCCAACCATTGAAGACCACAGCGGCTACCGCGTCGACTTGGTCGGACTCGTAAATCTCGTGAATACTGCGGAGAGCGATCTGGTAGAGAAGCCCGTCGTACATTTTGTTGAACGCCGCCTCCTGGAGTTGGACTTCCTGAAACTCGTCTTTTGAAGCGACAAACTTTACCTCCTTCAGTGTGGGCACTTCATCCGACGACGGCAGAAAGTAATCCACGACGATGGTCTTTGCGTCTTCTAGGTAGTTCAGATTCCACTCCTGCGGAAAAGTGTCAGGATATTGGGAATTCGATAGCACCATGTCGAAATACTCGATGACGGCTTGAGGGTTGCGGTCGAAATACGCCTTCTTTTTGTCCAGAATCAGGCCATTCCTTTGGGCCTGCTCCTGTTCGTATTGCTCCTTCTCCTGCTGCCAGCGCTTCGCATTCAGGTTCCACTCGTCTTTAAGTGCCTTATTCTTGCCATCAACCTGGGGCATCTGTTTGCGCCAGGTCTCATGCGCAAGAACGAATCTGTTCTTTGCCTCTTGCTCGGACCGCTGCCGGAGATTTCCGAAGATCGAGTAGTACCATTTCCGTGTCGAAGCGAATTGCGGATCGGAATCCTTTGGTTCTTTGGGAACGGGGTGCCACTTGGGTTCAGGCGGAAGCGCCTTAGGAAAGGGCTTTCGGTCAAGAAGGGAGTCCCACTCAATCCGATCGTTAACGTTCAGCGTATGTAGCAGCGTCTGATCAATTCCTGAAAGGATGTCTTGTGCCTCTGCCGTACGTTCGGCAGCAAGGGTCTTCTTTGCATCCTTCTCTTGGACCGCCCTTTGCCTGGTCTCTCGCACCGCTTCCGCCGCTTGCTTCTTCTCCCACATTTCATCCCAGGTACGCACTTGGGCGGCGGCTTTCTGCTCTACGACATACCGATCTGTACCCTTGATCAGCCGATATTTATGGAGCCCGGGATGTCGAACTTCCACTTGATAGGTCGCTGCATATGAGGCCATATCCAGTTCTCTCCCGTTCGCAAGAGATCAGTTATTCGTTCTCCACCAACATTGATTGGATTGATCCGCATAAGAGATGGAGTTTCGTTGTTCTGCCCGCATACCACGCCGTTGAAAAGATTGCCAGAGACCCGCTAATCCCTTTATTTCCCGTTGGTTGCCTTCTATCCATGAGTTGCAAACGAATGCCGGAACGTCTGACACATGCCCTGCTTGGTCAATCCGGCCTTCGCGAGCGCGTCCCGCACGGCTCCTTGGCCTCCGCGCTATCTCGGACAAGGATTGCGCTGCGCGCAAAACCGCCGGCCGGGATGCGCAACCGCAAGAAACCCGTCGGGCGACATCCTCCTCGGACAGACCATTCGCACTCTATGCCGCTACTCACCTTCGGCTGCGAGAGTAATTCAAACGGTGTCGGCGCGTCAACAACAATCTCGCAAGAAACAGAACGATCTGGATCCTTCAACTCATCCGCCACGCAGAGGCGCAAAGCCGCAAAGCAGAGTCCTCACCAAAGAGGCGCCGAGACACAGAGAAGTGCCTTTCTCGGCGCCTCTGTGTCTCTGTGGTGAAGACACTTTTTGGAGGCTCGTGGGCATCATGTGAGCAATTGACTTCGGCGGAAATGACGGGTAGAGACCGTGCGGTGTTCGATATTCTTCGCGAAAGGAGTCTGGCACGATGACAGCGCGATGCTTCCGGACAGGAGTAGTCCTGATCGCAGGAGTTTTGTTTCTGACCCTCGGCCGAATCGCCGGAACGGAAGGCGCAGGGGCGGAGGCTCAGAGCCGCAGCGATGCCCCGTTTGCGATAGCCACGTTTCACTGTCTGGGGCTTTATTGGTCGCCTCCGGGCGGGTCGCCGAATCGAGAAGTCCAGGTCCGCTATCGGCGGCAGGGCGCGTCGGCGTGGAAAGAGGCGCTGCCGATGCGCTACAACCCCATTGCCAAGACCGACGAGGACCTCGCGGACTATCGCGGCAGCATTGTTTACCTCGCGCCGGCCACCGCATACGAAGTCCAGTTGACTCTGACCGGCACGTCAACGACCGCCAACCTGACCGCCGCGACCTGGAGCGAGAACTTCCCGGTCGGCGAGACGGTTCGCGTGGGCGACCGCAACACGCCTTTGGTGATCACCGAGCGGGACAAGAGTGTCCCACCCACCGAATCCGGCACGCCCACGGCCTATCGGGTTTATGATGGCCGGGGCGCGACGATTGACGTGCGCCACCAGCACGACTATTGCATCATGGTCAACGCCTCCAACGTGATCCTTCGCGGTTTTACGCTCAAGGGGGCCGGCGCGGCTACCAGCGCTCCCAAGAGGATAATCGGCGCCGTCCAAATCGAGGGCGGCCATGATATCGTCATCGAGGGCTGTGACATCTCCGACTGGGGCCGGCTCAATCCCAAAACCGGCTTTGGAAACGACTACGACGCGGCCATTTACTCTCGCAGTCAGACGTTGAAACGTCTCATCATTCAGCGGTGCAATGTGCACCATCCGACTTGGGACGGCAGCACGTGGTATGAACCGAAGTATCCCACGCACACGGCCGGGCCGCAGTGCATCACGCTGGTCAACACCGCCGGCAACCACGTCATCCGTTACAACGAATTCTGGTCCGACATGGAGCACATGTATAACGACGGTATCGGCGGCGGCAGCAACGGCAGTTTCCGCGGCTCGCCGGGACCCGACTCCGACATCTACGGCAACGTGGTGAGTCACTGTTGGGATGACGGCCTGGAGGTTGAAGGCGGCAGCCGCAACGTGCGAATCTGGGACAACTATACATGGCGTCAAAAATAATGCAGCATCCAGATTCAAGATACCCTGTGTTTATGCGCCTTCCAGTACTGATCATGCTGTTTTAGATGAGACGCCATGTATACATCACGCAGTGCATGATGATGATCGGCAACGCGCCGGCCTCCATCGGGCCTCTTTACATCTGGCGCAACGTTGTCGCGCGTAGCCAGTCGCAACCCGGCGCCGGCGGCGGGAACTTCCTCAAGATGGGCTTCGCCGACGGCGAACAATGGATGACCGGCCATCAGTACATCTTCCACAACACGCTTTTCCGGGCGGATGAGTGGCTCCCGACGGGCGGTCTCGGCGGCAATCGCATTGTCAAGCACACCGTGTCGCGGAACAACATCCTCCACGTGCGCTCGCCCAACAACTACAGCGCCAGCGAAAACAAGCAAAACGCCGACGACGACTTCGACTACGACCTCTACAACGGGCGAATTCCCAAAAGTCAGCAAGCGCACGGCGTCCGTGGTGAACCGGTCTATGCCGCTAATGCTGGATTTGACCCGGCGACCAAAACGGGCCGTTTTCAGCTGGCGCCGGACAGCCCCGGCGCGGGCGCGGGACAGCCGATCCCCAACTTCAGCGACGGTTACACGGGCCGCGCGCCCGACGTCGGCGCTCATCAGCGCGGCGCACCGCCGATGCAATACGGCGTCACCGCAAACCAGCCGTGAGGAATCTGCGCGGCAAAAATGTCAGGATGCCCCATTTTGAAATGGCCGGGTGAAATTGCGTGACAGGTGATTCATGTCATCCGAACCCGATATCTCGTGTCTTAATCTCGCCCGTGCATTTCAATGGGAATCGAAACACCCGTCCCGTGATTCAGAACGCATGAGGAACGATCTGATCCTCGCTTTTCCCTTCGGACAGTTTGGTCGAGCGTCCACTCATTCTTCGCAGTTCTTCAACAGCAGCCCGAATTCCCTCCTCGACCTCCAGGCATGCCTTGTCTTTGTCTCGATGGGTCTTGAGAGGTTTGACACCATTCGGCAATGCCTGTAGAGCGCGCAGGGCCGTTCGTTTCCAACTACAAGTGCGAACAATTACAGGTATAACCCTCGCCGCGTTCGCCTGACGACGTTCCATGGCCATAGGCAATTCCACGTCGCGGATATACTTTGACGCCAGAAAGTGGGAACTCACTAGTCCATCCCTTTGGATCGCTGACTCCGCTTGGCTGCGCGCTTTCTCAGGTACTCCGCGCTTCGCCGGATTCCCTCCGGCGGGCAACGGTCGGGGTTGAGTTCAAGACACAACGCTCCGCGAAAGCCCATGTCGTCCAGCGCCTTTAGAATGTCGTCGAAGTCAACCTGACCCGTTCCGATCTCGATGTGATCCGACTGGCCGTCATAGTCATGGAGGTGTAGATGGAACAGATCTGTGTCGAGAGATCTTATCAGCGCGCCGATAGTCCCGTAGGGGCGGAAACCGGCGCCGCCACGCAGATACATGTGTCCCACATCCAGCGTCGCGCCGACCCGCCGACGGCGCGGTTCGCGCAGCCAATCGAAGCCTCGGTTCAGCTCCAGGCCAATGCGCAGTCCTGCAGCGGCGGCGGTCGCATCCAGCCTGTCCAACGCCTTGCGCCACGCCGTCGCGGATGTTTTTTTGCTTTGCGCCGGAGGATCGGCGTGAATCGTTACGATGTCGCCACCGACGTCACTGGCAAATCTCAGGACCTCTTCCAGTCTCTCCAGAATGCTCGCAGGGGCTTCCGGTTGAATCTTCACGTCGAAGGGCGCATGAATTTCCCGCGCGGTGAATCGCGCGAGAAGACTCTTGATGCGGCTTCGCTCTTTCTGGTCGGCGGCGGCTGGTTCGATCCCCCGCCATTTCCCGGGTTCGCCGGCGGATGCGTGGAAAGAGATGGATTCGAATCCCGCGGAGGCGATCCATTCTACCTGCTTGTCAAAGTCCAGAATATCGCCGATGCGCCAGACCATGCAGCTGAGGTTCATCTCCTCGAACGATTGCTTGGACCCACTGCTGCCCAACACAAATTTCGGCGACATTGCGCCAACTGCCACTGTGGCCGATATCTGAGCGAACCGTCTTCGTGAAATGTCCATAGCGGGATTCCCCGATTTGCGGGCTGGACGCGGAGCCACACGTCAACGTATTGCCCTGCCGTCATCCCGCCAAACGGCGAAGATGGGGCTGAAAACGAGAGAGCGCGATGATTATTTTCGCATGGCAGAGAACGCCATGAGTCATTGCCGCTGAAAAACCAACCGCCCGTTCAGATACGTCCGCAACACCTGCGTATCGCGAATTTCCTCCGCCGGACAGGTCAGAATATCCTTCTCCAGCACAATGAAATCCGCCAGTTTGCCCTTCTCAAGCGACCCGACCTCTTTCTCCTGCCGCAGAATGTACGCATTGTTGATCGTGTAAAACCGAATCGCCTGCTCGCGGGTCAGCGCTTCTTCGGGATGCAGTTGGCCGTCGTACCATTTCGCCTTGCGCGCGAGGGTCGTCTGGATTCCAAGGAACGGATTATAGGGATTGTTCGAGCGGAACGAACCGATTTTCTGCATGTGATCCGAGCCGCCGCCGGCAATCCCGCCCGCCTCGAAAATGCTCTTGAGCGGCTGGAAATAGCGCAGCCGATCATAGCCGAAATGGTTCGTCAGCGTCCGCGCGTCGAGATAGAGCCACGCCGGCTGGATGTCGAGCGTGACGCCCAGCCGCGCCGCCTGCTCGACCGCTTCCTTGCTCATGAAATTGGAGTGACTGATGCACGGATGGCTCTCTCGCACCGGCGCCGACCGGTTCACCTCCTCGTAAGCGTCGAGAAGCGTCTGCACCGCTCCGTCGCCCACGGTGTGGGCCGTGAATTGGAGATTCGATTCGACCGCCGCCCGCACCATCGGCACGAGCCGCTCGGGCGGAATGAACAGTGTGCCGCGATAGGCCGGGTCGGTGATCGCATAGATCTTGCTCACGCCCCACGGCTTTAGCATATAGGCGCTGCCCGTCAGCATCCCGCCGTCGAGGAAAACCTTGATCCCGATGATCCGCAGCATGGGGTCGCTCATGAAAAGCGGGCTTTTGGCGGTGTTGCGAATGCCGTCGGTGATCTTGTCGAGCGACCCGATGGTGTCGAAGTAGTACGAGAGCGCCACGCGCACCGTCAGCCGGCCGTCGGCCTTGAGTTTCTCATACCGCTTGATCATCGCGCCGGTGGCGGCGCGTTCGCAAATGCTGGTCAGACCGACGGAGTTGTAGTCCTTGATCAGGGCCGCGAGGCGGTCGCAATAGTCCTGATCGGTCGGTTCCTTGGCCGAAATCTCGTCCGGCTCGTTGGCCGAAGACTTCACTTTCACGTAGCGGGTGCAGCCGCGAATGATTCCGGTGGGTTCGCTGGTCGCGGGATCGCGCTCGATGAACCCGGGGCCGCCATCGGTGATCTTGAAGTTCTTGTCAATGCCGCTGAGTTTCAGGGCGAGCGAGCTGAGCGACGCGTCGGGGCCCGTCGAGAACATCGCCGGATTCTTCGGGCAGGCGCGATCGAGCTCGTCGCGCGTGGGATAGCGCTGCTCCTTCAGCCGCGTGATAAACACCTGGCGAAGGATGATCCAGTTGCCTTCTTTGACCGCCGCCGCCCGCGCCTTGAAGTAGTTGAGGACGTCCTGAACCGTCTCCATGTCGGGGATGGGGTGGTCGAACTCAGTCATCGCGGCGCCCGAAGCGTGCGTGTGCGAGTCAATCAGGCCGGGCAGAACCGTTTTTCCCTGCACGTCCACCACCTCGGTCCGATCGCCTTTGGCTTTCAGCACCTCGGCGTTGCTCCCGACCGCCAGGATTCGGCCGTCCTTGATCGCCATCGCCTCCTGGATCGAGAACTTCGGATCCACGGTGACGATCTTGCCGTGATGGACGATCAGATCGGCCTCCTGCGCAAGCGACGAGGCGCACAGCAGCGAGGCAAATACAGTAGCCAACAACCCACTACAGGCTCTCATTGGAAACACTCCTTCGCCGATATTAAGGGGAGCGGAAAATGGTTGAGACGCAGCGCCGACTTCCCGTCATTGCGAGGAGCCGATTTCTGGCGACGAAGCAATCTCATTCTTCTTTCGCACTCTGGCCGAGATTGCTTCGTCGCCAGAAATCGGCTCCTCGCAATGACGGATGGGGCAGCGTCTCAACAGTATCATACTCCTGTGAATAACGCCTACTTCTCAAACGTTGGGAACAGCTTCTTCAATTGCTCGATCGAAGGGCGGCCGCCGTATTCGCACAGCTCGAACGCCTCGGCATACCTTACCTTCTTGCCCTTTTCCTCGCCATAGAGTTCGATCAGCTTGTCGCGGTATTGATTGGCCACGCCCGCACAACGCTTCCGCAGCCCCTCGCGAACCCCATCCATGCGCTTCACGTATTCCTCCTCCGTCTTGGGAACCAGCCGCTCGTCGCCGCCGCAGCACCCTTCGAGCATCTGCGATTCGAGCATGGCGATGCCGTTGACCTTTTTTTCGATCACGTCGTCAATGGCCACCACGATGTCGGGCCTGAAGGGATTGGGCTTTTGGAATCCGTCGGAGTAGTAAAGAAACACAGGATTCTTGGCCAGGTAGGGCACATAGGGACAGAAAAAGGGGACGGTCACCATGTACGCCGAATCCTGCACCAGGATGCCGGTGTAGCGATGATCGGGATGATAGTCGTTGGTGCGCGGCGAGAGAACGATGTCGGCCCTCCACTCGCGAATCAGCCGCGTGAAGATTGCACGGTTCTCCAGCGTCGGCATCAACTCGCCGTCGTGGATGTCGAGCACCTCGGTCGCCGCTCCCAGCAGCGCGTCGCACTTCTGGACTTCGGCCAGGCGTCGCTGGGCCAGCGGCCCGCCCGCCTCGCACCAGTGGCCCACGTCGCCGTTGGTCGTCGAAACCAGCTTGACGTGATGGCCCTGAGCGGCCCACAGCGCCCCCACGCCGCCCGCCTTGAGTTCCGAATCGTCGGGATGGGCGCCAAAGGCGATGATCGAGAGTTTGCCGTCCTCGCGCGGCTTGGCCGCCGGCGGCTTTTTCCCTTTGGCCAACTTGGCGTTCCAGGCTTCGGCAGCGGGGACCGCGCTCGCCGCCAAAACAGCCAAAGCCAATCCTGCCAAGGCGACTCCGGTGGTGATCCAACCCTTTCTTTTCATGTTCCCGACCTCCTTTGAGTTTATGAGCGGTAGAAGTTTCAAGTCTCAGGTTTCAAGTTTCAAGCCTTTTGACGGGTGAAAATGCTTTTGACAGCACCATCCTCTCGTCCCACCATCCGCACCACACGCCGCGCGGCGTGAATGTGTTTAGCGCACGATACACCGGTTTTCCTGTAGCTCAGGGCCTTGTGCCCGTTCTTGCTCTTTCGCCCAAAGCACAAAACGGCCACAAGGGCCTGAGCTACAGAGAGGCGCTAAACACATACCGCGGCGTCCGTCCGAAATGCGCAATCCAGGAGGAAGTCCATGAATCTCGAGTCGTTGATCCGCGACGTTCCCGACTTTCCGAAGAAGGGGATCATCTTCAAGGACATCACGCCGCTGGTGGGTTCGCCCGAAGGCTTTCGCGAAGCGATCAATCTCCTGAAAAAGCGCTATGAAGGCCGCGGCATCGAGCGCGTCATTGCGATCGAGGCGCGCGGGTTCATCTTCGGCGCCGCTCTGGCCTATGCCCTCGGCGTGGGCTTCGTTCCCGTTCGCAAACCCGGCAAGCTGCCCGCCGCGACGATTCGTGAAGAATACGCACTGGAGTACGGAACCGATGCCATCGAAATCCACAGCGACGCCGTTCGCGCGGGCCAGAAAGTCCTCATCCTCGATGACGTTCTGGCGACCGGCGGCACGCTCGCGGCCACCTGCAATCTCGTCCGCAAGCTCGGCGCCGAGATCGTCGAGGTGGCCACGCTGATCGAACTGGCCTTCCTCAACGGTCGCGCCAAACTCGGCAACGTCCCCTACTACACGCTCCTGCGGGTCGGCTGAGAACAACACGACGACTTGATAGACCACTTGCACCTTGGGAACTAACGATCCGGCATATCCCGCGGCTCCGTGAATCCGGGGCCTCCGGCGGCCACATACCCGTAGCTCGCGCCTGATTTGTCCGGACTGACCCAGAACGCATAAAGGCTTCCGTTGGTGAGGTGGAAGCGAAACCTCACATCCTTGCCGGCGACTGCCGATAGGTCGTCCGCGCCTTTCCAGGACACCGCCGCAAGCGTTTTGTCCGCGCGGATCGCGTCGCAGTTCTCTTTGCTGAACGGAGCGATCACTTGCCCGTTGCCGTCGAGCACCTCGACGCGCACCGAACCCGTCGAGGCCGCCGCGTTTACAAACAGATACTTCCCGCCAAAGCGCACCTTGCGCGTCGTGAGCGTCCTCTCCTCGCTCCCCGCATCCATCGAAGCGAACCCGTCGCGCCTCATCGTCGCCAGGCCCGTCCGGCAGATCCCGCCGTCGGGAACATTCACGCCGCCCTGGCGCCCGCTCACGTAGAACCGCAGAGTGTCGCCCACCACCAGGAAGCAACCGCCCACCGACTGGACGTTTCCGAAGTTCCATGCCCCCGCCTGGTTCGAATAGGGAATGAACGGCGTCCGGACGGGCCGATACCAGTGGAATCCGTCGCGCGTAAACCCAACGCAGAGGCTGTTGAGCTTGGGCCGATTGAGCGATTTCTTCTCGCCGTGCCAGATCGCAAACAGCCCGACGATCAGGCTTTCGTAGGCCACGCAGTCGAGATTGTACAATTGACACGGCACGCCGATCGCCGGATCGGGCGCATCGAGGTTGTCCGACTGAATCCAGTTCACGAACTGCGTCGGCGCACTCGTCCACGTGGACAGGTCCGTGGTCTCGAGATACTTGCGCATCCGCGCCGGGTTCGAGTGGCGCACGCTCCAGACCCATCGCGCGCGAAAGGGATTGTAGAAGAGCGTCGTCCGATCGCCGATCAACTGGTCGCCGACTCGCGCCAACGGTTCGCTCCAGTGAATTCCGTCGGGTGACGTTCGAATCGTCATCACCCGGCCGCTTCCGCCTTCGCTCCAGGCCGCAAACTTGAAGCGCCGGCGCGGATCGGTCGCGTTGTGGTCGAGCCAGACGACGCAGCTGTCGCGTGTGGTTTCGTTGAGAACATTCGTCCCGGGCACAACGTCGAGGGCCGGTTTTGTCCACTGGATGCCGTCGCCCGACGTGGCGTAGCACATTTTTCGCCGCAGGTCGCCCGCATACCACATTTTGAACAGGCGATCGGCCGGATCATGCCAAATCCCGTGGCTGAACGGAATTGCCCAGTTGCCTTCCCATTTCTTGTCGGGCGAGAAAACGGGATTGCCCGCATAGTACTCCGGACGATGGTACGTCCGCGTCATGTCCGTCTGTTCGACGAGAAAATCGTCCACGAACAACTGTCGCCCAACGTCAATCGGAATGACCGGCGGCGGTGAGACCAGGTAGGGCGGCGGCGGAAGCGGGTCGGGCAGCGACGCCCGTTGCGGCGGCCACGGCGCTGGGAGGACGATTCCATTGTAGAGAGTTTCGGCATGCGCCACGCCAACCGAGACGAAGAGAGGGACACACAGTGACAGAAGCTGGGACGCTAGCGACCAACGAGAGGCGGCCGTGACCGCCACCGCCGCTCGCCCACGTGCTCGTGGTCGGCTTCGCGTTTCATTTGGAGCGACGCACCGCATCATGGCCACTCTACGGCATTTCGACCAACCAGATGTTGCGGTACTCGATCGGATTGCTGTGGTCCTGCAATTGGATGCTCGACGGCCCCGTCATCGGCCCCACGTCCAGACCCTCGTGGACCTTCACGCCGTTGTGCAGCACCGTGAGGCGCGCGTTGCCGCCAGCCTTGGGCACCTCGATGGTCACGTCATAAGTTTGCCACTGCCGCGGCGGGGCGCACATGTTGATCAGCGGCGCGACCCTCGAATAAACCCCTCCGCACTCCTTCGACCGTCCGCCAAGTCCGTACGTGTCGAGCACCTGAATCTCCAGTCCGTGGAAGAGCACGCCGCTGTTGCCGCGCGACTGCTCCCGCGCTTCGGGCACGAACGGCGTGCGGAATTCCAGGTGCATCTGGAAATTGCCGGACTTCTTTTTGGTCACGATCGAGCCGGAACCTTTCGCGCATCGCATGAAATCATCCACGATCTCCCATTTCACCGGGCCAGGCTTGGGCGGGGCAACGGTTTCGGCAGACAGTTTCTCCGCCGGAGATTTCTCGACCGCTTGTTTGCCGGCGACAGCCTTCTTCGCGGTCGCTTTCTTCGCGCGCGGCGGAGGCGTCTGCCATTGATCGAAACTCGTCCCGTCAAACAGCACGACCGCGCCCGCTGGCGGTTTGGCGCCGACTGTGGGTGAAACTCGCACGATCTTCTCCATCACAAACGTGCCGCCCTCGCGCGACGGTACGGTTCCCGTGAACTTCCCGCCGGCAATCACGCCGTCCCAGTCGGGCCCGCAGTAGTCGCTGACGTCGCCCCATCCCACGAACCGCACGGCAACCCCCGTCGTCACGCCTTCGAGGCTCGCGATCATCGTGGTGCGCCTGTCGAACGCCGGCAACACCGTCGCGTGATAGCGCCCCTTGCCCAGCGCCACCACCTGCGCGACCAGCGGCCAGGTCTTCTTGTTCCGCTGCGTAAACGTCCCCTGCCAGTCGCCCATGAAAGGGTCGGCTTTCTCGATCGCCTGCCTGGATTCCTCGACCCATTTGGGGTCGGGCAAATCGGCGCACCAGGAAATGGCTGCGCAAAATGCCACCACGCCCGCCATCGCGAGCGTCCCGACGCCCCGAGCAAGAAATCGGTTTGCCCTGTCTTCCTTCCTCGTTGCTGCACTCATGGTTCTCTCCTCACGTGATGTTTGGATGGCTCGTGGACAGAGTGGGAATACGTCCATCTCGCAGCGTGACCGTTTCTTTCACTCGACGAATACTGTCAAGCCGAATTAGCATGAGTCGCACAGGGCACAATGTGCCCCAAATCGGTTTCTTCCGGCCTCTTGCCTCTCATCTCTGCACTCTCTTCAGAGCGGTTCATTTCCCGCACCTAATGGAGCGTTTGGGACAGGCCGTTGTTCGCCGCCCCCGCCAGAGCAATGTCCATGCCTGCACGACTCATCCCTCGTTCCGCCCCGCCCTTGGTGTCCATTTCGTTTCCGCAAGAGCGACTTTTTGCATGATTTTCGCCCGCAGACAGCGGCTCTTTCGCCACTCACTCCGAGGGGTATGCTTTTTGCGAAACTGCGCCCAATGATTTTGCTCCAGCATTCTTCCGGGCGGGAAGAAGACAAAAGTGGACAGCGTGACAAAACGAAACACGCCGCAACAGAGTAAATCGAGAAGCGGCGTCTTCAGTACCACAGTTCACACGGGGCGAGTGCGTGTCCGTGGACACAAGCGGAGCACTCTGGTCTCCAACAAGCACAATCCAGCAAGGAGGTACGGCAAGGACTAGTAGGGACTCGAACGGAATACCCATCACGCACAGGACGCGCCGGGCAAGATCGGCGCGGACCCGGAAAGAGGTGCACGACAGGAGGACGGCAAGAAGTTGCTCGGCGCGCCCGTTTGTGGCGGCTGCCGGAGAGGCGCAGTACCTAAAGAAAACCCATGCGGACATGAGAAAAGGAGACGAAGAGATGAGTACACGGAGAACTGCAATATGTGTCGCCCTGGCATTGGCCACCCTGACTTGGGGGGTCTTGCAGGGCTATGCACAGTCGCAAGAGCTCGCGGTGCCGCCCGAGCGTCAACAGCCGGCCCTTGATGCTCTGAACCGCCGGGCGAGCCGGGTAACCTCTGCTCAGAGGACGGCCGCCGCGTTGGCGCGTAAAGCAGCAGTCGCGCAGACAAAACAAGCCAAACAACCAGGCCAAACGGCGAGCCCGCTTGCGGCTCCGGTTGAGGCGACCGTTTCTGCAGTGGCGCCGTTGGCCGCCGGGGCCACCGCCATGCCCATGCCGGGCGGGACGCCGAATTATTTCGGCCCCGAATCCAACTGGGCCTACAGCCCTCAGCCGACCATCACAACGGCAGGCCTCACCGGCGGGATCCGCAAGTTCGTGGACTCGCTGCCAGGCCTGACGCCGGCGGGAGCGAACAACCTCGGCCAGTATGTCTCGATCGCTCATCCGGATACCATCACATACCCGGGATCGGACTACTACGAGATCGAGCTGCGGGAATATGCCGAGAAGATGCACTCGGACCTCAACCCGACGACACTGCGCGGCTATGTGCAGGTCAATAACGGAACGGACACCTCGGGCACGAACACCATCGCGCCGGACCCGATCCACTATCTGGGGCCGCTGATCATCGCCCAGAAAGACCGCGCCGTACGGGTCAAGTTCACCAACAATCTGGCCACGGGTGCCGGCGGCGATCTGTTCCTGCCCGTGGACATCACTGAAATGGGAGCGGGAATGGGTCCTTTGGGGATGAATGTCACGCCCGGCAACGACATGAATTACAAGCAGAACCGCGGAACCCTCCATCTGCACGGCGGTCGCACCATCTGGATCAGCGACGGTACGCCGCACCAATGGACGACTCCCGCGGGAGACAATACCGACTACCCCAAGGGCGTCAGTGCGCGAAATGTTCCTGACATGCCGGACCCTGGTCCGGGGGCCATCACATTCTTCTATTCCAACCAGCAGAGCGCCCGGCTGATGTTCTACCACGACCACGCCTTTGGGATTACCCGCCTGAACGTCTATGCCGGCGAGGCGGCGGGTTACCTGCTGACCGACCCAACGGAACAAGACCTGATTGCCCGCGGGATTCTCCCCGACGTCGGGATTCCGCTGGTCGTCCAGGACAGGACCTTTGTGGATACGGCCACCGTTCTGGCTACCGACCCGACCTGGCCATTTCCGTTGGATCCGACCAAGTCCAACCTCTGGTATCCGCACGTCTATATGACGAACCAGAACCCGAACGCCCTGGACGGGATCAATCCCTTTGGCCGTTGGGACTACGGTCCGTGGTTCTGGCCGCCCTGGCCGGCGTCGAATCCGCCGATCACCGACCCGGTCACGGGGATGGTCTATCCGAACGTTCCCAATCTCTCGATGACGATGGAAGCGTTCCATGATACTCCGATCGTCAACGGCACGGTCTATCCCAACCTGACCGTTCAGCCCAAGGCCTACCGGTTCCGCATCCTCAACGCGGCGAACGACCGCATGTGGAACCTGCAGCTGTATCAAGCCAGCAGCATCGTGGGCACCCTCACCCTGACCAATCCCGGCAGCGGCTATACGTTTGTTCCGATGGTCGCGATCACGCCTGCGCCGGGCGACACGACCGGCCATGGCGCGACGGCTCTGGCGACGCTGGACCCCGTGACGGGCACCCTTGCGTCGGTGGACCTTGTGACCGTGGGCAGCGGCTATACGCTTCCGCCCGTTGTCACGGTCGCTCCGCCCTCGACGGTCGGCGGCACCACGGCGACGGCCGTCGCCACGGTTTACACCAGCGCGACGGAAGTCGGCATGGTCCCGGCCCTGCCGGGCGCGGCGAGCTTCCCGCTGGCGTGGACGGTCCAGACGCCGGGCCAGCCGGGCGACATCCTGGACGGCAGGTGGGGCGGCGTGCCCGATCCTGCACTGATTGGCCCGTCCATGATCCAGATCGCCAACGAGGGCGGCTTCTTGCCCGCGCCGGCGATTTGGCCCAACATCCCGGTCGGCTTTGACCGGGATCCCAAGAGCATCACGGTCGGCAACGTCAAGGAGCACAACCTGTTCCTGGGAGGCGCCGAGCGTGCGGACGTCATCGTTGACTTCTCTGCCTATGCCGGCAAAACGCTGATTCTCTACAACGACGCTCCGGCGGCCCTCCCGGCGGCCGACGTCCGTCTCGACTACTACTCGTGCAACCTCGACCAGACCGCCATCGGCGGCTCGGTTCCGACGAAGCCGGGCTATGGGCCGAACACCCGCACCATTATGCGAATCCAAGTGGCCAACACGACCGCCTCGCTGCCCTACAACATGGCGGCGCTCCGGGCCGAGTTCGCCTCGACGTCCGCGACGCTGGGCGTCTTTGCCCGGTCGCAGGACCCGATCATCGTCCCGCAGGCGCCTTACAACAGCGCCTACAACGGGACCTTCCCGGCCGGCACAACGGCCTACGAGCGAATCAACAGCCTGTCGCTGACCTTCAACCCCCTGGATTTGACGCAGCCCAACAAGCTCTCAACCTCCTCGCTGACGATCGTGAACAAGCCCAAAGCCATCGCGGAGGAATTCGAGAGCATCTACGGGCGAATGGCCGCCTTCCTGGGCGTCGAAGTGCCGTTCACCAATGGCATGAACCAGACGACGATCTTCTACGATTACATTGACCCGCCCACGGAGCTCATCAATGACAACATGATTCCGATGTCGCCGGTCGCGGGCGATGGGACCCAGATCTGGAAGATCACGCACAACGGCGTGGACACCCATCCCGTCCACTTCCACCTGTTCGACGTCCAGATCATTAACCGGGTGGACTGGGCCGGCGTGGTCAAACCGCCCGAGCCCAACGAGCTGGGCTGGAAGGAAACCGTCCGGATGAACCCGCTCGAGGATTGCATTGTGGCGCTGCGTCCCTGCGCGCCTAAGCAGCCCTTCGGGCTTCCCGACAGCGTTCGGCCCTTGGACGTGACGATGCCCATCGGCTCCACCGGGCAGTTCAAGAACGTGGACCCGCTGGGCAATCCGATCACCGTCATCAACGATCTGGTCAACTTCGGCTGGGAGTACGTGTGGCACTGCCACCTCCTGAGCCACGAAGAGATGGACATGATGCGCCCGGTGGTCTTCAACGTGGCGCGCACGTTGCCGACTGCGCCTGTTCTGTCGGTCGCGGTTGGTGTCGGCGGCGCGGTCAATCTCACCTGGACGGATAGCACGCCCGCCAGCGATCCGGCGACGTGGGGCAATCCCGCCAACGAGATCGGCTTCCGGATCGAGCGGGCCACCAATGGCGGCGCATTCGTAACCCTGGCCATGGCGCTTGCGAATGCCACCAGTTACGTTGACACGGCGATTGATCCGGCGGCGTGGTACATGTATCGCGTCGTCGCCTACAACGCGGCCGGCGAGTCGGTGTCGAACATCGGAAGCCTGCTATCGGTGCCCGGCGCACCGACGGCGGTGACCGCTGTGGCAGGCAACGCCCGGGCGACCGTCAGCTTCCTTGCCCCTGCGTCCAACGGTGGGCTCCCGATCCTCTTCTACACGGCGATTTCGAGCCCCGGCAACATCGCCACAACAGGTCCCGCAAGCCCGATCATCGTACTGGGGCTGACCAACGGCACGACTTATACGTTCACCGTGACGGCGACAAACGCGATCGGACCCGGCCCGGCGTCGGCTCCGTCCAACGCAGTAGTGCCGCTGCCGCCTCCGCCGGCCGCGCCGAACAACCTCAGAGCCACGGCCTCGGCGCCCGGCGTGAACCCGATCACTGTCCGGCTGGTGTGGGGTGACAACTCCAACAACGAGTCGGCGTTCCTGATCGAGCGGGCGCTCGGCGCCGGCGCGTTCGTCCAGATCGCCCAGGTGGGCGCCAACGTGACATCTTGGGTGGACGCGACGGTGTTGCCTCTCACGGTTTACCGCTATCGGGTGAGGGCAACGAACCTCGGCGGCAACTCGGCCTACTCGAACACGGCAAGCGTGACGACGCCGTCCAACGCGCCGCCCGCCGCGCCGGCGCAACTTCAGATCAACGGCGTTGGCAACACTTGGATCAACCTGGCCTGGCAAGACATGTCGAACAACGAGACCGGGTTCCAACTCCAGCGCAGCACAACGGCGACTGGCCCGTGGACGCTGCTGCCCACAACGGCGGCCAACGTGACCCAGTATCGGGACAACGGACTGGCCCGCCGGACTACCTACTACTATCAAGTGCGGTCTGTGAACGGCTGGGGCGTCTCGGCATGGATTCCGCTCACGCCGGTGTCAGGCTCGACTCGGTAGTGCAATGGCAACTGCCTTCCTCGGGGAGGGAGCGATGTCTCCCTCCCCGAGTTCTTACGACTCGTTGTCTTGTTTTGAGGAAGGGAAGAAGCGCGTTAGAGACCCTCGCGGCCAAGTAGCACAGTCTCACGGAGAACCCAGGTGAAGGAATTATCAAAATACCACGGACGGCAAGGCATGCCAGGTGACGAAATACACGGGCGACTTAACGGTCATTGTGAAACCCGGCAAATGATGGCGGCTCCGTCGTGTGGCAGCGAGCGGGCTAGTGCTGCACAACGCAACAGAAACGAATGACGAGCGGGCACCCATGACAGACCTTCTTCCAATTCAACAGCAGGGACGGTGCAAGATTGGCAACCCATTCTGCGCACCGCGCTCGACATCAGGAAAGCCATTTCGCAACAGGCCGCAGGCCGGGGGGCCACTTCATCGGAGAAGTGAATCCTGGGCCGCAATCTGGTGTTCCGCACTTCTCGTTAGTACTCTTGGTTTCTGGCCGGCACAGCCGGCCAACGCCCAGACCATTCCGTACAATTTCGATACGGGGACGCCGGCTCTTGTTGCGGGTCAAAACCTCCCCCTTGATCAGACCGCGGGCGGAGTCAAAGCCCACTTCAGCCTGGGCGCGGGCTCGGGCGGGTACTCGGTCCAGTCCGATGCCAGTACGGGATACCTATTGTCGCTGTTTTCCGGACGCTACCTGATGCCCAATGGTTTCGGGCTGAACCTTCTGGACATCACGTTCACCCGGAAGATGACCAGCGTGACCCTGACGTTTGCGACCGCCGATTTCCACAAGGACCCGCCCACGGATATCCGAATCACCGGGTATGTGGGTTCGGTCGGGACGCCTGCCGTGGGATCGGCGACGGGGCACGGGGCCTACCTTGGCGATACGATGCCCATGGGCACGCTGAACTTCAACTCCCCCCAACCGTTCAATCTAATAGAGATTTCTATCCCGCCGGGCCAATTTCAGGCCACGACGGTTTTCTTGGTGGACAACATCATCGTCACCCCCGACTACACTCTCCCGCTGTACACATTGACGTACTCGGCAGGGCCGAATGGTTTGATCAGCGGCCCCACGCCGCAGACGATTGGCCAGGGCTGTGACGGCAGCCCCGTGACGGCTGTTGCGAACACGGGCTATCACTTCACCAATTGGAGCGACGGCGTTCTGACCGCATCGCGGACCGACACGAACGTGACGACGAACGTCACGGTCACAGCATACTTTGCCGTCAACCCGCAGTTGGGCCTGACGGTGTTGCCGAACACCTGGGCGGTGGGCCCGTTGCCGCTCAGCGCCATCGTGGAGTCCACGACCTTCAGCGCCACCAATACGGGCAACGTCGCGGAGGATTTCATGATCCAGGCCTCGGACGGCGTCGGCGGCTGGCATCTGGCCACCGTGGCGGGTCTGAATGCCTTTCGCGTGGATGCGGACAAGAACAACGACGGCGTCTATGAGTTGGTGCTGACGAAGGCGGACCAGGCCCTGACGACTGGCGTGCTGGTCGGGGGGCCGCGCGCGTTTCGACTCAAGTATGGCGCGCCAACCGGCGATACCGTGGGCGGCGCCGTCGCCCAGAATTTCTCGGTCATACTCAAGGCTTCACTGCACGTGCCCTGAGGGGCAATGCGGAATTCTGTATGATGAAGGAGAAACGAGAGGCAAAGACCGACAGGCAAGCGCGTGTTTCACTTGGCAGTCAAAGACCGACAATAGAATCGGCGGCTAAAGAGGCCCGCGTTAGGACTGGAGAGATTGCGGGCCAACCGAATAAGAGGAGGGAAAGGCAGATGAAACGCAACAGAGTGGTGGTATCGCTGGCAGTGGCCCTGCTGGGCATCGCAGGCGCGGCCGGGGCGGCGACGACCGACACGATCACCGTGACGGTATCGCTGGCCGAAGTGATTTCGGTGGCTGTGGCGCCGAACAGTTGGAGTCTGGGGGCGATTGCCCTGGGCAACACGGTCGGGCCAACGACGTTCACGGCGACAGTGGGCAACAGGACCACCAAGCTGGAGATCGTCGCTTCGGACGGAGCGGGCGGATGGACGGTCGGGCCGACGGCCGGCCTGAATCAGTTCGTCGTCACCGTTTCCAACCCGCTGCTGGCGCTGTCGAAAGCGTACCAGGTTTTGCAGGCGAGCGTGCCGGCGTACGGGAGCCAGGCGTTTGCGCTGACGTATTCGGCGCCGACGACCGAGAACAAGGGCGCCAGCGTGGCGCAAGGTTTCTCGGTCATGCTGAGAGCCAGCGTGCCGACGCCATAGTGGGACGCCTCGGGCAGCCCATGTGAGCCGTAGGCGTGCACAGCACGTCCACGCGGACGATGAGAAGAAGCGAGCCATGATGCATCGCCTTCGCCATTTCGTTCTGGTCTTCCTGATTGTGGCCGTCGGGAACCGACCGCAGGCCGCCAGCCTGAAGGTTGCCCCGGCGCGGTTCATCATCCACAATGTCGAGCCCGGCCGTTTGTATGATATCTCTCAGGAGACGGGGCTGGGGCTGACGATCTTCAACGATGACCCGGCCACCGCGACCTGGCTTCTGACCACGCATCGGCCCTCGGAGCGGGGACGGTGGGAAAAAGGATATTCGGAGATCCCCGATTCGCGGTGGTTCTGGTTTGAGAAGAGTTCGATCACCATCGGGCCGCACAACAAGGGGTGCGCCAAGATGTACCTGCAAATCCCCGCCGGAGAGCAATACTACAACCAGCACTGGGTGGTGACGCTGGGGATCGGCAGCCCGCCCGGTCCGGGGGGAATTGCGCTGGCCGTGGACGTCCGCGCCCAGATCGAAACGAAAAGCAAGGCCGACGTCACGGTGCGGCCCCACGGTCCGTTGGGCCTGCGACCCACCGCGGTCTGCTTCGCCGAAGCGCGGCCCGGCGGGACGGAGAGAGCCGAAGCGGTCGTGCACAACAACAGCGAGACGACGCGCACCTATACGATCACATCGCTTCAGGAGCACGGCGAGCTGGAGTCGAAAGTCTATTTGTCGCAGTCACACAAAGCGATTCCGGACCGCCGCTGGATCGAGTACGAGAAGACCCTGTGCATCCCGCCGGGAGGTTCCGGAGTCCTGCCGCTGGCGCTGAACCTACCCCGCGACGTGGTCGCCGGAAAGAACTGGGAAGACGTTCTTTTCGTTCAGCCCGATGAGGGACTGGCGGGGTTTCTGCGGGTGCAGGTGAGGACTGTCAAGTAGGCGCGGGTTCGCGAGCAACGCGGGGAGAGCAGGAGCAATGCAAACCAGATTGAGCAGTCCATTTCTCGTTGGCATGGCGTTTCTGGCATCCGTACTCGCGGCTTCCCAAGCGGCGGGCGCGCCCAGTCCCGTCGCCTCGATCGCGGTGTCCGTATATCTGGGAACCACCACCCCGACGATCGCCTGCTCTCCGACCTCGTTCTCCGTGCAGAGTCCGGAAGGCGGTGCGCCGTCAAGCAGGACGCTGCTGGTGTGGAATGGCTCGCAACAGGGCGTGCTGAACTATACGATTGCCACGTCCCCGACGTGCCTGGTCTGCACGCCGACGACGGGCAGCTCGACCGGCCAGCCGACCACTCACACGATTACCATTCGTCCCGCCGGACTCAACGCCAGGGATTATGCGGGCACGATCACCATCTCGGCGCAAGGGCGAACCAGTACGCGCACCCTTCCGTTGGCGCTCCGCGTGAATGACGTGGTTCCTCGAGCGACCATCACCAGCATCGCGCCCAATCCGGTTCAGCCGCCGGGGGCCATCGTGAGCTTTGCCGGCGCTTCCTCCGACGCCGCCGGGCGGACCGTCGCGCACCAGTGGCGGTCGAATCTGGACGGGCTTCTGAACACGCAGACTTCCTTCAATCTGTCTTCGAATCAACTGACGGTCGGCAACCATACGATTGCGTTCACGGCCTGGGATGACGAGGGCAGCTCAGCCACACAAACGCGGCTTCTCACGGTTCGCAATGCGCTGTCCACCGCCACGATCCTCTCCATGACACCCAATCCCGCCCAAGCCGGCTCGACGATCACAGTGACGCTGGCCGGACAGGACAACGACGAGCGCGGGGGGACCATCGTGGATGGCCAGTTGACCTGGCCCGATGGCGTTCGCACGGGCATTCGCCCCGGCCTCCACCGCTTGCCGGCGCCGCGGACCGGCGGTCAGTATATTGTTCAATATCGCGTGCGCGACGATGAGGGCACATGGTCCGCTACGACGTCCCGCTCCCTCTCGGTAGCGGCGGTCCCGGCGCCCACCGTCGCCGCGGAGCCGACGTACACAGCCGGGACGACCAACCGGATCTCCTGGAATGCGGTTGGCGGCGCTTCCGCGTATTTCGTGCAGTGGAGCACAAAGGCCTCGTTTGCTCCTCTCGCCGGCAGCAGCGATTGGATCACGAGCACAACGCGTCTTGTCGCCGGGCTTGCCGACGGGCAGGCCTATTTCTACCGCGTGAAATCCCGAAACGCCTATCTGGCCGAAAGCAGTTGGTCGAACGTGGTCCAATCCACCCAGGATGCCGCACCGCCGAGCGTCCCGGGACGCCCCGCCGATGCCGGAGCCTTCACGTCCTCGACCACGGTGCGATTCACGTGGACGGCCTCGACGGACGGCGGATCGGGCGTCGGGTCTTACGATTTGCAGGTTGGCACGCAGCCGGGCGGGGCGAATCTGTTCAACCGAAACGTCGGGAATGTCTTGACCCAGACCATTCCCGCGGCCGACGGCCAGACCCTCTATGCGCGCGTCTGCGCCGGCGACAAGGTGGGCAACAGCAGCGCTTGGTCGGCCAACTCCGACGGCATTACGGTGGACACGGCGCCGCCGCGACTGACGGCCGTCACTTCGCAGGACTATGGCACGCTTCGTGTGACCTTCAATGAGCCGGTCCGCGGCGCCGATCAGGCAGGCAATTATTCTTGCACAGGCCGGTTGAACATCCTGAGCGTCACGCCGCTTGGCAATGCGCAATATATCCTTCGCACTTCCGACCAGGTTCCCAAGACAAGCTACACACTGACGGTTCGGAGTGCGGTAAGCGACCGCGCCGGCAATCGAATCGTTCCGCCCTACAGCTCGCGGGCCTTCTCGGGCGGAATCCTCACGTCGGCGCAACGCTGGTACATCTATCGCTGAGCGGATAAAGAAAGCGACCGTTCGTGCGGGCACCGGTCAGTGCGTCCCGCTTAGTGTAACGCCGTTCGGCGCATCAGTACACCGCTGAAGCGGCTCCTGCGCAAGAAACTCCCCCCCGTCAATCAGCACTTGCCAATCTTCACCGGCTGTGGCACGTGAGGAAACGTGGCCGCTCAGCTTGAGCGGGGCACACGGAGCTTGCCGTGGGGTGTGGGACCATCGGACTGGGATGGAATGCGAACCCGCGTTCGTAGTTCCCACGCGAGTGAGGGTTTTGCCTCGCCAACCCGCTGCTGCCGGAACGCCAACGAATTTGCGTGGGGTGGATCAGAATGAAGAAGTCTATCGTGGCCGCGGTCGGGATTGTCTCGATCCTGGTCCCCGTGCAATCCGCAACGAGCGCTCCCAATGAGACTGCGATTCCGAAACGCCTCGATGTCGCTGTACGCGAAAGGGCCGGCGCCAACGCCGTGCGTCCTCTGACGGGAGGGGTGCCGATCGCACAGGGCCTCGCGCCGGTGGGTTCGCGATTCGCGCTTTCCGATGAGAGCGGCCGGCGCGTCCCCGTACAGACTTCCGTTCTCACCCGATGGAAAGACGGAAGCGCGCGCTGGGTTCTTCTGGATTTTCAAGCCGCCCCTTCGGCCAACGGAACGTCACGTTTCAGGCTGTCGTGGGACAAAGAAGCCGGCGCGCTCGAACCGAAGGCGCCGGTGCGCGTGCGCGATCCGCAGCGGCCTTCGCTCGAATCGGGGCCGGTGCGGCTTTCGTCCACCGCCAACGCTCTTCTGCAAATCTCCGATCGCGCGGACATTCGGCTGACCTTGACCGACGGCAGCGGCCGGAGGTGCAACGGTATCGTAGAATCGGCCGAAGTTGAGACCAACGGCCCGCTGCGTTCCACGCTGGCGCTGAAAGGGGCGTTTCGCGCGCCCGACGGCGAGCGGATTTGCGGATTTCGCGCGCGCGCGTCGGTTTTCGCCGGGTTGTCAAGAATCTGCCTGGAGCCGCAGATTCTCCTGGACTCCCAGAAGGGCCTCTTCCTGAACGTTCGCGAGCTGAACCTCGAAATCACCCCCCTCGCCCCGCCCCGCTCCGTTTCCATCGGAGGCGATCCCGGATGGAAAGGCGCGCCCGCGACGGCGCTCCGGCTCTTCCAGGTGGACGATCAGAACTACCGGTTCGAGGGCGCGGAAGGCAAAGGGTCGAAGGCCCCGGGCTGGGTCGAGATCGGCGACGGCCGGGGCGCCATTGCGCTTGCCCTCAAGGACTTCTGGCAGCAATGGCCCAAGAGCATCGAGGCCGATTCCAAGGGTATCAAGATTGGCCTGTTCCCCCGATTTGAAC
>Ga0315274_10002826_pt1 | contig 25902 bp, 23 predicted proteins | sample YL17G02_20_MG_FD_203700 | JGI IMG/M metagenome (GOLD analysis project Ga0315274, IMG submission 203700) | Sediment microbial communities from Yellowstone Lake, YNP, Wyoming, USA - YL17G02_20 | ecosystem: Environmental > Aquatic > Freshwater > Lake > Sediment | place: USA: Wyoming | collected...
GCAAAATGCCTATAACCAAATGAGTAATGTTACTACTGGCTTTACCCAACTAGGCCAAAAAATCAACTCCACCCAAACTCTAGGCGAAGGGGCTAAAGGACAGATTAAAGAGACAAATCGCTCCAGTTAAATAAACTCTATGGTTGATGAAGAAAAAAAATTAAACAAGGAACAATTAGAAGCTATTAAGTTTGGCGAGGGGCCGCTTTTGATTATTGCCGGGGCCGGGACCGGCAAAACGACAGCTATCACCGAAAGGATTAAATTTCTTGTTTCTTCAGGCAAGGCCAAAACTTCAGAAATTTTAGCTTTGACTTTCACTGATAAAGCGGCTCGCGAAATGGAAGAACGGGTTGATATTGCCATGCCCTATGGTTATACCGACATGTGGATTTCCACCTTTCATTCTTTTTGCGACAGGGTTTTAAGACAAGAAGCAATTCATATTGGTTTAGATCCTCGCTACAAATTAATGACCGAAGCCGAAACCACCCAATTTCTGATTAAAAATCTTTTTAAATTTGATTTGCAATATTTTCGCCCCTTGGGCAATCCGACGAAATTTGTTGGCGGTATGCTTCAGCATTTCTCGAGACTAAAAGATGAAGATGTGTCTTCCGAACAATATTTAAAATATAGCCAAAAATTATCCCGCGAAGCGGGACCCCGCTCCGCGGGGAAAATTGAAAAAGACGAATTAGAGAAGACAATGGAATTGGCTAAAGCCTATCAAACCTATGAGCAGTTAAAAATTAAAGAAGGCTTGATGGATTTTGGCGATTTAATTGATAAAACCTTGAAACTTTTTCGCACCCGCAAAAATGTTTTACGACAATATCAATCTCAATTTAAATATATTTTGGTGGATGAATTCCAGGACACTAATTATGCCCAAAACCAATTAGCCATTTTGTTGGCTGGTAAACCGCAAAATATTACCGTTTGTGCTGATGATGATCAGTCAATTTATCGCTGGCGGGGTGCCGCCATTTCTAATGTCATTCAGTTTCGCCAGACCTTTCCCAAAGCCAAAATTATTGTTTTGGTTAAAAATTATCGCTCCACCCAGGCGATTTTAGACCATGCCTACCAGTTGATTCAAAACAATAATCCTGACCGTTTGGAAGTTAAGGAAAAGATTGATAAACATCTGAAGGCGGTGCGTGAGACTGAATCTTGGCCGATTGAGTTTATCCATGCCGATCGGGTGGAAAATGAAGCGGAAATGGTAGCTAAGAAAATAGTCGAGTTGACTAGAAACACCCCCGAGGTGAAGGGGGGCTATGACTACAAGGACTTTGCTATTTTGGTCCGCGCCAACAACCATATTGAACCCTTTGTTCGGGCTTTAGCGCGAGCTGGTATTCCTTACCAGTTTTTAGGTCCTGGTCAGCTTTTCCGCCAGGGTGAAGTTAAAGATCTAATTGCCTATCTCAAGGTCCTTTACAACTTTGAGGATAATGTTGCTTTGTACCGAGTTTTGTCGATGGACTATTTTGATATTAATTCTCGCGATTTAGCCGCGATTAATAATTACGGGCGCAAAAATAATCTTTCTTTATTTGAGGCTTGTGAACAGGTGGAAAAAATCTTTGTGGCCCAGAAAACCAAACAACAAATTGACAATTTCGTCAAAATGGTTCACCGGCATTTAGGTTTGTTAAGAAAAGAAACTGCCGGGCAGATTCTTTATTATTTTTTGGAAGATAGCGGTTTGCTGAAAAAAATTACGGAATACAAATCGCCGACCGAGGAAAAAGTGGCCCAAAATATCGCCAAATTTTTTGACCGCTTAAGAACCTATGAGGTTGACCATGAAGATGCTTCAGTTCAGGCGGTGGTTGATTGGCTCAATCTTTCCATGGAATTAGGCGAGTCACCCCTGGCTAACAATATTGATTGGTTTGAAGAAAATCGGGTTAATCTTTTAACCGTTCATTCTTCTAAGGGATTGGAGTTCCCAGTGGTTTTTTTGGTTAATTTAGTTTCGGAACGTTTTCCCACCCGAGAGAGGAAGGAACAGATTCCGATACCGGAAAAATTAATTAAAGAAATTCTCCCCGTAGGTGATTATCACGAGGAGGAAGAAAGAAGACTCTTTTATGTGGGGATGACCAGGGCTCGCGATCGACTTTTTGTAACCGCGGCTGATTATTATGGTGAAGGCAAAAGAGAAAAGAAACTTTCCCCTTTTGTAATTGAAACTCTGGGAGAAATAGCCATTAAGCAATTAAGCCATTTAGCTATTAAGGAAAAGCAATTACCTCTTGTTGAGTGGCGGAAACAAAAAGAAATAGATTTATTAACCATTAACCCTGCCTTGCCGGCAGGCAGGCATTATCCATTATCCATTGATCGTCTTTCTTTTTCCCAAATTGAGGCTTTTAACAATTGTCCCCTGCAATATCGCTATCGTTTCTTGCAAAAAATTCCTGTTCTACCTTCTGGGGCACAAAGTTTTGGTGATTCGATTCATAAAACTTTAAAAGAATTTGGGGAGGGGATTAAAAATAAGCAAAAAATATCCTGCGGAGCAGGACCCCGCTCCGCGGGGACCCAAAAAGATTTACTTAAAATCTTGGCCAATAATTGGTCTCCTTTGGGCTATGCCAGTAAAGCTCATGAACAGAAAATGAAACAGCAAGCAGAAAAGATGTTAGTTAATTTCTATAAAGATTTTAATCCTAAGGTAAAAATTGTGGCCCTGGAACAACTTTTTACCCTTAAAATCGCGCCCAATTTAAAAATTGCAGGGAAGATTGACCGGATTGATGAGAAAAAAGACGGGTCTTTAGAAATCATTGATTACAAAACCGGTAAGGTGATGGAGCAAAAAGAAGTTGATAAATCTTTACAGATGACGGTTTATGCTTTGGCTGTTGCCGACAAGGGGATTTTTGGCAAAAACCCCAAAGACATAACTTTGACTTTTTATTTCCTTGATTCCGGCCAAAAAATTTCCACCCGAAGAACAACTCAGCAATTAGCCCAAGCAAAAAAGGACATTTTAGAAAAAACTAAAGAAATAATGGCTAGTTCTTTTGAACCTTCACCGAGTAATCTTTGCGATTTTTGCGAGTACAGGCTTCTTTGTGAAGCCTGGAATTAACGAGCAAAAATTAAGACGAGCGAAGCGAGGCGCCTTTTTGCGAGTATAGGCTTCTTTGTGAAGCCTGGAGTTGATAATCAAAAATTAAACTAACATATGGCCAAAGCCTCAAAAATTAGTATTAAAGATGCCAAAAAGAATAAGCTTTTTTATTTTGTGGCTAATGTGGTTATTTATCGGGCTAAAGATAAACGCTGTCTGATTCTTAAAAGACATGAAAGAGAAATTGCCCATCCTGGTAAATATGCTGTCCCCGGCGGAAAACTAGAATGGGAAGATTTAGATCTCAAAAACCCAACGAGGTATAGCGGCGATGTTCTTGATTTTAAAGATATGATTGCTAAACTTTTAGTCAGAGAAGCTAGAGAAGAAGCGGGGGTTAATATTGAAAAAGAAATCTATTTTATCAATGATGTGACTTTTGTTCGTCCAGATGGTATTCCGGTGGTTTTGGTTAAATTTGCGGCAAGGTATAAAAGTGGGAAAGTTAAACCAGAAAAAGGTTCTTTTACTGATTATGCCTGGGTGAATGAGAAGGAAGTTAAAAATTACCCTTGTATTAAAGGTATTGCCCAAGAAGTCAAAAAGACAATTGAAATTTTTAAGAAATTATAGTCCTGCGAGGGGAGCCAAGTCGTACTTAATATAACAGTATTGGCTTGTTGTAATACCTCTATAACAGGCTGATATTTGATTTCGGCTATCTTCTTATCTTTTATTAAAAATTCTTTAAAAAAGAAGTGTAAATAGGCTTTCTTGTGGAAGATATCAGCCTCTTTATAAGCCTTGGCGATGTTTTGGGTGATTGCCAATACTTCTTCAATAATACCCATATCAACCGTTCTAACCTTATCAATTTCAAGTAGTTCTGTCTGAATATCCAAGAGTTCGGCATCAATTTTGATGTTTAGTCTTTTATAAGCTTCTCTGTCAAAAGTACCAGCTAATAGCTCTTCTTCTAATTTATTTCTTTTTTGTTCTATCGCTACCTTCCGGTTGTTTATGGCCTTTTTAGTTGTTTGAACCCTTTCTGCTGTGTCGTTATAAACCTGCTTAACATTTCTCTTAACTGCTTCAACAAATTCTGGTTTAAACTCTAGTTTTTCTATTTCTTGCTCAACCTGCCCCTCAAGGTCTTCTAGTAAGATGTATTTCTCTTTGCAACCTGTACCACGTTTACCTAAGCCTGAGCAATGATAGTACCCGATCCTACCGCCTCTTGCTTTGAATTTAATATCACCATAGTGCCATTCGGCAACAAACCGCCTGCCACAATTTTTACAAAAGACAAAGCCGTTTAATAAGAAATTGTGCTTTCGCTTTCGTATACCGTAGTCCCCTTTACCTGCCAAAATGCCCTGGACTATATCGAAAGTTGGTTTATCAATTAGGGGCGTGTGCTTGCCCATAACTTCTAGTTCCTTCCAGTGCATCAGACCAAAGCAGAAAGGATTGGTTAAAATATTGTAGACGGTTGAATAATGAAGTTTTTTACCTAGTCTGCCCTCAACCCCATTCTTTACTAGATATTGCGTGATTGAGAAAATTGAGTGGTCGCCCGTGGCATACATTATAAAGGCTTGAGTAATAAATGGCGCTGTCTTTTCATCTTGGACGACAATCCGCTTATCATAGCTTCCTGTTGGGTTAGGATTAACAATATTCTTAAAGCCAAGAGGTGCGAATGATGGGTAGATGCCGTTTTTAATCTTTTCTCTTGCTGTTTGTTTAACCTTATAAGAAGTGAGTTTCGGCTGAATAGAATTTACTACCGCTATCAGCTCGTCAACAGCTTCAGAAAAAGGATTGTTTTCATCGACAACCATGCCTGTCAGTGGAATAGTTTTAACGCCGTACTTTTCTAGCTGTTTCTTAATAAAAAGGTATTCGAATGTATTTCTGGAGATACGGGAGCTGTCTTGGACAATTAAGTAGGAAATATCGCCTTTGGAGCAACGCGCTAGCATCTCCTGGAGGGCGGGGCGGTTCATGGTTGTACCGCTAATCCCAGAATCCATATAAATATCTTCTGCTAATTCACCGCCCAATTCATGTATCTTTTCAAGAATTTTAGTTTTTTGAACATCGAGCGATAGACCATACTCTGCCTGAGAAATCGTGGATACACGGTTATAGCCCAAGCACTTAGGAATACCATTATTCTCTTTTATCATAATTCTCCAATATCAAATCGTCCTATAATATTATTATAAGAACTATTTTTAGAGAAAACTACTGGCGCTTTCTGTATCTGCTGAAGCACTATTTCTATCCAGAGTTTTGCCAAGGCATCAATATCAATCTTGCCACCGGGAGTGGTTGGATTGCTTTTTTCTTTCGTTGGGATGGTTTCACTGTTTTTCATAGCCGCTCGGTTAACTTGTTTTATCTCCAGTTTTGTTTTTTTCTAAAAGGGAGCTGAGCAGACTGACTGGTCATCTCCCTGAAAATTAACAAGACTCTTCTGATTTAGCCTTAAAAATGCCCTTTTAAGCCTTTGAGAAATAGAGTGTCTTGTTATTTGGCAAGTCAAATTATTAATGATTATTCTGATTGCTTTCATAGTTTAATAATTGGTTAGGGAACTTCGGTATTCGTTCCAATCGTTGTTAAAATAAACACAGACAATCCCTTTTTCATGCTCGCTATTTTCAATCTCGATTTTTTCTGTGATGTTTTGGTCAATCCACTTCATGTCGTCTGGAGTCAAAACATCAAAACCACTGTCTGCATATATTTTTTGGTATTCTTCATCACTTCTTACCTTCTGTTTGATAAGGACAACCTTCTTAGAACCAATAAGAGAAGAAACAATAGAGTTACCCTTAGAAGAACCTAGAGAGTTTTCAGTTGAAATTGGAGATTTTAAGGCTATTCCATTTGATTTTGGCAGAATTTTTTCGCTTTCTGGCTGAAAAAATCTGATATTTTCAAGAATAAATTCTTGCGTTTGGTCTTTTTCTTCTGTGGCGTATCTACCTGCTTCACCGCCCCATTTAGTAAGACCAACGATATATCTAAATGGGGATTTAACTGTGTAGAGTTTTCGTCTTTCGTCAACAATTTTGATAAATCCTTTAGCAAAAAGTCCATCGTGCCATTTTTTTACAGTATCTTCATGTTTATTGAATACAAGAGCAATTTCATTAAGGAAAACTTCAAAAACTGCAAATTTATCACCATGGCTTTTGTCAAATGCCATTAAGTCTAGGTAGTATTCGAAGAGCAAAAATTCTTGAGAACTTAGTATCCCTTTAGATATCAAAAACCATTTATTTCTGTGACTGGCCCGGTATCCGTTTAACTTCATAAGGATATTCTCTTAAAAAGCAAACGAACAAAATATACCGATTGAAAGGCCTGAAAATGGAATATGCAATTTAGAAGCCTCTAAGTTGCAGGTTAAGAAGCGAGAAGTTTTTCGTAAGTCTTTACGGCCTTGAGTACATCAAGGTAGATTGTGGTTTCGTTCTCGAATTTTTCTACCCATTCATCTGCTATCTGCTGATAAGTCTTGCCCTTTATCCGCTCCCAATACCAACCCCTATATTTTCTGATGTTTGGAGCAATATCTACCCGCGGTTGATAATAAATAAGTCTTTTATCGGTTTTGAAAAGAAGATTAGCCTCACGAAAAACGGTCTTTAGCTCTTCATAGGTTGTGGTTGGCGAAATTAAAATCGCTATTTGCGGTAGCTGAAAATGGCCAACACCAGAAAACAAAAGGTCTTTTTCGATTATCTGGGCAGAAGTGGGTTTAAAGTAGTCTTCGTTAACCGCACCGCAAAAAATAGCCTGCCTAACCATGCCTGCAAAGTATGGTGGTCTTTTAAACTGTATACAGAGTAGATTTATCTCGGTTGCTATTAACTGAAATAAATCCATGTCTTCTTCCAAAGCGCCGTAGGTAGCCATTATCTTGTTGTCTTTTGCAAACTTCTTTAACTCAATGGTCTTTTTATATTTAGAGAAGTTGATTTTCTTTCTTTCTTTACTGTTAAACGGTTTTTCATAGGCAGTATTCATAAACTCGTTTAAACCAACTAGATTTATTATTCCCAAATCTTCTCTTAAAAGGGGGAGCATTTGTAGGAAGTCAGGTTTGTCTACAAGAAGCGCTATTTCCTGAAAAGCAAGATTATTTTTAGCTTGAATATCAATTTTTAAATCCTGAAGATAGGCTTTATCGTTTTTTCTAATTCTCATATATTCTCCTAATTCTCTATTTATATTCTACTAAAAAGAGTCATCACTTACGATGGCTCTATAATTGTTGTCTTTTCTTATCTATATAGTTATTCGCAAACTATGGTTACTTGGTCGGATGGTATAAATTGTCCGGAAGATAGCGGTTCACCATTTAAATATACCGCCGTACAGTTCTGAGATTGATTCTCTGTATTCTGGGTTGGTTGTTGCTGAGTTCCCAATTCTAAACTTGTTCCTTCTGGGTAACCTGAGCTACCGAGATTAAGAAAAATCTGTCCCGGTTGGGAAGTACCTATACCTACTGGATTGTTTTGATAATACAACACACCACCTGTACCAATAGTTAAATCAGTTTTATTCATTTCTGCTATCTGAGTTTCTAAACTTGTTATTTTCCCCTCTAATGTTTCTATCTTGCTTCCCAATTCAGCAATTCTCGCTTCATGACTATCTGTTCTTTGAAAAAGAGAGCTTATAGAGTCCCGTAATGGTTTGATTGCGTTGATGAACCAAGGGGGAAGAAGAGAGCTTTCTTTGCCTGCGTATATCGGTGAAGTTGCAGTTATAAAAAATGCTAAGGCAATAAATAACAGAATAATTATCTTTTTCATAATTCTCTATAAATATATCTTAGTATTTCTTAGAGAAGAAAACAACCCCCTTTTAAGGCGATTTGCTTAGTTATATTTAGTGGCATATACGCACTCGGTATACAAGAATGTTAATGTATGCCAAAAACAACCAGTGAAACTCTAAAAAGTTTGGGAAAGAAGGTGCAAAAATTGAGGCAACAATATAACCTTACACAGGAAGAACTTGCTCATGAATTAGGTATTTCTAGGGTTTATATGGGTTATATTGAACAGGGCCGAGAAAGCCCATCTTTAAAGCTCCTGATGAAAATATCCCGAAAGTTTAAGGTAAAGGTAGAAGATTTGTTCCATAGATAATTTTTTAAACCCTCCCTTAAAGACTCCTAAGGCTATTTATCGCTGAATTTATAGGATAAAGAAGGGGAAAAAGTGATAGAATAGTACCGTATGAATAGCAGTTTAATTTTATATAAACACCTACTTACCTTTGCCGAAAGTATTAAAAATGATTTTCTGAAAAATGTTCCTGTTTTTGAAAATCAGCTAAAGTTTGAAGATATAAATGAGCAATGTTATAAAAAAATGTATGAAGAAATTAAAGATAAATCCTCTATTAAACCAATACCTCAACTTTATGATGAAATACCTGGATTAAAAGAACTTTATCAAAAGGCAAGGAAATATTATTTGACTCCAAGAAATAAATCAATAAAAGGTTTGGATGTTCAATTGGGTAATCAGTTTGACCAGGCACTTATTAATTTCTTGAATTCAAATAAAATACTTGCAATGAGAGCCGACACGAAGAATAAAAGATTACCAGATATACAAGTTCTTGATAAAACAAGGAATATTAAAGCGTATATAGAGTTGAAATACCACAATGCCCCTTTTATGCTTTCTTGGCGCTTGTTAAATAGAGAACCTTACGAAGGCTCCATTACTCTTGATACAGAAAAACTTAAGAAACAACTCATTGAGATTGACGCTGAATTAGAAAGGCCTGTTTATTTTGTTCACTGGGTCGACTTTCCCGACCTAAAGGGGATTTTTTTCAACACCAATGAGCAAATAAAGGAATATTTGTATGACAATCCAATAGAATTTGTTAGAAAACAGCGAGAAGGAGACTTTAAAAAACTTGATTATAAAATGGTCGCAAGAGTCGGATATGCAGAAAAATTCTACCCTCCATTATACGAAATGGGCGATTTTGAAGAACTTATTAAAGTTTTAAAGCCTTGATATGTCAAATAAAATCGGTATTACATATTTTTTAACAAACAATCTTGGTGGTGGAGGTACAAATGTATCAAGATTTATTGAGTATACGAGCCTTCTAAACAATTCTAAGATAGGGTTACTATTAAATTATTATTATTTAAATACAAATTTTAGAAAACCTGTTGAATTTGATAAGAAAGTCCTTCTAAATTTAATAAAATACAACGACATCAATAAATTTATTCAGGATACAAGTAATTTCTTTGCCCTAGATTTAAAAAAAGTAAGTACGAGTTTTGCATATACAACTCCTAACTGGAACCCCACAGTATTATTAGACTCCGGTTCAGGAAATATTTTAAGGGATATCAGTTCCAACTTAAGCGTTGACAACTCTTACATTGAAATATACAAAAAAATCATAAGTGAATACCATAAATTTGTAGATAGACTCAATATTGATATGTGTATTGCCTTTGATTTTGCTCTGAAATACACATACAAAAATAATGAGGGCGAAGATAAAATTTATCAAGAAATCATTCAGGTTTTTAAAAACGATATAGAAAAAAATCATCTATTGTTACTTCTTACGCTTCAAGAAATAAATAATAACGAGTATAAGCAAAAAGTATATGCCCCTCTTCACGGAGCTACTCCAGAACTGTTTGAAGAATACCTTAAAAAGGTATTGGATACAGAAAAAAAGTTTAAAAGAAGATTTGACGGGTTTGCTATAGGTGGAATTGGTGATGCCAGAAGACTTAACTCAAAGATATGGCACATCCCTGATGGAACCAATTCTTATATCAAAACCGTATTAATTATTTCTACCCTCGTAAAAAAATTAAAAAAGATATTAAAAGAAAACAATGATACTAGACCCATACACATACTGGGAGCAGGAGGGATTAAAATTATATCTCCATTAATCTTTTCAGGAATAAGTAGCTTTGATTGTCATACTCCTTGGCGAAGAGCATCGGACGGCAATAGTGAGTCGGTTCAATCGCTAAGGACGGGCGTTGAGGTTAGTGGTGCAGAATGGTCAAAATTTTTAGTCCCTTTGTTGAATTCAAAACTTGAAATATTACCTAACAAAAATGTCTTCAGTTATCAAAATATCAACATTTTAGAGAATAGCTGTAATTGTGATTGTCCGGTATGTGTTCATTTCAATATGAAGACTATTAAAAAACTATATAAAGGGGATATTGAAGATAACTATTTCGCTAAAATCCTTTTATTTATACACGCAGTCTGGCAATATGATTTCATGATAAAAAAAATGGAAGCGATTAATTACGATGCGAATGTATTCGTTAACTTTATAAAATCAATTAAAGACGAAGGATACAAGAACGACTTACTCTATTGTGTTGATTATTTAATTAAATTAGGTTGAACGCTTGTTTCGGTTTCCAGCCTCTTTTTAATAATGGATTGATATTTTTTGTCTAGCTCAAATCCCACCCCTTCTCTATTGAGCCTAGCGCAAGCAACAAGAGTTGTCCCACTACCCAAAAATGGGTCTAATACAACATCTCCTTTATTAGTAGACATTTTCAAAATTCTTTCAATCATTGGAACAGGATAGACACAAGGTGCTTCTGTGATACCAAGTTTTTTTTTCGTCATGTTGTTAACACGGTCAAAATACCAAACATCAGTAGGATTTCTCCCCCCATCCGGATTAAGTCTTTTATCACCTTTGGTTATATAAGGAACTCTTATATCATCTAAATTAAAAATATAATTATTTATATCCTTTACGAACCACAGTATACTTTCCCATCTACCGCTTAATCTATTTGTACAATTCTGCATATTATTAAATGACCATACGATTGAGTTTCTTAGATGTAAACCGCACTCTTTGCCAATAAAATATGCTATTGCATCAAGGGGGATAATTTCTTTTGTCTTCTTTTCTGGTACAGGTGATATATTCAGAAAGAAACTACCATTCGGAGTTAATACTCTAATTATCTCCTTTGTAATCTCAGAAATTAATTTTTTCCATTCTTCAAGGGTAACATTGTCGCTGTATTTACCATATTTTTTGCCTATATTATAAGGAGGAGATGTAACAACTAAATTTACAGAATTACTTTTAATATCTTTTATTAAATTTCTACAGTCACCAAAATAATATTTTTGCATATTAGTTATTTTCTAACAAACTAGGTTTTCTAATCATCTCGTTAATTCGTTTTTCGGCAATCTTTATATAATCCAAAGATATATCATAACCTATATAATGCCTTTTTAATCGTTTGGCTACTATCGCAGTAGTCCCACTTCCGATAAAAGGGTCTAAAACAACATCTCCAGGATTTGTAGCGACTTTAATAATTCTTTCAATTAGTTTTTCTGGATATTGTGCCGGATGAGTTGTTCTTTCAGGAGAATTTCCGCTAACTAAAGGTATTTTCCATACATCAGTAGGGTTTTTATACTGAGATTTATATCTATCTGGTCTGTAATTTAAACTAGGTATTTTGACATCATCAAGGTTAAAAACCCACTTTTTACTATCTTTTGTAAAAAAGAAAACGAATTCATATCTTGATACAAATCTTTTATCAGTAGCTCCACCCCAATCAAAATTCCATATAATAATATTTTTCAAACACATATCACTAAAATAATCCAATACCCAAAATGGTGGAACCAGTTCATCTTTAATACACCTACTCTTCATATTTAAATAAATTGAACCGTTTTTTTTAAGAACTCTTTTTGTTTCTGAGAAAACCTTATCTAACATTTTTCTATATTCTTCCTCTGGTATCTTATCCTCGTATTTTGTACCCTTGGTAGCTATAACCTTTCTGTCTTTCCAATGATTTCCATACGAAATGTCTATGTTGTAGGGAGGTGAGGTTACCATAAGGTCTACCGAATTGTCGGGTAACTCATGCATTCTTTCTGACGATTTGTTATACAAGACATCTAGCTTCATATTTTTATTTATATTTTCAATTATATATGGCTCACAAGAGCGGGTCAATAGGGAATTATTTTTTTAATACATCGCCTTTGTTTGAATTTTCTTTAATAAATTTTTCTAAATTTTCTCTGGTTATTCTATATCCTTTTCCCAATTTTAATGCCATCAATTTGCCACTCTTAATATAATTAAGGACTGTCTGCCAATGGATTTTTAAGAGTTCTGCCACCTGTTCTACAGTTAAAAATTCATTGTTATTCATATGATTTTGTGTTATAAATAATTATAAGCATTTATCAATGAGAAAAACAACTAGTAATTAAGAAAGATTGTTATGGAATACATACGATGCCAGCAAAAAGTTAGACCGCTACGTTTCGCTTTTGCCGTTTCTCCATCTGATAAAGAAAGCATAATGGAAGCAGTTAAATACTCTACTGCTCTTTGGGGAGGACTTGGTAATATCCTTATCCCTATTTGGAAAAAATATCCTAAAAAAGAAACTAAATCTCGTTCCATTGGCCTGATTAAAGATTTCGACCCCGATTTTATTATCAACTTGACCTCTATTTCGTTACCAAAAGAGGTCAATCAAGATTATAAAGAGAGAATAATACCCAAAAACGAGTTTATTGCAAAGAATAAAGATAATTCTTTTCGCTTCGAGAAAGGATTAACTGTTTTGCCCCTGCTTACTCACACCTGGGAAGCTGAAACAAAGTCTATTTCAGGAAAGTCACGAGCAATTATTTTTAGAGATATTAAGAACAACAAATATCGCAAATTTTGGGCCTTTATTTTTGGAGAATATCCTGAAGGATTCGGAAGAGATTATGTATCTTTCTTTAAAGAGGCATTAAAGGCTAAAGAGGTTAAAGCCTCGTTTAAAAATCTTAAAAAGATAATAACCGATGAAGTTATACCTCCTCTATATTTCACCGCTTACAGATTAACAAGGTATGGTTCTAATGGTGGTTTTTCATCCCACATCGTATATGTTGGTAACCCGACAAAGAACTTAGACTTAATTGAGTTTTGGAATATCCGTGCAAGTGGAAGAGAAATATTTTTCTTGCCGATAAATTCCTATAAATTATTTGATGAACAAGTCAAAAGGATTATTAAAGCGGGAGACTATTCCATCAATGAAAGAGTACAGAATCAAGCGGATATTCAAAAAGCACCCTCAATAACCGAGGATGAATTTAAAAGTGTTTGTGATTGGGTAAAAAATAGCTTGGGCTACTCTTTACCAAGAAGCAGTTGGTTGCCTAATTGGGGAAGAAGATTAGAACGTGTATCTGAAGATATTAATCCCTGTAAATACTATGACGATGAAATTAAAAGCAACCTTATTTTTGATGGAGACAGATTTTCTCCGCTTATCCTCGCAAAACCATCGTTTTTAGATAAATCGCTACTTCAAAGGTTAAATCGTTTTCCCAGAGACAAGGAATATTGGGTAAATGAGATTTTCTTAGATGACAACTATAAAAATGATTATTTTTTCAGCTTTCCTCCCGACAAAGCATTAACAGACATTGTTTCTAGAGACTTTATTTTTGGTTCTCTAGACAAGGTTAGATTGATTAGAGATGCTGTGGTTTATTACAACGATGGATTGACTGAGGAAGTAAACGTCCATCCTTTAAAAACAGAGGAAGTTATAACTCAACTTTTTAAAGCCTATGGAATGGATATTTCACTAAGCCCTGCAGGACTTTTTACTAAGAGGATTATGGATTTTATGGGCGAGATAGATGACTGCCGAGTATTTAAAATACGTGGCATCAGAGATGTCTTGCTACAACTTTCCAATTATAAACCTCGATTCGGCAAAACATACGGAGAGATTGAAGGTATTGTTAGCCTGAGAGCGACAGACAAATTTGGCGGTCCGAATTGGGATAACTCAATTTATAAAGACCTTGTGCTTTATTACCAACAGCCAAGACCTCTTGCCCCCACAGTGGCAATTGATTACTTGTTTAAAAAGAATATTTTTAGAGCTGGTTTAAGATTTACTTGTCAAAATTGCGGTAAAGAAGACTGGTATCACTTAACTGAATTTAGCTCAACTTTTACTTGTAAATATTGTTTTCAAAACCAGCATATTGGCTCACTAGAGGGTAGGGTTAAGAAAGAATGGCACTACAAAACCGATGGCTTATTTATGATACCTGATGTTGGACAAGGAAGTTTATCCGTTATTCTGTCGTTGTGGAGGTTGAATCATCTCGTTCATGGTAATAGTTTTAAATATATGACATCGTGTGATGTGCGGGGTGTAAAAGATGGGGAAGTAGACTTTATAGCAGTTATGAGTAACCATTTTAATATGGGAAGTGTTTTAGTTTTAGGAGAAGCCAGAAACTTTGTTGATTTTTCGCCGAGAAATATAAGTAAACTCATAAAAATAGGGGCTAGGTTTAAAACAAAACCCTATTTATGCTTTTCAACCCTCAAAGATAAATTTTCCGACAAAGAGAAGAAAGAGCTTAAAAGGGTGATTAAGCATGGTTTTGGATTAATCGCACTTACCAGACTTGAGCTTGACCCCTACGATTTATTTGATAGATTTGACAAGGCACCGCATAAATATGCTGTTACAATAAGAGATTTAAGCGAGAATACTATTAAATTGAATGTAGATTAGGCAAAAAGAAAGCCGAGGATTAATCGGCCTTCTTTCGAAAAGAGTCTTTTTTATTATTTTACCGTCAGTTGCCGTTTTTAAGTATTCCTTTACTGACAATCACTGTCGCAAGCTATTCCATCTTTATCCGCATCTCTCGCAGTACAACCACATGCATTTAATTGATATTGCGCTTCTGCACAGGATGACATTTGAGGACAAGTTTTTGAACAATCACAGACATAACTACCTGAAACTGGTTGAATAGGTTGTATAATTTGAACCTGAGGCAATGGGGTTGGCGTGGGCGTTTTTGGAGTTGTTGCTTTTGATGTAGAAACTGTTGGTGTAGGTTTTGGCGTTATTATTTTCTGAGTTGGAGTGGGAGTAACAGCACACATTTCTCCCCATAAGCCTTTTTCTTCTTCTCTTGCTTTTTGCTCTGCCTCATCAAATCTTTCTTGATATTTAACATCTGGCGGATAGCTACTTGATTGAGCGTAGCCCTCTTGGACCAAGAATTCATTGATAAGTAAATCGCCAATCCAAACATAGCGGAGTAGTCTTCCATACTTATCAGTTTCGGAAACATCTTTTTCTAGTTCTACTTCTTTTCCCTCTACTAGCTCTTTATTCTTATCAGAAGCTTCTTTGCCAAAACACTGAACTGATTTTCTAGGGTCGACGGTTTCTGGAGTATCAATGCCAATATATCTAACTTTCTGTCCGCCTTCTATTTCAATCGTATCTCCATCAACAACTCTAATAACTTTTACCATTTGCCTATTAGTTATTGTCGGCTCTGGCGTAGGCATGGTAGTTGATTCTGTTGTTTTTGGTGAAGATGGCGGAGTAGTTATTCCTATAAGGATAAAGAAGACAATCGTCGCCAAGCCAAAAATTAAGGAAGATTTTCGACGAGACTTATTTTTGGGGATTATGCCAGGCTTGATTAATCCTACAACAAGAAGGATTAAAGAGATTAAAAATAAAAGAATAAAAACTCCGAACATTTACCCGCCTCGAGGATATTATAGCCTTTTAAGGGGATGAGTCAATTTAAAAAATTTTATTTGACAACTCGTGAAAAAAAGTTTATGGTTTAATTGGTGAAGTTAAATTTTAACGTTATATATTTTGAGCCAACTCCTGCGAGTTGGTTTTTTGTTGAAATCTTAAAAGAAAGGAGGTAAAAAAATGAAAAAAATAATTTCTTTTCTATTCAGTTTGGTTTTAGTATTTGGATTTATTGGTGTTGCTAACGCTGCAATAAATGCCGTTACCCCGAGTACTAACGATATAAATCGGACCAACGGATGGGCTCATGTTGACCAACTCAGCCAAGGAGTTGGAACTACCGACTTGCAATTCATAAGCACAAGGGCTTTTCTTAGTTGTTTTGAGTATCGTACTGATGGAGATACAACTCAGGCTTTACTAACTGCAAATCCGAATCCAGCAGTAACGGATAGGTATCCTCATTTATGTGTTAACAACAGTACAACGACACGCACATTTGCAGCGGATGAGTATGTTGAGGTGCGTATGGTATTCGGTGCTGAAACCGATGAGCGTTTTGATTGGACAAGATTTGACGTTCTTTACCCAAGAACAGCTACAATAACTGCTCCAACAGCAGGACAAGATGTTTATGAATCGGTCAACTTTACTGCTTATCTTGATGATGATGACGTTGACGCAATCCAGTGGGCGGTAAGACAAGGTACTTGTGCTGCAGGCACCAATACAGTCTTTGGCAATGTAGACGGACACTCTGATGTCGCCATAATCAATACAAGCGATTTGTCTAACCAGACATTTTCTTTTACTGGAGATATGTCAGCGATGACACTTGGTATGTACTGTTTTATCTACAATCCAACAGAGGATAGCGGTGAATCAAACATTCGGAAAACAGTAGAGTTCAATTTGCTTAAACCACCGGTTGTTCTACCAACTGATAAGAATCAGTGTAAAAAGGGCGGATGGGAAAGCTTTGGTGTATTTAAGAACCAAGGAGATTGTGTTTCCTACGTAGCAACGGGAGGTAAGAATTTACCGGCAAATTTACCTGAATAAAAAAAGTAAATTTGTTTATCAAGCAACCACCGAGAAATCCTTTCGATAAACTAAGGATAGTAGAGTTGTCGGGGAGTAAAGAAACCGCTTTAGGCCAAAAGATTCGGAATAGAGTTAACAGGCAACCCTAGAGCATAATGAAAATTGTGCTAAGGAGTTGTTTTGTTGTCTATTAATGTGAACTTTTATCACTTCTTATCTTCGACAAGTTTATCAAAAGTGTTATAATTTAAAATAGAAGCCTAGCTTCTAGGCAAACCGGAGAAAATAACCCCGAAATGGGGTTGTTTTTTTAAGAACAACTTTTTTATTTCAAAGCATCCTTAAAGCATCAATTATAGGAATTTGTCAGCCTCGTGAAATAAACTTCTAATAAGCGACTAAACACGCTTTTTAAGCGCTTCTACCGCGCCTAGAATCGCTTTTATACATCTTTCTGATGGATTCCCTCTTGGTTTCAATCAAAGAAATATAGGTTTGGGTATATCCGGATAGCTTTGATATTTCTCTTTCCTTATTAATTAGGGATTTAGATTAAGACAGGGGCTAAAACTCCTAAAATTACCTTCCCCTGCAGATATTTGAGAAATAACTAACTCGTCTGGATTGATACCGATATGTTTAGCAAATTGAGGAGAAAAGGCATTTTCACTATCTAAATAAACTACACTTCTACCTAACTTCTGAAATTCAGCAACAGTACGGAGAGCAATTAAAGATTTACCTGAAGAAAAGACACCATATAATTCTATAGTGCGTCCAAGGGGGAAACCGCCACCTACACACCAATCTAAGTATGGACTACCAGTAGATATTCGTTCAGTTTCAACACTTGGCATAGAGCCAATCCTACCAATTGTATTTGACCCAAATTTCTTAAAGGACTACTTGTTAATAGAGGATTAATAATAAATTAGGGATTTAGGCAATAGCAGGCATAAGCGAAATAGGATTTTTGAGTTTATCTAGCTCTTGCCTGAGTTCAGCCATTAATTTGAAGTTTTCAAATACCTTGATAGCTTGGGCTAAATAGCTAGTTATATTAAGGTTACGGTCCTGGAAGCACTTCGACTTTCCTTCGACAAACTCAGGATAAACACCCAGTGTAAACTAGCTTAAGAAAGTCTTATTTCAGGGGCTTTTTTAATTTGGTAGAATATCATCATGAAGAAATGGAGACGTAAAGAGACAAAAGTGGTTTTTGAGACAAAACACTTCAGGGTTAGGAAAGATATTGTAGAACTTCCAAGCAGAGAGTTAAAAGAATGGATTTATTGGGATAGTGTAGATTCCGTGATGGTTATAGCCATGACAAGGGAGAAAAAGTTAGTTATGATACGGCAGTATAGATATTTAGTTGGTGGTGAAGTGATTGAATTTCCTTCAGGGGCGCTACATAAAAATGAAAATGTTAAGGATGGGGCGAGGCGCGAACTTGAAGAAGAGACTGGATTTAAGTGCGGACCACTGGTGAGATTAGGTTCATTTTATGAAACCTACGGTCAGCTGAACAGACAAATTCACCTCTTTTTTACTAAAGATGTAGTTAAATTTAAACAGAATCTAGATAAAGGAAAAAGAGGATTTGAGGATATAAAAGTAGAGCTTGTTGATTTTGATAAAGTAGTAGAGCTAGCCCTTAAAAATAAAGTCGTTGCCATGGGTTCTTCTTTAGCAATTTTATTGTTAAAAGAAAAAATAGATAGAGGTGAGATTAAGTTAGACTCTGTTTTGATATAATTCTCCCTATGTCTAAAGCTAAAAAGTCAATTCCCACTGAAAATAAAGAAAGAATTTTACCTCGGCGTTTAGTGGTTAAATGTGGGACTGAGAATTTATGTAGTCAAGATGGTGAGAAGAAATTAGACCAAAAGATTTTTGATGATTATGCAAGGCAGATTGCAGAACTTCAAAAACAAGGGGTTGATATTATTATCATTAGTTCTGGGGCCATAAAGGCTGGGAGAGAGGAATTGGAAGATCTAGGGTTAGAGACAAAAGGTTTTGACAAACAAGTATTGGCGTCAGTGGGCCAAGCTCTTCTTATGAAAAGATGGGAGGAAGCTCTCAGAAAGTTTGGGAAAACCCCTGGCCAACTACTGGTGACTTTCACTAATTGGTCTAATGAAAGAGAAAGAAATGAGGTTATACAGTGCATCTTTGATCTTTGGAAGATAGGACAAATTCCTATTGTTAATGAAAATGATCCTGTCTCAGATAAAGAGATAAAACTAATGGAGAAAAGAATTAGTGAGAATGATCAATTAGCCAAGATGACTGCTTTAAAGATTGGAGCCGATGCCATTCTTTTTTTGACTGATGAGGGGGGAATTTATACAGCTGATCCTAAAATTGACCCAAAGGCCCAATTATATGAGGAAGTTAGTACTCGGGATATACCCGCAGGTTTAACTTGTCCTGCCGAAGATACGCCTGGTAAAAGTGGTGCCGGGGGAATGGCGACGAAGTTAAAAGGGGCCTTTCGTTGTGCTAAACGTAAATTACGTATGGCCATTGCTGGCTATGAGAAAGATGTTATTTTGAAATTTGCCAAGGGCGAATCTGTGGGGACTAAGATAGGTAGAGTTACCCGGCTTAAAAAGTAATTGTTGGTTTTAGGCGTAAAAACTTCCAGCGGAGAGCATTGACGAAGTTGAAAAGTTTATAAAGCGTGGGATTAATCACCAAATCGTAAGTCCCGATAAATTCTACCAATTCAGCTCCAAAACCCTCTTTAAATTGATGGAAACCATACCAAGGGTCCTTTGGGTTTGGATTAGGTCCTAAACTCCCCCACATATCAAAAAGTTTACAACCCATTTTTTGGCCAAATTTAATCGCTTCCCAAAATAAAGCATAGGTTGGCATAACTTCCCTATACTCGCGAGTTGAAGCACCGTAGGGATAATAAAGGATTTTATTGAAAATAAAAAAGATATAGGCGGCCAAAGCTTGGCCTTGGTATTTAGCTAAAAAAAGATGGGCGATGTCTGAAGAGCGCATGGTTTCCCACATTTGGCGATGATAATCAGCCGTATGGGCGTAAAATTTTTGTCTTTTCGTGGTTTCGGCTGTTAATTTTAAGTATTCTTCAAAGGCTTCAGGAGAGTTATCTTTAATTATTTCCACCCCATGTTTCTGGGCCACACGGATGTTGTAGCGGGTTTTCGGTTTCATATCGGCCAATAATTGTTCCTCGGTTTTTTGTAAATCAAGCTGGAAGGTATATTTAGTAAAAAGAGGTTTTCCTTTCTGGCAACCGTTGGTCAACAAAAAATTTTTAACATCTTCATTTTCTTTGATACCAGGCTCCATCTTGATAAGAATTGCTTTTTCTTCTATGCCAAGTTTTTTGAGAGCCTCAAACATGATTTTGTCTGGCATCGGCCCCTTGGGAAAGTAAATAATAGTGTAGCTAACTTTTGGTAAGGGGTGAATGGTTAGTTGATAGCTATTTTTTAGAGCTTTCCCCTCAAAAGCACCAAGGCGGATAACTTTGATGCCTGTTTTTTGGCGAAATTCACCCCATTCCCAAGACTGGAGTGGATGAGTAGCCACCGCATTAAATTGAGTTTTTTCTTCTTCTAAAACTTCCCTAACAATCATTTTAATTTTAATTACGTAGTAATCAAGATAAAGTTATACTTTATCTTATCATATCAAGAAGATGAATCGGGATATCAGCCAAGAATCGTGAGGCTTGGCTTTGGGAATTTTCCCCGAAGTAAAAACGGCGTTTGGTATAGGAAAGATAAAGTTTTTCCTGGGCTCTGGTCATGGCGACATAGCAAAGCCGTCTTTCTTCTTCCACTTCATTTTTTTCCATCAATGAACGAGCATGGGGGAAAAGTCCTTCCTCCAACCCGACGATAAAAACAATCGGGAATTCAGTGCCTTTGGCCGCATGAGCGGTCATTAAAGTAATGGCGTTTTGAGGCAGGCCCGCCTTCGCTCCAAGAGCTTCGGCGGGTAAATATTCCTTTTGAATTAAGGCGACATTTTCCAAAAATTGATTTAAATCAGGAAATTCCGTCGCCACTGAACGTAGTTCTTTGACGTTTTCCACCCGGGCCAAATCTTGGGGGTCACTTTCATCATAGATTTGCAAATAATCGGTTTTTTCTAAAATTTCATCAAGCCAGGCAAGGGTGGGAATTTCCTTGCCTTTATCCTCCTTCGTCCGCCAATTGGCGGACTTCGGAAGGATTTCGCTTCGCGAAGGAGGAGAAGATACTGCGACACGCGAAGTGTGGCGCGAAGCTTCATTTTTCTTAACTAATTCTTGGAATTTTTTTAATCGGTTTTTACCTAATTTTTCCATCCTCTGGAGAGAAATTTTATCTTGAGGGTTGGCTATCACCCGCAAGTAAGCCAAGCAATCTTTAATTTCCTTTCTTTCGTAAAAGCGAACGCCGCCGACTAAAAGATATGGCAAACCAGAATGGAGTAAAGTTTCTTCAATAATTCTTGACTGGGCATTGGTTCGATACAAAACAGCAAATCTTTTTAAAGAAAGGTCAGGGGAGGAAATTAAATGATTTTTAATAATTTCCACAATGAATTGGGCTTCATCCTGTTCGTTTTGGGCTTCAAAAAGAGAGATTTTTTCACCACCCTTTTTGATGGTCCAGAGATTTAAAACCGGATGGGAGGTATTTTTTTTGATAACATTATTAGCCGCATTCAAAATCGTTTGAGTAGAACGATAGTTTTGTTCCAAATTAATAATTTTAAGTTGAGGAAAATCATTTTGCAGGCTTAAAAGATTGCGAAAATCAGCACCTCTCCAACCGTAAATCGCTTGGCTAGCATCACCGACCACATTGAGATTTTGATGTTTTTTGACTAAAAGTTTGGTTAAAAGGTATTGGGCATGATTGGTATCTTGATATTCGTCAATTAGAACCCAGTGGTATTGGTCTTGATATTTGTTCAGAACATTTTTTTCCTTTTGGAAAAGGCGGACGGTTTCCAAAAGCAAATCATCAAAATCCAAGGCCTGATATTCCTTAAGAAATTGCTGATACTTTAAATAAATCCGAGCCACGGTTTCCTGCCAAGTTCCCCGGGCATATTGCGGATATTCTAAGGCAGTAATCATTTCGTTTTTGGCTTGGGAAATGGTGGCTAAAACCGATGAGGGTTTAAATTGTTTTGGCGAAAGATCTAATTTTTCCAAAACTTTCTTAATCATATCTTCCTGGTCATGGTCATCATAAATGGTAAAATTTTTAGGAATATTTAAAAAATGGCCCTCAATTCGCAAAACTCGAGCGCAAAAACTATGAAAAGTCCCGGCAAAAGGTAATTTAGTGGTTAGTGACTGGTGGTTAGTGGCTAGTAATTTTTTTAACCTTTCCCTCATCTCTTCAGCTGCTTTATTGGTAAAGGTTAAAAGCAAAAGATTTTCCGGAGAAACATTCTTTTTTAAAATCAACCAGGCGGCCCGATGGGTTAAAGTTCTGGTTTTACCTGAGCCTGGGCCGGCTAAAATAAGAAGTGGACCAGGGCCAAAAGTAACTGCTTCTTGCTGGGTTTGGTTAAGTTGAGATAGAATGTTATTGTCCAAGTTGGGCATCATTAAATTTTAACATGAGCTCGCGTTTAAGAAAAACTATCTTTTGTCTCGGTTTAGGTTTAACGATATTGGACGTTTTTATCTTAGGGGTTTTATCTTTTCTTTGTCCTTCTTCCGGCCGAACCAACTTTTTGGTTTTGGGTGTGGCTGGCGAAAATCATAGTGGTGGTGATTTAACCGATTCTATTATTTTTATTTCTTTGGAGAATCAAACTGGGAAAACTCTGGTTTTGTCTTTACCAAGAGATATTTGGATTGCGCCTTTAAGAACCAAATTAAATAGTGTTTATCATTATGAAGGGATGGAAGAGACGAAAAAAGCCGTGGGTGAAATTTTAGGGCAAAAGATAGATTACAGCCTGGTGATTGATTTTAATCTTTTTACCAAAATTGTTGATTATTTAGATGGTGTTGAGGTTGATGTAGAACGGGCCCTTGATGATTATAAATATCCATTGGCCGGTCGAGAAAATGATTTATGTAATGGAGATCCGGAATATAAATGCCGTTATGAAACAATCAGTTTTGAGGCCGGTAAACAATTAATGACTGGTGAAATGGCTTTAAAATATGTTCGCTCAAGAAATGCCGAGGGTGAAGAGGGTACCGATTTTGCTCGTTCGCAAAGGCAACAACGCTTGTTGGCGGCCATTAAGAAAAGAGTTTTTACCCCCTCGGTTATTCTTAATCCTAAAAAAATGATTGGTTTGTGGCGCTTGGTGAACGCCAACATTAAGACGGATATTCCTCAGGAGAAATACGGAGATTTATTAAAGATTGCCTTAAAAATGAAGGGCAATAAGTTGAAAACAGCTTCTTTAAACGGAAATTTTCTAGTTAATCCACCAACCAACAAACAAAAATATGATAATCAATGGGTTTTAGTTCCTAAAGCCGGTGATTGGTCTGAAATCCAACAATATCTTCAGTCCCTTTTATAACTTACTCCATTACTCTAGTGTAAGAGAGAGTTTATTTGATAAATTTTAGTTTCTCCGGAAGAAAAAACGATTTTTCCCAATTTAAGCAATTGACCTTCCTTTAATTGGGGATAAGCTTGCTGTTCCAGACTACCGACAAAAACAAACTTGACTTGATATTTCCTTAAAAGAGTTTTTATCCTATTAAGATCTTTTGATTCGTAAATTTCTTTAACTTCATCAGTTCTTTTGCCGGCTTCATCAAAGGAACCTCGCCAGAGCCATTCATGAACCCGCCAGCCTAAAATTGTTGGCAGGCCGGTATTAGCTGAGACTCGGGCGAAATCGGTATAGCTTTCCCCAACTGCCTCGACAATAACCGGTTGATTTTGGATATTTTTTTTGAGCCATAAAATACCCTGATAATCATCAGGATAAAGACGATTTAAATATTTGATGCCATTTAAGCTTTGGTAGCTTTTGAGTCCATAGTAAGAGCGAATAGCAAAATAGGGATAGATAAAAATAAATAAACAACAGACAACATACAACAGAGAACAAAGAAATTTTGAGAGACTTTTCTTGAGATTGGTTAAGATGTGAACAATGATGTAGCCGCCAGAAAGACTAAACATGACAAAGGATTGATAAGTAAGCTTAAACATGGTGTTGGCCCGTTGATAGGAATGAATATAAATATCCTTAATATAAAAAAATTCAGGAACCAGAATTAAAAACCAAGAAACTAAAAGTAGAATTAATATGAAATGATCAATGGCCTCGCCCCGAGGCTCAGCCCGAGGGGTTGATGATTGATGGTTAATGACTTTTCTTCTTAAAAAAAGAAGAAAACTTAAAGTTAAGATTAAAGGAAAACCCCATAAAACCAAAAGCATCCATGGGGGTGAGTGAAAGTCAGTCAGGCCCAGGCCACTGGTGATGGATTTAAAGTGGAGATGAAAAGGTAGGGAAAAGATGATGGCTGATAGCAGACAGCTAATAGCTAATAGTAAGGTGTGAGAAAAAGTTTTTACTCTCAAACCATATTTTTGATATTTTGACCAGAAAATAACTAAACCAAGAACCAAGAAATAAATAGGGAAATCCCAAGCATTAGTCATGTAAAATACTCCTAAAATTAAGCCAGGGAAAATGAGATGTATCAGGCCTAGTTTTAAATTTTTAATTAGAAAGATTTTATTCATAAACAACGAAAAGACAAGTGAAACGAAGAATAAAACCATGGGCAAATTAATTAAATGACCATGTAGATCAGCGACGACAAAACTGTAAATAGGAAATTCATGGATGGTATTATCAGCGGCGCCGAATTGTTCGACAATAAAACGCGTGGCGTCAGGATACCAATAGCCAGCGAAAGTGAATTTATGGCTAAGGAACCAATAGAGAGGATGGAGATTGCTGCCTAAATTGAGAATCAAGGCAGAAAACAAGCCAATAACGATGATTTTTTTTAAATTTTTACTTGAAAGCCTTGGACTAAAAGCAAAAACCAAATTTCCCCCCAAACTAAAGGTGGCGGTGAAAGACAGGGCGAACAAAGTGGCAATCATGAGATTATAGGTGACGGCCGCGTCAAGACCGGAAAGTTTGGTTAAAACAGCACTCACCAAATGACCAAAATAATAATAGTTAATCGTTTTACCAGCCAGCCACATGTCTGCCGGTGGAAAAAATTTACTTCTTAAGATTGAATTGACAAAGCCAAAATCCATAAATTTTTCCAAGCCTTGAATATTTGGTTGAAAACCACGGACTGAAGACCAAAAAGTCAAGCACAAGAGAAATAGAACTTCTTCAAAAAGAAAAATTTTAAAGGAAGACTTAAATAATTTTTTTAAGTGAATTTTTTGAAGTTTGCCAATAAAAATATTAAGAAGAGTTAAAAGAATGACAATTCCCCAAGCACTCATGGGGGTAAAAGGAAGAATTTTTAAACTCCCGGAAAGCCAAATCAGGTAAGAAACAAGTAAAATTCCCATAATTTTACTTAGAGCATAGCCTTTATCAAAAAATTTGGGAAAGAAACAGAAAGTTAAAGGAAGAAAAACAATTCCCAAACTAAAAATTAAAAACCACCAAGTTAAAATAAGAATAAAATCAGTTGCCATTTTAATGATTTATTATAGCTTGTCTAATTCTATACCATTCGTAGTTGGTAACCGGTGGCAGGCCCGCCTTAACTCGTTTAATTTGATAACTTTGCCATTGAGGAAATTCATTGTAATCAAGAGCTGGTTGTCTGGCGGAATAAATGTTGTCTGTTTTCATCCATTTGAAATAATAATTAATATCGGAGAAAAATGAAAAACTGGCAGTGATAGTTAAAAAGGAGATAAATATAAATAAAATAGACTTTCGCTGAGAAAAAGGTTTTTTTAAAAATTCCCATACCTTGTATAAAAATATTCCACATATGAAATAGATAAAAGGGATATAGAATAACCCTCTACTAAAATTAGGGGGCAAGTCGCTTAAGATTTGAGTGATAAGAATCGAGCCAAATACAGCCCACCATAAAGTGAGTTTTTTCCTTTCGAAAATAAAGACATAAATTAACCCAATAATGAATAAAAATCTT
>Ga0315274_10002828_pt1 | contig 25893 bp, 20 predicted proteins | sample YL17G02_20_MG_FD_203700 | JGI IMG/M metagenome (GOLD analysis project Ga0315274, IMG submission 203700) | Sediment microbial communities from Yellowstone Lake, YNP, Wyoming, USA - YL17G02_20 | ecosystem: Environmental > Aquatic > Freshwater > Lake > Sediment | place: USA: Wyoming | collected...
GAGATGAGAAAGACCGACGATCAGCCCGTATACGTGATCAGCGTTGCGGCCCAGCTGGTGGAAATGCATCCGCAGACCCTGCGCCTGTACGAGCGGCTGGGGCTGCTGAAGCCCGCGCGCAACCGGCACAACATCCGCTTCTACTCGGATGAGGATATCGACCGCCTGCGCCAGATTCAGCGCCTCACCCAGGTGGGCGTGAACCTGGCCGGCGTGGAGATGGTGCTGGACCTGCTGGATCGCATGGACTCGATGCGCCGGGAGATGCACGCCGAGATGCAGCGGGAAGTGGAGGAGATGACGCAGGAGATCGCCCGCCTGCGGCGGCGCAGGCAGCGGGCAGCGGGCTGAGGGGGGGCGTGAGGGGATCGGTTGCGTAGTGGTGATCGGGGAGGTCGCGGGGAGCAACTGCTATGGACATCAACAAGTTTACGGACAGAGCGAAACAGGCGCTGATGGCGAGCCAGGCGGTGATGCAGCGCTATCAGCACTCGCAGTTGGATGTGGAGCACCTGCTGGTTGGGCTGCTGGAGGGCAGCGATGGGCTGGCCGCGCAGATCATTGACCGCAGCGGCGGACCCACCGGACCGCCGCCCCTCAGCGCCGGCGGGGAGGCGGCGGCGGTGAAGAGGGAGGTGGAGGCGGCGCTGGCGCGCAGCCCAAGGGTGCAGCCGGAGGGCGGAGGGACCGGGCAGGTGTACGTGACCCCCGCGTTCTCCGAGATCGTGGAGCGGATCGCCTGGGAGCAGGCGCAGCGGATGAAGGACAGCCTGATCGCGATCGAGCACCTGCTGATGGCGATTGTGGCACAGGGGCAGTCGGAGGCGGCGCGCATCCTCCGCGCCCGCGGCGTCACCCTCGAGGGTATCGAGCGCGCGTTGGTGGAGATCCGGGGAGGTCAGCGGGTGTCGGACGAGGGCGCCGAGTCTCGGTACCAGGCCCTGGAGAAGTACAGCCGCGATCTCACCGCGCTGGCCAAGCAGGGGAAGCTCGACCCGGTGATCGGGCGGAGCGCGGAGATCCAGCGGGTCATCCAAGTCCTGAGCCGCCGCACGAAGAACAACCCGGTGCTGATCGGGGAGCCTGGAGTGGGCAAGACCGCGGTGGTGGAGGGGTTGGCGCAGAAGATCGTCTTGGGCCAGGTGCCGCGCACGCTGAAGAACAAGCGGGTGCTGGCGCTCGACCTGGGGGCGATGGTGGCGGGGTCGAAGTTCCGGGGTGAGTTCGAGGAGCGGATGAAGGCGGTGATGGACGAGATCCGCCGCGCCCAGGGCGAGATCGTGCTGTTTATTGACGAGCTGCATACCGTGGTGGGCGCAGGCGCAGCGGAGGGGGCGATTGACGCCTCCAATATGCTCAAGCCGGCGCTCTCCCGGGGCGAGCTGCAGTGCGTGGGCGCCACCACTCTGGACGAGTACCGCAAGCACATCGAGAAGGACGCCGCCCTGGAGCGGCGGTTCGCGCCGGTGTACGTGGAGGAGCCGAGTGTGGAGGAGACCGTCGAGATCCTGAAGGGGCTGCGCGAGCGATACGAACAGCACCACCAGGTGAAGTACGAGGAGGAAGCGCTGGAGACGGCCGCACGGTTGGCTGGCCGCTATATCACCGATCGGTTCCTTCCCGACAAGGCGATTGATCTGGTAGATGAGGCCGGGTCGAAGAAGCATCTGCAAGCGGTGATGTCTCCGCCGGAGGTCGCGGAGGTGGAGGCGCAGATCGGCCGGCTGGAGGAGCAGCGGGAGGCGGCCGCGCTGAAGCAGGACTACCAGGCGGCAGCGAGGTCGAAGCAGGAGATCGAGGTGCTTCGGGTCCAGCTCGAGGAGCGCCAGAGGAAGTGGGAGCAGGAAGCCGGGGCGCGGGACTCGACCGTGACCGCAGAGGACATCGCCGAGATCGTCGCCTCCTGGACCGGCATTCCGGTGTCCCGCATGTTCGAGCAAGAGAGCGAGAAGCTGCTGCGCATGGAGGAGGAGCTGCACAAGCGTGTGATCGGCCAGGAGGAGGCCGTCCATGCCGTCTCCGAGGCGATTCGGCGGGCGCGGGCCGGGCTGAAGGACGCCAAGAGGCCGATCGGCTCCTTCGTCTTTCTCGGCCCCACCGGGGTGGGGAAGACGGAGCTGGCGCGGGCGCTGGCGGAGTTCCTGTTCGATGACGAAGAGGCGATGGTGCGCCTGGACATGTCGGAGTACATGGAGCGGTTCGCGGTGTCCCGCATGATCGGGGCGCCGCCGGGATACGTGGGGTATGAGGAAGGGGGGCAGCTCACCGAGGCGGTGAGGCGGCGGCCCTACCGGGTGATCCTGCTGGACGAGATCGAGAAGGCGCATCCCGATGTGTTCAACATCCTCTTGCAGGTCCTCGAGGACGGGCGGCTGACGGACGCGGCCGGGCGGGTGGTGGACTTCAAGAACACCGTGGTGATCATGACCAGCAACCTGGGCAGCAAGTCCGCCTCAGGCGGACGCTCCCCCGGCATCGGCCTCACCCAGAATGGGGCCCCCGGGTATGAACTCGACAGAGCTGAGGTAATGTCCGAGCTGCGTCGGACGTTTCGGCCCGAGCTGCTGAACCGGATTGACGAGATCATCATCTTCCATCCGCTGAGCAGAGAGCAGATCGAGCAGATCGTGGACCTGATGGTCAACCGCGTGCGCGCACAGCTCGCCGAGCGGAAGATCGCGCTGCAGGTGAGCGCGGAAGGGCGCGCCCTGCTGGCTCGGGAAGGCTTCGATCCGGAGTACGGCGCGCGGCCTCTGCGCCGGACGGTGCAGCGACTGGTGGAGAACCCCATGGCGCGGGGCATCTTGCAGGGCGAATTCCGGGAGGGGGATACCGTGGTGCTGGAGGTGGAGCAGGGCAAACTGGTGCCGAGGCTGCTGGTGGCGCCGACCGAAGCCAGCGGGACCGAGTGAGCCGCCCCCGAAAGCGCCGCGGTTCTGTCACAGTTCGTTCACGGCGCGCCGATAGAGTGGAAGTCGCAGGGGATACGCCCGAGCCGCGGGAGGGGCAGGCTTGGCGGAGGCGGGTCCCCGTCTGCTGTTAGCTGGAGGATCGCGTGGGCACACTTGGCGAGGCCATCAACCTGTTCCGGTGCTGTGTCTTCACCCTGAACGCCTTCACCGTGGTGCTGCCCGCCTTCCTGATCGCCGGCGCGGTGGTGGTGTTCGTGCCCAGCCAGTCGGTGATGAAGTACTTCGGAGCGAAGGCGAATCGCTTCCTCTCATATGGTGTGTCCGCGGTCTCCGGCAACGTGCTGACGGTGTGCTCGTGCAATGTGGTGCCCATCTTCGCGGGCATCCTGAGGAGAGGCGCTGGCATCGGGCCGGCCTTCTGCTTCGTGTTCGCGGCCCCGGCGATTCACATCGTGAACACGGTGATGACCTACCAGGTGATCGGCCCCATGCTGGCGCTGTGGCGGTTCGTGAGTGTTCCCATCCTCGCCGTGATCGTCGGGCTGATCATGGCCGCCATCTTCCGCAAGGACGAGCGGGCGAGGCAGCAGCAGATCGAAAGCAGCTCCGCGATGGCGCTGGTGGGCGGCGCGCCGGGGCAGGCGCGCAAGGCCGAGGCCTTCCTCGGTTTGCTGATCCTCATCCTCATCTTCGGGGCCTGGTTCGGGTTCGACAAGCTGGGCTTCTTCCCACAGAGAGGAGGGGGTCTGCAGTTGAGGGCGCTGTGGCCGGGGTCCAGCACACTCCATGCCCTGCTGCTCGGACTGCCTCCGGTGGGGATGTGGGTGCGGCTGGCGGTGGTGCTGGCGGCGCTGGTGGCTCTCGTGCCGCTGGCGAGGCGGTGGTTCGGCCGGGAGGAGACCGCGGAGTGGGGCCGGCAGACATGGCTGCTGGCGAGGATGATCCTGCCCATTTTCATCCCCGCGGTGATCGCAATCGCGCTGATCGTGAACCGGATTCCGTTGCCGTGGATCATGCCGGTGGGCGGAGATCAGAACCGATTCGCATTCGGGACTCCGCAGGGCAACCATCTGCTCCCGGTGTTCGCGGCGGCGCTGTTCAGCACGCTGATGTACTTCCCCATGCTCACCGAGGTGGTGTTCACCAAGGGCTTGCTGCTCAAGCACTTCGCGGTGGGGCCGGCGCTCGCGCTGCTCCTGGGCGGACCCGGGCTGAGCCTGCCCGGCCTGCTGCTGGTGGCGCGGGTGGCGGGGTGGAGGAAGACGGTGGTCTACTGGGCGATCATGGTGGTGCTGATCACCCTCGTCGCCTGGGGGGCGGGCTCCTACTACGGCGAATATATCTGCTCCTGTATGCTGAACAAGCCGCCGGGGACGGCGGAGACTGACGTTCTCAGCCTGTTCAGGTGACTTCCTCGGAGCGCCGCTCCGCCTTAGGGGCTGCGATCCGCGGCAGTTGCGGAGGTGGAAGCATGTCCCAGGTATTGGTCGCGGGCGGAGGTCCGGCGGGGATTGCGGCGGCCGTGGCGGCGGCGCGGAGGGGGGCGCAGACGTGTCTCATCGAACGTTACGGCTTCCTGGGCGGGATGGCCACCGCGGGTCTGGTCAACCCCTTCATGCCCTGGCACGTGGGAAGGAAGCCGCTGGTGGCGGGGATCTTCCAGGAGATGCTGGATCGGATGGAGGCGCTGGGCGGGTACGGGAGCCGCCGCGCGCCTACCGCGTTCGACCCGGAGGCGTTCAAGCTCGCCGCCGACCGGATCTGCCAGGAGGCCGGGGTGCGGGTGCGACTGCACACCGTGTTTGCGGACGTGAAGCTGGAGGGCCGGCGGATCGCTGGTATCGGCACCGAGAGCAAGTCAGGCCGCGAGCAATGGACGGCGCAGGCCTTCGTTGACTGCACGGGTGATGCCGACCTCGCCTTCCGGGCGGGCGTGCCGGGTGAGGAAGGGCGGGACGGAGACCACTTGACTCAGCCCATGACGCTCAACTTTCGCATCGCCGGGGTGAAGGTGGCGCGCATGCCGAGCCGGGAAGAGATCAACCGCCTGTTCGACAAGGCGAAGGCGGAGGGGCGGGTGGTGTGCCCGCGGGAGAACGTGCTCTGGTTCCACACCACCCAGCCCGGGGTGGTGCACTTCAACACCACCCGCGTTACCGGCAAGAGCGGGGTTAGCGCAGAGGACCTGACCGACGCGGAGATCGAGGCTCGGAGACAGGCGCACGAGGTGGCTCGGTTCCTGATCTCCGATGTGCCGGGGTTCGAGAAGGCATACCTGCAGCAGTCGGCGGTGCAGATCGGTGTGCGGGAGAGTCGGCGCATACGCGGCGAGTACACCTTAACCGGCGATGATGTGGTGCAGGCGCGCAAGTTCCCTGACGGCATCGCCCGCTGCAACTACCCTATTGACATCCACAGCCCGACGGGAGCGGGGACGGTGATCCGCGAGGTGCCGGAGGGCGACTGGTATGACATCCCCTATCGCTGCCTCCTGCCTGAGGGGATAGACAACCTCCTGGTCGCCGGGCGCTGTGTCTCCGCCACCCACGAAGGGCAGTCCTCTCTGCGGGTGATGCCGCAGTGCTTTGCCATGGGGCAGGCGGCGGGCACGGCCGCGGCGGCGGCAGGCCAGCGCGGGTGCGCCCCGCGGGAATTGGCCGCGGAGGAACTGCGCGCAGCCTTGCGCGCAGAAGGGCAGATCGTGTAGGGGCGCCCCTACGGGGGCCCCGCGGTGACTGCCACGTAGCCCTCGGGATGCAGGAACTTCTGCGCGGCTCCCTGTGTCTGCGCCGGGGTGATGCCCCGCAGAATCTTGGGGTACTGGTACGGGAAGTAGAGCCCGAGGTCGTAGAAGGCAGAGAGCACGAGGGTCTGTCCGATGCCGGAGAAGGTCTCCATCTGGCGAGCCACGGTGCCCTCCACGTAGTCCTTCCAGAGGGTGAGCTCCTCGTCGGAAGGCGGCTGCTGTTGGATTCGCTTCATCTCCTCGACCGCGGCGCCGATCGCCTTGTCCACATTCTCGGGGCTGACGCCCATGTGCAGCACCCAAGGGCCAGGCCCGTAGAAGGCGTAGTAGCTGCTGAACACGTAGTAGGCGAGGCCTAGCTCCTCGCGAATGCGCAGGTTCAGCCGGCTCATGAAGCCGCGGCCCATGAGGTAGTTCATCAGATCGGCCTGGTAGTAATCGGGGTCGCGCCGGCTGAGGCCTGGGAACCCGAGGGCAATGTCAACCTGGGTCTTGTTGGGCACGGGCACGGGGACGACTTCCGGCTTCTCAGGCACGGGCACCTGAGGCAGTTCGGGCCGGGCCGGTTCGCCCGCGCGCGGCCAGGGCCCGAAGACGCGCGCGACCAAGTTCTCTACTTCCTCGGGCTGGATGTCGCCGACGATAGCGAGGATGGTGTTCTCAGGGCGATACCAGCGCTGGTGGAAAGCGATCAGATCATCCCGCGTGATCTTGTCCACCGTCTCTCTGGTCCCGAGCAGGGGAGAGTGCAGGGGATGGCCTTCCGGGAAGAGATGAGCGAACAGCTCCTTATCGGCCACCTGGTAGGTGTCCTCATCTCTCTGCTCTTGCGCAGAGATCATGTCGGAGCGGACCTTCTCGATCTCCTCCGCCGGGAAGTTGGAAAGCGTTAGCTGCTCAGCGGCAGCTTCCAGAAGCAGGGGCAGATCGCTGGTCAGGCACTGGCCGCTGACGGTGCCCACCTGGGTGCCTATGCCGAAGCCGAGCCGGGCCGCGACGAACTCAAGAGACTCTCGGATCTCCTGCCAGGTGCGCTTCTGCGTGCCCCGGGAGAGCATCTCGGCGCAGAAGGCGGCCAGCCCGGCCTTATCCCTCGGCTCGAACACCGGCCCGGCCATCACGTTCCCGTAGAGGGAGACGAATGGGGCGGCGTGGTTCTCCTGCAGGATCACCTGCATGCCGTTGGGCAGGCGGATCTCATGGATGGCGGGGACCGGGCCCAGGCCCGGTGGGACCGGCACGATGGCGGGAGCAGCGTCGTCGGGCAGTCCCCGGCCTCCGTCGCTCCCCGGCAGGTCAGGCCGGTAGCTCCGCCGGAGATCGGCGGGAGGGGAAGTCACCCCTCCTCCCTCGCCCTCTCCGGTGGCGACGAGCCATCCGACGGTGCGGTTCTCCGGTTGGAAGTACTCGCGCACGACGCGCTGGAGGTCCTGGGGAGTGACCGCGTCGACCTGCCGCGGGAACGTCTGGAGGTAGTAGTAGCTGGAGATCAGATGGTAGGAGCCGAGCTGCTGGGCGAGCTTGGTGACGCCATCGCTGGCGTAGATGAACTGAGCCTTGGTCTGATTCTTCGCCTTGGTGAGCTCGCGCTCGTCCACGAGTTCGGATTGGAGCCTTCCCAGCACCTCATCAAGCGCCTTCTCGGCGCGGTCGTGGCTGACGCCGGGCCGCAGCGCCAGCTCGAAGCCGAAGGCGGTGGGCTGCGGGTTCTCGTAGTCCCAGCCTCCGGCGTCAGAGGCGATGCCGACGTCCACGAGAGCGCGATAGAGGCGGCTGGTGCGGCCGCCGGAGAGGATGTTCTGAAGCACCTCGAACACCGCGTGGTCGGGGTCGTCAATGGCCGGGACGCCGTAGACGACGTTGACATAGGAGGTGCGGCCGGGCAGTTCGAGCTTGACGCGCTTCTCGCCCGTCGCGCCCCGACCGGGGTTGGGTGCGGGGGTGGGTGGCTCTCCCTTGGGGAGGCTCCCGAAGTACTGCTCGGCCTTGGAGAACACCTCCTCGGCCTGCACATCTCCCACCACCACCAGGACGGCGTTGTTGGGCGAGTAGTGACGGTGGTAGTAGGAGGCGACCCTTTCCTGGGTGAGGGCCCGGAGGTCGTCCTTGCTGCCGAGGGGGTCGCGCTCATAGGGCTGCCCTTGGAACTGAGCAGACATCACCGCCCGACGGAGCAGATAGGCGGGGTCGTTCTCCGCGCGCTCGTACTCCGAGATCACCACGCCCTTCTCCGATGCTACGTCCTCCGCAGAGAGCAGGCACTTGGTCATCCGTTCGGCCTCGATATCGAAGGCGAGATCGAGCGCCTCCCTGGGCAGAGTCTCCACATAGGCGGTGTAGTCCATAGAGGTGAAGCCGTTGAAATAGCCGCCCTTCTGCATCACCAGGCGATCCATCTCCCGCCCGCTCAGGCGGGCGGTTCCCTTGAAGGCCATGTGCTCGAGGAAGTGAGTCAGGCCGGCCTCCCCCGGTCCTTCGTTGCGCAGCCCAACGCGGTACCAGACATAGGAGCACACCAGAGGCGCGGAGTGATCCTCCAGCGCCAGGATCTGCAGGCCGTTTGCGAGCACGCGCGCTTGCACGCTATCTGATTTGTCTGCGGCTGTGCTGCACTGGGAGGGAGCGCCGGAGGGAGGCTGGTCTCCCAGGCACATTCCCGCGCACAGCAGCAGACACAGCACCAGCAGCACCATCGTCCAGACAAGTAATCCCAGCATCAACCATCTCCTTCGTGACTAGGGACCTCCGGAACGACTCCGGCGACGGTCATGGTAGCTCGCCACCAGCATGATTGTCGAAGAGGCGAACAGCCCCAGGATCACCAGCAACCGGCCGCCGTTCGGAACCAGCGCGCCAATGGCCAGCACCAGGGTGATCGCCGCCGCTCCCACCAGCGACCAGACGGTGCGCTGCGCCGGGCTCATCGAGCGAAAGGAGTGCGCCCAGACCTCCAGCGTCGAGTAGACCCGGCCACACTCGGGGCAGACGCTCTGTCCGCGATTGCGAGCAAAGCCGCACCTGGGGCAGGTCATCTGCTCAGGCCGACCACCGCCCTCAAGCTGCGTCCGGCAGCGCTCCAACCAGTACTTCTCCTCCTTCAGGGAGGGGTCCAGAGCAAGCGCCGCCTGGTATTCCGGGATGGCTTCTGCCAGCTTTCCCATCCGGCGCAAGGTGTCTGCGAGGAAAGAATGGGCGGCCACATTCCGCGGATCTATCTCGATGGCAGTCTGGTACTTGGCAATGTCCTGCTCGTCGAACCGATCATACTGCCGGCGGTCGGCCCATTCGGACACAGTGCGGCCGATCAGTCCCACCCCCAACAGGCCGATGGGTATTACCATGCCAACCGGGTTTCCGCTCACCACCAGCATGATGGAGAAGTACATCACGATCAGGACCCCGGTCAACAGCAGGATCGCCTGCCAACCGTACATGCGACGCGCGAACCAGGAGGACAGTATCCAGTGGACACTGCCAAAGGACAGGAAGATGCATACACACGTCATCAGTACGGTCGAGAACGCGGCTGATGCCGCTCCCTGCATGGCCCGTTCCTCGCTGCAAGGCGGGTATGCCCCTTCGGCTTCGCTCAGGGCAAACTCCGGCACGCTTGCCCAGACGCCACAGAGCGGCGCGCAGGCGCCTCCGCCGCACCCGCGCCTTACCCGCCCGGCACGGCGCTGCCGTTGAGGGCAACCAGGCGGAGGTGGAGCCGCACTCGCAGATCGCTCTTCAGCGAAAAGGTTCTGGGCGAGGCGCCCTTTGCATCGTTCACGGCGGAGCCCGGCTCCGTCGGCTCCTGGGGAAGCTCAAGCACGCTCTCGCCTTCCGTCCGCAGGCGCATCTCTCCTGTGTGCGCTACCGCCAGACCCGACGGAAGCAGCAGCTCGACCTCACAGGTCTGCGTCACCTCACCGGACACTCTGGTGGTGAGGCCCAGGGCAGGGCTAGCTTCGTCAAGGCGAACGGGCTCCCTGCCGGCAGATGCCAGGAGGCAGCGGAGCTGCGCTCCGCCGCAGATGTGGGCGATAGGGCCGCCAGCTTGCGTCACCGATACCAGGCGGTTCGACTGGTGAGCGCGATCTTGCTCCCACTGCCAGCGATCGCCGACCCTCACCGCCTGAGTGGGCAGGACCACCGGAGCGGGGTGCGACATGGCGGCGGCGAAGGCGCGCTGGAGCGGCCCGAGATGGCCTGCTTCGGGATCGGGCCTGGTTTCCATCACCACGCCGAGTGGGGACAGGCGCACTTCGACAGCGGGCCATTCCCCGTACTGCCCTGCGCCGAAGGTGCCAGTGGGGTCGTGGATACGTACCGTGCGCCCGGTCACCCGGAGCCAGAAGGACCCATCCGGCTCCAGGCTCATCACCTTCTCAGTGACCTCCATCTCGGCGCGGACATTGACCGTGCGCGGCTCGTCCTGCAGTGTCTGTGCGCCACTCATGTCCATGGACACTCGGTACACGGCAGTCTGGCCCACCTCAGGCCGGTATCGGAGGAGCAACCCCTGAGGCGCGGGTGGAGCAAGGAGGCTGGTTGCCAAGATGATCAGTGCGGTGAGGGCGTGGCTCATGGGGCTATTCCTGCCCCTCGAAGAGGAACCCTGAAGGACTGCTCTTCTCGGGGTCCTGAACGGGCGGCCCCGCAGTTCCGGCGGGTGGTCCGGCCGGGGGCGACCATGTGGGTCTGCGATCCGCCGGCAGCAAAGCGGTGTCGAAGACCTGGCGGGCGATGGGCCCTGCGGTGGTGGCGCCGTGGCCGCCGCGTTCCACGATCACCACCACCACCAAGCTCGGATTATCAGCCGGCGCGTACCCGGCAAACCAGGCATGGGGCGACCCGGAGGGATTCTCGGCAGTGCCAGTCTTGCCCGCGATCCGGTACTGATCGGAGGCGATGCTGTGGGCGGTGCCCCCAGGTTCCACCACCGCCTCCGAGCCGCGACGGAGCGCGGCAAGGGTGTCCTCCCGCAGCCCAATGGCGCGCTTGGCCTGCTTGCCGACAGCTTGCTGCTCTCCCTCCACGCCGATGACCAGACGAGGCCGAACCAGATAGCCCCCGTTGGCGATGGCGGCGAACTCGACCGCCACCTGCAGAGGAGTCATCAGGCAGTCTCCCTGCCCGATCGCCATCTGACAGGTGTCGCCCGGATACCAGGCCTGATGCCGTCGCTGTTTCTTCCACTCAGGGGAAGGAACCAGCCCCGGCACTTCCTGGGGCAGGTCAATGCCGGTCTTCTCTCCCAGGCCGAAGCGCCGCGCCATCTCCGCCAGCTTGTCCGGCCCCACCCGGCGGCCGAGGGTGGCGAACATCACGTTGCATGACTGAGCGAAGCCTTCCAGGAAGTCAATGGAACCGTGACCATCTCGCTTCCAGCAGCGCAGCTGCCAATTCCCCAGTGTCAACGAGCCGCTGCAGAAGTACCTGCTCTCGAGGCTGGCCTCGCCAGCCTCGAGAGCGGCGGCGGCGGTGATGGGCTTGAACACTGACCCAGGAGGATAGGAGGAGCCAACGGCGCGGTCCTGCTGCGGATGAGCAGGCCCCGTGAGCCGGCTCCACTGCGCCGGGGTAAGTGAGCCAGAGAACAGGTTGGGGTCGAAGTCCGGATGGCTCACCAGCGCCAGCACCTCGCCGGTGTTCGGGTCCATCGCCACCACTGCCCCGGTGCGCTTGCCCAGCGCCTCCTCGGCCGCCTGCTGCAGGTCCAGGTCCAGGGCCAGCCGCACATTTTGGCCGGGCTGTGGCGGCACCGCCTCCAGGGTGCGCACCTTGCGGCCCCGCGCGTCCACTTCGATCTGCTCGCCCCCATCAACCCCCCGCAGCACTCGCTCCGCCACCTTCTCGATGCCGGTCTTCCCGATCAAGTCGCCGCTCCGGTAGTCGCCATCGCCTTGCATGGCCACCTCCTCTGCGGAGATCTCACCCACGTAGCCGAGCACGTGGGCGGCGAGAGCGCCATGGGGGTAGTCGCGGATGGCGTTCGAAAGCACGGTGACGCCGGTGATGTAGATGGCCTGCTCTTCCAAGCGTGCGACCGCCTGGGGGGAGGCGTTGCGCCAGACAGCGATTGGCTCCGCACGGGTGCGCTCCACCCGGGACAATCGCTGCCTGACCTCCTCCACCGGCATCCCCAGCAGGCGAGCAAGGCCAGCGGCCGGATCGGACCGGCCCGCGATGCTCAACTCCTCGGGGACTACACAGACGGAGAAGGCGAGACGGCTGCCGGCGAGGAGGCGCCCATGGCGGTCCACGATGTCGCCTCTTGGGGCCAGGCGACGGATCACCCGGATCCGGTTCTCGTCGGCCAGCCTGCGGTTGAGGGCGCCTTGGAACACCTCCAACTGGACCAGCCGCACGAAGATCACGGCAAAGGCGAGAGAGACGACCGCCCTGAGTATCAACAGGCGGCGGGACATTGGCTACTCGGGCTCCCATCTCCGGCGCGTCAGCGCCCGGTGAGCGCGGGCGACGCCCGCGAAGACGAAGGGCGCCAGCACGGCGTGGTATACCACACGGACGGCGATCAACTTGCCGGCGCCAGCCCACAGCTGGGCGCTGCGTGAGAAGGCGAGGAAGCAGGTCTCGTTGAGCAGCGTCAACACGGCGGCGCAGAGCGCCGGGACTAGCCAGTTCTCCTTGAGCACCCTCGTCCCCAGGTGGCCGGCGAGGAACCCGCTCACCGTCTTGCTGATCGCATAGGCACCGATCCAGGACTGCTCCAAGGCTCCCTGCAACAGCCCGCTCAGCCAGCCGGAGACGGCTCCCAGTGTCGGCCCGCGGAGCAAGCCGAGGGAGATCGTCCACAGGAGCAGCAGGTCGGGAGTGACATGGAGTATGGCGAGACGCGAGGCGACGGTGGACTGAACTACCGCGATGGCGTAGGTTGCCGCCAGCCCGAGGATAATGGGACGTGCCATGGTCGAAGTTGAGGAACGCTGCCTCCGGTTCGACAAGAGGTTCAACGCGAACGCTCCGCGCCCTGCATTGCGCATGGCGCGGAGCGGCACCGAGCGCGGCTCGACTGGGCATGGGAGCTCATGCGCCGGACACGCTCACTCCTGCGAACCCCCGAAAGGCCGGCTCTCGCTTCCCAACGGCCCGAGCTCCAGCCTCCACAGAGCGGCGACGGCCTAGTCGGGCGAAGCGTTCACTGGCTGTTGCCCGTTGGTGCGCGCTCTGCGGGCGTCCTGGCTGGTCCTCCGGACCTCGAGCTCTCGCCGGCGGAAAGACGCCTCGATCTGCTCGTACCAGCTCAACACGGCCTCCTCGTAGGACCCCCGTAGTGGAAACCATCCTCCTTCTGTCGCCCGGTTCCTCTCCATCCCTGTAGCTCCTCGACACTGCTCCGTCGCTTTGGGGGCCCAGGTGGCGTTTGGGTCTGATCCGGCTGGAGCATGCCGACCCGCAACTGCCGCCTCTTACCCGTTGGGTCCCCGTAACGCTCGTCTTTTCAAGGATAGCACAGTTTGTCCCACCGTCAACCGCGGCGGTCTGCCATCGGGCTGTTCGGTTGTCGCAATCATGGGACATGACAGGGACGGCCGCCCCGTTGCCTGTGAAAACCCCCGCCAAACGCGTGGATGGACAGACTGGCGTCTGTCCATCCGCTCACTCATGTCGCGATCGTGTGATAGGTTCCCGAGCTAGAGATCGCCTGGCTGGAGGGGGCGGGACTCGTAGACTCGGCTCTTCGCCACCCGGCCGGTCTTGGTGTCAACGATCACATAGCCCTTGACCAGGTCGGTGCGCGCCGCCGGCTGCTGCATCACATCTATGCCGACGCCGCGCGTCACTGCAGTCACATAGCCGGCCGCCGAGAAACGACCTGCCTCTGTGCTGCCGGCGTCAATGGGCGGCTCCAGCATTTGGCCGTTACCAGCGGCGAGCCTGCCGGTGGCAGTGTCCAGAACCAAGTCGGGCGCCGCCGCCTGGTAGCGCCCGACGACCAGCTCGGCAGCGGCCGTGGAGCCGGACAGCCCGGTATCTGGAGCCATGCCTTGGGCCGAGCCACCGGTAACTCCCCAGCCAACCAGCGCCACCACTGCGCCGACGAACACCAAGGCGATCGCCAGCGGGAACACTCGTGTAGCCACGGCAGCCTCCTTTCCAACGCTCAGATGTCTCTCAGAGAAGTATACCACATACCCCATCGCTCCTCCTCGGTTCGGGAAGGGACAAGCCGCGATCCGCTGGAAGAGCTTACGCATGGAGCGTTCCGCCCCCGAGTCCAGGCCCTTCCGTATTATCGCGTTGGATCTGGACGGGACTTTGCTCAACGCCCTGGGGGAGATCTCGGCAGAGGACGCGGCCGCCTTGCGCCGATTCGCCGAGCGAGGCGGGATCGTCGTTCTCGCTTCGGGGCGGATGACTCCCACCATCAGGACTCGCCAACGCGCACTCGGCCTCGACGGCCCCACCATCACCTACAACGGAGCCCTGGTGCGCGCCCCGGAGGCCGAGGGCGGCGAGGTGCTTCGGCGCCAGCCGTTGCCCGCGCGCTACGCGGATGAGCTGATCGAATACGCCCGGCAGCAGCGCCTGTGCCTGAACTACTATCTGGGTGAGAAGCTGTACGCGGAGGACGCCCCGGAACTGCGCAGGTTCGCCGACCTCTACAGCAGGCGCACCGAAGCCGTCTACCACTTCCTCCCGGACCTGCGGGCGCTGGCGGGCAGCGACCCCACCAAGGCGCTGATAGTCACCGACCGCACGGTTCCCGGCGCTCCCGACGCCCGGCATCGGGATGAGCTCTATGCTGTCTGGCACGGCCGCTGGGGGGATGAGATCACGGTGGAGCGGAGCGAGCCAGAGTATCTCGAGTTCCTGCACAAGGAGGCCCACAAGGGCGCGGCGCTGGCGACGGTGGCGGAACGGTATGGGGTGGACCGGTCCCTGGTGCTGGCAATCGGTGACAGCTACAACGACATCACCATGCTGGAATGGGCCGGCTGCGGAGTGGCGGTGGCGAACGCGGCGGAGGAGGCGAAGGGCATCGCCGACTGGGTGTCCCCGCGGACCCACAATCAGAGCGCGGTGGCGGACGTCATCGCGCGCCTGGTGGATATGTGAGATAGGGGTGGAGGTTCCCGGAGCGGTCGAAGGCCATCCGCTCCCGCTCTCCAAGCAGGCGAACCCCAGCCTGTCGGTTCGCCTCCGCCAGGAGTCCCTCTGAGACGAGCATGCGCCCCAGATGGAGCGTATCTCGGAGGCGGACGATGCGCACCCGCCGCGGGTCGGGGTCTCCCAGCGCGATCATCGCCGCCCGCAGCAGGTCGCGGTCGTTGGCGAAGGAAAGCGGAAGCTTGGCGCGGTTCAGCCAGCCCGTGTGCAACACGTTGGTCTTCAGTGCCTCCATGTCAACCTTGCGGATCAGACGGTCGGTGGTAAGGTCGGCGAGGCCGACGCCGAGCGGGTTGCCGTGGGAGGCCTCGGTGAGGTCGAGGGCGGCGACCAACTGGGTGCGCACGCCGCGGAACTCCGGCTCCTCCCACTGCATGCGACGTGCCAGCACATGGGTGTCCATCCCGATGCCGCTGATGTCCTTGCCGATCCAGTCCACGATCAGCAGGTCAATGTGCCCAAACGGCAGCCGCGCCGCGGTCCGCCGCACCCGGCGCAGGAGCTGCTTCTCGCGGGAGAAGATCTCCGCCGGCGAGATGCCCACGATCCGGGCGGTCTCGTTGCAGCCGTTCTCCAGGATCGCCAGCCCCGCGATCACCTTCAGGCGGCGAAGCATCATCGCGGCCGCCTCCGGCACATCCTCGCACAGGCTGGCGCAGCGGCGGGAATGCATCGCCGCCGCGCCGTGCCGCTTGCCCAGCCCGACGGCGAACATCTTGACCAGGCCGCTCTCGTAGTCGCCGATGTAGTCGGTGTGCTGCTTGATCCGGTTCATGAGGATAACGCCGTCGGCCTCAAGCGCTTCGCGGCTGACGAACACGGGCACGCGGTGAGTGGTCTCGCCCAGCCGCGCCACCGCCATGGAAGCTCGGATGGGAGCGCCGACCGACCTGGCGGTCACCCCTAACGAGGCCAGCACCGCGGTCTGCCCCGAGGGGGTGGCCCCACCATGACTGCCCATGGACGGGATGATGAACGGCCGTCCCCCGGCCGCCTTCACCACCGCGACCACGGCGCGGGTGATGTCTGCGATGTTGGCAATGCCGCGGCTGCCGACGGTGACGCCGACGCGGTGGCCGGGGCGAATCTGTGCCGGGAGGCCGGCGGAGGCGCAGGCCTTCGCCGCCTCCTCCGCGATGTCCGACACCTGCCGGGAGTATAGCTGCTGCTCGATCTCACCGAAACGGGGTAGCTGCATGGCAAGCTCACAGTCATCGGACCCAGGCCTGTGGCAGCCGGGCAGTGCCCATGTTACCGCGGTGGGGAAGCCGTGGCAAGCACGATTGGCTGCGGCGAAGGACGCTGACCCCACGAGCTGGGGATCATGGGGTCAGCGTGTGCGACAGGAGAGTGGGCCTGGGGCCGTCAGCACGGCCCAATGCCTGGACTCCCGCGGCTGGAATAGCTACTCGGCAATGCCCCCAGCCCTCACAACCCTACCAGCACGGTTGGTTGGAGGCATCCCGTGGGCAGCGCAGCCCAGCCGCGGGGTGCGGACAGGCCCAAGACGGGTCACGCCTGGGAGGGGTGGAAACGTCCGAGAGGGGGCAGGGGAGGGTCCTCTGCAGAGACGCCAGGGCGCCCTGAGAGCCTCCCACCGCCCGTTCTGCGGGGTACAGACGCCAATCCCCACCACCGATAGTCTGCTGTGCGGCTCCGGCATCACCGACTCCCCCACCACGTGATCTTCGCCTCATTTCGGGTGAAGCCACCGGAGCACCGCCATTCCCGGTATGGCTTCCGCCTCTTCCCGCAGCCGGTTCGTTTCATGACTTGGCCGCCGCCAGTGAGCGGTTCGCGAACGCCATTGTGCACGCGACGAACCGAGGTCGAGGCGACCGGCGGAGGTGGATGATGGAGTTGGAGATGGCCGACAGTGGCGCGAGCGAAGAGACGAAGCGAGCGCGGGGATCGCCGCCGCTCGGCCGGACGATCGCGTTGATTGCCCCGCTCGATGGAGCTGCCGTTCAACATCGCGAGTGATGCTTCGCGTGAGGGGAAGTGAGATTCGTCAGTGGTCGAGCACCGCGCCGGCGGAGGCGCGGCCGCGCGTGGGGGGAGCGAATCGCGGAGCAGTGACCGCAAAAAATATTTTCGAGTTGTGTTCGCGAAAGAAGGAGGAATCACAGGCATGGGGAAAATGTACAATCAGTTCTTTCGAATGTTGACATCTGGTGTGGCATTATGCAGATGATCGCGTGCGTGCGCGATTGAGGCCATGAGGCGGTAGGCCACAATCAACGTGTTGCGCCAACCGGGCCTGTGAACCTAGGCACAGGAGATGCGCTGAAGAAAGCATCCGCAGCATGACGAAAGGGGGGTACGACAAGTGCCCGCGAAGAAGAAGGTTGCAAAGAAGGCAAAGCCCGCAGCGAAGAAGAAGAAGAAGTAGCCGTAGTCGCACGTACTGAGGCGGAGAAGGATGATCTCTCCGTCGAAGAGATGGAAGATCGAGCGAGGTGAGAGTTCACCTCGCTCGATTCGTTTCCGGGGGGCTCACCGGGTGGGGAGCTGCGTCCAGAAGAGAGGATCCACCGCTTCGTGGTAAGCGTACACCGCGAAGTGGAGATGCGGGCCGGTGGCAACACCGGTCTGGCCGACGCGCCCGATCACCTGTCCCTGCACAACCCGCTGCCCCGGCGACACCTCGATGCTGGACAAGTGGAGGTATAGGCTGGTGATCCCGTGCCCGTGATCCAGCACGATGGTCTGGCCGTGCAGCAGGAACGAATCATCGGCGAGCGCCACTGCGCCGTCGGCGGCGGCGAGCACCGGAGTGCCCTCCGGGGCGCCGATGTCAACCCCGCGGTGGCGGTAGGACAACCGCCCATTCACATACCGCTGAAGCCCGAAGGCGGTGCTCAGGCGCCCCTGGACGGGCATGGTGAAGCTCCCCCGCCAGAGGCGCTCAGGGGTCACCAGATCGAGGGCAGCCCCGATCAGCCGCGTCTCCCGCTTGGTCGCCGGCGCCGAGTACTTCGCCTCCTGGGAGCGGCTGAGACGCAAGCGTTGCACCCCGAATGTGCGTGGCTTGACCTCCACCGCGAGGCCGCGTTTCCCCATCTCCCCATTGACGTACTTCCAGTAGATGGTCCCGTGACGGCGGCCCGGTTTGGTGGAGACGGCGACTGGAAGCGCCAGCGCGTAGCCCTCCTCGGTGGGAAGGAACTGATAGCTCCTGCCGTTCCACGCACACGAGGCGCGCAGCAACTCGTGCTCCGGATGGAAGGTGACGAAAATCACCTCACCCGGCCGCGGTGACTCGGGCGTCACGGCTATCTCCGGGTCGGCGAGCGCGGCGGCCGTTGTCAGCAGGGAGGCGGCGAACACGAACGCGATGACTGCTCTCATCTCAACCTCACCGTGAGCTTCTCCACCATGTGGTCGGGGTAGTACGACTCCTTCGCCTTGCGCAAGCCCTCGATCCCCAGGTCCTGCTCGCGGTTCACATGGCGGACCGTCGGCCAGGCGTGCTGGAGGAACTGTTGGTTCATGACTTGGTACAGCCCGTGGAAGGCGGAGTTGGCCTTCTCGATGTGGATCACCACGGTGTCGGCATTGAGTATCTCCCCGAGAGTGAATGCCTCCACCTTCCCCTCCACCTCGATGCATCCTCCCGTGATTCCCAGCTCCTCGGAGTTCTCCAACACCTCCTTCACCGCCCGCGCCTCGGCGCGGAGTGAGCCCGCCAGGTCACAGTGCTTGTCATCACACCAGCGGTCCTGCAGTTCCTGGCACTGGATCACGAGGTCGGGAGTAAGCGGGCAGTACCGGAACCGGTACTGGGTTGTGAACTGCTCCAGGTGGTTGCGCTTGGCGTGGTGGCGATTGCCCCGAAGCTCTATCAGATCCTGCACCAGGTAGACATAGTCCCACTGGTCGCGGTCAGACTCGATGGCGAAGTCGCTCTCGTCGAGGCGAAGACGCGCGAGGTCCTGCTTGGTGGCACGACACAGGCGAGGGCGGTGGCCTTCCGCGGCCATGTGTTCCAGGCATCGGCGCGCCGTCGTCGCGTCGGCTTCCTGGCCAAGGGGAGGGAAGACGAACGAATCCTCCGGGTCGGCCCGCCAGGAGAAGACGGCGAGCGCCTCCCCAACCCGCGACAGGCGCAGCTGGTAGGCCTCGCGCCAGATGAACAGGTTGGTGAAGGTGAACTCCGACTGCTGGGGCTGGAGAGCGCCGAAGAGCCCCTGCAGGTGATGCTGGTCCTCAAGCACCAGAGGGCGCATTCCGGGCAAGGCGGGGAGGTCGGGCACTATCTGGTCTCCAGGGACAAAGAAACGGATAGGCGAGCTGCTTGACAACCTCTCAAATGTGGTATATGATAGCTGATGATAGCGGATGATAATATCCGTGCCGCCTCGGAAAGGAGCGCTGTATGTCTGGCAAGCAGTTCTCCCCGCAGGACCAGACGGACATGATATGGGTTTGCCGCCGCCTGGCGGCCGCCCTGCAAGGCGAGGAGAGGATTGCCTCCGCCTTGGACCATCTGGCCGCGTCGGCCCCCAAGGGGCCGCGGCGAATTCTCTCCGCCATGCGCGACTCGCTGCACGTGGGGAAGACCGCCGCCGATGGGCTGCTCGGCATCGGAATGCCGTCATTCGTGTTCGGCACCATGAAGGCAGGGGAGGTCGGCGCCGCAGTTGGTGAAGCCGCTTCCCGCCTCGCCGGGCGGCTGGAGCTGGAGCAGAATGCCGGGAAGCCCAGGAACCAGGGGCTGCTGGCCTACTCCCTCGCCTTCGGCCGCCTGGGCCTGATGCTGGGGCTGAGGATACCGGCCCTCACCGCCATCGAGACGGCGGCCGGTTCGGTGTCCGGGTCGCCGGCCGAGAGTGTCCTGATGCGGGCGCGGGAAGAGGTGCGCCAAGGCGTGGACCTGAGTGAGGCGCTGGAGCGCGTGGGGGCCGATCTCCCAGAGATGACGGTGGAGATGATCCGGGACGGCGAGCAGGACGGGCGGTTGGCAGACGCGCTGTCCGTTGTGGCGGACTACCTTCTGGACGAAGCGGGCGCGGCCCGCAAAGCCTCAGAGAAGGAGGTGTGAAATGGCAAAGGGCAAGCAGACGAAGGCGAAGTCAGCACGCGGGCAGACAGAGGCAACCGGAGAGGTGTTGGATCTGAAAGCGGCGGCCGAGTTCCTGAAGGTGAGCAAGCCGACTTTCTACCGCTGGCTGGCCCAGGGGAAGATCAAGGGCTCGAAGGCCGGCACGCAGTGGCGGTTCTACCGGGGTGACCTGGAGAACTTCATGCACTCAGCGGAGCCGTCCGCCCTGCAGGTGGACGCCGGCTCCCTCCGACAGGCCGTTGACGCCGCCCGCAAGGCCATGCGCCTCCCGCGCATTGACTGGGAGAAGCCAGGCCCGTTCGGCATGGAGGCGAGCACGGAGGCCTCGGAAGAGCGCACCGTGGTGCGGGTAGCGGAGACCATCATGGCCGGCGCAATCGAAGGCCGGGCCAGCGACATTCACATTGACATGGAGTCCGACCGCACCTGGGTGCGCTACCGCGTGGATGGAGTGCTCAACGAGGTGATGTCGCTGCCCAAGGAGGCGGGCCGACCGATCGTGTCTCGCCTCAAGCTGATGAGCGATCTCGACTTGAGCGAACATCGGGTGCCGCAGAACGGGCGGATACGCGTCAGCTACCAGGACCGGGAGTACGACTTCCGCACCGCCACCTTCCCGGCGGTCTTCGGGGAGAGCATGGTGATGCGGATTCTCGACCAGGCCAGCGTGCTGATCGGCATGGACAAGCTGGGCTTGTCGAAAAGGACGCAAGGGGCGTTCGAGCGCGCGCTGCGTCTCCCCCAGGGGCTGATCATCGTCTCCGGCCCCGCCGGATCGGGGCGGACGACCACGCTCTACTCGGCCCTGAACCTGATCAACTCGCCACAGAAGAAGATGGTGAGCATTGAGGATCCGGTGGAGTACCAGCTCAAGGGCATCATGCAGATGCACGTCAACCGAAAGGCCGGGCTGACCTTTGACATCGGCGTCCGGTACTTCGTGCGCGGGGACCCGGACATCATCTTAGTCGGCGACCTGCGAGATCAGGCGACCGCGGAGACCTGCATGACCGCCGCCCTCACGGGGCACCTGGTGCTCACGGCGATGCTGCCACCGACCGCGCCGGAGGTGATCACCCGGCTGCTCGACATGGGGCTGGAGCCGTTCGTGGTGGGCGCGTCGGTGAGGGCGGTGCTGGCGCAGCGGCTGGTGCGGAAAGTGTGCCCTCACTGCAAGACCGTTCACCAGATCGGCGCAGAGGCGCGCAAGCGCCTGGAGAACCAGACCGACATGGACCTCTCCGGCGCCAAGTTCCAGCGCGGCCCGGGATGCGCTGAGTGTTACGGGTATGGCTTTCGAGGGCGCACCGCGGTGTTCGAGCTGATGGAAGTGACCGACGAACTCCGCGAGCTGATCGTCAGGCGTGCCAGCGCGGCCGAGATCAGAGAGGCGGCGGTGGAGGCCGGGATGACCACCCTTCTGAAAGACGGGGTCGAGAAAGCCACCCAGGGCATCACCACGGTTGAAGAAGTGCTGCGGGTGCTGTCGGTGAGCCAGGTGGGTCACTGAGAGAGCGGCGTTGCCTTCGCGCCATTGCCAGTCCAGTTGACCGGGCGGGGCCGCCAGTGGCGGCCCCGCCCATGTTCCGCGCCCTTGGGCGGGCCGTCCCTGGGCTGGATATCGCGGGCAGGCAAGTCTTGCGCCCTGCGGTCAAGCGTGTTACAATCCCCTCGTAGGGCGGAAAGGGCGAGTACCAAGGAGGAGGCGGCGGGAGAGCAGGAGCCAGTACCTTCTGTCAGCACGCCGGAAGGCGACCCACAGGCGCATCGCGCGGGTGCCTCATCCCATCATTCATCCATGACCGAGTGAGGGTCGCTCGGCAAGGGAGGTACGGCGACATGAGCAAGCCGCCAGCTCCACCCACCCTCATATTCGATCACTCTTCAGACCCGGAGGACCAGCTCTGGGACCGCCTCCATGAGCGGCTGCTGGTGGATCCGGACATGAGGGTGATCGTGCATCTCAAGACGGGCAGCACTCTGGTGGGCCGACTGCGTTACTACGACAACTTCCACCTCACGGTCGCCATGGAGGGGCAGTTGCGCGATGTGCTCTACCGCGACATCGCGCACATCCTGGCGGCCTCGGAGACGGCCTAGAGTCGGGACTTGGGGCGGGGCGCGGTGGCGCCGAAGGTTCTGCGGGCGCCCGCGGAGGGGCGCCCCTACGAGCGGGGCTCTTCACATCCTCGGGGCGCGCTCGGGCGGGAGTCGCCTCGAGCTGCTAGGGACCTGACCTCTCGCGCCTCATCTGCGGGAACAGAATCACATCCCGGATGGAAGCGGCGCCGGTGAGCACCATCACCAGCCGGTCTATCCCCAGGCCCAGCCCCCCGGTCGGCGGCATCCCATACTCCAGGGCGCGGAGGAAGTCCTCGTCCATGGGATGGGCCTCCACATCTCCCTGCGCGCGCAGCCTGACCTGATCCTCGAAGCGCCGCCGCTGCTCCTCGGGGTCGTTCAGCTCCGAGAAGGCGTTCCCCAACTCCAGCCCGGCGATGAACGGCTCAAATCGCTCGGCCAGCTCCGGCCGATCGGTGCGCGCCTTGGCGAGGGGGGAGATGGAGGTGGGGTAGTCCAGCACAAAGGTGGGTTGGATCAGGTGGGGCTGGACAAAGGCCTCGAACAGATTGTTGATGAGGGTGCTCAGAGGCGTGCCGGGCTCGGCGGGCAGGCCCTTGTCGGCACAGACCTTCAGGGTTTCCTCGGGAGAGAGCAATCGGCGCGGGTCAACGCCGGCGTGCTCCTCGATGGCTTGGTGCAGTGTCACCCGCCGCCAGGGAGGCGACAAGTCAATGCGCTGGCCCTCGCGCTCGACCTCGGCGCCGCCCAAAGCCTCCTGCGCGGCATGAGCCACCATGCCCTCGAACAGCTCCATCATGGTGTGGTAGTCGGCGTAGGCCTGGTAGGCCTCCAACATGGTGAACTCGGGATTGTGCTGGGTGGAGATTCCCTCGTTGCGGAAGGTCACGCCGATCTCATACACCCTCTCCAGGCCGCCGACGATCAGGCGCTTGAGGTAGAGCTCGGAGGCGATCCGCAGGTAGAGGTCAACATCCAGCGCGTTGTGGTGGGTGATGAACGGACGCGCCAGCGCGCCGCCCGGAATGGGCTGCATGATCGGGGTTTCCACTTCCAGGAACCCGCGGGAGTCCAGGAAGGCCCGGATCTCCCGCACCACCTTGCTGCGGACCTCGAAGATGCGCCGCGACTCCTGGTTGGCGATCAGGTCCAGGTAGCGCTGCCGGTAGCGGATCTCCACATCCCGGAGGCCGTGGAACTTCTCAGGCAAAGGGCGGAGGGCTTTGGCAAGGACACGAAAGTCCCCTACCTCGACCGTCACCTCGCCGGTGCGGGTGCGCAGCACCTGCCCCTCCGCGCCGATGATGTCGCCGGCATCGAGGTCGCTGGCCTGTTCGTACTTGGTCTGCCCCAGCTGGTTCAGCCGGAGCAGCAGCTGAATGCGGCCGGACCCGTCTTGGAGGTCAAGGAAGGCAGCTTTGCCGTGACGCCGATGGCCGATGACGCGGCCGGCAACACGCACCGTGGAGTTTTCCAGGGAATCGAAGCTGGCGTGGATGTCGGCGGCCAGGTGGGTGCGGTCGAAGCGGGTGGTGCGGAACGGGTCCTCACCGGAGGAGCGGAGACGGGCGAGCTTGCCCCGGCGCTGGCGGACGAGATCGTTCTCGCTGTCGTCCAGGCCGGCCTCCGGTGGTTCCCCTGGCGCGGGCGTCATCTGCTGACCGAGACGATCACGAAGGTCTGCGAGCCGCTTGGCGTCTGCACCTTGAGCGTCTCGCCAGCGGTGTGCCCGATCAGCGCCTCCCCGATGGGCGACTGGTTGGAGATACGGTTCTCCGAGGGGTCGGCTTCCAGAGCCCCCACGAGGTGGTAGACCACCTCCGCCCCTCCCGCCGCATCGCGCACCCGGACCGTGCAGCCGACAGCAACGCGGCCATCGTCCTCCGGGGCATCCACGACTCTGGCGGTCTGCAGAAGATACTGGAGGGTCTCGATCCGGCCCTCCACCAGGGCCTGCTCGGCCTTGGCCGCCTCGTACTCGGAGTTCTCGCCGATCTCACCGAACTGCTTCGCGTCGCGGATGCGGTCGGCAACGCGTTTGCGCGCCACCGCCTTGAGCTCATCCAGCTCGGCGGTGACCTTCTTCAGGCCTTCAGGGGTGAGGACGACGTCTTGGCTTGCCATTTCAGACGCTTCCCGTGAGGCCAGAGCATGGGCGGAAGTCGGGTCCTCTGTGCAGCGCCGTACTTCCCACCTATACCCGAGGTTCCCAGCCACCCGCACGCGGGATGGGCCAGCAATCCCCCGGGGTCTCCTGGCCTCGTCGCGCGAGTCCCTCACGCAGGGGCTCTTGGGGGCTGAACCGCTTCCGCCTTCGCCCACAGCGCTGGCAGAAGCTCTGCCATCAAACCAGAAGCACTGACCTGCTCCCTTGCTTCTTCGGGGTGAGATCAGTGCCCTTGTTCGGCCCCTCTGGCCTACCCCTGCAAGATAGCACAGCCCGGCCCAGAAGTCAATGCGTGGGCGAGGCAAGAGTTGGCGGCTGGGCCTGGATCTGACTGCCCATAGGCCCACCAGCGCCGGCTGCGCCACGATTGACTCCGGGGAAAGGGCGCGGCTATAATCGCGGGCAGGCGACGTGGGCGGCTGGCCTCCGCTGACAGTGAGGGAAGGGGCGGGCGCAATCACGTCTAATGATAGCTGGGAAGCAGCTTCTGGCGCCCCGCGAAGCCAGGCCGGGCGCATGCTCGGGCAGACCGTGAGGGCTGCCCGGCCAGGGGAGCGAAGCTTGGCAGTATCGCACAAGACTGGTCGGTTGGGAGGAGTCTTGATGACGGGTCTGCGCAGAGCGGCGGTTTTGCTGGCGTTGTTGGCGGTGGCGGCGGCTGGGTGTGGAGGCCCTAGCCTACAGGCGCCGACTTTTCAGGCGCAGTGGGATGGGGCGAGTTCGCCCGTGGGCCAGATTGGCCGTCCCGAGGGCATGGGGGTGGACAAGGAAGGCCACCTCTTGGTGGCCGACACCTGGAACGACCGCATCCTCCGCTGTGATGAGCAGGGCAAACCGGTGGCTGCCTTCGGCCGCGCCGGTGGGGGGAAAGGCGAGATGCTGCGGCCGCGCTCTGTCACCACTGACCGGGAGGGGAACATCTACGTGGTGGATTGCTGGGGCCAGCGGATAGAGAAGTTCTCGCCGACAGGTGAGTTTCTGCTCGCCTTCGGGCAGCAGGGCAAGCCTTTCGGCTATGACGACGCGCCGGGGAAGTTCGTGTATCCCTACGGGGTGGCGGTGGATTCCAAGGGGTTCATCTACGTCTCCGACTTCAACAACAACCGCGTGCACAAGTTCGACGCGAAGGGAAAATTCGTGATCATGTGGGGGATCCAGGGGCGCCAGGACGGGCAGTTCAGCAACCCCGCCGGGCTGGCGATAGACAGCAAGGATCGGCTCTACGTCTGCGATCTCGGGAACGACCGGGTGCAGAGATTCACTTTCGATGAGCAGGGCAAAGCGGGGTTCGATGGCAAGTGGGGCGAGTCGGGGACCGATCCCGGCCAGTTCGACCATCCCTTCACCGTGTGCGTGGACAAGAACGACAACTTCTACGTGGCCGACTTCGGCAATCACCGGGTGCAGTGCTTCTCGCCGGACGGCAAGCTGCAGTACACCTGCGGCAAGCGCGGCAATGGGGAAGGAGAGTTCGAATGCCCGGTGAGCTTGGCGGTGGACGGGAAGGGCGCGCTGTATGTGTCGGATCTGGGCAACAACCGGGTGCAGAAGTTCGCTCCTCGCTCCTAGGGCTGGTAGGGGCGACCCTCAGCTCGCCCGCCCATTCGACGTCGCTCCCCTCGACGATGCTCGGGGCAAGCAGGGCAAGCAGAGGGGCTCCCCTACCGATGATGGGCTTCAGGCGGGCCCGCGGTTGTGTTGTCGTAGGGCAGGGGTGCCCAGCCCCGCCGTGGAGAGGATCCGGGAACGGCCATGCTTCCTGCTGAGAAAAACGAGCGCTTGGTGCGGCGGGTGGGGCTTG
>Ga0315274_10002829_pt1 | contig 25892 bp, 33 predicted proteins | sample YL17G02_20_MG_FD_203700 | JGI IMG/M metagenome (GOLD analysis project Ga0315274, IMG submission 203700) | Sediment microbial communities from Yellowstone Lake, YNP, Wyoming, USA - YL17G02_20 | ecosystem: Environmental > Aquatic > Freshwater > Lake > Sediment | place: USA: Wyoming | collected...
GGCACAGTCAGTTTTCTTATCAGTGATCACGCTCCCGCCAAGCTTTACCAGGATCCGTTCAGACATCCTTTTCCTTCCTTGCACCTTCAGTGTCAATACCCGTCACAATCGCACGGGCTTCGCACGCCTCAATCGCACCGGCAACCTGCATCTTCAAATGCTTTGGGCAGAGAGCAACCATGCACCCCCCTCCACCAGCACCCGTGATTTTGGCTCCAAATGCTCCTTGTGCCCGTGCAACAAGCACGATCTTCGAGAGTTGCGGGTGACCTACCCCCAGTGCTTCGAGCAGAGCGTGGTTCATATCCATATACCGCCCCAGTTCCTTTGGGTTGTTGAGATGATGGATCGCGCTCATACTCACTCCCTGGATGGCATCGAGTATCGGGTCTACGATCCCGGGATGTTTCTTTTTGAAGTCTCCCACCTGTTCCACCATCTTTGCGGTACTATGAGAGACAAGCGAATCCCCAATAACAAGGTGCATATTCACCGGGGGCAGCCTCCTGCGGGAGCCCCCCGTTATAAGTACAATCCCGCCATATATTGAGACCGTAGTATCCGTGGGACTCGCCCTCCCCTTCTGCACCTTTTTTTCTATCTCAAATGCCATATCAGCGATATCTTCACGGGTTTTATGAAGGGAAAACTCATCGTTGATTGCTGAGAGCGTCGCGACCGTGACTGCTGCTGACGAGCCAAGCCCCGATGAGCTCGGTATCTGGGAGTTAATATAGACACTGCCCAGGACACCCATTGCCTCAAAACATCCATCAATATAGGGCGACTTTGCGCGCTGAGGGTGTTTGGTGTTTCTGACAGTAACAAACACACGGGGTTTTATCGCCATCGCTATACCGGGCTTTCCGTATACCACCGCATGCTCACCGAACAAAAATACCTTGCCCGGTGCACTCCATGTTGCCAACCTACATCACCGCAATGGCTGCATACCCCACGACCTCGCGACGGTCCCCCGTCACCTCGCCGCTTGTCGCATACCGTATAAGCTGTGCCGTCTTCGCCCCGAGTTTCCCGCATGCTGTTACCATGGCAGCAATCGGACCGTACCCACAGGCAGATACATCCCGTTCCTCTATCCGATGGTAAAACTCCGGTACATCCAACGAGGTCAACGGTTCTATCGCGTAGAGATCATCAGATTTTGCCTTTTCTTCCTGCACATAGTGGGAGAAATCGCTGGACGCCACGATCCGGACATCACGTTTTGTCAATTTGATCGCAGTCCCGATCTTCTCTGCAAGTCGCATCGCACTTGAATAGTCCTGCTGCCCCATCATCACCGGGGCAATCCGTGCCCGGGGGAACCGGTACTTGATGAAAGGCATCTGCACTTCAAGCGAGTGTTCGTCGCGATGAGAGAATTCATCCGTTTCGATATCGAGCAATTCGACAAACTCTGCATCATTATCTACAACACCCAGGGGTGTTTCCCACGGAACCTTCGAAACACAGTTGATGTAACCACGATGAGATGGACCGATTACGACAAAAGTGCCTGAAAAGTCAGGTGAGATCGTGGAAAACGCCTGAGCGGCAACCTCCCCGGAATAAATATACCCTGCATGGGGGGACACAATGCCTAAGGAGTTACCCGCCCTGCGGCTCACCGAGAAGAACTTCTCCAGGAGCTGTTCGAGGTGGGATGGATCCCTTGGATAAAACATGCCAGCCACGGCGCATGTACGCATCGTCATCGGATCAACCCTCTGGTCGTTATATTATATCTAACGATCGGTCATCCAAAAAGGAGACCGGCCGGATTAGATTTCCATTTCGAAGTCTTCCGGGGTGAGTCCTGTTGAGATCCCACGAAGACGGAGCATCTCCCTTGTGAGCAGGAAATAAATCATCGACAGCGCTTTGCGACCCTTGTTGTTGGTAGGGATAACCAGGTCCACATACTTGGTCATGTTGTTGGTGTCGCATAGTGCAACGACCGGAATGCCGCACTGAACTGCTTCATTTATTACCTGCGCATCACCAATCGGGTCGGTGACTACGACTACCTGGGGCTCAATGTATCCATCGAGGACGGGGTTGGTGAGCAGTCCCGGGATAAACCGGCCGGTTGCCGACATTGCGCCGATTGTATCAGCTAATTTCCTGGCCGGGAACTGTCCGTACTGCCGGGAGGTGACAACGAGGATATTGGGGGGCTCGTACTGGTTTAAGAATTTCGCTGCAGTCTTGATCCGTGAGTCCGTTTCGCGGATATCAAGGATATAGAGCCCATCACCGCGGACGCGGTAGATGAATTTCTTCATGTCCTGGCTCTTCTGCTGTGTCCCGATGTGGACACCGGCTGCAAGGTACTCCTCGACGGGGATGAGCGGTTCTTTTAATTCAATTTCCATCTCGTTTACAATGGTCATAGCTGTTCCTCAATACGTATCAGTTCATTCAGTTTTGCAATGCGTTCTCCGCCAACAATACCGCATTTTAAGAAAACACAGGAGAATGCAGTTGCGAGGTGTGCGATTGTTGTATCAGTTGTCTCACCGGACCGGTGGCTCATCACGGTGTCCAGGCCATGGGTGTGGGCAAGACGGACCGCTTCGAACGTGTCAGTCAGCGTCCCAACCTGGTTGGGTTTTATGAGCACGCAGTTGGCTGCGTTCATCTCGATGCCCTGCTGAATGCGGTCGACCTGCGTTACAAAGATGTCATCCCCGCAGACAAGGCAACGGTCGCCTACCTGACTGGTGAGCTCCGCAAACGCGTCAAAGTCGTCTTCATGGAGCGGGTCTTCCACATACACAAGATCATAGCTGTCAACGAGCTCAACAATGTAAGCGATCTGGTCTTCAGTGGTGCGAACCTTTTCGCGGTACGTGTATCCTTCTCCGTTCCACATCTGGCTTGCAGCAACATCTATACCCATATCGACTGAGATATTCATCTCGTCAGCAACAATTCCGGTCGCCTCGGCAATGAGCTCAAATGCCAGGGCATCATCAATCTGCGGGGCCCAGGCACCCTCATCCCCCTTACCGCAGGATTTCCCGTGTTTTGCCAAGAGTTCCTTGACATGCCGGTGCACAGCAGCGTTTGCAAGAACTGCCTCTTCTGTATCTGTGGCATCCCCGGGCACGACAAGGAATTCCTGGATCTCGGTCGAGTTTGCAGCATGCGCACCTCCACCAATCACATTCCCCAAGGGGAGCGGCATCTCATTCACGAACGCTCCACCAAGATAGCGGAAGAGTGCAACCCCCATCGATGATGAGGCTGCCTTTGCATTCGCAAGCGAGAGCGCTACGGCAATGTTTGCACCGATTTCGGCGAAGTTTGCCGTTCCGTCAATATCGCGGAGCTGCTCATCAAATCCCTGCTGGTCACATGCATCCAGACCTATAAGTGCAGGTATTACATTCTGGACAGCATACTCAACGGCTTCTCTGGGCGGTTTGACCTTTGCTTCCAGCGTGCCGGTACTGGCACCACTGGGAGCTGCAGACCTGCCAAAACCGCCGGGAGTATGGATGTCGGCTTCGACGGTCATGTTACCCCGGCTGTCCAGGATAGTCCGTAGCTCGATTACCTCAATAGTCGTCATCGTATCCTCTACTTCCTCTTTACCGTAATGGGGATGGTGTTGTTGTTGTATTCCTCAATGGCGATCTCCAGCGGATCGATCCGTGTCGTAGTGACAAGTAAGGGAGCACCCATTGATATCTGCAGAGCCCTTGCTCCAATAATTCTCGCCCGTTCATACCGGGTGTACGTCTGCGTCTGCATTTTTCGTCCTCAAAATGATGGTTTTGTAAAGTTACTATGGGGTCGCTGAGATTCGAACTCAGGTCACTGCATCCCGAACGCAATAGGATGGTCCAGGCTACCCTACGACCCCTCGTTCTTATATCGATCTACTGGTATGGGTTGAGCTCATCAATGATCTCTTTATGGGTCAGGAGCATACGCCTGCAGCAGTACCGGGAAATAGTAAGATCGTCGAGGATCTTTTTTGGATCCTCGCCTTTCTCCCGTCTCAGCTTAAACTCTTCCCACGCTGTTGAGATTGGTTTCCCACAGGTGAAACATCGAACGGGTATCAAGATTTTAGGCCTCACATCATATCTTTTATCTTAACGATAAGACTTTTGGAATTTCTTGCGTGCTCCACGGCCGTGCGGTTTCTTTGCTTCTTTCTGCCGTGAGTCGTTGACAAGGAGCGTCCTGTCATAGGTAAGATAGATATCCTTTATCTGGGGATCGTTGTGCCACAGAAGGATACCACGGGCAAGTGCGGTACGGACCGCTTCTGCCTGCCCCATCACACCGCCACCAGCAACGTTGATGATCACATCGATGCCGTGTATCGCTTTGGGTACAAGAAGGAGCGGTTCTGATATCTTCATCCGTGTGACTTCGCTGCCGTACGTCTCGAGCGGTACAGAGTTGACCCGGATCATACCTTTCCCTGCCTTGAAGGTCGCACGTGCGATTGCCGTCTTGCGTTTTCCACTTGTGTTTATGATCTTTACCATGGTGAACACCTTAGAACTTCGCTCCGAGGAATGTGCACACTGCACCGAGCGTAACATATGCCGGGTTATTCAGCCGGTTCATGTGTGCGTCTTCAAGCACTTCCATTTCTCTGCCCACAAACCCGACCGGAACGCCGACATAGCACTTGATGCGCTTCATGGCCTCAACACCACGGGGGCGTTTGTACGGGAGCATGCCGCGGATAGTCCGCTTCATGAGATGGTCTGGCCGGCGCGGGACGAACGGTCCCCAGCGGGTGCCGCTGGCGCCGCGTTCCCTCTTGTGCCGGTAGTTGGCAAGCACACGTGCACGACTGCCGGAGATGATCGCCTTTTCTGCGTTGACAATCGCAATCTCTTCGCCGGCAAGCCCGCGCTGTGCGACAAGGCTTGCAAGCCGTCCGAGAAGCAACCCGTCACCGTTGATTACTGTAACCATGTCTTGTTCACCTCAGGATCCGGACACCGCTACCTTTCGGATTGTCCAAAAGGAGTTGTTCGATCGACATGCACTGTCCCTTTGCGTCCCTGATCTTATTTGTTGCTGATGCCGAGAAGTTCAGGGCTGCAACCTTCACAGACTGCTCCAGCACACCGCTGCCCAGCACTTTTCCGGGAACGATGATCGTCTCACCCTTCTGGGCATAACGGTTGATCTTGGACAGGTTGACCTCGGCGTAATTCCTGTTTGGAGTCTCCAGCCTGCTTGCGATCTCGCGCCAGATCTTTGCCTCATTCTCCCGTGAATTATTCTTCAAGAGCACAATGAGGTTGGTAAGACGGGGGTTCGTCTTTTCCACAATTCTTGTCATTTCTTCACATCCCCTGATATCTCGCCTATTTGTCTCTCCAGCTCGTCTGACTGATCCCTGATGTAGTGCAGTGCACGGTCCATGATCTCTTTTACCGGCAATGACCCGTCGCTCTCGACTACGAAAAGATACCGGTCTGCTTCGGCAGATATGGTAATTGCCGGTTCGTCCCCGATACCGCTCGACAGGCATACCTTCTCACAGAGCCTGCACATGGAGCAGTCGGTGAGTTTTCCATCAACAACTTCAACTTTCTTGCCTCGTATCGCAAGGATACTGCGGGGACATTCGTCCACGCACATAGCGCATGCATCGCAGGCTTCACTGATGGAAACCACAGGATGGTTCTTGTATCCGCATACGAGTGTCGGCTGCCATTTTGCATGCTCTCTGCCCGTATTGAGGACGGCATGTGCTTCAATGACAAGTTTCTGACCTTTCGCAAGCTTCACGATAGGTATATTATCGTACACCGGAGTCGCATTGGGATCCTGGGGAATGAGGTCGCTTGACAGGACGGTCTTAGGACCTTCGACGCTCAACGTGAACGTAACCATACAGCCCGGGCATCCCGCTCCACCGCAGGAGCATTTTTCCTGAGTCGAATAGGTTGAAAGATCAGTTTTTATAGGTATGAGCCCGAGCCGGTGTGCCAGCATCTCATCGAAGAATGCACTTGTGTTGTCATAGATACGCACATCTTCGATTGCAAGGGTCGGTACTTCACCGATCATTACCCGCCGGAACGCGTTGGCAAATGCCGGGCTCGCTCCCGAAAGAGTGAATCGTGCTAGGGTATCGTCAAGACTGCTGAATTCGATCTCCATCACACTCTCCTTCCTCGCCTGCCACCCTTCGGGCGACATGAGTCGTGGGGGACAGGTGTGACATCTTCAATACGCCCGATCCGCATCCCGGCACGGGCGAGCGCACGAATAGCTGCCTGGGCACCGGGCCCGGGGCTGCGTTGTTTCCCCTGGCCAGGTGCACGCACCTTGACGTGGACCCCCACAATTCCCTTCTCACGGGCATTCTGGGCAACATTGCCTGCCATCTGCATTGCTGCATAGGGCGAGCCTTCGTTCCGGTCCTGCTTGACTACCATACCACCGCTGCTTTTTGTGACAGTCTCCGCGCCAGAGAGATCGGTGATGGTGATGATGGTATTGTTGAACGATGCGAAAATATGTGCAACGCCCCACTTTTCCTTATCATTTGCCGCCATCTTATCTCACTCCTGCTGGTTTGGTGATCCGTGACTTTTCGGGATGTGAGTCACTTAAAAACGGTGATTTACCGTAATAGGTGATCTGCATCTCTTCGTTCCGGTTTACCCGGTAACCCGGAATACTGACGCGCCTGCCGCCAATTGCGATGTGCCCATGGGTGATGAGCTGCCGTGCCTGTTTTGGCGAACGGGCAAGCCCTTTCCGGTATACAACGCTCTGGAGCCGGCGCTCGAGCTGAGCCTGGACCTTAAGTGCCAGGACATCTTCAATATCTGCATCCGGACCAAGCAGTCCTGATCGCTGCATATGGGAGATCAGTTCGATCTTCTTTACCTCAAAACGCGTCCTGTCAACGGAGCTCGACATGATTGCAAGAAGGTCGCGTGCTCCTTTCCGGTATTTACGCAGGTGGCTCTGTGCCTTCCAGACTTCGCGCTTGTTGCGCAGCCCGTATTCTATAACAAGACGGGTTTCCGATTCGATCCGCGTCTTTTCAAAGGGGCGCTTGGGGGGCTGATACGATTTATGATTCTTTCCCGGGTATCCCATGGTTAGCTGCCTCCTTCTTTCTTCCTCTTGACACCAACGGTCGTTCCGGTTCTTCCGGTAGACTTGGTGCGCTGCCCGCGGACTTTCTGCCCGGTCTCGTGTCGGATACCACGGTAGCAGCGGATCTTTCTCATGAGGTTGACGTCTTCGTCCTTTGAGAGCGCTACATCGCCACCTAGCAGGTGCTTTGCCTCACCGGTATAGACATCTTTTGGCCGGTTCGCCATCCATGATGGGATCTTCGATGAGTATTGTTCAACAGCGGTGCGGAGCCGGTTAACCGACTCCTCGTCAATGCGACCGAGTAATGCGTATTCGTCGACTTTCGCCATACGGGAGATCACCGTAGAGGTATGCCTGCCTACGCCCATGATGCCGGTCAGGGCAATCCTCACCGATTTGGTTCCATCCAGATCGGTTGTGCCTACCCTTACAAAGTATTTTAGGTCTTCTTCCTGAGCCATCCAATCCCCTCGTAGTGTGAGATTTTCTCTTTGAGCGCTGAGGGAGGGATTTGAACCCTCGAGTCCCAGGGGGACACAGGTTTAGCAAACCTGCGCCATACCAGGCTTGGCTACCTCAACAGAGGAATCTCGCATCTTGTACAGACACTCGCAGTGGATAGTCACTGCTCCATGAATGGTGCTTTATAATATGGGCAGGGTCTGGTAATAAGCGTTTGGGGGAGTTCCCCGCGACTAAAAAGGGGGGTGAACCTGAGAAGAATCCAGAAGGATTCTTCCCATTGGCGAACCGGGAACAAAGGGGATACGCCAGGAGGGGTTCCCACTCCACTCTTCTCTATGACATATGATGGAGTTGCGTCCTCTTTTTCTTTGGGGTGACCTGTGAGCGGCACAGGAAATTACTCTCTATACTAGAGCCGTGGAGGATTTCAATCCTTTCTTAGATATGAAGGTACTCACCCTTTCACGAGGAGTATTCGGTCTTCCCGGAACACAAACCATGGAAGGCCGGGGATCTGCGATCGGGATCACCTTATTACTGGATCACTTCCCAATAGCGATGTGTGAACCTTATCAGGGTGGCAATTATTGCCGGCCTCATTATTACCTTCACCCTTACCATCGCCATCTATCCAACAATTCCGGATCGTGTCGTATCGCACTGGAACGCTGCCGGCCAGGCTGACGGATACATGTCGAAGTTCTGGGGACTCTTTCTCATCCCCCTTATCATGACAGGTTTTGTCGCCCTGTTTGCCGTTCTTCCCCGCATCGATCCGCACAAAAAGAATTACGAGAAATTCAGGGACTATTACGAGGGGTTCATTCTCCTGTTTGTCCTCTTCTTACTGGCCATCCAGGTCCAGATCATACTCTGGAGCATCGGGTACCAGATCAGCCCGAACCATACCTTTCCCCTCCTTATCGGAATTCTCTTTATCTACATCGGGTTTCTCCTCGGGCATGCGGAGCAGAACTGGTTTGTTGGTATCCGCACACCCTGGACCTTAAGCAGTAAAACGGTCTGGAAGAAGACACATCAGCTCGGGGGGAAATTATTCATTATCGCTGGCGTTATTTCCTGTGCCGGTATATTTGCCGGGGCATACGCACTCTGGTTCATTCTTGTACCGGTGTTTGCGGTTGCGGTGTATACCGTGGCGTATTCATATATCGAATTCCAGAAGGAGTTAAAAAGCCAGAAAAAAGAGGGTTGAGATTTTTTGTTGTTTGATTCTTCGATTTTTTAGTCTACTAATCAGGCAAGGGGAAATTCCTGATGAATGAATGTCGGGAGGATTTTTGTCATTAAATAATGTAGAAGGTTATCACGTGGATAACGACAATATAGGATGGAGCCCGCCTCAGGGCCTCTCCGAGGCACGGCGGGGCAAAAGAGTTTCAGCATTTTTTAGTCGGGGAATCCGCCGCGGGGGCGTCCCATCGGGGGCGGCGGCGTTCATCGTAGTTGTAAAAGATAGATAGAGTGGTAACATTCGCAATTGAAAAGGGGAGGATTCGGGTATTACAGCGCCTGAACAAGCGAGCGGCGCGTGATGATGCCTACCAAGTTACCCTTGTTCACTACCGGGACTGAACTGATATTCTTTTTCAGCATCATACCGACAACATCCGGAATCTTTGCACTATGGTCAATCGTGAGAATCGGGGTTGTCATAATGGTCCGGACAAGGATGTTGTGAAACCGGAAGTCCTGGTGCCGGCCCTCTATCTTCTCCCGGAATTTCCGGAGCGAGACTGCAAGATCGGTTTCCGTGACGATGCCGCTGATTTTTTCTCCTTCGGTGACAACAAACCGGGAGATGTTGTGTTCCGCCATCAGGGCCTGGAGGTGCGAGAGCCGTTCGTCAGCATCAATGGTAGAGGCAGGTTCCATCACTCCATCAATACTCCCCCTGGGCTGGAGCACCCTGAGTAGTTCCCCATATCCGACCTGCCCGATAAGGCGCTGGTCACTATCATGGACAACCACCAGTTTATGCTTTTTTAAGAGCGGTACGATGTCACTGATTTCCTGCTGGGGGAACACTGACGGGATATTCTCCTCGAGTGAACTGGCGACATGAATCTTTGCCGTGGAGATCGGTGCCTTGTGTTTGCTCCCCAGCTTATCTGCGATCGATTTACGGGATACCGTTCCCACAACCTGGTGACTGGCAAGCACGATAAGCGGGTCACAATTTTCATTGAGCATCTTATCGAGAGCTTCGTTGATTGACTGGGATTTTGAAATGGTCACCGGCTTTGCCATTACATCTTTAACCAACAGTTGAACTGCCATGATACCTCCTCGTTTCCCCTGCCTCGCTTTTCTCCCTGTTTCTTTTTTAAATGCACATCTCAGCTGACACGTCGTGGTGTGCAGAGCACCATAATCAGGCTAGAGCGCATTGACAAGCGACCGTCGCGTGATGATACCGGATAGTCTGCCCTTATCCACCACGGGGACCGAACTGATGTTCTTTTTCAGCATCAGGTCTATCACCGCAGACACACTTGCCGTAGAGTCGACTGATATGAGCGGTGCAGTCATGATGTCCCTGATAATCATATTCCGTATCCGGTGGTCCTGGTGCTGGTCCTTGACCGACTCCCGGAATTTCCGCATCGCAACAGCGACGTCAGTTTCTGTGACGATTCCTATGTATTTGCCTTGATCCGATACGACAAAACGTGTGATGTTGGCATCAAGCATGCGACGCCGCAGGTGAACAACGCGTTCGTCTGCCTCAATGGTGATGACCTTCTCGATTGCACTTTCAATCCCGTTTTCCGGCTGATACTTTTTCAGCAGATCGCCGGCACTCACCTGGCCGATCAACTTGTGATCGCCGTCATATACAACGACCAGCTTGTAGTGCTGGAGCAGCGGGATGAGTACGTTAATACTTTCGTCAGGATAGACGCTCGTGAAATCTTCCTCAACCACACTTGCCACGTGAATAGCGGTGGGTGCAATAGTGGAGTTCTGTCTGCTGCCCAGCTTCTCCGCTATCGCCTGCCGGGAGACTGTACCGACTACAGAATTATTGTTGACTGCAATGAGGGGATCAATACCCTCCGCAAGCATTTTATCAAGTGCTTCGGTGATCTTTGCCGATTTGGATATGGTGATTGGTTTTGCCATAACATCTTTGATAAAAACTTCTTTTGTCATTTCGCCACTTCCTTTATGATATCATCCCGTTTAATAATTCCAGATATCGCACCGTTCTCCACAACAACAAGACTGTTGACATGGTTTTTTCTCATCAGTTCAAGGGCATCAGGCAGCAGTGTTGCCGGGGGTACCGTAATAACCGGGCTGGTCATTACATCCTCGGCAATCACTGATTCGACAGTTCGTAAGCGGTGACCGCTCGTCCCGTCCGCCTGTTCGCGTCTCCGTATCGTTACATCTTTTTTAACCACCCTGGAAATCGTATGCTCATTATCAAAGAACGCAAGGTTCGTCTCGGTGATTATTCCGGCAATCGTACCATCATTATTCATGACGACAACTTTGTCATCGCGTTCGCTCATTACCGTTATCACGTGATCAAGCGAGTGGTAACGGCTGATCGTTGCCACATCCTCCATCACGTCCTTAACCGGACAGGTAAGGTTCCGGACAAGACCGGATTTCATCAGATCTGTTTTTGTTACTATTCCTACGACATTTCCTGCATCAACCACCGGAACACAACTGATAGTGTTTCCAGAAAAAATGCCTGCGATCTTCCTGATCCCTGCATCGGGTGCAACGACGATTGGATTCCTCGTAGCAAATGCACCCACCGGAATCTGGTCAATAGGGCGCCGCCGCCATGCGGGCTCACCCTGGCGGAGACGGTATGCGATATCCTTTTTGGTGAGAACTCCCGTGAGCCTGCCGTCCTCCATCACAAGGACGCGAGAGATTTTGTGCTTCACCATCAGGTTCCTTGCATAGGCGACCGTCTCATGGGGGGAGACATAAAAGACCGGGGCAGTCATCACATCATGTGCAAACATTTCAGTCATCCCTTCGCAAATGCCCGGACAAGATCGAACTCGGTCACCAGACCAATCAGCCGGGAGCCCTCGATCACGGGTAATGCGCCGATATTTCTGGTCAGCATCTCCCGGGCAGCCTGGTTGATGCTCTGCATCGGAGTCGTCGTAAAGAGGTCCCCGGCAATCAGCGTGCGGACAGGCAACTCCATGACTTCCGCAACATTACCCGTTGTCAGGTGTGAAAAGACCTCGCGGCTCCCAAGATACTTCATAATGTCCGTGGCAGTCACCATTCCATAGAGCACATCATCACTTACCACCGGCAACCGCCGGAACCTGTACTGGATCATGTCGTGGGCGACGTTCGCAATCGTGCAGTCAGGGGCAGTCACACGGAGCGAGGAACTCATAACATCCTCAACAGTGAGCGTACTCCGCTCCGCACCAAGCACCCGCAGCACGTCGCGTTCGGTGACGATACCATTCAGCACACCATCATCGTCGATTATGGGGAGACCCCCGATCTTTTTTTTGACTATAATATCCACAGCATCACTGATTCGTGAATCGTGTGCGAGCGTGGTAATCTGCTGGGTCATGATAGTACGCACGCTTTCGTTGACCGCGGCGAGCAGGTTGCCACCATGCCTGACCTGAACGAGTTTGTACTTGTCTCCTCCTCCCATGAAATTGATCACATCGCCGGAGGTGATGATCCCACGCAGTTTCTTTGTGCCTGCATCAGTAACGGGTAAACGGCGGAATCCGCATTTTGTCATGATCTCCACAGCCCCGATAATACTCTGCGTGGGCGGTACCGATATGACATCATGGGTTGCAATTGCCATGATCTCACCTTCCTGCTGGACAATATGGGATTTGAACTCAACCGGCCCCCGGTCAAGTTTTCCCTGCATCTTTAAGAGCCGGTCACCCTGTTTTATGCCCCGGTCATTCTGGTGCATAATTCCCCTCCGAATAGTTCAATGACCCTGATAGTATGATATTTCTGGAATGATACGGATCACTGTTAATCAGAAATTTGCTCACTTCACGCACGTTTGCGTAATCGTTCATGCGAGGCCTTTCAGTACATCGTGCCGGTCAACAATGCCAACAATACGGTCCCCGTCAATGACGGGGAGCCGGCTCACGTCATGCTTCACAAGCAGTTCCGCAGCAAAGCCAATCGGTTCGTCCGGACCAATGGTGACCACATTCTTGGACATAACCTCCTCAATGGTTGTGTGGGCATGCCGGGCAATTATCGACTGCACCCGCCGTGTCCGGATCAGATCGCGACGGGAAATTATGCCGACAATCCGCTTCTTCTTCACCACAGGAAATGCGGAAAACCCGCTCTCCATGATCATGGTGTAAATCTTCTGGATTGTATCTGTCGGGCTTGCTATCGTCACATCCCTGGTCATATGAGATGCAACGGTCCCGTGAAGTTCGTGACGGGAGATGATAACGGGAAATACATCTGAAAGGAGCACACCTCCGATAATACGAGGGCTGGGATCAACGACTGCAACACTGTCCGTCTCGTAATCCCGCATCACCCTCGCCAGCTGTTCAATGGTATCGGCCGGGCTTACCATGGGGGCTTCCTTGACATACCCTTCAACGGTTACATTCGATTTTGTCGCAGTTACCCGCAGCCCATCCGTGAGGTCAATATAACCGACGAGGTTTTTTTTCGCGTCCACGACATAGACTTCACGGAACCGGTCGTCTCGCAGGATTTGCCGTGCCTTGGTTATCTGGTCATTATATTTCAGCACAGGGATCCCGATAATGAAATCCTGTGCTGTTTTCATGTAATAGTATCCTCATCACGGCAGCGGGGACAGAGCTGGGTGTTGTCAACCCGTTTAAGATCATCAGACATCTGACCGCAGCGATTGCACATGCCCTGCTCAACAATTTCCTCGCGGTTAATCTCGATGAGATCAGTGAGGAGCTCATTGAGTTCATTGGATACGGTAAGGAGGTCTCGCACGGTCACCATGCCGATGACCTTCTTTTTTGCATCGATAACCGGCAGTCTCCTTACCTTATGCTTCACCATCATATGGGCGGCATCGCCTACAGTTTTGTCCGCACTCACCGTAATGAGTGGCGTACTCATGATTTCTTTTACCTGTACAGTACTTGGTTTGAGATCTTTTGCCACCACCTTGCAGGTAATGTCTTCCTCGGTAACTATTCCGATAGGTTGACCGTTCCCGAGGATGATGACACTGCCAACCTCGTCATGGCACATGGCTTTTGCCGCCTTTGCGACCGTTGCCTCGATACCAATCATGGTTGGGTTGTTTTTCATTACGTCTCTTAACGGGATCTGGGTCTCAAACCGCATTTCATTGGATGTCTTTTTCATGAGTCACCTCCTTGAAGTGCTTGTTCTGATGATTACAATTAGCATACTCCCCTTCTCTTGTATAAATACAATGTGGCGGAGGCAACCGATAATGCTGCGCAGTAATAATGGGGAGGGTAGGAATAACAGTTACAGGGAGTCAGGAAAGGTGAATTATAAGAAACATAATAAAGAGCGATTTCTATACACTACTAACGAATTATGGTGAATTCTTTGTTCCTTTGTACAATGCGTAGCCATGGAGGTTTCCCATGAGAATATTTTATCAGACCTATGGTAAGGCAAAGAAGAAATTTTCCAGGTTCCTCGACAGGTTTTTTAAGAAGAAGAGGACCCGTATCGGTATATACGGCCCGCCCAATGCAGGTAAGACAACACTTGCAAACCGCATTGCCCGGGACTGGACCGGGGATGCTGTAGGCCCGGTGAGCGAGATCCCGCACGAAACCCGAAGGGCAAGGAAGAAAGAAGATATCATCATCTCGGGTGCAAATGGCAGCACAATAATGATTGATATTGTCGATACCCCGGGGGTAACCACCAAGATTGACTATCACGAATTTTTAGAATTCGGCATGGAAAAGGATGAAGCAATCATTCGCGCCCGGGAGGCAACAGAGGGTGTAGCTGAGGCGATGCACTGGCTTCGCGAGGATATTGACGGTGTCATCTACATGCTGGATTCAACCCTGGATCCATTCCTGCAGGTCAATATCATGATGATTGGTATTATCGAGAGCCGCAAACTCCCGGTTATTATTGTTGCAAACAAGATCGATCTCGCTGAGGCAGCCCCTGCACGGATAAGGAGTGCATTCCCGCAGCACCCGGTTGTCGCTGTCTCCAGCCTTGAAGGACGGAATGTTGAGAGTCTGTACGAGACTATGCTTGAGTGCTTCGGGTGAAGGGTATGCCGCACAAATGTACGAAATGCGGACGGGAATACAAGGCTGGCTCAACGGAGATCCTTAAAGGCTGCGGGAGCTGTGGGGGCAAAAAGTTCCTCTACGTAAAAGAGACAGAGATCAACAAGGACGTTTTAGAAGAGAAATCCACCTCTGAGATTGCTGATGAGTCTCACGAAGATATCCTTGAGATTATAGTGCCCAAGAAAAAAGAACAGGTGGAGATGTATGACCGGGTGGAGACGATCCGAATCGTCTCGCCGGGCACCTACGAGCTCAATCTCGAAAAGATGGCGCAGAGCGACCAGCGAATCGTGAGCGTGGGTAAAGAGGGAACGTATATCATTGATCTCATGTCTATGGCAAAAGACCAGCCGAAAAAAAAGAAGGGAAGAAAGTAGTACCTTTTGCTATTTTGTTGCTAATTCATTTTTTATCCCGTCATAAGGCGCGGGTAGGTCAAGTTTTTTGAAAAATTCATCGGTAAAAGCGAGGCTGTTTCCCACCGCCCATTCTGCGCAACCATGCCCAAAGCAGGCATCCGGAAAAAACGGGTGGTTTTTTTGAGCCAGCGGGTTTTTAACAAATTTGTTCCTGAGCATTCTCTCCAGTTTTTCTCCATGAGTCTCTTTTATATCCCCCGACATTTCGCCTTTTTGCACAACAATCCATTCCCGTTTGTAATGCATCAGGTAATTCCGGATTTCAATTAAGGTGAGGATATTTGAAAAAACAGGATTATCCTCATCGAACGTGGGTTTGTCTGCGATCATGAGTATTTTCTGGTACTTGTTTACCAGGGGGGCGCGATCAAAGTTCTTTTCGTTTCTCCATTTCTCGCCGATGGTTTTCAGGAGTGCTTCATTTTTTTCGTCAGTAAAGAAATAGGCATCATCAGCTGCATCAGCATAGAGCTCATTGATGGTGGATTCGAGGAATGCAACGGATGAGAGGATCGAGTTGAGAATGAATACCTCGTGCCGGAGGCGTGCTTCTTCGGAAATTTTGCCGGAACCTAAAAAATCCTTTTCAATCCGGTAACCCATCCTGCACAACAATGCAGCAGACTGGATATACCGGACAGAGAAACAGTCCCGGAACCTGATGGAGGATTCATCGTCAGTCGTTTCCAGAGGTATTTTAGTCATTCTTACATTCCTTTTCTTTTCCCGGGTAAAAAAGGCAGGGGGAAGACGGTTATAGAGTGAGAGGGATTGGGGTCATACACCAAAAAATTGCCGGCAAACGCAGAGGCATAAGCCTTCCGGACTGTGGTGGTAAAATCCTTCTCTGTAAAAATAATTTTAGCATATTTCATGGCTTAAAAAACAGTACTGCCACGACAGTGACGATGAGGATAATGCCAATAATTGCATATAGGAGGTTCTTTGCCAGCGTTGGTTTTTTCTGTGATCGGCGTATAAGATTCCTGATATTCTGGATTTCTCTTTGCGATTCTTCAACCGAGTCCCGGATCTGACGAAGTAAAACACATTCGTCTTCGGGAAATTTGGTTCCGCAGTGCATACAGAACGCTGCACTATTTTCGTGCGTTAAATTTCTGCAGCACTCACACATTTTAACCATTATTGCTCAACTTTTATGCACGATATGGCACTGATAATATTCTATCAGGGTCAGTAGGTTAATAAATTATTACATTTTCGATTTTGATACGCACGGGTGCTTGGAGAGATCGTAAAATGTGACATAACATAATCTAAAAAAAGTGTGAGCAGGTCTTCAAACCCCCTTTTTTATTCATCCCTGCTTTGCCCACTATTCCGGAAAAGTTGCGATGCGTGAGATAGGATGCGGGCTGGCGGGGGAACAATTGTACCTCATGATCCAGCCCATTTTTGGTTCTTTTATCCCTGAAGACTGAACTCTGCCGCTTCTTTTGAGAGGAAATACCCAAGAATAGTACGGATGACAACAATAACGCCGAGATTGATCAGCTCCTCCTGCGTCGGGGTGGTGATCGTTGACAGGATATCGGCGGCAATCAGAAATTCAAGGCCGAACACGATCTTGTCGGTCATTTCCCGCCGGATCAGGTTATAGGTATGGGGACCTTTTAGTATTTCAAGGAGGAGAATTTTGACAATCGCTTTCAGTCCGCCGTAAACGATGAGGACTGCCCCAGCAATCCCCAGAATCAGTGCAAAAAAATAGATTACATCAAAGAATGCCGGCAATTCCATACACTGACAAGTGCAGGCTACCTGATGAATTTTTGGATATGGTCAAACGGTTCTGATGAAATTTTAACCTCGCTGACGCGGAAAAAACCTTTATAAAAAAAGGGATGTAGTCATAGACGCGAACCGGCATTGGATCAGGTTCGGTCAGGAGTGATCTTTTTATTACAAGTCAACGGTAATAAACAGTAAGAGTGCCGCAATGTTCGAAAAAGTGTTAGTAGCTTTGGATTTTTCACCGTATTCGCAAAAAATCCTTGATCGCATCAGCGAGATCCCCGGCATACAGGAAGTGGTTCTCCTGCATGTGGTGGATGCCACCCGCCCTGCGAGACTGGAATGGACGCACGGGCATCCGCAAATCGAGAATACCAAGCTTCTCATGGAAGAGAAAAAGCAGTTTCTTGAGCATCTCGGCCTGAAAGTGCGCGTAAGCGTTGATGTGATAGTCAATGCAATTACGCAGGGCACTGTTTCGCACGCGATCCTGGAAATTGCGGAAACCGAAAACGTATCCCTGATTGTCATTGGTGCCCGGGGAATCAACCCGATCCAGGAACTTCTGTTAGGGAGCGTCTCATCCTCTGTGCTCCGCCATGCAAAGATGAATGTTCTTATTCTGCACTTTAACCCTGCACGGGATGTCGCCGATGTATCTTATGCCTCGTCCTACCAGAAACTATTTTCAAAAGTGCTGGTGCCTACAGATTTTTCCCGGTCCGCCAGCGATGCATCAGCATTTGTAAAAACGATTCCTGGGATCAAAGAAATCGTTCTCCTGCATGTTGTTAATCAGGTCGAATCACAACCAGAGATTGAGATTTACATCAAGGAAGCACAGACCCGGCTTGAGGACATGAAAAAAGAGTATATCGATTCCGGCATTGATGGTACAATTCACGTCCGGGTAGGAGACCCGACAGAAATGATACGGTCAGTTGCAGACGAGGACGACGTATCCCTGATAGCGATGAGTGCCTTTGGCTTGGACTGGTTGAGGGAGATGCTGCTCGGAAGCACCACGTTCACCGTGGTAAGAAGAACAAAAAAACCCGTTCTCATTATCCGGGCCGGAAAGGAAAACAAAACCAGCTGAGTGCATATCCGCTACCCTGCGGTGCTGAATTATGCGATGTGAGGGCGTGCCCGGACCGGACTGCCTGCGGGTAACAGACTCATGCACCCTGTATTCATTGCCGGGTTATTTCCCTTCATCAATACTGGTTCCCCTGACATCGTAGCCGCAGTACTCCCCACGATAGAACCAGTTGCGATAAATAACCGGTGTGATCAGCGTCGTGAGCAGGCTCATGAGTACCAGCGTGACGTAGACACCTTGGTCGATAATCCCTGCTTCCAGCCCGATGAGAGCAACGATCATGGCCACCTCTCCCCGGGGAGCCATGCCAAACCCGACAATGAGCGCATCTTTGGTGCATAGTCCGGAAAGTTTGGCCGGTATACCGCAGCCGATAACTTTGGTAACGATTGCAACGATGGTCAGGGCGATCAGGAAAATCACTATCTCCGGTGTAAGAGCATGGAAGTCGGCAAGTATTCCCAGCGAGACAAAGAATATCGACGCAAAGATGATCTGGAGGTACTCGGCCCCTACCTTTAAGCTCTTGCTCCGGTAAAGCCGGACTCCTTCAAACGAAACACCGGCAATGAATGCCCCGACAATTGCAGATAACCCGACTACCTCGGCGAGCATAGCATAGAGAAAGGCCATCATCATCGCAAAGATGAAGATGAATTCCGGGTATTTTCCAGCAAATGCGGTCGTGTCCAGTTTTTCGAGGAAACGGCTGACCACCAGAAGCCCGAATGCACCGGCGATTACGATGAAAGCAACTGCTTTTAGCGCAACAATGGCAATGCCACCTGCTGATACAGTACCGGTGACAACATCGGTACTGATCGCAAGTGCAAGCAGGCTGAGTACGTCATCGATCACTGCCGCACCGATGATCGCTTTTGCTGATTCAGTCTGGAGTTTGCCCAGTTCTTTGAGTACATTGGCGGTGATTGCGATACTGGTTGCCGTCAGCGCCGTCCCGATAAAGATCGCACTGGGCATATCATAACCGAAAAGCAGCGCGAGCCAGTACCCGCCAATCCACGGGATGATAACACCCACACCGGCGATTATCCCGTTCCGGGCCGAGAGGATATCCTTTAAGTTGAATTCCAGACCTATCACAAAGAGCAGAACGACCGCACCCAGATGTGCCAGACCCCGGACAAAATCCGTATAGGTAATCCAGCCAAGCACACTGGGACCGACAACGATACCGACAAGGATCAGCCCGACGACCGCGGACTGGTTGATACGCGAAGCAATCAGATAACCACCGAGAGCCACGAACAGGAGCAGGCTCATCTGGAATTCCGGTGAGGTGAAGAGGTTATCCATTATATTTACTGGGACATTACCGTAAAAAACCCTTTGTCGATGACATCCCGGCCCATGCCATCATAACTATTTTTCCTGCACAACATACAATTACCGTTATCAAATTCAAGGAGATCTACCAGTATCTAAAAAAGATGCTCCCGCTCCATGTGAAGGTATGACAAATGGGCTCACTGCTCTCGCATGGTACCGGAAGAAGATCGAGACAACACTCCGAAACATGAAGACGGATCCTGGTAGGATGATGGCGATGGAGCTTCTGCCCTGGGGGGAAGATTTTTTGCAAAGATTCGAGGCGGAGAATTCAGGACATTAGGGAAAACAAAAAAACGATCTGAAATCCAAACATTGTGTTCGTCTGAATGATGGATAGGGACGGGGAAATTGTATCGTATAAAACGGGGTATCCCGAAGATTTTTCATTCTTTTAAAAAAAGAGAATGGAATAGAAAATTAATAATCTCCCATGCCGGGGGGCATTCCGCCCATACCGCCGGGAGGCATGCCACCTTCTGGTGCAGCGGATCTCGAAGATGCAATGACATCGTCAATGCGGAGGATCATGACGGCCGCCTCTGCAGCACTTGATATTGCCTGCGTCTTCACCCGCAGCGGTTCAACGACACCTGCCTTGAGCATATCTACGGGTTTGCCCTGATTAACATCAAGCCCGAAATTCTTTTTCCCCGCCTCGTGTGCAGCACGGATTGCGACAAGCATATCGATGGCATCAAGCCCCGCGTTCTCAGCAAGGGACCGGGGGATGATCTCCAGAGCCGCAGCGAATGCTTCAATCGCGAGCTGGACACGGCCCCCTTCCTGCGATGCATATCTCCGCAGCTGGAGTGAGAGTTCGGTCTCGGGTGCTCCGCCACCGGCAACGATCTTTTTGCCCTCAACAACTACGCTCACCACCATGAGTGCGTCGTGGATAGCACGTTCGAGTTCGTCGACAACGTGCTCAGTCCCGCCCCTGACGATGATGGAAACTGCCTTGGGGTTTTTACACTTCGAGACATAGATCATCTCGTCACCCGAGACCTTGCGTTCCTCAACAAGCCCTGCAGTGCCGAGATCCTTTGGTGTTATAGTATCGATGCTGTTGACGATATTCGCCCCCGTTGCCCGTGCAAGGTTCTCGATATCACTCTTCTTCAGCCTGCGGGCAGCAAGGATCCCGGCCTTGGCAAGGTAGTGCTGGGCAACATCATCAATGCCCTTCTGGCAGAAGAGGACGGTCGCACCGCTTTTTACAACCTTGTTCACCATCGTGTGGACCATGTGCTCTTCTTCATCGAGGAATGCCTGGGCCTGTCCGGGCGTGGAGATATTGATCTTAGCGGTCACTTCGGTTTTTTTGAATTCGAGCGCTGCGTTGAGGAGCAGGATCTGTGCATTCTTCACGGATTTGGGCATGCTCGGGTGCGCACGTTCCTTGTCGATAACCATGCCTTCGATAAGATTGGTGTCGTCCACCGATCCGCCGACCTTCTTCTCCACATTGATGTGAGCGATATCCACCTTGCCATCAGGATCGGTAACAAAGGTGATCGCCTTTACGAGGATGTCGCAGAGCCGGTCCTTTGATACCTCCGGGTTTTTGCCAGAGAGTGCGGTCTCGGCGATCTTTTTGAGCATCGCGGTATCGGTTGGCTTCACCGTAATGGCGAAGCCGTCGAGCATCACGAGCGCCTTTACCGCTGCCATCCGGTATCCTTCGGCAATAATGGTCGGGTGGACGCCCTGGGCAAGAAGCCCCTCCGCGTTCTTCAACAGTTCTCCTGCGATCACGACTGCGGTGGTTGTCCCGTCGCCGACCTCATCGTCCTGGGTCTTTGCGATTTCAACCATCATCTTTGCGGCAGGATGTTCTATGTCCATTTCCTTTAAGATGGTGACCCCGTCATTGGTGATGGTGATATCCCCCATGCTGTCGATGAGCATCTTGTCCATGCCTTTGGGACCAAGGGTCGACCGGACGGCGGCGGCCACTGCCCTCGCAGCGGCAAAATTATTGTTCTGGGCTTCCTGTCCCCGGTTCCTCGTTGCTCCTTCCCTGAGAATAATAATGGGTTGTCCCCCGAGTTGTTGTGACATTGTATTCCTCGTTAAATTGTATACAGGTTATATTTTCTCGGATAAATAGCGTTACCTTCAAAATTTTTTCTCAATCGCTGGTTTCGAATTCCGGGTTATTATAACCGAGCCCATTGCATGGGTGATTGTAATGGTCCAAAAAAGCGATACTACAGCATCCTGCGATGAGTCAGGAATGGGAAAACTGGCCGTAAAATTGAGGGGTTGGGGAGATGCTCAGCGGAGATCGTCGCGTCCAGATTCACTTATCCTTTGATAGTATTATCCGATTCGTTACGGTCTCCTTGTCCTTCCTCATTTCCCTCAAGTTGCCGGATATATTGTTTCATAGAGTGACGATACCGTTCTGTATCCTTTTCAAGGTCGAGGATACGTTTTGTATTTTTTGCATCGGCTTCGGTTAACGCACTTATTTCGCTCTTACAATCCTGAATTATTTGCGTGTATTCCTCAATTGCTGTACGGGTTCTCTCTGCATCACGCTCAAATTCAATGATCCTTTCACGATTTTTTACCGCAGATTCCCTGAGGGCCCCAAGTTCACCCTCATTTTTCCGAACCTGCAGAATATACTGTTCAATTGTTGAACGCAACCGGTCAGATTCTCTTTCTATTTCGGCTATTCTTTTGGTATTTTTTGCTTCGGATTCCCGAAAACCGCCGATTTCGACCTCCTTTTCCTTGATAGTCTGAGACATATACAGGTTCGAGGTCTTTACAATCCCGTAATCAGATTTCAGATCCGAAAGAAGCGATTTCTGGTGATCCAGATCCTGATAGACTGACCGTAACTGGTTTTTGGTTTGCCTGTTCTGATCATTGAGAGAAACAAGTTCGTTATTGATGGTTGTGAGTTCAGTGCCGGCAGCCGAATTAATTTCAAGAATGCGACGCCATCTGAATAATCGCCCTAAAAAACCAACAGATTTAAGTTTTTCAAATAATGCCCGTAAATTATCTGAAGTTGAGATGACCATTATTCACTCCCGGTAAATCCTAAGTCCATTAATGAATACAAACGTTCTTAATATTTAATAAACACCGATTGCGGTTCGTTAAGGAGCGGGGATTTGAGGGAAACAGAGGTTAACGCGGTGATTCAATACCTTATTTTTTTCTTTTGGGAATTGTTTTCTCCTTCTTTGGCCAGAATACCAGGAGAAGCGCAATTACTCCTAAACTTACCAGCGACATGGTCACAATACCCCAGAATGTTTTATCAGTTCCCAAGGTAAAATACGCCAGAGAAGCAAACGTCAGCGCACCTGTGGCGATTATTAAGGCCCCTCCTGCACATATCACCATGACACGGGATAAATGAAACATTCGTTCAGCAAGTTCACTCAATTTCTTTTGAGATTCCATTGACTGTATCAGAATGGCTGTTGCAATACTGTCCGGACTATCTTTGAGTTTTTGATATGCCTGTATTTTATCATCAATTTTTTTTTCAAATTCTGAATAATTGGTAATTAAGTCATCGATTTCTTCTGCATCCATACTGTAGAATCATTCAGTAAGGTAGTGCTATAAAATGATATTCCTTGCACCGGTGCCTTGCATCATATGAAAGGTAAAAAAGTGATGAAAAGTGATGGATTTTTTTAATACACACTTGAACCTGTCAGTGTGCCGAAGGATCATTTTCCATTATCCCGATTACATTTCCCTCCGGATCCCTGAAATGCGCCTGGTACCCCACACCCGGTATCGCTCGCTTCGGAACAACGATGCTCCCCCCGGCTGTGACAATCTTTTTGAGACACTCGTCAACAGAATCAACCTGTGCGGTTATGAGGACTCCAGACGCAGGCCGGTCCTTTTTTCTTGCGATACCTCCATGAATTCCCGGTTCACTGTCCTTCCCGGTTGAGATCAGCCAGTAATCCATCGGACCTTCCCATTTCTGAATATTCCAGCCAAGTACTTTTTTATAAAACTCTGCAACCCGATCCGGGTTATCCGCGGGGATCTCGAAATGCACAACACGCGACATGAGATATCACTGATTCGTGATTACGTTCAATGGTGTGAAAAAACTTGCCATAGGGGGAATTTTTTAGTATATTTAGGATTAGTCGGGATTTGAGCTGGTGATCAGTGCAACCGACATTAGAGTACGGAATACTAACGGAGCCCTATATGGGCCCGGATTGGCTCTTTTTGGTAGGGGGATCTGAATTAAGTCGCAAAAAATGCCGAATGAAAAACATGGTTTTTGAAATACGCTATTATTGCGGGTTTCCTGGCAAAATGCGGCAATTACTGGGTTTAAAATGAGCCTGTTTAGTGCAGTTTGGAAGGCGGATCTCAATTTTGATCACCCATACCTACCGATTACGGAAAAGAACACTTGTTTTGGGGATCCGGAATTCCACAAAAACCGGTAGAAAACCTACTCTTTTACCTACACTACTTCTCCGTCGGAGACAATCTACCTGTTAAGGAGTCCAACCCCAAAAATATCACTAATTCGTGAAAAACCAGCACTATTGTTTTGGGATATCCCCGGTTCGAAGCCGGTTTGGCTGTCGGGGGCAGAATCGAAGCTGAAAATCACCGCTAATAGCACCTATTGGGAGGCAAATCTCTGATCAGATGGGCTAGAGTAGGGGGAAATGAAAGAAGGCCTGTTTTGAACTATTACTCTTCTCATTAGGATTCGGCGAGACGGGGCAGGGATCAGAGATCCTCCCCGCCCGATCTGGAGTTATTGGTTACTTGATTGCCGGGTTCCGTTTCCACAAATCGCTCTTTTCGTTGAAGATGAAGATGAACTCCCGGCCCCGTTTCTCTTTGGTCAGGTAGCCAAGATCCGCGAGGTGCAGCAGATCCGTCCGTGCGGTCTCGTATACCGTATCGTATGTCTGCATGATCTCCCGGATCGTGAGATATTCGTCGCTGTGCTCCATCATGTACCGGAGAATATCCCCTTCCCGCTGGTTGATGTCACGGATCTTTTTAATGATGGCTTTTGTTGCATTCTGTTCGGTCTGCTTTTCCTCCAGATATTTCAGGAGGTCTGTTCTTGCTTCATCAACGCAGGACAGGTTATAGAGGATGAAATAGGTGAGGTCCATCTCATCGTATTCGGTATAGAGATACGCGAGCGAGTACCTCTTTTTCGACCGGAGAATGATCCGCGAGATGGGCATGTACTCAAACAACCAGTAACCCCGTGAGAGGACATACCAGTAAAACAGGCTGCGTGCAGTCCTCCCGTTCCCGTCATTGAACGGATGGATATACCCGATCAGGAAGTGCAGGATGATCCCTTTGATGACCGGGTGGATGTAATCTGCATTTCCCTTACCGGAATCCTGTTCAATGCGGTTGGTGAAATTGCAGAGTTCACCTATGTAGTTGTCTATCTCCTGATAATCAGGGGGCCTATGAAAGACCTCGCCGGTGGCAGGATTTGCAACGACGATATCATTGTTGGTCCGGAACTGCCCGACAGAATCGCTGTCGATCGTTCCTTTGGTTACCAGCCGGTGGATTTCAAGGATGAAAGCAGGAGTGAGCGGGTCATCCTTGTGTTTAAGGATGTAGTTCATCGCCTCGTAGTTATTGACAACCATCTGCTCGGAATTGTTCTTCGGCTTCCTGCCTTTCCGGAGCATCTCCTTTGCCGCTTTCCGTGTCGTCGCCGCGCCTTCGAGAATGCTTGAAGCGATCGCTTCCTCCATGAACGAGTTGATGATCCATGACTGTTCGAGCCGGATGGTCTTGTTGTGGATGCGTATCGTGCCGGTGAGGTAGCTGTCGATTGCGTGGAGACTTTTCACAATCTCAGGGATAATCGAGTAGGCGAGACTGAGGGGGGGATAGGGAACATGCTCTTGCCGCATAGACCTGTACATCTTCATGACAGCCCATGCCATCTTCCGCTGATCAGCGTCCGGCACCCGGTACTTCAGCTCATCCCAGAAGAGGTAGCGGTGGTTATATTCCGCCACATCTTTGGCGAACTGTGCATAGGCAACATAATTTACCTGTCCGTCGGTGAGATGTTTCGTCCAGTCGGAGGGTGGTTTTTCGGGAAGTTGCGTCATAGAGTAGTACTGCTAACTACTAATTTTGTTTATTTTAGTATTTATTAGTATTTGGGATTCCGGCGGATTGTAAAGGACGTGCTCACCTGATGAACTACTCATGAGAAACAGTTTGGGAGAGTATGGTAGTCAGGATGAACACTCAATCAAAGTATTAAAGACTTTATTCTTTTTTAATTAAACATGATATCACAAGTGATGGGTTCCAAAAGCGCAGATAGATAATTTTATATAATATTTTTCATATTATTACAGTGCCCCTTTAAGG
>Ga0315274_10002830_pt1 | contig 25878 bp, 15 predicted proteins | sample YL17G02_20_MG_FD_203700 | JGI IMG/M metagenome (GOLD analysis project Ga0315274, IMG submission 203700) | Sediment microbial communities from Yellowstone Lake, YNP, Wyoming, USA - YL17G02_20 | ecosystem: Environmental > Aquatic > Freshwater > Lake > Sediment | place: USA: Wyoming | collected...
TCTAAGGGCCAGGGATGACGAGATCCTGATCCCGTATACAGACCGGGCGTTCGGGGGTGAACAGGTGCTGCGGGGCGTTGTTGAGGGCATGCACATCCCATACGAGCAGAAGGAAGATGCATCGACGCAACATTACCCGCCAGATTTGACATCTTGTATGCGACTTGAGATCCACTTCCGACCGTCGATGCTTGAGTATTTCTTCCCGTACAGCAGCCAACAGAGCCTCTTGAGTCATACGGAGAAAGAACACATGCAATCCGGGAAGGGCATCGTCGTAGAGAATCAGGAGATTGTGAGAGCCTTTTCCCAAGAGGTGAGCGCTGGGACGTACGCCGGGGGAGCCGTTCGCCAGAGGACTGTCGCTGACATAACTTGCTACTCTGGCGAGAAGGAGCTCACATCCTTCCCGATATACAACGACGAATCCATCGTAACGGAGATGAAGTACCGGTTCGTGTATTCCAGTGGCCTGCGAAGCCTAAGGAGTGTGACTCCACTGGTAGAACAACTTGGCTTACGCATCCAATGTGGGGAGAATCTCCAAGACCTTTGGAGTCGTCTCCGGCTTTACGAAGAGGCGGCAAAACTACTCAGACGAGGTTTGTGGAGGGGACGTGAGAGGAGACCATATCCTCGGTCTGACATATGGTGTGATTCCATGCTGCGAGCCTACCAGGCTACGGGCATGTCGAACGAGCATATTGTGAGGGCCCTTATGTGTCCTGGTGTACCAGGAGGCAAATGCCACTATGCAATGAACGCAGACTGCGAACGTAGTTCACCACCGGATACAGTGCTTCTCTTTGAGACAAGAGCCGGTCGGAATCAGCACGGCGGGCCAGAGTTGTTCACGTTCGACAACCATGAGCCCAAGGGCGGGTTGGTACTCCTGAATGATGGCACAGTGAAGTTCATCCGCACCGAAGAAGAACTGAAGCAGCTTCGCTGGAAATAGGATTTGAGCGGCGATGACGTCGATGATTCCGAGGAGTCCTGGATGCAGACGACCGTGGAGGACGAAGGGACGTTCTCCTTCTACTGGAAGGTGTCCTCGGAGTCGGGCTATGACTTCTTGGAGTTCTATATCGACAGCACCCTGCAAACCGGCCGGATTAGTGGCAGCACCAACTGGGCGCAGAAGTCCTACGACATCACGGGCAGCGGCACGCACACGCTCAAGTGGCGTTACGTCAAGGATGGCAGCGAGTCCAGCGGCTATGACTGCGGCTGGGTGGACGCGGTCCAGTGGAGCACGGCGGAAGTGCCGGCCAACGTGATCAGCTATACCTATGACCCGGCGGGGCGGCGGATCGAGAAGCAATACGACGGCCTGACGCAGATGAAGTACCTCTACGACGGCGGCCATATCATCGCGGAGTACAGTGAAGGCGGCAGCCTGCTGCACAAGTACATCTACGGTCCCGGCGTGGATCAGTTGATCTGCATGATCGACGTGAACGATTCCAATGCCGTGTATTACTACCATTTTGATGGCTTGGGCAGCGTCATTGCCCTGACGAATTCCTCGGGCTCTGTGGTGAACCTCTACGAGTACAGCGTCTATGGCGAGGTCTCCGCCAGCGACCCGAACCATCCGAATCGCTTCCTGTTCACCGGCCGTGAGTTCGACAAGGACACCGGCCTGTACTACTACCGCGCCCGTTACTACAACCCCTACATCGGCCGTTTCCTCCAAACCGACCCGTCTGGGTATGGTGCGGATCTGAATCTGTATCGGTACTGCGAGAATAATCCGTTGACCTTGATTGACCCGATGGGGACACTGGCAGAGTCCCATGCAGGCCCTCCTCCTCGTGCCGCGGGGAGTACTTCACTCAAGAATCCAGTGAGCGCGAGCGTTCGTGTTGACTTTACGCGCAACGACATCATCTGGTGGGATGAGAATGGTGCGACGGTCACATTGATAGCAGAGCGTACCCCCGAGGGCCAATTCACAGGAGGGCTTGACATTGATGTGAAGATGAAGTCGAGATTCCCGTGGGCTGGGAGCGTGATGAAGCAAGGATGGCTTGAGGATCGAGGCGCAGGGAAGCGAAGATGGCATGCTTTCGTGAGCGTCTCATGGACAGCCCCGAGCAAATGGAAGGTGGTTGCCGATGCGGCGATCGAGGTCTTGCCGGTCCCGCCGCTTACGGGTATGGTTGTAGACGCACTTATACCCGATTTGCGCATGGGTTTCATGGTCCACATATGGGTCTGCGAAGATGGATCGGCTGCGTACAGCGTGAGTCCGTCTATGACCAATAGTCTTTGGTCGGACTGGGATTTATCTATCAATGGAAAGAAGGTAGCTGAACCCCTGGATGTGGGTGACGCTGTACATAGTGTAAGCGGCTCGCGACCTCGGGTGGCGCTGTGAGCCAGGCTATACCCGATCTGTACATGAAGGTCATGATCTACCTATGGGTTTGCGAAGATGAATCGTCTGGGTACAGCGTGGATGCGTTCGCGCCCTGTAGTCTGTGGACATGGTGGGATTCATATGCCAACGGTAGGGCGGTAGATGAACCCAATGGGAAGGACGCGGATATTGATCGTGTAGAGGTTCACCGGTGTCGCCGGTCAAACCCCTCCATCCCAGGTAGGGTAATATTGAAGCTTCGGTGTCCGGCCCATAGCGCTGATACTGAATGCAGGTCAGCATAGTCGAGCGACGTTGACGAGAGGCATCTACCTATTGTGCTGCGCAGTTAGGCCATGGCGACGCCGGTTTTGCTGAGCAGATCCGAATACATGTAGACAATCAAATGATTCAAGTGAAGGAGGTTACAATGATAGTGAGGATCATAATAAGCACATCAGTTGCGTGGTTCGTTGGTTTAGTATCTACTTCTGATCCACTGACTAATATAGTCCACAGTTTTCTAGCGGCATCTCTTTGTTTCATCCCGCTGTTTATTCTCAGCAGATTCCCCTTCCTGAAATCAGCGACGGGTTCCGTCCAGACGTTGGTCTCTGTTCTTGTATGCATGCTTGCGTTGTCAGCACTTGCGTTCATTATTATGGGTTTTAGAATCGCCTCTCTAGACGAGAAGTTGGACGCCTACAGGAGGACTCCGGCTGTCGAGTCTTCACCTAATTCACCTGACGAACGACCTCAGAGTCGCGCAGACCAACCCAGTAAGATTGCCGGGGGGTGAGGGGGTCAGGGGCGCATTAACATGCGAAGTGCAACCCGGCCGTTCGGAGGCGTCACGAGCGATCCGGCAGCACAATGACATTCTTGAGTCTGGGGGCCCCCAGCCCCCTGGGATTTTTCGCATTGAGCCAGAGACAGGATAGAGGGTAAGGCAACGTGAGATCGACACAACGCCGCCCCTGCCCCTGGGCCGCTGCGGCGCTCGGGTTGCCTCCCGGCAGAGCCCCGTCCTCCGCGACGGCCGGTGCAGCGCACCCTGGATAGGTGTCTGAGGCAAGCGCCAAAGAGGGACTACCCCGGCCGGTGGGGGTGAGCGAAATAGACTTGCAGCTTCAGCTTGCGTTCGAGCTCGGTGGGGCGGGCGAATTCCCGGCCGTTGCCCACTGTGAGGCTATGGCGTTTCTCCGGGGGCAGCTTGCAGATGGCCTGCTGGAGTCGTTGGGCGACCGGCTCAAGCGGCACAGGCGTGGACCTTGCGTGCGATCAGATAGCGGCTGGTGCGATCCACGCAGGTCAGGAGGAATCCTTTGCGGCCCTTGCCCACGAGGGTATCGCCCTCCCAATCGCCGAGTCGCATTCGCTCGTTGGCCTCTTTCGGCCGCTGGTCAATGGATCGTTTCCCTGCGATCTGGCCCCGGCAGGAGGGCTTGCCGTAGGGTTTTCGCCGGGGCTTTCGAGCGATCCGCAGGAGGGGGCGCAACTGTTGCGCTTGCTGGCGGTCGCTCCAGATCCAACGGTAGAGGGTCGTATGGCTGATCGAAAGGCCCGCCCGATGCGTCGATCCCCTGTGACCGAGCCCCCCAACCCGATCCCCCTGCGACCTTTCCGGACCCGCCGCGTGTGGTGCGGTTATGTCAGGAGATGGAGCAGATTCGCGTCAACCTCGCCGCGCGTCCCAAGGCGGCCAAGGCTGACTCGGCCGCGGGAGCGGCGTGCAAGCCTCCATGTGTCCCCATGATGACCAGAGCGCCGACCGACGCTACGGCCAAGACAGTCTTTGCTCCCTGCATGATTCTCCTTGGACAGCCGCTCGCCCCATCAGGCGCCGCTGAGTTGCGCCTGCAACTGTTCCAGCGAGACCCCCTTGGTCTCGGGCAGGTACTTGAGAACCAGGAAGAACTGCAGGACCATCATGACGGCGAAGATGGAAAAGGCCAGGGCGCCCGACTGGCGGGCGAGGACCGGAAACGTCCAGCTCACGACGATGCAAAGCGTCCAGATCAAGAAACATGTCGCGGCCGAGCCGGAGGCCCGAATGGCGTTGGGCAGCAGCTCGTTGATATACACCCACACGACCGCGCCCTGGGAATACGCGTGCGACCCGACGATGCCCATCATGGCTGCAATCACGATCCAGCCCTGCGTGTGCGTATAGAACACCCACGCCGCCAAGGCATGCGACATGACAAAGGTCACCGAGCCCACCAGTAAGAGGAACTTGCGTCCGAGGCGGTCGATCACGGCCATGGCCACGATCGTCATCACCAGGTTGGTCAGACCGACGATCACCGACTGCATCAGCGCGCTGGCCTTGTCGGCCCCCGCCATGCGGAAAATATCGGTGGTGTAATAAATCACTGCATTGATGCCATCGAGCTGATTGAACGCCCCGACCATGAACACGATCAACAGGGGCTTGAGGTACTTTCGCTGGAGCAGGTCGCGGTACGTGCCGGCGGGCTCGGAGGCGAGCGACTGCTCGATCTCATCGGCCTCGCGCAGCGGATTCTCGTGGCCGAATCGAGTCAGCACTGTCTCGGCCTCGGCGCGTCTTCCTCTCTTGACCAGCCAGCGGGGGCTTTCCGGGATCAGGCTGGAGGCGATGAAGAAGGCCACGCAAGGAATTGCCTCGACGCCGAACATCCAGCGCCACACGGCCGGATGCTCCGCGCCCAGCAGATGGGACACGAGGTAATTGGAGAAGTAGGCCGCCAGGATGCCTACCACGATGTTCAACTGGCTCACCGCCACCAGCAGGCCGCGACGCTTGGCCGGCGCGATCTCCGTGATATACACCGGCGACACGACGGATGCCCCGCCCACCGCCACGCCCCCGATCCAGCGGAAGAACAGCAGCGAGTGCCAGTTCCAGGCAAAGGCACAGCCGACAGCAGACACGAAGAACAGAACCGCCAGCACAGTCAGCACCGGTCGCCGGCCCCACCAGTCCGACGGCCGGCCCACCAGCAGGGCGCCGAACAACGTCCCGAACAACGCACTGGAGACCGTGAAACCCAGGAGGCTGTCACTGAGCGAATAAACCTGGCGCAGGGCCTCCGTCGTGCCGGAGATCACCGCCGTATCGAATCCGAACAGAAATGATCCCAACGCCGCGGCGATCGCGCTGGTCAACAGCACCGTGCCACCGCGGACCCCGCCGGCTCGGTTCTGGCTCACTGAGTGCGTATCCATAGACTTGCGGTCTCCTATGTGACATCTTCATCGTACGATCATCTGAATTCGGCGCGCAGGCTCACGAGTCCGGAGGCCGGGACTTCAATCCGGCTGCCCACCTCCTTGCCTGCGTGCTCGCTGGTATCGCTCAGGAACACGGCCACAGGTTGCGGCCCACCCCACTTGAGAGTGGCCGACCTGGCCCGCGTCGATGCTCCGAACAGCCGGACGATCACAGCCCGGCCATCGTCGCTGGGCTTGAGGGCAGTCACGATCACATCCTCGGGCTCGACGCGAAGAAACGGCGTGCCGGAGGGTTTTGCGCCGCTCGCACGAGTCGGCAGGAGTGGATGACTGAAGCTCGTGGCAAAACGTGACGCTTCCGCGAGATCGCGCCGACGGTGCGGCCGCAGGATGAAGCGGAACACAGTCGGCCCTTCCTGGTAGGCGCGATAGTTCGTGCCCCAGTGATTGTTCATCGCCCACGAGTAGAGCTTCTGCGTCGGCTCGACGTGCTTGCGCCACACATTGGGGTCGTATTGCGAGTTGAGCAACGTGGCGGTGACGCCCCCCACCTGTACCAGCGGGGCATCGAGCGTCACCCACGTGATGCCGCGGTTCTTGTTCGAGACATCGGCCCAGCGGCCCACGGTGAACCAGTTCTTGCACGCGCTGGGCATCTGGTCGGCCTCCGGACGACACACGGCCAGCGGGAGATCGAGCCGCACGTCGCCATCCGGCACTGCGAATGGGAATGCGAAGTTCACGCTCTCCTTGCCCTCCTTCGCCATGTAGCTCTTGGCGGGCAAGCGCGCCTTGTCCACGGTGTTGACCAGCTCGACGTAATCGAGGCCACTGACAACCCGCAGCTCGCGCACGAGTTTCTTACAGCCCGGCGCCGCAGACTCAATGATAAGAGAGGCAACGAGCGGGCCTTTCTCGCCGACGCGAATCGTCACTGTGCCATTTCGTTGAATGGCCTTCAAATCGTCGCCAATAAGATAGAGATAATCGTTCAGGGCCTCGCCGCCGCTGGTATCGGCGAAGTTGCCGTTCATGCCTTTGCCCGTCAGCTCGACGATGCCACCAGTTTTCTCATCCACGCGAAGGCGAACTACGCCGCTGTCCAGAATCGGTCCCTGCACAGTCGCCCGACCTTTGACATCGGGTAAACCTGAGACCGCAGAATAACGCCGTGCCGAAAAAGCCGGTACATCCCGCGCGAGGAAGACAAGCTCACCTGATGCCATTCGCTGCGATGGGACCGGCTTGCCCTTATCGTCGATCACGCGATCTCCGGCGGCGGAGAGTTCCTTCGATAAAGTCACCAATTCCGTGCGCGGCCACGAGAGCGTATTGAGCACGTCCACCGCCCCCGGCGGTGTGCTCGAATCGGAACGTTCCGCCGTCACTGCCACGGCCAACAGCTCGCGAGACTGCCTGTCCGCCGCCAGCGCGTAGCCTCGCTTGATTTCCCACTGCTCCTTGGTTTCCTGGCGCTCCGGCCCATTGACACTGCACCAGGCGCCCCAGGTGTGTTCCGAGTAGAGCAGCACGTTGTTCCAGGCGTCTTCAAAGGCCGCCGCCGGATACGCAGTGGGCTTCGACATCGCAAAGAGTGCTTCCGCCTGCACGAGCCGGTCGGAGCTGGCGCGATTCATCGCGGTCTCCAGTGCGGACGAGCCCGCGCCGTCCTCCCAGTACGGCGTCCAGTCTCCCCGTACGACGGGGAGCTTGTCGCCATAACGCTGCTCGAGCGCACGGAAGGCTTCACTCGTGCCGGAGATGATGAAGTGCGGCCAGGTGTACTTGGCGTTCCAGTCCTTGACGAACTCGCAGATAGCCGGGTCGGGCACGGCGTTGTCCCCGTGGCCGCTCCAGCGCACGTACGCGACGTCGAATGGGTAGCCGCGTTTCTCCAAGCCGTCGGAGAAGTCCTCCACGAGCTGCGGCGACATCTTTCCATATCGATGCGACATCGCGTAGCCCCAGAACGGGATCCAGACGAGCACCTGCGACCGGCCGTCGGGTCCAAGCCAGTAAAATGGCTTGTTCTCCCACTCGCGCAGGATCGTTCCGATGCGGTCGAAGTAGTTCGGCGCGGTAGAGAAGTACCGGATGCCCGCGTGCGCCATGGCGGTGACCGTGCCCCACGTGTAGCCGGGGACGTCGGAAATCATCATGGAGTCGATCGGTACACCGGTCTGCTCCGCCAACTGCGTGGCATAGCGGAACAGGCGGACCAGCTCCTCCGGGCGACACAACCCGGTCAGCTCGTTCAGGTACATGCCGTTCAGGACGACCTGGCCGCTCTTGACCGCGGCGAGGAATTCCGCTCGCTGCTGCTCATCGAGCCGGCGCAGATACAAGTCCGCCGCCCAGAGCACCTCCACATTCCAGACGAACCGTGCCCCCGGCGGATAGCTGGCGGTGCGTTTGGCCGCCGCGAGACCGTCGAGAAGGTTCTGCACCTGCCTTTTTTCGATGGCGGTCTGGATTTCCGTGTAGCCGATATCGGTATGTGAGTGAGGCGTGATGTACACGGTGAGCTTCTTCACCGGCTTCAGTGTGATCTCGCGGGATGCCACGACCTTGCCGCCCACCTCCACCGTGACCTGCCGCTTGGTTGCTGTCCCGACAGCACCGGCCATCAGTTCCGACTCCTGCCGACCCTCTTTGAGACGCACCGTCACAGCGGGCCCATCCTGCAGGCGCACGACCGCGTCGGCGTCCTCGCCAAAGTGCCGCAAGGTCACCAACACCGGCTGGAGCGATTGCCCATCCCGCTCCCGCAACGCGCGAATGGGTCTTACTTCATCAAGCAGGGTTCGCGACAGCACCTGACCCAGCTCAGCGCCGGCGGGCACGGCCAGCCCAATGCTATCGTAGAGCATCCAGGAGCCGCTGATTGTGGTGATGCGGACTTCATTGTCGCCGGTCTTGAGCAGGCTCGAGGGGAAGGCGACGGCGGACTTATGCCCCTTGCCCTTGTCCGGCTGGCCGAACACGGAGGCGTCCCCCGCCCCTGCGGGCAGTGACTGCGCGAATGGCTTTCCATTCACCTCGACGCGGAGCTTCGGTGGGCTTGCATTCTGGGTGTCGATCAAATCGAACACGAGTCGACACTCGCCCGCACCCGGACAGGCTTTGAGTCCGAAGAGGACGATGAACGTGTGCGCCCGGGCCCCCGCCCAGCCGTCCACCGGCCCGGGATGCACGTACGGCCAGTCCTTCTTCGCGTCCGAGCTGCCGACGACAAAGAAGCCATCGTTCTTGAATTGCGCGTAGCCGCCCGGCGCCAACGCGAATTCCGCGTTGTTCCCGTCGGCCTTGCCGATCTGCCATAGAGGTGTGGGCTCGGCGGCGAGAGCGTTCCCTGTGACGGCACTCACCAGGCAAAGAACAGCGGTAATGGTCGCGAATGATCTTGCGTTCACGACGCCCGATTTGCAGTTTCTGATCGTCATAAGTAGGTCCTCACAGTCATAATCAGGGCCTAATGCTACCCTGTGAGCCGCCGCCATGCCAGTTCTGAGTTGTGAATAAGGCGGCGATCTCATAGAATCACCCGGCATGGGTTGGAAACAAGGAATAGGTAGCCGGCCGGAGCGCTCCGGATCTTTTGGAGGCCGATCTTATGGATAAGAGGACCACCTTCCCTCGCGTGTTCTGGGTCGCCAATAGCATCGAGGTGCTGGAACGATTCGCGTACTACGGGCTTTTCATGGGCTTCGGCATTTATATGGAGCACCTGGGGTATTCTAAGGGCCAGCTCGGCTTTGCCCAGTCTATCCTCCTATTCTTCTCCTATGTTGTTCCGCTCATCTCGGGCACTTTTGCAGACCGGTTCGGCTTCAAGAAGGTGCTCATCGTCTCCTATGCGGTCTACCTCCCGTCGCTCCTGTCGTTGCTCTGGACGAGATCGTTCTCCGGCATTGCCCTGGCCATGTTGAGTGTCGGGCTGGCGGCAGGCATCTTTAAGCCGCTCATCTCAGCGACGGTCCGTGCCGTGACCGACGGAACGAACAAGACCCTTGGGTTCGGCATCTTCTACGCCATGGTCAACGTGGGCGCCACGTTCGGTCCGATTACCGCGGGCAAGCTCCGCGTCATTTCCTGGAAGTGGGCTTTCCTGGCCGAGGCCGGTGCCATCGCAATCGCGCTGATCATCACGCTCTTGTTCTACAAGGAGCCGCCCCGAGAGATCGAGGGGATCACGCTCAAGCAGAAGTTCAGGGATATCTACACGGCCCTGTCCGACCTCAGGTTCCTGGCTTTTCTCGTGCTGCTTGGCATCTTCTTCTGGATGCCGTTTTGGTCCTTCTTCAACCTGTTGGCCCTGTACGTGGACAAGAACCTGGATACCGCCAGACTGTACAACGAGATTCGCTCGGTCCTCGGAACCCCGATCGCCAACTTCTTCTCTCAGGTGGATAAGCCCACGGGGGTGCGCAGAATCCTGGGAGAGACCATCTCGCACGACGGCTACATCATCATGATCTTACAGGTCTTCGTCTCCCTGATCGTCCAGCGGCTTCGAGCGATCCCCGCCTTTCTCGGGGGACTGGCCATCGCAGCCATCGGCTTTGTGATCCTTGGATATGCCGCCATCTCGGCTCCGTCGCTGGTCTTTCTGGGCATCTTCCTGTTCGCCGTGGGTGAGATGGTTTCCTCGCCACGGATTCAGGAGTACATCACCTGGATCGCCCCGAAGGAGAAGGCGGGACTGTATATGGGCTCGAACTTCCTGGCCACCGGCATCGGCGGCGTCACCAGCGGCGTTTACACGTGGCTCTACGGCATCTTCGAAAAGAATGCTCAGCCCGAGTACGTCTGGTACACCCTGGCCGGCCATGTGGTCGTCGGCATGCTGGCGATCTTCCTGTTCACCCGGATCGCAGGCGAATTCCACGAGCGGCAGGAGTAGCCGGCCGTCAACGATGAAAGGGCAATGCCAATGGGGAGATTCGCGTCAGCGTGTTGGGTCATCCTTGTATCGGTGAGCATCGCAGCAGGCAAGGCGCAAGACAACGGCCCGTTCATGGCCGACGGGATCAAGATCGCAGAGGTCCGCCAGGACTCGGCGATCGTCTGGACCCGTCTCACCAGACACCGAGAGCGCAACATCCACGGGTTTGCCTGGACGCCGAAGGATGATGCGGTGCCGCAAGGCCGCACCCTGAATGATATGGAAGGCAGTGTTCCCGGAGCAGCCGGCGAAGTACGCGTGGTCTATTGGCCTCGCAAGTCGGAAAAGGACGGGCGAACCACCTCATGGCAGGCCGTGGACCCTGGCCGCGACTTCACGCAACAGGTCAAGCTTGGCGACCTGGCGGCAGGTACGCACTACCAGCTTGAAGTCCAGGGCCGCCCCGTCAACGCGGCAGAGCCGAGCTATACCCTGTCGGCGAGTCTCAAGACCGCGCCCGAACCTCACGTGCCGGCAACGGTGGCTTTCACCGTCGTCACGTGCCAGGAGTATCCACGACGCGACGATCCGCAGAACGGACACAGGATCTACTCCCTGATGCGCAAGCTCGGCCCGGACTTCTTCGTCCATACAGGCGACATCGAGTACTATGACAAACCTCTGCCCTATGCCAAGAGCCCGGAGTTGGCCCGCTTCAAGTGGAACCGCATCTATGCGATGCCGTTCCAGCGGGACTTCCACGCGCACGTGGCCGGCTACTTCATGAAAGACGATCACGATACGCTGAAGAACGACTGCTGGCCCGGGCAGACGTATGGCGCGCTGACGTGGGAGCAGGGGCTTGCGATCTTCCGCGAGCAGGTCCCCATCGGCGAAACGACCTACCGGACATTCCGCTGGGGCAAGGACCTTCAAATCTGGCTCGTCGAAGGACGCGACTTCCGCACTCCGAACGACCAGCCGGACGGGCCGGAGAAGACGATCTGGGGCCAGAAGCAGAAGCAATGGTTCTTCCAGACCGTCAAGGAATCGGACGCCACGTTCCGCATCCTGATCAGTCCCACGCCGCTCGTAGGACCCGACCGAGAGAACAAGAACGACAATCACGCCAACAAGGGATTTGCGCACGAAGGCACGGAGCTTCGGAAGTTCATCGGAAACCAGAGGAATATGTACGTGGTCTGCGGCGACCGGCATTGGCAGTATGTCTCCAGCGATCCCAGCACAGGCGTGCGGGAGTATGCCTGCGGCCCAAGCTCCGATCTCCACGCGGAAGGCTACAGCGAATCCATGAGGACCCCCATGCACCACTATCTGAGAATCAAGGGCGGGTTCCTCATGATTCTCGTGGAACGCGAAAACGACAAACCATCGATCACCTTCAGGCACTGCGGCACAGATGGAAGCATCTACCACGAAGACAAACTCACAACCGACTGATAGGAGGACCAAGGAATGAACGGTAGAACTGCACATGTACGATGGCTCACAACAAGCTTGCTCCTGGCCGGCACAGTGCTCTTTCTTGCCGGCGCTGCGGGCGGCAACCAGGGACCCCAGGGTGCGGTGCTCTCGAAGCCGGCGCCCGCCCCGGATGCTACTGACGGCAAGGTGAGGATCATCTGCTTCGGCGCCCACCCGGACGACTGCGAGTTCAGTGCCGGGGGTACGGCGGCCCTGTGGGCGGCCCGAGGTCATCACGTCAAATTCGTCTCCTGCACCAATGGGGATATCGGCCACTGGGGCATGGCGGGCGGCCCATTGGCCCAACGCCGCACCGCAGAAGTCCAGCGATGCGCGGAGATCTTCGGCATCGAGACGGAAGTGCTCGACATCCACGACGGCGAGCTGATGCCGACCCTGGAAAACCGCAAGACCATCGTCCGGCTGATCCGCCAGTGGCGGGCGGATATCGTGATGTGCCACCGGCCCAACGACTACCATCCCGACCATCGCAACGTCGGCCTGCTGGTCCAGGACGCCGGCTACATGGCCACCGTGCCGTTCTTCTGTCCGGACATACCTTACCTGAAACGGAACCCGGTGTTCCTGTACTACGAGGACGGATTCCGAAAGCCCAACCCATTCTCGCCGGACATCGTCGTCGGTATCGACGAGGTCATCGGCAAGAAGCTGGATGCGGCGCTGGCCCTGGCCTCGCAGACGCTCGAAGGCGGCTGCGACGGCTCGGAGAATTCCTGCCCGAGCGATCCGGAGAAACGGCGGGCTCGCGAGCAGCAAGTCCGCCGCAGCTTCGACCGCTCGTTCGCCCAGACAGCCAACCAGTTCCGCAAGCCGCTCATCGACTGGTACGGCCAGGAACAGGCCGGCAAGATCCGCTATGCGGAAGCCTTCGAGATCTGTGAATACGGCCGGCAGCCCAGCAAGAAGGAGATTCGGGAGCTATTCCCATTCTTCCCCAATCCATAGAGCGCGCGATAGAGTGCATCGTCCCGCCCCTTCGCACGCAGCCAGACAGAGAGATGCCGGAGCAAGCTGAGCACAAGGAGGCAAGGCGCTCCGGCGTGCCGGATCAATGTGCCTTAAAGGCAATGTCCTGACGCCCCCGGTTTTTTCAGCCTCAAACCGGGTACTTGGACCCGTGCTTCAGCGCTCCGGCGTTTACAGTCTGCCAGCAAGTACGTGGAAGAACCAGAGGGAATTCTCGCATCGACTATCTCTTGCGGCTTCGACGATGCTTGGGGAGGTGTCCACGATGGCCCCGCGGCTGTCGGATTTGCTGGGGCATCTTGGCGATGAGGTCAGTGGCCGGGGCCAGATCGAGTTGTCCGGCGGCGGGATAGACATCGACAATGTGCACGCGCATGGTCTGCCCCAGCCGCAGAACCGCTCGAGTATGGCGGCCGATGAGGCACTGGCTTTGCTCGTCGAACTGCCAATGGTCCGGGCCCAGGGCCTCGCGTCGAATCAGCCCCTCCACGCCGTACTCGGGCAAGTACACGGCAGCCCCGAATCCGGTCAGACTCACGACCACCCCGTCCAATTCCTGTCCGGCCAGTCCCTTCAACAGATGAAGGACGAAAATCGTCTTGAGCTCCTGCACGGCGTCCTCCGCGGCTCGCTCCGTCTCCGAGATGTGCTCGCCGATGCTCGCGAGATCGGAGAAGGAGTATTGCCGGCGAGCGTAGTCCACCTTGCCGGTCAGATACCCCTGGAGCGCCCGATGCACAAGAAGGTCTGCATAGCGGCGAATGGGACTTGTGAAGTGACAGTACTTGGAGGCGGCCAAGGCATAGTGGCCGACGCTCGCGGGGGCATAGGCCGCCCTCTCCAAGCTGCGCAGCACAAGGACGTTCACGGGCAGTGCCGTTCGGGTATCGCGGACCTGGTCCAGCAACGACTGCAAGTCCGTGCGCTGGGGCTGGCGCGAGAGCGTCACGCCCAGCAGCCGAAGAGTCTGGGAGAGCCGGCGCAGGGCGGCGGAATCGGGCTCGGGATGGATACGCCGCAGGAATGGAATGCAGTAGCGGTCCAGCAAGGTCGCAACCGCTACATTGGCCTCGACCATGAACATCTCGATGATCGTGTGCGGATAGCTGGTGTCCTCCGGCTGGACGCCGACCACCTGCCCGGACCCATCCATTACGATCTCGCTCGCGAACGTCTGGAGTTGCAGCATGCCCGCCCGGCGTCGGCGGTCCTCGATCCGCCGGGCCAGCGCCTCCATCTCGTGCAGCAGGGCCACGACCTCCGCGGACAGGCCGCAAGGATCGCCCTTCAACACGCGGTCGGCCTGCTGGTACGTCAAACGGGCCCGGGACTTGATCATCGTGTTGGCGAAGCGAGTGGCTTGGACCCGCCCATCTTTGTCATAGGTCAGGTAGACGCTCTTGGTGTATCGCGGCTGGCCGGGCTGAAGGGAACAAACGCCGTTGCTCAGCATCTCCGGGAGCATCGGCAGTGTCCTGCCGGGCAGGTAGACGCTGTTGCCCCGTTTGTGCGCACAACGATCCAGGCACGAGCCTGCCGCGACGAAGTGGCTCACATCCGCGATGTGGACTCCGAGGACCGGCCGCCCCTGCCCGTCGCGGGCAAGACTGATGGCATCGTCAAAATCCTTGGCGTCCGGCGGGTCGATGGTGATGATTAGCGTGCCGGTGATATCCTCGCGGCCGTGAGTGTCCCGCGGATCGAAATTCTCCCTTGCATTGCTGGCCTCGACCAGGCTGCCAGGGTCGAACTCCTCCTGCAAATCATGGCGATGGATGATGGCGGAGATCTCCGTATCGAACCGCCCCGGCCGGCCGAGGACTTCCGTAATCACCCCCCGGGCCGGCTGCGAACGGGTGGGATAGGAGCGAATCCTCACCGCCACCTTATCCCCGTGGCGGACCTTTCGCATATCGACGCCTTCGGCCTCGATTGGCCGGAAGAAGTCCCCGCCGTCCGGCTGAACCTGCCAGTTGTTCTGCTCCTGGCGAAGCGTGCCGACCACACTCGTGTGGGCACGCTCCAGGACCCTGATGATCTCCCCGGTGAGCCGGTCCTCGTCCTTCTTCCGCGTGATTCTCGCGACGACGCGGTCCCCCGTCATCGCATTGCCGGTGGCGTTGGCCGGGATGAACAAGTCGCCGTCCATGGTGGTCTGCTGGGGCGTGATGAACCCGTACCCGCGGGCATTGGCCCGGAAGACGCCCGTGATCTCATTGGATACCGCCGGCAGCCTGACCAGATTGCCGGCGCCGACGATCACGCTGCCCTCCGCACACAACGAGTCCAGCGCCTCCCGGAAGGCGGCCTTCAGCTCGCCGCGAATGCCCAGTTCCTGCTCCAGATGGACGAGCTTGCGGGGCGTGCTATCCTTCTGCAGCAGGTGCAGAATGTGATTCTTCAAAACCTCGTGCATCCACGCATCATATCATTCTGCTCGCCCGGCCGTAAGCCGCAAATGCGGCCGCCCCGCGAACCCCTCCGGCCAAGACACCGCCCCGAATTCTCAACGGAGAACCGTCAACCGACAACCGTTGTTCATCCGCAGATTTCGCCGATGCACGCAGATTCTCAACTGAGAACCGGAAACTAACCACTGACAAACCGGCCCGGCCCCGCCGCTGCCCTCCGAATCGACTGTGGCGGCCTCGGAAGTCCCGCCGAAAGGCCTCCTTCACCCATTCATCCTTCAAGGAAATCCCGGACCCTACGCTCAAGCTTAGGGATATCTCGGGTCCAGCATTCCCAGACCACGAGCACCTTCCATCCCATGCGTCTGAGGGCCTTCACGTTCCTCCGGTCGCGATCAACGTTCCCCTGCCGCTTCTTCTCCCAGAATTCCTTGTTCGTTGCGGGTCGAACCCGGCCATATTTGCAGCGGTGCATATGCCAGAAACAACCGTGGACAAAGATCACCTTGCGGTGACGGGGTAACACAACATCAGGAGAGCCAGGCAACTCTCGTTTGTGCAGGCGGAACCTGTATCCCATACAGTGAACCATCCCGCGCACGATGATTTCCGGCCTTGTATCCTTGCCACGAATGCGAGACATGCAGTACCTGCGTTGTTCTCTATTCAACACATCAGCCATGAGTACGGATCTCACCAAGATGCGCCTGTGTCGCAGCAACGGCTACGCAGGGTTCGTGATCCTTGCCAAGACGGTGCTCACGTCAAGATCCGGCGTTCCGATGCGGCCGATATACCTCCCGAATCGCACACCAAGGGCCTCAGCGAATGGGCTCGCCACTGTACCGAGGCATGTATAGGTTCTCAGGTCCTCAAGAGGAATGTATTCCAGTGCTTGGAGGTCGATCACCAAGTCAGGAATGTCCCAGACGCCCGGGAGGAAGTGGTAGCGCTCCGGCGACTCGTCCCGCTTGTTCTTCACGAGTTGCTCGACCCTTTTCTGCTTGGTTTTGCTCGGAGAGGCAAGCCATCCTGCTATCTCGGCTGCATCCTTGGCCAGAGACGCCCGCGCACACAGCGCCGATTCAGTTTTCGGCGTTCTGCCGCCGGTTGAGACCATGTCACAGGTCGGCCACAGGACAACAAGGTATTCCATGCTTCCCGCCGACTGTCTCTGTCGAATGTCGCCAAGCATTGGGTCCCGCCCCATGGGAGGCTTGATGTAATACTCCGCTGGATGAACAGTGTCTCCAGTTGCTGTCTGCCGGGTGGCCGAGGCGCCGTAGACCTCCTCCGTCATTCGGTCGATTCCCTCGCGTGCAAACGTTGTGGCCAGACGCTGGACGACGAGGCGAAGGAACTCCGGCTTGTCGGTAAGAGATGAAAACTCGGCCCACCGTGCTTGGACGAACTCCCACATGTAGGAACACAAAGCCCGGTCGAGGTGATTGACGACCGCGCGGTGAACCTGTGGCACGCGGATGCGGAACAAATCCGTTATCTCCCCCTTCAGCCGCTCCAGTCCTCCGGCATCCTTCCCGACGAGGCGGACAAAGCTGCTTTGTTGTCCCTCTAATCCCTCCGGCAACGCAGTGTAGAGTACCACCGCAACGAAGCCGGAGTTCTTGATGCTTTCCAGGACGCGAATCCCGGTCTGCTCCCCGCCATGCCGGGCCGTGCCATGATAGACATCGAGAATGACAAGATCGACCTTGCGTTCGTGGATCAGGTTCAGCGCTTGTCCCATATCCGCGATGTCGTTGATGTTCAGTCTGCGCGAGGCAAAGGACTCTTCCGCCAAATATTCCCGGACTTGTCGCCGAACCGTCTCGTCGTCCTCGACGAGCAGAACATTCCAGGCCTCGGTCAAAGCATTCGTCGGTTCAGGCATCTTGACTTCCTCCTATGCGTTTTCGGAGAGTCACGCGGAAGGTTGCGCCGGACAGAGGACCGCCCGACACCAGTTCCAGGGCACCGTCGTACTCTGCCGCTGTCTCGCCGGCAATTGTCAGCCCTAATCCGACTCCGTCCGGCTTTGTCGAGAAATAGGGGTCGAATATCCTGTCGCGGACATCCTCCGGCACTCCAGGACCACTATCCGAAAACATGATCACCAGTTCCCCCGGCCGCTGTGACACCTCAATGGCGATGCTGCGCCGATCCTGTGGAGCCTTCTCCAGCCAATAAAGCGAATTGTCCAGTAGATTGACAAATATCTGCTGCATCTCGCCTTGATCTACTGTGACCACCGTCCGGCTGGCCGGCTGGTGAACATCCACACCCAGTTCACCAATCCGCTTCCCAAAAAGCAAACATGTGTCGGAAATGACATTCTCAATCGCGATTGCCGTCGGGCGTCCACGCTTCCTCCCGCTGAATGGTGCAAGTCTCTTGAAAAGCATGGACAGCATTTCGGTCTGCTGGGTGATGGTAGATAGCCGCCTCTGAAGGATCTGCGAATCGATGGCCTTGTCTCCAGTGAGATCAATGTCTCGCTTCATCAACACAGCCTCATTCGAAATTGCCGCAACCGGCGTCCTGCCCTCATGCAATACGACATCGATTATCTGGCCCAGCGTGGCCAGACGCCGGTATCGAGCCAAGACCTGTTGAACCTCAGCAACCCCATGCTCAAAAGCCTTGGTTGTCTCACCGAGGAATGTTCTGAGTTCGGTGTCTGCGGGGTACCGCTTCTCGACGTAGTTTCGCAGGGGCGCGATGTCCAATACGTCAAAGAGCCCGATGGCCGGTTTCTCCGTGTGCCGCCCGCGGCGATATGTGTCACGCTTGACCTCAAGCTTCGATAGAATATTGACCAGGACTTGTTTGAAATCATCAAAGGCGGCGCTGCTGACTATCCCCTCGCGGTTCGTCTGATCGCGCAGCCCTCTGTTACCATCCGCCGAGATGTAAACTGCCCCGACAACCTGATTGTTGCTGAGACGCATTGTCGGGTTCTGGACTCGTCGGATGTCAAGACGAAGCCAATCATTGTCCGCAAGAAGAACACGGAAGTCGTCCCTGTAGATGCTGATGCCGCATGCGGAGTTGAGGTCGTCACGTAGCTTCCGTACAGTTGATCTCAGTTCATCTGCCAACGGATCCAGGTTATCGCGGTCCCAGACACGGAACTCAAAATGGAACGGCCCGGATTCAGGAACGCGCCCCTTGAGACGTATGTCATCGATGATAGAAGTCGCTTTATGTGTGTCCGGTCCTTCATACGTAGCATTGACGACCCCCTTCGCGTCGAAGTCGCCGGCAAAGCGGTAATGCGGCTTTCCCAGCACCGGCGGAGGTGCGATGACTCCAGCGTAGTCTTTGAACCTGTCCGGGAGAACCATCTCGATCTCGAGGTCACTCGTACCCTTGTGAGGAGAGATGAGTCTGGACAATTCTCCACGTAGACGCAAAAATGACTCCGCATCCCAGGCGTCATTTAGGCAGGTAAGATGCAGAGTCGTTCCATGACCACGTCCTTTCGATGCCGGAGATTCTTCCCATCTGCACCGGACTTGGTCCAAGTACAAGGTCTCGTCATCAAAGCGCCCCCAGTCAAACCGAACACGGACCAGTTTCCGTCGGCCAGTGGCGAGCGATTCCATTTCCATTGCTTGTGCGATACGAGCTGCGGCAAATCGACCGACCCCTTTTTCGCCCGTGACTCGCCGTCCAGCAGCACTCCTGGTGTTCTTGGTCTTCGATACGGTCGCGGGTTCGAACCATGCTTTCTGGATAGTCGCCAGCGTCATGCCCGCGCCGTCATCCTCAATGAGAATACCCCCTTGAGATGGTTCAAGAGGATCCTCAAAGACAATACGGACATTCTTGGCATCCGCATCGTAGGCATTCTTGATCAACTCAACGAGGGCAACGATCTCATTGCTGATAAGGTCCCGACCAATTGTGCGGACAATCCTTGCCCTCGGCCTGAGTCTTGCAGAACCCTTGCGAACTTGCTTTTTCCCCATCTGTCTGCACCTCCAAGGAGCCGTCACTTCCCCCCACACCACAAGGGCTATGGTCACACTGGCAGTGCATCAAGAAAGTTCTTGATGACACCTGCCATCACAGGAGGGCACACAGCGTTGCCAATCATCTTGATCCTGTCGCGCCGTGTCCCATGCTCAATTCTGAATTTCCGTGGCCATCCCATGGCTGCCTTGAGTTCCTCTGGTTGGAGCATCCGCATGACATGGCCCGAACGACCGGGCTTCACAAGGGCGAAACGATCCAGTGTAGTTATCGTTCGCAGCGGAGCGTCAAGCGACTGCCATCCTCCCGCATGGTCTGAACCATAATAGACAATCAGGAAGGGAGTCTTCTCACCAAGATGACTTATGGCCCGATCAGCTCTCTCCAAGGTTGGCTTCGCACGCCGGTCCGTACGCAAGGGCGTATAAGAGTACTCGCCGTTACGATTGACAATCCGCTCCGCCGTCTTCAGCTTTCTTCTTGGCGGTTGAATCTTGGCCGGTTCCGTCTCAAGGTCGAACAGAAGGAAGAGCCGCCTTCTCGCCTGCGGAACGCCGAAATCGGCTGCATTCAGCTTTTGCGGCAGACTGTGATAGCCAAGACCCTCCATCTTCTGGATGAGTCCAGCGTATTTTGACCATTTCTGCATGCTGACGACGTTTTCCACAATGACCCATCGTGGCTTGAACGCTTGTGCGAATCGGACAACCTGCAGGGCTGTGTCCCTGCTCTTCTCACACCTCGGCTTGTTGCCCTTGGCTACGCTATGATTCGTGCACTCAGGAGAGGCCATTATGAGATCTATGTCGCCCACTTCCTTGACGATCTGATCCAGATCATGGTCCTCGATGCGTCCACTGCAGAAATTCACGTTCGGGAAATTGTCGCGATATACCGACTCGGCTGCCGACCACATGTCGAACGCGGCCACGATCTCGACCCCGGCCGCCTGCGCTCCCCAACTGCTCCCACCGGCTCCACAGAATAGATCGATGGCTTTCACTTGCTTCGTGCGTGTCATTCTGTCTTTGTTCTGGGCCATGCTCCGTCTCAGAATGGATCTATGATATCACGCGACGACTCCCCTGCATACGTCCAAGCCGCGCGGTGATTCTACTGCACCCGTGAGGGTAACGCAATTCCGCTTCACCCCAGCCACGCGCGGGCCACACAAGCGTATTATCGACACGGCACACTCCAAGAATAGTACCATACACTCTGAATCGTGACAAAACCCCAGTGGGAGTCAAGGCTGTCAGGTGCTTTTTTCGAGGGAATCGCTGCAAATCCTTCCCTGGCAAGGGTTTATCTGGGAGAAGAGGGTTCGCGGCTGCCGGTTGGAGGCCAGTTGCCGGTTGTCGGCTGGAAATCTGCGTGAATCGGCGAAATCTGCGGCTGCATTGCCTTTGCGTACCTTGGCGTCCTTTGCGGTTGACAAGCAGTAGTCAGTTATCAGTTGCCGGTTGTCGGCTGGAAATCTGCGTCCATCGACGTTCATCTGCGGTTCCATAACTTCTGCGTGCCTTCAGGCCCTTTGCGGCTGAAAGAAGAGGGTTGTCCGTTGAGCATCGGCGTCCATCCAAGGCCAAGAAAGGTCCCCGTATCGCAGGATTTCACTTGACGGCAAATCTGAGTGCCTGTATGATGCTTGTGCAACGATGAGACTACGTCACAACTGAATAGAGGATCGTGAGAGGCCGTCAAATCCGAAATCGTAAGCTCGAAATCCGAGACAACGTCGAAACCGGAATGACCCAGACTTCGTGTCTTTCGTGGGAAATGCGGGCGAATAGTCAATCTGGGGAATCTGGTCACGGCCAGTGAAGGACACATCCCCGCCAGCCGGCCACTCGGCCCGGAAACTCTCGACGGGCGTAACGCCGAGAACGCCTCTGGTCCCGTACGGCCGATCATGCGAAACAAAGCCAATTTCCGGCGCGCGAGATGGCCGCGTTTGGCTCGCAAGGAAAGAAGGGGGAAAGAGGCGGTTCACTTGGCGATCTTCGCCCCCTTTGCGAGAGACACGAGCCGTATCATGCAAAACAAAGCCAATTTGCAGGGGGGCACTATGAGTGTGAACTCCTTTGCGCGAAAGGGGTTATGAGAGAAGAATGCGGATTATGCGTCTGCCAGAACAAAGCCAATTCATCGTCCCGGGCGGATGGCGGCCAGGGCCGACCTTCCAGAGTGCCAGAGGAGGCACTATGCAAAACAAAGCCAATCCGCGGGGGGGGGCACTATGAGTGCGAACTCCTGTGCGGGAAAGGGCCCATGAGAGAAGAATGCGGATTATGCGTCTGCGAGAACAAACCCGATTCATCGTTGCGGGCGGATGGCGGCCAGGGCCGACCTTCCAGAGTGCCAGAGGAGGCACTATGCAAAACAAAGCCAATTCACGGGGGTTATCGACGGAGCACCGGCGAAGGGCCCGGCTACGATGACCCGATTGTGCCAAACAAAGCCAATTCATCATGCCGGCCGGATGGCGGGCACGGCCGAGCCCTCAAAGTGGCTGAGGAGCCATCGTGCAAAACAAAGCCAATTTGTCCTGCCGGGGCGTGGTGGGCACAGCCTGCCCTGCAGGAGCGGCTGAGGACCCATCGTGCGAAACAAAGCCAATTTGCGAGAGCTGACTCGGATGATAACTCCTTTTCAGGAAAGGAGTTATCATCGCTTTTCTCGATTTGTCGGTCGTGCAAGACAAAGCCAATTTCCCGCGGCCGAGATGGCCGCGCTTGGCTCGCGAGGACAGGGGAGGCTGGGGGAATGAGCCGGCAGAGGGCACAAGGAAGGAGGGGTCGCGCCCTCTGCCTGGCTTTGGAGGGTACCCAGCGCGCCGGGCTTGGCGAACGTTACGCCTCAGCCGCAGGGCACAGACTGCAAGCCCGAGTCGGGGCTCTCACAAATGCCGTCGCACCAAGTGAAGCCGGGCGTGGCGGCGAACCTGTTCCCGACTACCACAGTAAGATGGCGCGTGAGGACGCAGAATGTAGATGCGGAAAATCGCGGTTTTTGGGCCTGGTTCAGGGTCGCTTAGGCCAGGGTAACACTCGTGCGGGGCGCGATACTGATTTGGATGCTGTAAAGCCTTTCAGTACAATGTTTTACGAATTCCGGCACAGCCAGCGCTCAACAAAAAGTGTTACCCTGCTATGAACCAGGCCGGTTTTTGGCAGGGTCGGAATACGGCGGCAAAGTCCATGTACGCTTCGTAGAACGAGTGCCCCGCTCGCCCGGGCAGGTGGTGTGAGGATGCACGGCCCGTGCGGCGAATTCACGCCCTGCGGGCCGCTGCGAGCATTTTTTCCGCAACCCCGTTGACAGTAGGGCTTCCCGCCCTTATGCTACCCGTTTTGACGTCGGCGGTGTAGCTCAGTTGGTTAGAGCATGGGATTCATAAGCCCAGGGTCGTCGGTTCGAATCCGACCGCCGCTATGCTAGTGCCCCCATCGTCTAGTGGCCTAGGATATCAGGTTCTCATCCTGGAGACAGGGGTTCGACTCCCCTTGGGGGTACTTTTTCTTTTCCCGGGCCCGAGGCGCGATCAGCCTCGCCACGCTCCTGGCCCCTATCTCCTCACGCAACGAGCCCAGCATTGCCTTCCACATCAGGCACGGCTTCGTCGAGGCCGGCCGCTTCCGCCAAATCGGCCCAAAGACGGGCCAACTCTTCGACGTCGTCTGGATGCAGAGAATGCTCTGACCGCTTCCCACCCTGTCCTTGCGAGCGCAGCGACGAAGCAATCTCGGCCGCCGGAAATTGGCTTTGTGTTCCCAGAGGCATCATCCGCCGGCTTCCCCATAACTTTCTTTCCGAAGAGCACTTATCGTTCATTTACCCCCATGCCAATTGGCTTTGTCTCGCATAATCGTCCGTTCGAGGCCCGTGGGTGTCCCGCCGGTCCGCGGGTTGGCGAGGACTTGGGCTTCACTGGCCATGGCCAGTCCCCTCCGGATTGACCATCCATGATTCCCTATTCGGTTGTTTCATGATCTTACAACAGCCACGTTTCTCCGTCAAGTGAAATCTGGGAGAATCCAGGGGTTTCTGCCGACACTCATTGTACGTTGCTACGTCCTTATCTGAGAACGATTTACAGCAAGAACGCAAGAGACCATGAGTTCATTCACAGATTGCCCAGATTCCACAGATGGACCCGGCCTCCGGATGGACCCCACACCTACGCTTTCACACTCCAACGCTCATGCACGCCAACCTACAGTCGGATGGAGCATGGCGTCCCCGGAATTCGCCCTTAGCCCTGTGCTGTCACTTGCCACGCACGGAGACCGTCGTAGCTAAAACCAAGGAAGAACTCTACGCTACGGTTCTCGTCGCGCCCTTGATGGAGCCCGGCGACGATAGGCACGAAGAACGCTTCTTGAGCACTGGTTGTTTCAATGAAGCCTTTCTGGGGAGCGTCAATGGATGCGACACGTCCTTTTACTCGAACGAGCCGGGCTGTGTTTTGCCAGAACCCGGATTCCCACTCGCCGAGTTCGGACTGATGCACCAGTTGTTGCAGCCCAGTCCCCTTTCCGAGCCACTCGAAACTGCGATACCGATTTCGCCTGAAGCGAGATAGGTTGCGGCAGTCCTCCAAGGCCCGATCAGCATCACCTCGCGCCAGAGTTGAACCTTCTAGGGCCACAAGTGTGTGTAGAACGTAGAGGTAGAACGCTGCATCAAGCGTATTTGTATTCGCCTTCCAGTAGCTGACTCGTTCGATCAGTTTGTCGAGACTAGGTGGGGTCGAGGAGTGCCTAACCGCACGTATCCAAAGGCGCAAACTTGTCGCATCGTTTGGGTTTTCGGCGAGATTGCCCTCCAACAAGTCCACGCATCGTCGGACCTCCTTACTCTCCAGAGACGCCCAGTCGCCTTTTCGGCGCTTCAGCAATGTCCACACGATCTGCCTCCGAATCGGCGACTTCACAGAGTCCTTCTTCGCCAGAAGATTGTCCCAACCTTGCAGGGCAGCCGAATGGTCTCCGTACAGGGCATCCAAGCCGGCTCGACACGTGATCTCATAGTTACTTGGCTGATCGCCAACGCGTAGATTTCGGAGTTGGTCAAGAAGTGCCTCGGCCCGATCAACGCTCTCTCGTAGGTACACATCCGCATTCGGAGTGAACAGATAGACGAGAACGTTCTCATGCCCCCGTCCAGCATAATCTAGAACGCGAAGCAGCAGTTGGACTTCGCTGACATATGCGTGCTCGCGGCCCGGGTCAATCTCCCGCGCGCGATCGAAGGATCCGCATGCCTGGTGTGTCAACTCTATTATTTGTTCCAGCGGCGCCTTCTTCTGGACCAGATCGTTGACTTGGTATCGAAGGATCATACCCCGCATATGGTGAGGCAACGGATCGCCTGGTTGCAGCGCTATCGCCTGTTCGATGGCCACAAGTCCTTCCTCAAAATGCTCGATCAGCCCACAAAACCGGCCCAGATGCGCGTGAAAGTGCGCTTCTTCCGGAAAAACCCGGGTAAGCGTTCGGAAGACCTCCAGCTGCCCATGGGGTGATGGGATATCCTCTATAATCTGCGAGAACTGGCGCTGCGCAGACCGCTCCGTCCCGAGAAGCTCCACATTGTCCCTATAGACAAACACACGGCGAACTAGTTCGATCATCTGTTCCGCGAGAACCTGCGACCGGCCTCGCGCAAAGTAAGCGAACTCGATCGCCCACTCGGACAACTGCTGGCGCCAGAGACGGTCACGATCTTTGTGCTGTGGACTCAGCAATTGTCTTAAAATCTCCTCGGCAATGAGGTCATGGGAGGTCCGCCAAAGTCCCGGTTCCCCCTCGATAATCAGATCAAACGCTTCGGATGGGAGAGCCTTGCTCATATCTACCTTGCGACTTGTTGGTAGCCCGAGCACACCGGCGAACGACTGCGCTGGAAGAGACCGCTGACCGTAGTGATGGGCAATGGCCAGGAAGCAAAGCATTCGCTTCTGCACGTCGGAAAGCGCGCCCATGTGAGCGCCCACGAAGGCAGCCAATCCCCGGAAATCGCGACCGAAGGCCTGAAGTCCAAAGTAGAATGGTGTCCTCTGCCGAGTCTCCCTTGTTTGCAGGTTCTTCAGGGCCTCTCGCCGCTGCGGTACCGCCGTGGAATACGTAGCGAAGAACCGGTCTGCCTCAGCAGGCGTTAGTATTGCAGAAAGCCAGAAATCCCAGTGAGATGAAGGTTGCTGTGAAAACCTTCGCAAGACCTGAACCATCACTACGGGGGTCTGTTGGCTTGCGACAAGTTCATAGAGATCATTAATCTCACGCTCAGAGTGTTCGCTGCCATCGATGAGGAGCACGAGGCCCTGTTCCGCAAGCGCTGTGAGCTTCGCGAGTCTCTCGGACGTACCGTGCGGCTCCGCGCGTCTTAGCACCGCGCACGGATATCGTCGGTGTAATTCCCAGAGAATCCTCCGCGCCACAGTAGTGCCTCCGGCGCCGGGGGTATGGTACAGATTGACACGTTCGGTGCGCCTTTGCTGCACGCCCTCCTCAATCCTGCGACGGATTCTGTCAGTGATCTCACGAGAGCAG
>Ga0315274_10002831_pt1 | contig 25876 bp, 25 predicted proteins | sample YL17G02_20_MG_FD_203700 | JGI IMG/M metagenome (GOLD analysis project Ga0315274, IMG submission 203700) | Sediment microbial communities from Yellowstone Lake, YNP, Wyoming, USA - YL17G02_20 | ecosystem: Environmental > Aquatic > Freshwater > Lake > Sediment | place: USA: Wyoming | collected...
GAGGATTTTGAAGAGAAGAAAGGGACGGTCAGCCGAAAATTCGTCGGCTTTTGGGATTCCATTAAGCGCATGTATAGCGGTGAAGGCAGAGTGTATACAAAGGATCTCCGTGAGCATCCCGAAGAATTCCAAAAGGAACTGGCACTCTACAGGAGAGCGGGCACTGTATGGATTTCGTATGCGGTACCATTCATCATCCCTATTACAGCAGGGCTGATTACTGCAATCATTTTTGGTGATCTGCTCTTTGCATTTATGAAAATTGTAGCAGGAGGAATATGACATGCTCAACCTGAAATTTGTGGACGGCCTGATTCCGGTCATCGTGCAGGATTCAAAGAGTCGTGAAGTACTGATGATGGCGTATGCAAACGATGAAGCTATCCTTCTCACAAAAGAGACTGGATATGCCCATTACTACAGCCGGAGCAGAAAGAAACTCTGGAAAAAAGGCGAAGAGAGCGGTCACTTCCAGAACGTAATAAAAATCCTGACCGACTGCGATGAGGACTGCCTGATATACATCGTTGAACAACTAGGTGCTGCCTGTCACATGGGATATGTCTCCTGCTTCTACCGGACGCTTGACGGCTCTATAGTGGGAACACAAGTGTTTGACCCGGAAAAAGTGTACGGAAAAAAGGGAATCTGACTTTTTTCATCTTTTTTTTCTTCAGCGGTGTGCATAGAAGTGTACACCATGCGACACATCATGCATATGAATGATATGCACGGGGCAGAGATCCGATGCTTCCTCAGTACAACAAAGAAGGCAATCCGGTACTATTCCCACTGCCCGGTCACCATTGAACCTGTACTGCTCCACAATCTGAGAAAATGAATCACATGGGTTCTGGTCAAACAGTTCCGGGCTGGTATTCCAGCAGGCCCCGCAGCTCATGCAGGCCATGCGATCGATAATCACATTCATTTGATTAGTTCCAGTATTGGTTATTCACATTGTTGGGTGGAATCATAAAGGGAATGAATACTGCTGTTCTTTGGTCGAAGCTCAAAGTCAGACCATCAATATCTCAGATGAGCGTAATTTTTTTATTTTTCTGTATGCGTATAAGACGCTTGGCAGGAACTGGTATGGTAAGAGAATTATCCTTTCGGGATTGTTATTGGGTCTGTTTTTTAATCTTCATTATTCCTGTTCTCGCAGGGACCGTGTTCCTGATGCTGGAGTTCAGCCGGATTGTACTCTTTCTCATCATAGCCCTCTTCATCCTTGGTTTCCCTTGTAACGCTTTTGTGAGTGTAAATAACCTGTGGGTATTGTAAACAGGAGGGAGATCGATTGTCCCGCAGAATAAATGTTCGATAAAACAAAAAATAAGTGAATATTAACCGCCCCGTGATCCAGAGGATATATCAGGATCGACTGATGGGAGAGGTCGCTCATGATCCAAGGGAGGCAACGGGGCTGAGGATGATGGCAGAGAAGAGGAAGGATCTATTTGTACAAAACTAATAAATTCTTGTAAATTGCAATTCAAATTTGCATTAGGGTTGATAATATGGCGGAATTTCAAACTCCCGTTTGTGATAACAACCACGATTTGATACCAATGACACGGGTATGGTCAGATGGTCATGGGAATGCAGTATATCAATGCCCGAACTGTGGGAGAAAAATGCAGGCGAGAGACGGCACCAGCAAGAGGTAATGGGAGTCCTCTGTTGACAAATCTCATATTACCAGTATAAAAGCGCTTATACCTGTTTACACCCCCCCGCATCCCTTCAAACCCCTTATTAACACTAACATGCCAATATGTACCCATCAACGATCACCCATCGTTGAACGAATAGTATACAAGAGCATACCATATGGGAGGAATAATATTTTATGATACTAGTACCAGATACGAGCGTCCTTATCGACGGACGAATAACCTCGATGATAAAAGCCGGTGAATACAAAGGCGCAACAATAATCGTTCCCGAAGCAGTCATTGCAGAACTCGAAGCTCAGGCAAACAACGGGCGTGAAATTGGATTTTCCGGCCTGAACGAACTGCAGCAGCTCTGCAAGATGGCGGAAGAAAAAACGATAGAACTCAAATTCTCCGGTATCCGCCCGTCGCTCGAGCAGGTTAAGCTCGCAAGCGGTGGTGAGATCGACGCGATGATACGCAACATCGCGATTGAGAATTCCGCACGGTTCATCACCAGTGATTTTGTACAGGCTGAAGTGGCACGGGCAAAAGGACTGGACGTCATCTACTTAAAAGCTCAGGTGAGCGACTTCGTTCCCCTCGGCATTGACCAGTTCTTCGATGAACACACGATCGCAGTATACCTCAAGGAAAGGGTCTGTCCGTCAGCTAAAAAGGGTACCATCAATGATATGAAACTCGTGAAGATCCGCGAGCAGCCGACTAGCGAGTACGAGCTCCGTGCCCTTGCACAGGAAATCCTCGAACGGGCGAAACGTGATCCTGACGGGTTCATTGAAGTCGAGAAGCGGGGGATCACTGTTGTCCAGATCGGTTCGATGCGGATCGCGATCGCACGTCGCCCGTTCTCGGACGGCATGGAAATCACCGCTGTACGTCCAATCGTTGATGTAACGTTGAAAGACTACGCTAAGGCAGATATCATAACAAAAAGGATTACCAGCGATAAGAGAGGGTTAATTATTGTCGGAGCTCCCGGTTCGGGCAAGACAACACTCGCACAGAGTGTCGCAACCTACCTTTCTGACAGTGGTTTTGTCGTCAAGACCATGGAGGCACCCCGGGAACTCCAGGTGCCGGACCAGATTACCCAGTATACGATGCTTGAAGGCAGCATGTCCAACACCGCTGACATCCTCCTGCTTGTCAGGCCTGACTTTGTCATCTTTGATGAACTTCGTAAGAACGAGGATTTCAACGTCTTTGCTGATATGCGCCTTGCCGGCCTTGGCATGGTTGGTGTCATCCATGCAAATGGTGTGCAGGATGCGGTCCAGCGATTTTCCGATCGCGTGGACTTCTCCGTCCTCTCACAGATCGTAAACACCATAATTTTTGTCAAGCAAGGTGTGATAACAAACATTTACGATTTAGGCTTCACCATCAAGGTCCCCGAGGGAATGGAAAATGAAATGCACGTCCGCCCGGTAACAATCGTGACCGATCACGAAACGGGCGAACTGGTAATCGATGTCTTCCGGTATGATGGCGAGACTATTGTGATGCCGATAACTGCGGTGACAACCGCATCGAAAAAAGCCTCCCAGGTAGTACCGGTTCAGAATGTCGGGGTCCCTGTTGCATCGGTCGTTAATGTCCGTTTACCGGTTCCCTTGCCGGATGCTACCCCCAGGAAGGAGAACGATGAGCGTCCCGGGTGGAAACTCGTGGAGAAAGAAATCCAGCGTGAAATCGGGCGTTACACCGAAGGCTTTGTTGATGTCCAGATGATTAGCGATACAAAAGCCATTGTCTATATTGATGACAAGGATGTGCCGGCAGCAATTGGGAAGGGGGGCAAGAACGTCTCTGCCATTGTAAATAAAATCGGTATCGGGATTGATATCAAGCCACGCTCTGAATTTGACCGGCAGCAGATGCAACCTCATAAAAGCGATCTGGAGTTCAATCTGGGTGGCGGTATTAAGATCCAGACCGACAAAAAGCAGCTCACCATCGTTGCCCCGGACCAGAGCGGCAAGATTGTGGATGTGTTTGCAGGCAAGGAATATCTGTTCACTGCCACAGTAAACGATACAGGAGAAATTCACCTCGCGAAGAACTCGAGCATAGCGCAGGAGATGATCCGGCGTTACCAGAACAGCGAGATTATTAAATTAAGGCCGGTATAATTGAAAAAATTTCTTTTTTTCTCATAAACGAAGGGGAAATGGTTTGAACGCATTTGATCTGGGCAAATTTGAACAAGAAGCACTGGAGCAGTGGACGCACGCATTTGAATCCAACCCGTCGAACCTTGAGAAATGTTACCTTACCGTCGCCTACCCGTATCCAAGCGGGGCGATGCATGTCGGGCATGGCAGGACATATATTGTCCCTGATGTAATCGCACGGTTCTGGCGGATGCGGGGCAAACAGGTTCTCTACCCTATGGCGTTTCACGTCACGGGAGCTCCGGTGATCGGCATTTCAAAACGAATCGCGAAGAATGATCCCAAGACTATTCACCTCTATCGCGATCTCTACAAAGTCCCGCAGAGTGTCCTTGATGAATTTACTGATCCACTGACCATCGTTCGCCACTTCGCGAGCGAATACCAACGGGTGATGACTGCCTGTGGGATTTCAATCGACTGGCGCCGCAGATTTACAACGGTCGATCCGACCTACAGCAAGTTTATTGAATGGCAGTGGAAGCACCTCTTTGAAGCCGGATACGTAATCAAAGGAGCCCACCCGGTCCGCTACTGCACGGTGGATGATAATCCCGTTGGAGACCATGACCTGCTTGAAGGGGACAAAGCGGAGGTAATCAAATTTACCCTCATCATGTTCCAACACGGTGATGCATTCATCCCCACAGCAACGCTCCGGCCGGAGACGATTTATGGTGTCACCAACCTCTGGGTAAACCCGAGCGTCACCTATGTCAGGGCACTGGTGGATGGAAGTGCATGGATTATCTCACAGGAAGCAGCAGAGAAGCTCGCGTTGCAGGATCATACTGTTGAGATACAAGATGAGATTGCCGGCCGGGATCTGATCGATAAGACTGTCAGCCACCCGCTCTGTGGCAAGGTACCTATTCTCCCGGCCGACTTTGTTGATCCTGACATGGCGAGTGGACTTGTCATGAGTGTCCCCGCTCATGCACCGTTTGACTACATCGCACTCCGTGATCTCCAGCGTGCAGGAAAATATACCCAAATCAAACCTGTGCCCTTAATCAAAGTCGAGGGATACGGGGATATTCCCGCACAGGACGCAGTTGAGAAGGCTGGCATCACCCACCAGATGGACAGCCGGATGGATGCACTCACGCAGGAGATTTACTCTGATGAGTTCTCCAAGGGTAAGCTCTTCGACAGGCATGGTGGAAAACCCGTACGAGTGGCACGTGATGATATAGCTGCACTCATGATCGAGAAGTACGCCTCGAAAATTATGTACGAGTTTGACACCAGGCCGGTCATCTGTCGCTGTGGCAACAAAGTTAAAGTCAAGATCCTGCATGACCAGTGGTTCTTGAAATACAGTGACCCTGCATGGAAAAAGCAGGTCAGCGACCACCTTGGGGACATGGCTCTCGTACCACCAGAAGTCCGGCTTGAATTTGACCGCACCGTGGACTGGCTCAAGGACTGGGCGTGCACCAGGCGTGTTGGTCTTGGCACCAGATTCCCGTGGGACACAACACAACTCATCGAACCTCTCTCGGATTCGACCATCTATATGGCGTACTACACCATCGCTCACATAATCCGGGAGATCGACCCCAGACTCCTCACACCGGAAGTCTTCGACTACATCTTCCTCGGGAAAGAGTCCCCGGATCTACCCGAAACGAAGAAACTGGAAGCCATGAGAAAGGAGTTCCTGTACTGGTACCCGTACAACTACCGGTTTTCGGCAAAAGATCTGATATCCAACCACCTCACGTTCCAGCTCTTCCACCACGTCACGATATTCCCCAAGGACAAACTCCCGCAGGGTATGGTCGTTTTTGGTATGGGGCTCCTCAATGGTGCGAAGATGTCGTCATCAAAAGGCAACGTCTTCCTGCTCGAGGATGCAGTAAGTGATTTTGGTGCGGATACAGTGCGCATGTTCCTGATGGGCAGTGCTGAGCCCTGGCAGGACTTTGACTGGAGAAACGAACTTGTTATTTCGACGAAAAAGCAGATCGAGCGGTTCTTCAACACAGTGCTTGAATCTAAAGACGCAGACGGCGAACCGCATGACATCGATCGCTGGTTAATAAGCCGGTTGCAATCGCACATTGAGCGTACCACCGAAGCGCTCACCAACTTCCAGACACGCCAAGCATTGCAGGAAGCATATTTCAGGATTGAAACCGATCTCAAATGGTACCGCCGCCGGCTCGCTGAAAACAGCGATGGAAGCCGGGAGTTACACACGCTCTGTTCGGTATGGATCCGGCTCCTTGCCCCGTTCATCCCGTTCACGGGTGAGTATCTCTGGAAGGAACTCGCCGGTGAAGGGCTTGTTTCGTTTGCTCCATGGCCGGTTGCGAATAAGAAACTAATAAACACAAGGATCGAGCTTGCTGAAGAGCTCATCACCCGTACGGTTGAGGATATCGAGTCAATCAGGAAACTTATCCAGATGACACCGAAATCTATCACAATCTCGATTGCACCTGCATGGAAACACGAGATTTTCCTCCTCATTGCCAAATCAAACGACCGTAACACAGTGGTTAAGGAGATCATGAAGGATGACGCGATGCGCAAGCGGGGTAAGGAAGCAACTGACGTGGCGAAGCAGTGCATGACACTTATCCACCGCTTGCCCCCGCACGTTGTTGAATCCCTCGCAAGAGAGCCCATCAATGAAATAGAAGTCTTTGAAGCGGCGAAAATATTCCTGGAAAAAGAGTTCGGAGTACCAGTCCATATCACAGATGCAGAGTCAAGTGAGCACGCCAAGGCTGCAACAGCATTACCGTTCAAGCCGGCGATTATTATTGAATGATACCCTATCGATAGAGTTATAGTATTTTTTTGAAGGCTTTTTAATGCCCTGACTTCGACACAGCATAGTGAAAGACCATAACTAAAAAAGAGGGGGATCACCCAAAATTATTTTTTAATCGCATTCTGGACTTTGAAAATGACATCGGCTGACAGGACATGCATTTTATGGGCGGGTTCCGCATGATCGATAAATTTTCTCATAAGTTCGTGGTAAGTCGTTGCATGCGCTTCAAACGGACAATCAATTCCGATATCTCTGCACATAAATGAGGGCATTAGTATATTCTCCTTTTCTAGACTGGAACAGTATTGATTATCAATAAATGCAACGCACTGGTGCATGGCACCGGCGCCTTTCAGTCATTATTATCAGGTCATATAAACCAAGAGACCCCGTGACCATAGAATCCCTCATCCACAAACAAGTTATACCGAAGAATAACACTCTGTTTGAGGAAAATAGCATGAGCAAACGATTCCGGATGAACCTGGTGATAGCAGGATTTCTTCTGATAATAAGTTTAATGGGTAGTGTCACAGCAGTCAGCCTACTACCTAGCTGGCGGGAGCATCCTGCCGATGACGCCACATTTTCTGGTGCGATGATATCCACCGATGGTTCAATGGTATTTGCCGGTGGCAACCAGTTGATAGTCCGTTCGTGGAATGGAGACACCCGATGGGGGGGTATATCGGGAACCGTGGCGACTATGAGCACTGATGGAAATTATATTGTCTCTGCAATCAATGATAACGTCCGTAAATTCAACAGGACTGGCAGTGTAATCTGGAACAGGATTACCGGAAGTCCTTTCCGTGCAGTCGCTGTTTCAGGTGACGGTTCCCTAGTGATTGCCGCAGACAACAGGGGCTACTTGCGTTCCTGGACAATTGATGGTAAAAACCTGGGAGTGGACAACGACACCGATCAGGTGAAACGAATAGAAATTTCTCCCTCACAATCTCTGGTGGTTGTTTCTTCCGAAGATAGTCTGAAGGTTTTTTCACCGGAAATGAACCTGATCTGGGAAGATAATACCCTCGGAAACCTTGATTCTTTCATCGCATTCTCTGCTGATAGTTCCACCCTTATTCTATCCGGAGAAAACCGGGTGTCGTCCTATACAGCCGAAGGATCACTGAACTGGGTGAAGGAGATAACCAAGGACGCCATTATCGACATGGCCTGCTCTGATGACTTTTCAACTATTGTACTGGGAAGTCAGGATGGAAATGTCTGGGTTCTTAACAAAGAGGGCCAGATACGATGGAATTATCCTGCAGGTGCCTGGGTCAATGGTGTAGGGGTTTCTCGTGATGGCTCCGTTATTGCAGCAGGTGCCCTTGACGGGACACTCTATATTCTGGATAAGAATGGGAACCTGCTGACAAAAACAAAAACAGATTCTGCCATCCAGCAACGGTCGGTTGCCGTCAGTGGGGATGGCACGCGGATTGTTGTTGTAGATGAACGCACCATGTACGGTTATGATCTTGTAGGAATTCCTGAAGTGACATATACGGAAACACCTGTCCAGACAACCCTCTGCCCTTGTACGATTACTACCCCAGTGCCTGTCAAAACAACCCTGCCAAAAACCGTTCCATCCACGATAGTGACAACTCTTCCTGAAACGACCACCACCCCAAAATCAGCGCTTACCCCGTTTCTTACAATCATCGCATTAGCAGGACTGCTGTTTATTGTCATAAGACGTAACAATTGATACAGATACCCGCATCGTGATTGAAAAAGGATTGGAGTGATTATAATCAGAAAAATTTTACCCGTACCCCACCGAGTGAAGAATAGCCAATAGACAGGTAGACCTTGTGTCTGTAGACTCCTCCCTGCCACATGCTGTCAACGTGACGACGTTGAAAACGGCTTCCCAGCGGGTTGGGGCTTTGCCTTAACATGAATGAAAAGCCCGTGTTTCTTGAGCACTCTTAACGATGCGTTCCAAGGCAATTCGCTCTTCTTTACTCAGAGAAACAACATATTTCTTCTTCATTTTATTTTTATAGTACGTACTTAGATAAAGTACTATTGGATAGCCTTTATATACAATATTAATTGACCTCAAACACTAGTGATCTGCCGGACTCTTTGCCCGTTTCACACGTTCCTTGGTGGAGAACCCGGTGATCGCATCCAGATATTTCCGGAACCTTTTATTGGTATCGATAATCACATCATCACTTGCGCTCAGGTCAGATTCAGTGTCAATAATCACCGATTTACCATCAGTCCCGACAGACACATCGAGTCGTTTGAGCGCACCTGACTTTATCCGGTACCCGGTGGCAGTCTTTTCCGGCTCTCCACCGAAACTGGTCTTGAGTTCAGCAATGATCCGGGTTTCGAGATCTTTTGTCAGCCCGCGTTTGATTGGATACTCCTGCATACTATTTTTTAGGTAGTGCGTGTATGTTAATCTAATGACGGAACACGCCCCTGAGTTTTATACTGATATGCTTTCACGTCTCGATACAATTCATAATGACCTTATCGAGATAAAACCGAAAAAAGACATCAATGTCATCTCAAAACCGCTTCCCATGAATGGTGCTTCGGTGCTGATTGGCTTTCCGGGGAGCGGGCTTGTCGGTACCATCGCACTGCAGTATATGGTCGATCAGCTGGAGTTTGAGCAGATCGGCACCATGACTTCGAAGTTTTTCCCCCCGCTGGCGATGATGAACAAAGGTGTGATCAATGACCCGGTCAGGATCTATATCAAAAACGATATCGCGGCCATAGTCGCTGATATTCCGATCCACCCCATGATCTGCTACGAAACCTCACGCGACATTATTGACTGGCTCGCACAGTTCAAGCCGAAAGAGGTGGTGACAATCGCAGGTATCATCACCAACGAGCCAGAGAAGCGGGTCTTTGGCGTCGCGACGACAACGGATGCACTCATGAGGATCCAGGAACACACATTGATCCTCCCCATCGGAAGCATCTCGGGTATTGCATCCAGCATCCTGACAGAATGTAAAGCCCGTGGCATCCCCGGGTACGGGCTTCTTGGCGAAACCGTAAATGCGCCGGATCCGCGATCATCGGCAGCCACAATCGAGGTGCTCAACAAGATGTACAATCTCGCGCTGGATGTGCAGCCGCTGATAGAACAGGCATTGGAAATCGAACAGAGCATGGGAAAAATTGCCGAAGAAGTGCAGCAGTCTGCCGAGCAATCCCCGAAAAAAGATCTTCCAATGTACGGGTGAGCAAAAATGAGATGTGCTGCGTTAACCGGAATCTCCCCCGAGGTTATAAAGGATCTAAGGGTGGGCAAGCCTCGCACGATCGAGCTTCAGAGCACGCATAATATCGTAAGCATCGCCAGTGTAAAACCGGGTCCTGATTCCCACATTTTCATGACATCAGTCGATCTTGAGGACCTGGCCCCGGGGGATCAAGGGATATGTGTCATTGTGCTTGCTATTTCGGTCTCGATGAAGCGGATGTTGGAATTCTCGCAAGGCAGATATTATGAAGAACGGGAGCGAATGTCTGCGCGCATCCAGGTCAAGTATTGTGCGTCCTCGATCGTAAAGCAGGTCTTTCGCGAGGGATTTTTCGGGCCGACAACCGTTGAAGTGCTTAAATCATCCTGTTACCATGCGGGATGACAGGTATCTGTTTTTTATTGCATGTTAAGTCATAGGGCGAGTATCTTCACAAGCCAGGTTCATGTTCAGTAACCGTCATACGGGCACCAAGGTATCCATCAGGTCGAACATCAATGATAATGAGAAGCGCTTTTACCACATACTGGATTCCATCCCCCTTGCTTTGAAATACCATTGATCGGGGACAGGTATGGGATTTTTTAAAATCAATTGATCTTTCTAATAATTTAATGAGGTTTATACTGTATTGGTTGCTCCAATTGAGTATTTACTAAAAAATTATTATCTCCTGTGGAGAACCACAAACCCGAGTGCAATCGCACCTAGTACTACCGTGACTTCCAGAGGTGATGCCTGTGTAGTAGCAGTCGGCCACGGAGTCGGCACCTTGACGGTATTGGCCTTCAGGGAGGTTTGTGAGGGTGCAACCGTCGGTACTCTGGTGGTAGCAGTAGTCTGGACCTCATTGAGGTCTGCATTCACGATTATCGATGTTCCGGCTTTTACGGTTACCACTTTGGACCAGTCGTCATATCCTGTATTTGAGATCAGGATCTTGTGAGATCCGAGAGAGACATCGTCCAGGGTTAAGGGTGTCGTTCCCTTGTAAGTTGAATCCAAATACACCTTTGCACCATAGGGACTTGATGTGACTTCAATACTGCCGACTTGATCTGACACAATTTCAAAATTCAGACCGCATTTAATGGTATTAGTAGAATCCACGACACAAATATCATAGGTATCGGTATCCGCGTTATTAAGATTGAATCTCCCTAACACTTTTATTGATGTCTGAGAGGTGATGTCCGCTGTAATGTTGTCATAGTCGGCATTATACAGGTACATGCTTTCAATGTCCGATAAACCGGTACCCACAACGGTCACCGTAACACTGCTATTGGTTTGTGCACTTGCGGGAGATACCGAGGTCAACGTGATCGCACTTTTAATCGTAAATCCACCCGACAACACATCCTCCTGTCCATCTCTGTTGACGACAACGACATCCCATTCACCTGCAGATACTCCGGAGATGGGAAACGTGCAGGTGAGCGAGGTAGTAGAATAAGCGGTAACCGTGGCGGTAATATTTGATTTGCCATCCATCATCAGCCTGACTTTTCCAAGGCTTGAGGTTACATTTAATCCAGTTCCGGTAATTACAACACCTTTCACCGACGCCCCATTGTAGGCATATGCTGGATTAATAGAGGAAATACTTGGCGCACCAAGTGCTGACACAGGTACTGCTATTGTAAGCAGCAGGATACTACCTATCATGCATAGCATAAAAAATAGTGTTTTCATTGTACTACTTCCATCATTATTAATCAACAGAGAGAAATTGCAACAAGCACTATATATAATGTATTTAGCTGTAAGGTTAATGTAATGAAAAAGCAGACCTCCGCTATCTTGGAAAAACATCCCTTTATTTAATCATTTGTTTTACTTCATGGCATCATCAAAAGTCCTATGACACAGATTAATTATCACGGAACGCGAATCTTATTGGCGTCAGTTGGGCCTGTGGCTTAGCTCGGACATAGCGCCGGGCTTCTAACCCGGATGTCGGGGGTTCGAATCCCCCCAGGCCCGTTCTTTATAATAATGTACTATTTTAGGCGGGATCAGTTATTCATACAATCCTTACATCTTTGTTTCCGGCAATTGCCGGGTTTGCTTTTATGCGGCTATCAGGAAGGATCGAGTAATCCTAATTCATAATTCAATGATTCTGGGATTTACCTGCAATGTAATTATTTAAGAACGGGAAATGTGGAAGAATTTTATCAAATTACCGGGAAAAAAGTAAAGAAACGTAAACAAAAAAATTATATCTGGGTCTGTTCATCAGTCGATTGCCCATCTGTCGGTTTCTGAAGGATCTGTACGTCCATGATGTTGTGCTGGCGCTGGGAGAGTTTTTTTGCCTTGAATATATTCTTCCCGTCCTTGCCGATTGCAATACCCCGGTCTTCATCCCGAACTTCGACCTGAACCGTCTGCTCTTCGGGCTCCCCTTCGAACAGGATTGAAGTAACCTGTGCCGGTAAAAAACAGTTTCTGATAAACTGTTCGGGATTGCTGTTGTATTCCACAACTTCAATCTTCTTGCCCATCACTTCCGAGGCTTTTTTGATTGAGGCACCCTTTTTACCGATAGCCAATCCCATATCACCGGGATTTATCACAAAAATAAGGCGCGCGTTGCGCTCATCAACAACGCAGTCACGGCTTCCCGCGCCGGTAAGGCTCTCGAACTGGGAGATCAGACGCATACAGTCTTCAGTCAGTTTAACTTCAACCATATCATACCCTCTTAAGAGAGAGAATGTCTGACTCGCCCGGAGTAACAATAGCAAGCGTGCTTACCATGAAGGGTTTACCGCATGCCTTGCCGAGTGCCACGCTGGAGCCCTCAAAGGTGTGGATAAAAAGATTCTCATAGCCCGAAAGTTTAGATTTGAAAGTCGCTGGACAATTTCCCGCTACGACGATCATCTGGGCTTTGCCCTCTTTTATGCATTTTTCCGTGTTGTTCTGGCCAAGAATTACATTTCCTGTCTTGATGGCCCTTCTCAGTGAAGCATTAAAATCCATGTACAATTCCTCTGGTTTTTTTAAGGTTATTCCGTTCTAATTATCGTGTTGTCTGACTGCGATGAGTTTTACATCACCGGTACCGAGTTGAATCGGCTGGCCGACAATGACATTCTCGGTAACACCGCTCAGTTCATCGACTTCGTTTGCCACGGCAGCATCAAGCAGGTGGTTGACCGTCACCTCAAATGCCGCACGCGAGAGAACACTTTCCTTCTCACCGGCAATACCGTGCCGCCCAATCTGCTTGACCTCGCCTTCCATACACATCATGTCGGAAACGAGCATGATGTGGCGGACATCAACAAGGATACCCTGTTCATTGAGCGTGGAAACCGCTTCATGAATGATCGCATTCCTCGCTGCTTCGATACCAAGCACTGACGCGATTTCACTGATGTTGTTGGTGCGGGTCCGTGTGGTGTCCACCCCAGCGACATCAAATACATCTTTTATGTTGGAACCTTCAGTATAAAGTATATACTCTCCGGTCTCCTTTCTGACGACGACACGCAGGATATCATCGATGCCCTGCACGATGACGTTTCTCACATGTTCGGCGAGCTGGAAGAGGTTCTGGTAACTCTCTTTGTTTTTTGGTGAGAAGGTGATGGTCGCCGTCTCCTCGTTGATCTCATGCTCAAAGTCACGGTAGTGCCTCCGGTCGCGGATCTTTTTAGGAGCGGTCTCCATGATCTCCGCTGATGAGATCTTACGCTTATCGCAGACTTTCGTGTTTAGGTGCACAATCACGTGCATGTTCTCCATGTCAGTTGTGATATCCCCGAATTCGTGGAGGGGGGCTGCTTCAATCTGCCAGCTGACCTCACGCGCCCGGTCACGATCATTGCTGTACCCAGGCTCGAGATAGACCGTCATGGTCGGTGTACTGGGCTCCTTCCTTGCATCCATGATCTCGATGAGTCGCGGGAGACCGAGAGTAACGTTAATTTCAGCAACACCTGCATAGTGGAACGTACGCATGGTCATCTGAGTACCTGGTTCACCGATTGACTGAGCTGCGATGACACCCACAGCCTCACATGCCTCAATCCTCGTGGACAGGTATTCCTTAAGCACCCGTTCAAGTATTTGCTTGAACTGGGTATCGTTGATCTCTTTGTTGTCAAGAAATTTGTGCAGCTGATCTTTGGTCTTCTTTGGGAGGTCCGCTGCCTCAATCTTCTTGTCGTACTTTTCTGCGAGCGCCATCAGACTTCCTCCTTGAGAATACTTTCGACAATACCTTTGACATCGACCGGGTCACCAAATGCGCTCTTGGTCGGATCAGTACTGTCTTCACCGTACTGGAACTGGATGATTCTTCCACCGGTTGACCTCACGGTACCATCATAGGCAACTTTGAGATCCTGCAATGCGTTAATCATTCTGCGCTGCAGGTACCCGCTCTGTGAAGTTCGAACCGCTGTATCAACAAGCCCTTCCCGGCCACCAATGGCGTGGAAGAAGAATTCAGTCGGGTTAAGCCCGCCCTTATAACTGTGGGCGATGAAACCATGGGCATCGGAGCCCCGGTCACCTTTCTTGAAGTGCGGGAGCGTGCGGTCATCATACCCTCGGACAATACGCTCACCACGAACGGACTGCTGCCCGATACAGCCTGCCATCTGGGTCAGGTTGAGCATCGAACCTCGTGCACCGGATACTGCCATGACTACAGCGCTGTTGCCGAGGCCAAGGTGTCGGCCGGCTATCTGACCTGTCTGGTCACGGGCTTTTCCCAATACCTGCATGATCTGCATCTCGAGAGTCTCTTCAACGGTACGCCCGGGCATGGGTTCAAGCTGCCCATCTTCGTATATCTTAATGCGTCGCGTGACATCAGAAGCTGCAGTCTTAAGTACTTCGTCTATCTGGCCATACTCGGTCTTGGACAGGTCTTCATCATCGATCCCAAATGAGAAGCCGTCGAACATGATTGCACGGATCGAGAGTTTTGTCAGATCATCGATGAAATCTGCCGCACGGCGCATGCTGTAGTGACGGATAATGCGATTGACGATCTGGCCATCGAATGCACCAATCGCCTTCTTGTCGATGGTGCCCGCTTCTAAAATACCATCAATGATTCGCACATACGCGTCACGCTCACACATCTCCTTTTTACAGGTGTCGCAGTTCTGGCATGAACTTGCATGGAAAACCATGTTCAACTGGTCGGGCAGGATCATGGAAAAGATCTGCTTGTTGCTCCAGTACTGGACACCATCCTCCTCTTTACCAACAGGCGGCATGTGCTCCACATGCGCATACCGGAGCAGATAGAGTGCTTCTTCCTTGGTGAACCATCGGATACCATGGGTAAGCATGAAAATACCGGATACATGGTCATGAATACCACCAATGATGGGGCCACCAAAACGGGGTGACAGGATGTTTTCATGTACTGAGAGAAGAATGGTTGCCTCAGCCCGCGCCTCTTCCGTCTGCGGAACGTGCATGTTCATTTCATCTCCATCAAAATCTGCATTGTAGGGGGGGCAGACCGCTGGATTGAGGCGGAATGTTCTGCCTTCCATGACCTTGACCCGATGAGCCATGATGCTCATCCTGTGCAGTGATGGCTGACGGTTGAAAAGCACTACATCACCATCCCTAAGCTGACGCTCAACAGTATAACCGGGTTCGATCAAATCAGCAACGGTGTCAAGATTGCTGTCAGCAAGCCGGAGCCTCCGGTTATCCGGACGGATTACATAGTTGGCACCGCAGGGTGCGTTGACATCCGGGCGGAGGGGTCCGTTCCGCACTATCTGCTTAAGCTCCTCAATATTCTGGGTGGTAACCCGGACAGGTATCGTCATCTCGTTTGCAACCGCACGCGGGACCCCAACCTGTGATACCGACAGATTCGGGTCGGGAGAAATTACCGTACGAGATGAGAAGTTCACACGCTTACCAGAGAGTGAACCACGGAACCGCCCATCCTTACCTTTCAGGCGCTGGGAAAGTGTCTTTAAGGGTCTGCCACTGCGGTGACGTGCCGGGGGACAGCCTGCCACCTCATTATCAAGATAGGTGGTAACGTGATACTGTAAAAGTTCCCAGAGATCTTCAATGATCAACTGGGGAGCCCCTGCATCCTGATTCTCTTTAAACCGCTGGTTGATACGGATGATGTCGACGAGCTTGTGCGTGAGATCATCTTCCGAACGCTGCCCGTTCTCAAGAATAATCGACGGACGCATGGTAACAGGGGGGACGGGGAGTACGGTGAGGATCGTCCACTCCGGGCGGGCGACATCCGGGTTGATACCAAGAGGGGTCAGATCCTCATTGGGGATCTTTTCCATACGTGCCCTAATATCAGCAGGAGTGAGCTTATGCTCAATTTTCTTGCCATCCTCTACCATCACTTCTGAAAACGTGGTGGGTTTTTCGAAGTTTATCTTCAGCTGCTGGTCACCACAGTGCGGGCAGATGCGCTCTTTTTTCACGTCCTTCTCTGAGAGCAGGTCACCCGTCTGCTCATCTTCAGTACCTACAACTTTTTCTATTTCATCAGGACTCAGCAGGACACGCCCGCATGAACGGCAGGTAACACGCAGCAGCTTTCTGATCAGGCGCGTATAGCCGACATGGATTACTGGTTTTGCAAGTTCAATGTGCCCGAAATGCCCGGGGCACTCGCTTGCTTTCTGGTCGCAGGTCTTGCACCTGAGACCCGGATCGATGACACCGAGGTTCAGGTCCATCAAACCCTGGGGGTACGGGAACCCATCATCATCGTAGGTATCCGCCCAGATGATCTTCCTCACACTCATCTCGCGGATTTCTTTTGGGGATAACAATCCAAATTCAATTTGTCCAATTCGTTTTGGGCTTGGCATGGCGCACCTCTTTAGACCACATCTTGCAGTCTTAATCTTGGGGCTATCCCCATACTCTTCATCTCATCCAGCAGGAGCTTAAAGGCATAACTCATCTCGACAGAATAGATGTCTGTCTCATTACCACAGGCAAGGCACCGGGTCATATTGCGTTTGCGGTCCAGCATCGCGACCATCCCACAGTGAGCGCAGACATATTCCTGGACCTTATCGGATTCATCCAGTAAACGTTCTTTGAGAGCCATTGCTGCACCGTGACCAATCATGACATCACGCTCCATTTCACCAAACCGTAGACCCCCTTCACGGGCCCTGCCTTCTGTCGGCTGGCGGGTGAGCACCTGCACCGGTCCGCGTGACCGTGCATGCATCTTTGAAGACACCATGTGGTAGAGTTTCTGGTAGTAGATGACACCCACGTACACATCAGCCTTGAATTGCTTGCCGGTAAGGCCATCATACATGATTTCGCGTCCATTATGGGAGAAACCCAGTTTCTTGAGTGACGACCGTATATCAGCTTCACTTTCACCGCGGAATGCGGTACCATTAATCCGACGCCCTTCAAGCGCCCCGACTTTTCCTCCGATCATTTCAAGCATATGCCCGACAGTCATGCGGCTTGGGATCGCGTGGGGGTTGATAACGAGATCAGGACAGAGTCCACCCTCTGTGAAGGGCATATCTTCCTGATGGGTTATAAGCCCTACGACTCCTTTCTGACCGTGCCGGGATGCGAACTTGTCTCCGACTTCGGGGACACGAAGGTCACGGGTTCGTACCTTGACGAGCCGGGAACTGTTCTCTCCTTCAGTAATGATCACAGTGTCGACAATACCGTGCTCGTTGCTGCGCATTGTGACCGAAGTATCGCGACGTTTCTCAACGGCAATGAGTTCTCCTGATGGTTCTTCAAGGAACCGCGGAGGAGATGTCTTACCGATCAGGACATCTTTTTCTGCAACAACCGTTTCAGGGTTAATCACACCGTCGTCGTCCAGGTTCTTGTACGAATCGGCACCGTGTGCACCGGCAACATCCTCTTCAGGAACTTCAATTCTGTCGATCTGGCCACCCGGGTAACGGCGTTCTTCCCCTTCATAGGTTCGGAAGAAATGGGAGCGACCGAGTCCCCGCTCAATGGAAGCCTTGTTGAAGATAAGTGCATCTTCAATGTTGTATCCTTCATAGGAAAGAATAGCAACGACAAAATTTTGCCCTGCCGGACGGTCGTCGGAACCGATTAATTCAGAGGTCTGGGTGTGTGTTAGGGGCTTTTGCACATAATGGAGCAAATGACCCCGGGTATCGGGACGCAGCTTCATATTAGCTGTACCAAACCCGAGGGCCTGCTTGACCATGCCTGCACCCATTGTTACCCGCGGACTTGCATTGTGTTCCGGGAATGGGACATGCGCAGCACCTATACCCAAAATAAGGGAAGGGTCGATCTCAAGGTGGGTATGATCCGGCGTCACGTTCTCCGGGTTCATCGCGATGAGGAGATCTTCTTCCTCTTCTGCGTCAATAAATTCAATCAATCCACGCTGGACAAATGAGGTTATGTCAACTTCCTTTTTAGCCAGTTTTGCAAGGTCTTCGATCGTGATAAACGGTTCACCGTTCTTGAGGACAATAAGCGGACGGCGGGCACGGCCACGGTCGGTTAGAATCACGACATCGCCGTTGTATTCCTTGTGTGAAACATTCACTTCAGATGAGATTGCGCCCTGCCGACGCATAGACCGGATATTGGCCACAAGCGCTTTTGCATCATCATAAAGCCCGATAAGTGCTCCATCAACAAACACGCGGGACTTCTTCATCGTGCTTCACCCCGTATACGTTCAACACCGAGGTTATGCAGGAGCCGCATAACTTCCGCTTCATCATCAACACCTTTGGATATCTCGACCATCTGGGCAAAGTTCTTGACCAGACCACAATTCGGCCCTTCAGGAGTCTCACTCGGACAGATCCGTCCCCACTGGGTCGGGTGAAGGTCACGAGCTTCGAAGTGCGGCTGTGAGCGTGAAAGCGGTGATATAACACGACGCAGGTGGGAGAGTACTGCCATATGGTCGACACGGTCGAGCAGCTGGGAAACACCGGTTCTTCCACCAACCCAGTTTCCGGTTGCGAGCGGATGTAAAAGCCGCTCGGTGAGCACATCAGCCCGTACTGCTGTTGCGATCGACAGGTCGCGGTGGCGCATGCTGGCGCGTTCAAGCTGGTATTTGATATCCCGTGTAAGCCGGTTAAGGGAGATACGGAAGAGGTCCTCCATAAGGTCACCGGCAAGTTTCAGCCGCTTGTTGGAGTAATGGTCCTTGTCATCAATCCTGCGTTTATTCAACACGAGATCAAAACATGCCTCTGCCATGCGTCCCAAAAAGTGACCCTTTGCAAGTCGCACGGATAACACAGCTTCCAAGTAGCCCTCATCTCCTTCCTTTAAATTTGCAGGCATCGAGTAGTTGAGATGCGGCAGGAGGTAATTGTCCAGCACGAATTCAGCCCGTTTGCGCTGGTAATCCTTCGTCTGGTTGGGTGCGAGCTTCTTGCCAACATACATGATACCGCCCTCAACAGAATCACACTCGCTCTCTTCTAAGTTCTGCATCATGAACGTAAGGATATCCTCATCGGGAGAAACCGCATTCACGACTTCCTGATCGTTCGTCATGCCAAGAGCACGCATCAGGTCAACAAATTTAAGGTGCCCGGCAACTGAAGGGAATGAGACCTCAAGCAGGTTCTTTTTATTGCGCTCGACAACAACCAGTGCACGGTACCCGCGGAACTGCGAAAAGACTTTTGCAACATAGATCCGCTCGTTGTACCGCTCAGTGAACTCGGTCATGATCTTGTTGGATGCGAGATCCTCAAGTGTCATGAGCACACGCTCAGTACCATTTACAATGAAATATCCGCCCGGGTCGAAAGCATCCTCCCCATGGGAGATACGCTGCGCATCGTCCATACCGTAAAGGTTGCAGGCATGCGATCCAACCATGATCGGCAGTTGTCCGATTGTCGTGATGATAGGATCCTGACGTTCATCACCATGAACGAGGGTAAGCCCTAACTGGATCGGCGCTGCATAAGTTAGATTGCGCAACCGTGCCTCGCAGGGATATAATTCCCCCTGAGATCCATCTGCTTCCCTTACCAGCGGATGTTTAACCGTAATCGCCCCCAGTTCTACCCATACTGGATCATTGTTCTTTCCCCGGTTCTCGATATCAGTCTCGATAACCCGCTGCTCATTGACCACTTTCTGAAGATTGTGCTTTAAGAAATAATTGAAAGAGTCAAGTTGGTGGCGCGCAACATGCTCCCGTGAAAAATACGCCTTCGATAAAATGCTTCTGTCGATCAGACTAACCACCCCAAAAATTATTTCTTCGGTCTCTTGATTACGAGACGATATGCCTCTGCCCTGCCGGCAGTGTGACTCATCCGGACAATTCGTATAACATCGTCAACATTTGCGCCAATCGTTTTGACCGCTGGATCGTCATGGAAAATTTTAGGTAATTGTTCCGTAGATATGTTGTAGTGGGAGAGGAGCGCAGATACCTCCTCCTCACTCATGATTTTATGGTCTGGCACCATCACGTGCTCCAACACATTCAGTTTGGTGCTCAATGAAAAACCCCCTCACAGATGAATAAATTTCCTTTCAGATGCATCACCGCAAAAAACCCACGATTCCTCGTGGCAACGGGCCCGGAGGGATTTGAACCCCCGACCACCTGGTTAAAAGCCAGGCGCTCTACCGAACTGAGCTACGAACCCAATATAGATTAAGATGTACAGCATTATAACAATGCCAAAAAACTATATAAAGATTCCTCCTATAATAAATTAAAAATTTGACTGTATTAAACTGCTTTTTCATAGAGAGTTGTATATTCCCCTTTAATCTTCGCCAAACTGTCTCAATCCCCTGCAATTTGATAAATTATCAGCAGATAATCCTGAAGATAAAAATGCAGTCTGATATACACCCACATAGTCTTCTTAGATAAATAAAAAAAGGAGGTTTACTTGGATGAGGGGGTCCCCGATAATTCCCCTTTTATCTGTTGGAGCCGGTTCTCCTGAATTTTTACATTCATCTCCATATTCTTTATCGCACTTGAGATCTCTTCACTGACTCTGACTTTTGAGTCATCGAAATTGTAGGTAGTCTCGAGAATCTTCATGAGGCGCTTGTTTACATCGATGGTTTTACTTAAGCGGGCATATTCAGTGATGATCTCGGCATCAAACCCGGATTGTTTTGCTATGTCCATATCAGATTTGATAGACTGTCTCCTGTTGAGGACATGCTCTATCGCTTCATACAATTCGCGGTGAGTGATTGGCTTTAATACGTAATCTTCGATATAAATTCCATATTCCTGTGCTTCTGCTGGCGAAAGCTGCTTTGCGGTGAGCATAAGCACCGGGATCTCCTTTGTCTGGGAATTCTCCTTGATCTTTTCCAGGGTTTCCCAACCGTCAATTGGTTCCATCATAATATCCAGCAGGATCAGATCGGGAGTCACAGTCTTTAATATTTCAAGACATTCCTCCCCGCCATATGCAGCAACAGTACGGTAACCGCCTCGCTCCAGCATAGTAACAAATACATCAACAATGAATGGACTGTCATCGACAACGAGGATAGTATACATCACATCGCCTCCCCGATCATCTTTGCAACCCCCTCTCCCGATCGAACAGTATCAATGAATGGAAAGATTTTCTCTTTTACCATGGCCTTTGCACCTGCTGCACTACTATTTGTAATTCATAATACCTGATTGAACCATATATACATATCTTTTTTTTGCCTCGATCAATGCTGTACAGCGAAAGGTACAATCAAGGTCAGGAATACCAGGTAAAAAAATCTCATACAAGAGTTGAGTTGTCCTGACGCGTAACTATCCAATTGGTAAAGATTAATTCCCTAAAATGTGATTATTTCAATTTTTACCACAACAAGATAAATAAATGAAATGAGCCAATAGTAAGAGAGCGGGGCCATAGGGTAGCCTGGCCATCCTAGGAGACTGGGGGTCTTCTGACCTGAGTTCAAATCTCAGTGGCCCCATTTCAGATATTGTTTTTGGTCGTTGTTTAGGTCGTTGTTATGAAAATTACCGAGCTATGCATTGACTGTTTACTTTCCCGCGTGAAACTTGAATGTACATTGTGTCGTGCTGATTCCACTGTCACGGATGCAGCAATGACTGAGTGCAGGAGGTTGATGGGTGAAATTCGTTCCGCACCGCTCAGCCACCCACAGATCGCAAGCCGTATCCATCGGAGGGCTTATGAGATACTGGGAAATCCCGATCCGTTCGCAGAACTCAAAGCTCTGGGGACCCAACAGGCAATGGAAGTCTGTAAAGAGATTCGTAAGGACCTGTCAACATTCCGCAAGTATGTTCTTGCATCAGTCATTGGTAATACCTTTGATTATGGGGTGAAAGGACACATGGTTGAAGAAAATTTCTCTGTTTTTTTCAAGAGGGAATTTGCACAAGGGCTCACCATTGATGACACCGATAAAATCGCCCCTCTCTGCTCCCGTGTTGTATATCTGAGCGACAATTGTGGAGAAATTGTGCTCGATCGCCTCTTGATTGAATACCTCAAGACGCAGGGCTCTCATGTTACCCTTGCTGTCAAAGAGGCCCCGATTCTCAATGATGCAACATTGAGGGATGCTCAGGAACTGGGACTTGACACCCTTGTTGACCAGATCACGACAACCGGCGGAGGTGCTGAGATCGGTATATGCAGGGAAAATATTCCTGAAGATCTTCGAGATGCTTTAGCAAAGTGCACGATCATCATCGCAAAAGGGATGGCAAATTTTGAGTCCCTGTCCGAGATGGACAATCTCCCGCCGGTTGCTTATCTGATGGCAGCGAAATGCAAACCTGTAGCAGATGAGGCGGGCGTACCTGTTGGTTCTAAGATTGCGATGCTCCGGATGTAGCATTTGCATCTTCGTACCGCTGTTACAAACCTGACAGCCGCGATCTTCTCTTCTTTGCCCTGCACCCCATAAGGATTTATCCGTCTGTTCTGATCATTGGCTAATGTACTCCTGGAAGGAATTGACATTGGATGGCTGCTCATTATAAACGGCGCAATTTCCCTCCTTGTTGAAGTCAGCCCGGGTTTTTTGCTGCAGTACCAGCCACCGTGATGATCTTATTAAGCATATTATTTCTTCTGGGGGTAGATGCCTTCAATTCTGGCTGGGGAGTCGTTTTTGGTGTAATCATTGCAATCTGCGCAGCGGGGTCCACAGTATGGATGTATGGGAAGATCACGAAAACCAAAAGTCCGACTACCACTGGCCGCAACCCCTTATTGGTATGGGGGGACAGGTGATAACACGTGTTCTTGGAGATATCCCCAAGCGTGAGGCAATCGATGCGATATTAAAAGAGTACAGGATGCAGTAGGTCATGTATCTGAGGATTAACTTCAGGACACGAGCTAACGCCGACTCCCGATTGAAAAGGAAAAATTCGGGTCTATACCAAAACCTGCGGAAGATTAATCCCGGTTCATTCCCCACAATCCTTCTTTTTTTTATATTTCACCCATAAAAGCAGGTGCCGGATAGTTTTTACCAGATACACACGTATACCCGGATAAGACATGTACTATCCGAATTTCAAGGACACGATCGCGGCGTCACCCTATATTTTTACCCTAGGTGTAGCCGGGGACAGCGGATCGGGAAAGACTACGTTCACCGAAGGTATTCGGAGCATCTTTGGTACTGACCTTGTATCCACCATTACTCTCGATGATTATCATAGTCTCGACCGGGATGGCCGCAGGAAGAAGGGGCTGACAGCACTTAATCCAAAGGCAAACCGTATTGATCAGCTCGAACATGACCTTCTCCAGCTCAAACACGGTGTGCCGGTCGAAAAACCGGTCTATAATCATACAACCGGAGTGTTTGACCCGCCGGTCATCTTCCATCCGCAAAAAATCCTCATTCTCGAAGGGCTTCACACACTGTATACCTCCACACTGCGAAAATACCTTGATTTCACTCTCTTTGTTGATCCATCCAAAGCGGTAAAATCTGACTGGAAGATCCGTAGGGACGTAAAAATGCGTGGCTATGCAAGGGATGCTGTCATACAGGAGATGGCCGACCGGGAACCGGAGTACGAGCGCTACATTGCTCCCCAAAAAGAGTTTGCTGATGCAGTAATCGGAATTGATTATTCAGAATACGGCCAGCACCTTGGAGAGGAGAGAAATGTCTACCGTATCACCCTTTCCCAGCACAGGATGAACCATTCTATTGAAAATATTGATCTCTCCCTTGACCTGTACTCAATCCTGTCCCTTTCAGAGCGCAACTTCTCACTCAAATTTCTGACGAGTGAACATAAAGGGCACAAGATGGGGGAGATGATTATGGATGGAGAACTGAGCGAACATGTGGTGAAAAAGCTCGAGCGCAGCATCGAGCAGCAGACACGAGTTCATCCTATTTCAATCTTTAAAAACCGGAAATACGTCACAGCCGGGGATCTCGCACAACTGATTCTCTGCTGGCGGATCATCCACCGCCGGATATTCATAGAGACACGACAGTAATCGCACTTAAGGCAATGAAAATATACCGGGAAAGGGAACTATGAACAAAGGAAAAATTGCTGTATGAAAAAGACTGCAGTCATGACTGGAGGGGGAGACTGCCCTGGACTCAACGCGGTAATCCGAGCTGTAGTACGATCGGGTTTAAGCTACGACTTTGAAACCCTTGGGATACGCAACGGATGGCAGGGACTCATTGAAGGTGACCTGGAACTGCTCACCGAGGTATCGGTTTCAGGTATCACATCGCTGGGCGGTACTATCCTTGGAACCTCACGGACAGATCCGCTCAAAAAACCCGGCGATGTGGAAAAGATCAGGAACACGATAAAAACATACGGTATCGATGCGCTGGTAGTGATCGGTGGAAACGGGACGCTCTCCGCAGCATATGAATTAACCGCAAGCGGTATTCCTCTTGTCGGAGTCCCCAAAACCATTGATAATGATATTTTCGGTACTGATATGGCTGTTGGTTTTGACACCGCGGTTTCTATAGTTACCGAAGCGATTGACCGGCTCCACACTACTGCAGAATCCCACCACCGGATCATGGTGGTGGAGGTGATGGGACGTAATGCCGGTTGGATCGCCCTTATGGCAGGTATGGCCGGAGGAGCGGATGTGATCCTCATCCCTGAGATACGGTTCACCATGGACGAGGTCTGCCGGGATCTCAAAGTCCGTTACATGGCAGGAAAAAAATTCTCCATCGTTGTAGTTGCCGAAGGGGCACATCATGAGGATATCGCAGATGCGGCAGTCCCCGAATGCAACCGAGACGAGTGCGGGCACGAGAAATTTGTAGGAGCGGGGAACCTGCTCGGAAAGGAACTCGAACACCGGCTCAGTATTGAGACCCGGGTAACGGTTCTTGGTCACGTCCAGCGTGGCGGTACGCCCACCGCATTCGACCGGGTCCTCGCTACACGGTTCGGGGTCTCAGCAATTGAGCAAATCGTTGCCGGTAACACCGGCTGCATGGTGGCTCTACAGGGTACCCGGATTGGTACAGTCCCACTCAAAGACATTGCGTCGCGGATAAAACCGATAAATCCTGATCTCTATCAACTCGCAAAAACGGTAATCAATGGGAAGCGGTAAAAATCCACATTTCCTTTTCCTGACGATATGTTCAGATGTGCAGCAGATACGGCAGTGCGATCAGTGATACCAGGACAAACAGCATGAGGTAGCTGACGGCACCGGTAACATAACTCGAATATTTCAGGAGCCCGCGGCGGTCGAGCAACCGGTCAACGCCTTCTTTAAAGATATACCCGCCATCGAGTGGGATCATTGGGATCGCATTGAATATACCGACGTTGATATTGATCCAGGCACACCAGAAGAGCAGGTGTACAACACCCCAGAAACTCTCAAAGGGGACCTGGTAGTAGATGGTGTCAGGTGTTTCGAATGCAAGGATGCGGAGGAACTGGACACCGGAATCATTTGCGAAGGGGACAATCAGGAACTGGAAAAACCCTAT
>Ga0315274_10002833_pt1 | contig 25871 bp, 22 predicted proteins | sample YL17G02_20_MG_FD_203700 | JGI IMG/M metagenome (GOLD analysis project Ga0315274, IMG submission 203700) | Sediment microbial communities from Yellowstone Lake, YNP, Wyoming, USA - YL17G02_20 | ecosystem: Environmental > Aquatic > Freshwater > Lake > Sediment | place: USA: Wyoming | collected...
AACCGCTGCTCCAATGAGATCAACATGACTCTCGCCCAAACCCTCTATTCCGCCGACAAGCAAAGCCACGCCGGCAAACCCCAACACCAAACCAGCAGCAACCCTGATGCTTGGCTTGGAACCGCCGCGCATCCAGTCCGAAAAAACCATCCACAAGGGGACCGTTGCAATCAAAAGTGAAGTCAGTCCCGAAGGCACCCACTGTTCCGCCCAAACAACCGCGCCATGCCCGCCCAGCAACATCAGCCCTCCAACCACAAACACCCTGCCCCATTCAGGTCTAGTTGCCCGTGAAGCGCCGCGCAATCGCGCCCAAACATAAAGAATGATTCCAGCAATGACAAACCGTGTGCCTGCCATGAAGAAAGGCGGAAGCGTCTCCTCCACAAACCTGATGGCTAAATACGTTGAGCCCCAAATAAGATAAACCGCCAAAAACGCCAGACCAATCCTAACCCGCAGACTCACGTCAGCATTACCTCTTCAAGAAAAAACCAAATAGCAACCGCATCAATTTAGCAGTTTTGCCAGCACGACCAAACATCCAACATGAAACAACGTTGTTAAACAAAAGAAAAGACCACGCCGCCAACAAAACTACACCTGAGGAACAGCCAACATTGATGGTTTTGGCGGGCCCGCTGGGATTTGAACCCAGGATCTCCGGCTCCGCAGGCCAGTGTCCTAATCCAGCCTAGACTACGGGCCCCTAGCACGAGATTACTCTACTCTAGCAATATAAACGCTGACATCAAAGGAAGAATCATCAACACTCTGCTGAAGCTCAAGAACAACGGGTTGGAGGAGCAGACAGTCAAGATAGTTGGCTACTATTTGAATCATCTTGCTGTCAATGTCAATCTGGAGAATCCTGAGAAAGTCAAAGAATTCATAGCAAACAAGAACGTGAACTCTGGTTTCAAAGGGAATCTTATCAAGGCTTACAATTACCATGCTTTGGTCAACAACATCATTTGGGAACGCCCGCGTTACAGGTGGGAGCAGAATAAGCCGAAGATTCCTTCTGAAGAGACTTTGAACAAGATTATCGCTTCTTGCGGTTGGAAGTACAGTGTCGTGTTTACTCTGTTGAAAGAGACTGGTGCTATGCCGAAAGAGTTCAGCGGAGTTTCTTTGAGAGACATTGACTTTGAAAGAGAAACAATCACAATAAGAGGCAGAAAAGGACACGCAAGCAGAACAATCAAGCTTAGCATGAATGCTGTAGCAATGCTGAAAACTTACCTTAGCAGAACTGGCGCAAAAGAGTATCCATTTCCAATTTCTGGGCAGATGACAAAGGCATGGATAAAGTACAAACGAAAGCTGAGTCAGAAGCTCGCGGAACCGAGTTTGCTTCAGATTAGACTCTACGACCTGCGACACTTTCAAGCATGCAAGACATATCATCAAACAAAAGATGTCTTCTATACTAAGCAGAAGATGGGCTGGAAGAAACTCGAAACTTCACTGTTCTACTTGCAATGCTTAGACTTCGGGTCAGAGGAATATCATTCTGCCACAGCTAAAACAGTCGATGAAGCTCAGAAGCTCATCGAGCAGGGCTTTGAATACGTCACAGACATCGATGAAGTGAAACTGTTCAGAAAGCGAAAGTAGCTATGGCATTTCTATCCATAATGGCACCAAAGGACGAAAGCCTTGAATCCAAAGTGTGATGGAAAATGATATCTGCCAGTAAAGCTAGAACTCTTTCTTATGAGAATTAGTTGTGATGAAGCTTTCAAGCGTTTTTGCGGACTCATTCAGCAAGAATGGTCCAAGTTGTCCGAAGCAGATACACGATCTAAAATCATTGATCCAGTCTTCATTAATTGTTTGAATTGGCTGGAGACCGATTTTACGAGAGAAGACCGTGATGATTCAGGAGGCTATTCCGACTATCTTTTCAGGGTGAGAAATCTGAATTCTTTTGTAGTTGAAGCCAAGAGTAAGGGAACCTACTTCAACATTCCAGTAGGCTATAATTTTCGAAGAAGGCTCAAGATTGGGGGCGCAATATCTCAAGAGGAAACAATAAAGAAAGCTCTCGCTCAGACTCAGAAATACTGCGTTTCCCATGGCGCAAGATATGGAGTCGTTACAAATGGCCAACAGTATATAGTATTTGAAGCAATGAAATTCGGTGGCAATTGGGAAGACGGTAATTGCGTCATCTTCTATAATCTGGATGATATTAAGAGGCATTTTGTTGATTTCTGGAACCTTCTTAGCAAAGATGCGGTTGAGAAGAATTCGTTTTTAGAAATTGTTTCGAGGGATATTGAGGAGCTCCACTTTGCCAGACCAATAGACAATATAATTATCAGGAATTTCAAGGAACCCAGAAATCACCTCTATAGATACATAACGCCGATAATTGACTATGCGTTCAACGAGATAACTAGTAAGGACAAACTCGGCATGTTGGAAAAATGCTACGTGTATGAAGATGAATTTGATGAAGTCGATCGAATGCTAAAATCCGAGTTTTCCATGGAAATGCCCTTGTTATACAGTAGAGATGAGATAAAGAAGATAACTCAAGATAAAAAAACGTCAGGGGTTTTCCAACGAGATTTCTACAAAGACATTGACAAACTGGGTTCGGGTTATGGAGAGCCAATACTACTGCTGCTACTCGGGGGAGTGGGTTCAGGAAAAACAACTTTTATTCACAGATTCTTCAAAGTCGTTCTTCCTGGGAAAGAGAAGGAAAAGAAACTCTGGTTCTACATAGACTGGAGAGCGGGACCTACTGAAGTGGGAGAAATAAGGTCCTTTATCCTTAAGCAAATTGTCAGCGAGTTTTATAGAAAATACAATACCTTAATCTCAATCTTGAAAGATGAGTTTAACATAAGCGATATACCATCCGATCTTGACTCAATCAAACACATTTTTGCGATTTTGAAAGCACTAGGATATGTACTGTCTTTGGTCGTTGACAATGTTGACCAGCATAAATCGTCATCCCCCACTTTTCATGAGAATGTGTTTATTGAAGCCAACTACATCACAACTGAGCTTAGAATAATCACTATTATGACTCTCAGGGAAGAGTCCTATTATATGTCGAGTGACGCGGGTGTCTTTAACGCCTACTATATTCAGAAATACGTGATCAATGCCCCCGATTTTATCAAACTGATTTTGTACAGACTAAACTACATTCTTGAGAAGCTCACGCTGCCAGAAAAGCAATTTAAGGAATTTCTTAGAACCAATGTGGAATTTGAAGGACGACTACCTGTCGTAAAGACTTTTCTAGAAATCATCAGAGACTCGTTTAGCAAACCCAGAGCAGAAATATCTGAGTTTATGGCGAAGACTTCTGGAGGCGATATGAGAAGAACATTGCAGTTGTTCGGTACTTTCCTCATGTCAGGTAATACTAAGATAGATGAGATTCTAACTGAACACAAGAAATCGGGGACATATTACATCGCACCGCATCAACTCTTGAAATCAATAATGCTTGGAGAATACAAGTACTACTCAGGGGAAGCGAGCTACTTGATGAACATTTTTGACTTCAACACTGAATATTCAAAAGACCATTTCTTGAACCTAAAAATCCTGAAGTATGCTGAAGAGCACCTGACAAATATCACTGTAATCGGTCGGGGGTTCATTGAGATAAACCAGTTGATGAAGGAAGCCAACCAATTACTGATAAGCCCAAAAGCAATAGAAGATTCCTTGGCGAGGATGTCGAAGAAAAACCTGATCGTGCTGGATACCAGAGCAAGAGGGACTATTGAAAATGCGTCTTACTTCAGGATCACGGAATGTGGAAGTTACTATTTGAATAGATTAATTAAGACATTTGTATATCTTGACGGCGTATGGATGGATTCTCCCATAGCCGATGGTGATGTCGTTGACAAATTGCGCTCAGTTATGGACACGACTCTGCTTGAAGTGAAAATGAAGAGGACACGGATTTTTCTCGATTACCTGCTGCAAATGGAGGAAAATGGGAAAGCACGTCATCCCGAGTTTCAGGCATCTCCCCTGGGCAGGTTTAGCTTTGTGAAGAGCATGAAGTCAGGTTTTGAGAGGGACCGAGACAAGGCGTACTGGTCACTTAGGAAGAAGGATATTTCCCGTTTCTAGCGGGTAGCGCTTTCAGAAAATGGTTTGCGCCAAAAGAAAGTTGAGCGCGGGTCGTGGTATCTAGGGAAAGTGGATATTGGAAGTTAGACTCCAAGTGCGGGATATCTCCACTCGTTTCTAATGGGATGGGCTCGCTATTCTAGGAAACCCAAGTTTGTCTCTCCTTTCTCAGGTATTGTGCGCTTCTTCACAAGCAACCTTAAGAAGAAGGCAGTCTGGGACTCAGGAGCCGTCTATATCCCTAAGCAGACAAGACACGGCATCGATAGCCCCAAGAGCCCTGAAATGTTCAACGGAATGGAAGAGATTGGGGTCAAGATTAAAGCAGCGCTCAGGAAGCAATCTATAGACATAGTACGATATAATAGTGAAAAAACAGAGAGAAAGATATCATAGCACGTCTACCTGAAATGAAACGTAAAACAAGGGTTTGCGGAGACCCCTCTGCGAGGCAAAGCTCTGCTCCAAACCAGTCAAACCTGCGCAAAGGCATGTTTGGACAGGCATGCGTAGTAATGTGGATGGTGAATAAACGAGTCCATAATGGATGATATTATATGAGCGAGATATTTGGATATGGAGAAGACGCACTCACCTTGTGGGCCTTGAAACGACATGTATCCACTATTCTGAACCATTTCAAAGATTCAAGCTCGCATTCAGACTGCTTGATTTTCTATCGGCCCAGTTTCGGCAGACGTGCCAAGGAGAATTCCTCAGTTTTCGGAGAGTTTGATGCAATTGCAGCATCTCCAAAAAACATCTATTTGGTGGAGAGCAAATGGGACAACCTTGTTGAATCCAAAAAAGACGAATTCGTCATCAGACGAGAACAACTGACCAGACATCAGATCTTCACCTGGTACCTAACACACTGGAAAAAGAAATACTCTAACAAGTGGATAGACTTCATACAGGAGCAACAAAGTGCCTTCAACTTCAGAAGAAAGAGAATCGCTCCTGCAGACAGTTTACTCGCGAGAAATCTCGAGTTTGTACTAGACAAGTTGCTTGAACGTTGCGGGGCATTCTCGTCTGAGAACAACATCAAGAATATTCTCCTCTTTTTCCATAGAGGGAAATCGAGAGCTCCCATTAAGATCAACGAAGCTTTCACACCGATAGCCATTAACTATGGAAAAGAAGCTCCAAGCAACTTCATCTCACTCTAGAAAGCCTTAGCTGCACTACTTCAAGATTTCATCAAGATGAGTTATTTCAAGTACCTCCAACTCTCTTCTCTTCATCTCCTGTACAAGCTCACGATAGAGAGGATGCAATCTTCCAGGGTTGTAGTAGAAGTATGCAACGTTGTACCGCTGCAGGACATCGAAAGCGTCGTCGAATAGTTTCCTCTTTTCGGAGGATGTCACAGTTTTTGGGTGCTTTTCGTACCATTGGATTCGGTCACGCGGAAAGACAAAGCCGTACTTATCAGAGAAGATGGCCCATTGAACACCAACTTCACTGGATCGCTTCATGAATCTCTGGGTTGGAGCCGCTTGATAAAGGCGCAGGGGTGAGACCTTTTCACATGTACTTCTTAGAGAATCATCTTTCTTTGCGCAGCAATGAGTGAAATATAACTTCTCCACGACTATGTTTCACCTTTCCGGTGTTCTCTTTGCCATCGCATTGTCTTTTCGCGATATTCTTCTCCCTTTATGCCTTTCTGTTTTAGTTCTTCAACGTATTTTGCGAATTCAGTTTGTTCACTTGTAACTTCCAGCTGCTTAGGCTTGTATGTGGGCTGTCGCTCAGTATTTGAGATTTCCATCCCCAACGATGAGGGATCAGCATCCAAGAACTTTCTCCGACAGATGTTCTCAAAAAGACATCCGTAACAATTCGGGTTTTTCGGGAAACAGTGTCCACCTTTTTCTGGCTGTCGTCCAGTGCTCCACAGTGGCTCGTCAAGAATCCATGGTTTCTGGGGAAAAACCTTCGATACAAAGGCCTGAACCTTTACATCAGCAGGACTATTTTCTCCTGAATACTTGTCGACACGCGGGTCAATGACTCCCAGTCTGGACCAGACTCTGTAGACAAGTGAGTCTATAGGGATTTTGTAGGTCAACATGTCTATCTCAATACTTGAAACCAGTTCATGGAGCCAGCGCACTGCAAGTCTTGCTGTTTTTGTACCTAGATAGGGGACTCTGAACTCATTTTTCATAACACCGAGAAGCTCCAAGGCGTCCCATTCTTCTTGCGCAATGATTTTTGCAGAAAGCGAGTGCAGTTTTGATAGTGAAGAGCAGAACAGTTCGGTCCATTTTCCTGCTGTCACATTCTGCCTTGGAATAAGAAGCGGTATTTCATTCTTCGTTACTAGTCTCTCCAGGGCTCCACAGTTTACAACTGCGATCGTGTTCTCAAGCGCATTCTCCGCAGTAGTTCTCTGGTCAAAACGCGCGACGATGAGAATCGCCAAGACTCTTTGGAACTCGTTTGCAAAGAATTGTTCAGAATCTCTCTGCCTAAACCACCTCATGAAAGGGTCTGGGGCGCGGTTCTCATTGTAAGTGATTATTATCTCCCTAAACCGCCTCAGCCAATCTTCGTCTGGCTCCTGTCCAGGGACTCTAGCGTTCTCATTGCCTGCTTCAAAAGAACCCACTGTTACCATCCATCTCCCTCAAGTATTCGCTCCATATTATCTATTGCCCCATCCCAATGATCATTTCCTGCCGGTTCTGACCCCATCCAACTGTAACCTTCACCGATCACCAGACCGCAATGAGGACAACATTTCGTCTTGTCAGGAGCTATGATCAGAGCTGCCCCACATTCCTTACATCTTCCTATGGCTCTCCTGAAACGCCGTCTTTCATTCATTTCCACGCACGCCCTTATAAGTGCCGATATTCTCTTGGCAAGAGTACATGTGAGATTGATACAGACAGTCTTCGCCTATTACAGAGGTCAGTGAACCGGGGAAACAAGAATGATTTGGCGATGAATCTGTCGTTTTCGAAATCCCCGACAAGTCTACTTTTGAAAGGGACTGCAATTTCGAAGCCTGCCCAATCGAGCGCGCATGCTTGTTCCTAAATTGGTCTAAAATGGTTTTTATTCGCTTTTTGTGATTTGGGGACAGTTTTGGACTTCGCATTTGTTCCTGAATTCCTTGTGGCAACCAGCTTTCTCGAACCAGCAGAAGTTTGCAGAACGGAATTAAAACCATTTTTAACCATTTTCGGAACACGCATGCGCGCTACTCAAATCTGAATAACGAACACCGCAAGCCAAGACACTAGCCAGAAGATACCTTAAACGAAAAGACACCAAACATAACTGTACTTCTCCGCTAATAACGATTACGCCAACTCTCACAACCATTGCGTCTCGCAGAGCGAGTGTCACAATTCTATTCGTGGGGTTTGGGGCGATCTGCTGGAAGAAAGCTTCCTCATATATCTAACGCTATGCACATAACATACCAAGAAGGTAGTCTGGAGAACCTATACCGCTGGAGGCGATCTCGTGGCGTATTCCTCCATCATCTCTAGTAATAGCTCCTTTTTCTTCTCTTGAGTTTTCTCTTTCTTGATCTTCCTAATTCCACCAACGTGTATTTCTTTGATCATCTTGTTCCTTAACTGGCCATAATTGTCATACCACAGTCCGTATAAACCAGCCAAGTCAGATGGCGGAGAATGCCTTATTCGCTTGTTCATACTATAGAAGAACGGCTTTTTGCATTCCCAAGCAATTCCAAGCTCAAACCCAACATTAGTATTGTCTCTAGATACATCAGCAAAGCAAATCAGAGAACTCCTGATCTGACGGCAGATTTTCTCGCAAAACATGAGGCTACTTTCCTCAATTTTGACTTCTTTGGCGATAACAGGACGGAGTCCGTAAGTGTTCTTTATGACGTCGGTCAGAGTCTGCTCCAGCCTATCAGAACGTTTATACGACATCATAATGAAACACTGGTTCTTTACTACAATTTCGTGGAGACAGTTGGCCTTCAACATATTGCAGTATCGACTCATCTAGTCACCTCATGAGAATTCTGTGCAAGTCTTCTTCCCGATACTGTGAAGCGACAATAAGGCTGCTAACCTAGCCACAGGTGACGGTGGAAGTCCAGCAAAAGAGCATATAATAGAAGCAGGGTCGACATCAACTACGAGATAACCTGCACGCAATGCTCTCTTTACAAATCCAACTTCTTCTTTGACCTGCTTTTCATCCAAGCGGCCATAGCGTTTCCTAATTGTGGTGCACATGAATTTGGATATGTCCAAGAACTGATCAGCTAGGTCACATGAATAGGACACTAGCGATTTGTCTAGAGGTATATTATGTCGTCGTAGAAGGGTCTGAAGTTGTCTGAAGAAGACTTTTCTCAGTTTGCTCTTTGGCAACCGGCGACCTGGCCCAGCGGTGACAAAAACAAGAAGAGTTCTTGCAACATATGCTCCTCTTATCAAATGAGACTCGATTAGATGAGACCACAAAGTATGCATATAGGATGCCCAGTCCGATCTAAACCCACATAAGAACGAAAAACAATCGGCAAAAATGTCGGAAAACAGTTCATAAAAGAAATCATTAAGAGCGCTTTCTGAGAGTTCGGGTTTACTCTTTTTCATAATGTTTCTCTTCTTCTCGTACAGCTTGGCTATCTCGGCTCTGAAGCCAATATCCTCAGTTACCAACTGAAAGTAAGCTACGTGCCCAGTTTCATGAAAGACTGAGCAGAATCTGTCTGGTTTCATTGTATCCTTTCGAGGCATTATGATAATGCTTGGAAGAACGGTGCATGCGCCCGAGTGGTGTCCATAAACGCAAAAACCATACCATGTGAGCTCGAATCTTGACAGAAGACTCAGAGGTGCTGCTTCTACAGCGTAGATCAATCGTTGAATCCCACCTATTGCTTCATAGCTTGCCCTTTTGAGACCTAACAGGTCGCCTATCTCGAAACCTGCAAGACGCTGTTCAAATGCCAATCTCATGTAACTCAAAACTGCGAAATATGTCCGCATTGTTCTTTGATACTTCTCATGGGACGCTGTGTTCCTCTTGTTAAAAAGCTTCGCGGACTCATTGAACATGTTTAACTGCGCCCTGAACAGAGGGTTTAAGTCTCGAAATAACATAGCTGTAAAAGGGTCGTTCTTGAGTAACACAACTGTGTTATAATAATATGTCAAGTCCTCAGGTACGTTTCCTTTCGCCATCAACTCTGCAAGCTCATCATTTATGGGACCACTTTCCCATACTGACTGCGGCTGCATATTAGTGGGCGAGCTTCCAAAGCTGAGCAAGGTGTACGTCGAGTATACACCAAGGTCTTTTCCCCCCTCACGTAAACGAAACATGCTCTTCAAGAGATCGTGAGTCGGGGAATCGACCCTAAGCAGCACGTCATGAAATCCGAATACAGATTTCTCCTCTTCCGAAAAACTGCTCCTTACAAGACGCGCCAGCTCTGCTGAACAAGAACCAGTAGCCAACCCCAGAAGAACGGTTGCGGAAACATTCCCCTCAACACCTCTGTCCCTGCATTCAATGTTAATACAGGGTATTGTCGTTATATCGAGTATTAACGACTTCCCACCTTTGACAGAAGCCTTTCGGATGGTGTCTAGTTTGGAAGCAAGATCTTCCACGGACTCACTTTCGACAATGCATATTATCTCGTTGTACCCCAGCCCAGCGTATATTAAAGCGTTTTCGAGGCAATTATCTATTCTAGCTACAACTTCTTCTTCGAACTCCGCTGCGCTAGTTTCCTGAGATTCAGATAGTTTGATGCAGCAAATGCCGATAACATTGCTTCCTCTTAACTTGACCTCTTCGCCTTTTGCACATTGATATTTGACGCCGCAGATGGTCAGCCAATCCATTATTTGTCTAGGAAATTCCCTCCTTAGTCTACCAAGGAAGGAATTCCGCTCATCAAAGAATGAAGCGCCGTCTTCCTCACTGAGTATAACGACATCATGTCTGCCGAACCCTATATACACAAACCCTTGTGCTTTAAACCGCGACGAAATCTCCGTTTCAAAACCTGGGATAGTTCGAAGCAGAACAATGTTAATGACTTTATTGGTGACCCGAAAACTCTTCAAACGCCGCACACAAGCACGCTCGTAAGCTAGTGCGTGTGCCTCTTTTGATAACGGCTTATTTCAACTAGCAACTTCTCCAGCTCAGCATGGGGAGCTTCTTCAGCGAACAGCGGAGTGGCTTCGAATTCATGCCGTTTGTTATGGTATAGCATAGCGGCACTCACGAAGTCGTCATAGAATTCTTCTAGTTTCTCCATTTTTACCATCTTCTTTCCACATTGTTGCGAAGGTATAGGCATTGTATGCCCCCTCTTAAATTTTTCTAGTGGGGAAGCGTGTGCATCGATACGCAAAGCTACGGCTATTCGGTGCTATCCAGTCTCCCCTATCAGAACTGATGCCCACAAACATAAATTGGTTATGGAAGTTGCTTCTAGAGGAAACTACCACTCTCATTTCACCTGATGGGGGAATGTTTGAACGAAAAGCTAATAAAATGTATGAACAATAGATATAGAGTTGATCTCTAGAAGTCACGTCTAGAGAACTACTTCACTTATGGTGATAGATGTATGCGAGAAACTATCCTTAGAAGAAAGAGAAACATGTATGACATTTTTGCGAAGATTCTCAAAATCGCTCGAAATGGAACTGGCAAGACACGTATTATGTATCTTGCGAATCTTAGCTTTGAATCGCTTGAAGAATACTTGAAGACTCTGATTGAACTAGAGCTAATAGAACCCTGCGGCGAAAATGGAAGTGTTTACAAAACAAGCGCGAAGGGGATGAAATACCTATCTACGTTTGCTATGCTGAGAAAGACGGTCTCTTAAGTCTTCCACAAAACGCCATGCAGTGGAGAGCTCTTCACTACACGGGCCTGTGGTGAGCGTAAGACCGACATGCTTTGTATAAAAAAAAGGGTGGCGGGAGACGTCACCACTGAAGTCTCAGTCCAGCCTAGACTACGGCCCTTTTGGAGGGACTATACCCCTCTTACTTGCGCTTTCTGAATAGTTTGTGCTCGTCTATATTTGTTACGTAGTTGAAGCCGAACTCTATCAGCTGTTTGGCTTGGTCGATGTTGCCAGCGATTCTGCAGACGTATTCGTCATCTGCGAAGGCTATCAGTTGAGTGTATCTTAGGGTAGTCTTTGTGTTTCTGTGAACCGCATTGTGGACAGCGAAGGCTTTTCCGCGTCTCTGTCATGTCGGTGATGCCTTTTCATCTTTTTTTGATGCTTCTTCAATCATTTTCTCCAGTCTTTCAAGTTCAGCCGTGACTTGGGGTTCATCGTAGGTTTTGCTTATGCTGTTGATCACCTGGCTTATGTAGGCTGCTAAGCGTGCCCAGTTCTGCTTGCTCTCAACAGACAATGGATGCGTGTCTATGGCTTTTTGTTGCGCCATTTCCGCCAGGGTCTTAAGCTCCAAAATAAGCTCGTATCTGATCCTTTGCGTGTCGAGGCTGAACCTGTGCGCTATGCGCGCGATTCTTCGCTGTACAGTCCTTACCGAAAGCTTGTGTGACCTACCCCCTCTCGGTTTCAATGTACCATGAATATTAGGCTTCAAATATGTTCACCTCCTGCGCCTTCTCAGACTTTTCAGCCTTCACGTAAACCGCTTTCCAGTGATAACCATCAACATCCAGAACAAAACTGATTAGCACGTAGCCATCTCCTCATCATTCCGTTGTTCACGATTGGCTAGGGACAGAACAAACTTCGCTTTGGAAACTTTATCCTGCAACTCTCTAGCCTTCTGAACATGCCACTCCCTCGATTCTTCAGGCATGGTAGACCATTGCTCAATCGCCCGAGAAAACCGCTTTTCCCAATTGACAAGCTCGCTTTTCCTTTGCAGCTCCTCCATCGTCGGAGGCGGAGGCACGTCGCATAACGGTTGGCTATACTTTTTGATACGCTCTTCACATTCTTGGTTCGTGAGGTAGCCCATGCTATGCAGTCCCTCCACGAGAGGCAACAGTCCAGCATAGGAACGCCCTAAACCCTTGTCAGCCTGCAGCCTAACCAAGGCCTTGTAAAGCGTCTTGTCCAAGTAAAGCCTGACTCCATGCTCTTTGAATGAACCATCCATTTAGGAATCACCTCTAGCGAAAACGATTGATTTGTTCAGAAGTTTGGTTACTGTAGCTAGGTAGGTACAGTATACGTACGTAGTAGGTAGGTACCGTAGTCTCAGCGTGGCAAAGGTTTCTATCTTGAGTCTTACCATTTTCCATTGAAGCCCTCGACCTCATTCTTTTTTTGATTAGTTCGATCGTACTGGCCGTTTGGTTGCTTGAAGTCTGGGCTGTTGACGTCTTCGCTTTTTTCATAGGGTCCTGAGGAGCCTTGAGTCTGTTGCCACTTGATCTTTGATGGGTCCCAGAGCCAGGAATGTTCTTCAGCGACTCCTTTTGCTTCCATCATCAAATGTTTGGCGGCTGTAATCCCAGCTTCAGAGGCGTTAAGGAATTCTAGCAAGGCTGCTGTGGCAGTATTGTCTTCACTCATTCGAGTTTCACCTTCCTTGGATGGCTTAGGAGCTGTTCGACAAGATCGGCGTTCTCGATTAGCATGTGTTGGCATTCTTTTGGAACGATTAGAAGCAGAGAATCATACAGAACGGTCACTGTGGTTCCTGGGCTCAGTTTGTAGTAGTCTCTGTAGGCTTTGGGTATCGCTAGCACACCTGAGCTGCCGTGTTTCATGATTTTTCTTTCGACTCTTGCCAGCATTTTTCAACCTTCAAGTCTTATGGAACGTCTTATATTTTGCAAAATTATTCTAGGCTAGTGTCCAAAGTTTGAGAAAATCATGGAGTGCGGAGTCTCAAAGATGAGACAACCAGGAAGAAAACGCGTTTCTAATCCCTTGTACAGGAAATCGAAGCTCAGCTCCGACGCAATCATTATTCTGGCACTGCTGAAGAAGCAGCCTCAGGACAAGGACGAGCTTCTGAAGAACATCAAGATCTCCAGAGCAGTGTTCTATCGGACTATAGGCTTATTGGAGGATTTCAAGATTTTGAGAAAGACTGAGGATGGATATGCGCTTTGCGGGTATTCTGACAGCGAAAAAGACGTGATCAATGCCATTGGATTGTGGAAGGAGGTTGCTTTTCGTTATCCTACTCCAGCTGAGATTGCGAACGAGACTGGTCTGTCGCTGGAGAATGCTGAGGCTCTTGCGCGTAAGACTCATGGGACAACTGGCTGGTTTGTGCCAAATCAAGCTATGATTGAGAATGCTGGGGAAAGGCTAGGAGAGGTGCTGGTTTGTGCTGCTCGAATCCGGGACTTAGGGTTGGCTCAGATGAATGAGGACTTTGACTATGATAATGAACCTGAAATCGTGACGGCTGCAAATGCTTTCCTACAAAAGCGCCCTGATCTAGTTCCTAGACTTGCGAATGACGATGTGAGAGAGACTGTGTGGTCGCCTGAAGCCTTGAAGTACTTAGGTGGCAAGCACCAACCAAAGGAACGGGGTCGCCCCTTCGCTGCTTCCATATTTGGATGATTCAGCTATAGAATTCTTACAGCGCTTCAGCGCATGCTTATCAACTATCTGTCTTGGAATCTCACGCTGCTGCTTACTCAAGACAACTCTAACTATGTTTTGTCCAGACAGAGGTCGGCACCACTCTACGACGTGCGATTAGATTTCATGAATCTTATTGTATTCTCCGATCCGCAGGGTATGAGTCCAGTTTCTGAAAAATCCAAACACTTAAGAAATGCACAATGAATCATAACATAAGTCGTAGGTGGGTGATCATTTTGGGGTCTTCGGAGACGTCTTCACAGCTTGTTCGGAAGGAATACATGATGCGCGTTGTACCCTGGGCTGAAAGCGTCCGTGCCGTCAAGCTGAGCTCTGAATTTGCCGATTTCGGACAGTTCCGGAAGGAATTCGAAAGGAGCATGCATTACAATTCAAGCTATCTTAGGGTAAGAAATACACATTCAATAATAAGATGGTTCTTTCCTTCGCATTCGCTTGACAATTTGCTTACAAAAGTTTGGACTTTTTATAAGAATGATACTATTTTGAAAGAGATGATGCGGTATCAGTATTTATCAAGAGAACCTGCGGCAGCTGAGTTCGTGGTGAAATACATCCTTCCCCTTGATCCCGGAACTCCAGTAGAGGTTGATTATCTGAGAGATTTCCTTCTGAAAAGGTACGGCGTGATAAAAGAACATTCTTTGAGATCATTGCGAGAAGCCTGCAAGAATCTTAGCTTCATATATTCAGAGAAGAAGAAAATGGCGATCAGCCAAATACCGATGCCTAAAACCTCATTGTTGATTCTGACGCACTACCTTCTTGCGCCGACTCCTCGCACGGTAACGATAAAAGATGTTCTTTCGAACCCTTTTTGGCAGTATCTAGGCGTGCGGGAGTCAGAAGCGGTGCGGAAAGTCTTCCGCGAAGCAGATGCTAATGGAGCTATCACGAAGTATATAATGGCTGATCAGCTAGAGCAGGTGACGACACGATATTCATTTGATGAATTTGTACAGAGGAAGGTTCAACTATGACTTTTCAGGACTTCAAGAAATTTCTCGAAGAATTCAAAACTCGACCTATGCCCGGAAAGCATATTTATGTATGGAATGGCGATGCCAATTCTCTCCTTGAAATACTGGGCGAAGATATTGTAGAAGAATTGGATCTGTCTTCAGACATCGACATTGGAACTGCAGCTGATAAAGCCAGTGAAGTGGTGCTTAGAAGAAACATCGAAAGAAAACTGGAGGGCAGGCTTTCTGAACTCTATGCTGAGATTCAAAAACGAAACAAGCAGCAAGTTCTGGTTGTTACCTCTTCCAACATCCTTGCAAGGTATAAGATAGGTTTAACTGTTTTCTTCAATTATTACTTGGGTGATCACACAATGGTTGCTTTCGTGGTCCCGAAAGCCAAGGCAGTTGCCGATTTGAACTTGCCAGAATACGTAAGATATAACCCAAACGAGACGCTGAAATACCTTAGTGCCCTGGCGCAACCAGAGAATGTGGTTGGAGTGAAGCAGAATTGAAGAAAATCAAAGACCTAATTGTTGTCAAAGAAGTCGGCGAAACGACTCTATCTCTTCTAAGAGAAATAAAATTCCACCAGAAAGAGACTGTGGAAAACTACATATTCACGGACTCCATACGCGAGCACTTTGACAAAATACTTGATAGCATCGTAAGTGGTCGTGGAGGTGGCTTCTGGGTTCAGGCAGAATATGGAGCTGGGAAAACCCATTTCATTGCAGCACTAGCTTGCCTTCTGATGGACACAAGCGAGACCTTGTGGAGCCGTCTGCAAGATCCACAAATACGAAACTACAGGTTCAAACTCGACAAAACCAAGCTTTTCCCCGTGATAATCAATCTCAAAGGTGAGGCTAGCGTAGGTGACAACGAGGAGAATCTTCTAAGAATCCTGGAACGCCATATTGGAGAAACCGCTGAAGAACAAGGCCTGAAAGACAAGATCTCAATCGCCACAGCAGATGAGATGGTCGATTGGTACAAAAACTGCTCTCAAGACCTCAGAAATGCTATTGATTCCTTCATAAGACAGGCAGGTGGGGATCCGAAAAAGACCTCTCAAGAACAGCTCGCCAAGTTCATAAGCAACTATTGTGAGAAAGAGAAAATCACTCCCAAGATATCGGCGACCACAAAAGACAGGGTGAAGAACATTTATGATCAGCTCCTAAAAAATGGCTATGACGGAATGCTATTTGTGATAGATGAATTTGCGGCGCGTCAAATGAGGCATACTGAACAATCGAGCGAATACGCTGCCGACGAAGAAGTGTTGGAAACACTAGCTTGGGTCTTGCCAAAGGACCTCCGCCTCAACATATACATTATTGTAGCCTCACACTTGCCTGCGCCCACTAAGTTGAAAGAGGATCGTTTCAAAACCATAAACTTGCTCGCAGACAGGGCTGCTAAAGAGTATGACATAATAGTCTCTAAACGAATTAGAGAGATCGTTGAGGCAAGAACGCCCGAAATAGAGCAGTACTATCAGTTCTATTTGAAGAACTTTAGCTTTCTCAAGAAATTGGACAAAGAATATTTCTTCTCAATCTTTCCGTTTCACCCACAATGCTTTGAAGCCATCAGAAACATCACAAAACGAGAACTGCCTACTGCAAGATCTGGCATAAACATACTTCATGACATACTTGCTCACGGGCCAGCGCTAGAAAAGGACAGCCTTCTTACTGTTAGCGACCTATTGATAGGACTACACCCGGCGAGAGAGCTTGAAACCCATGTGTATCAGAAGTCATACAAATCGTACAGATCAGCTTTGGATGGATTAGTGGACATCGACTTCGACCTTGAGGATACTCAGATCGCTCAGAAGGTTCTCAATGCCCTATTCCTGTGGAACCTTGCTTATCTGGAAACACCCAAGCACCTCTCGATACAACAATTGGCCGAAATGGAACTCGTTCATTCTGACATTGTCAAGGGTTCAGACTTGGTTGAAACAGTGATGATCAAACTACGTGATCTTCCACAGATCGAATATATAAAAGAAAAAGGAGCTGCCTTCATAGTCACTGGAGAGCAGGCTATCCGTCCTGCGCAAGTACTCTCAGATATAAAGAAGAAACTCTCGGAGCAGGAGTTCAAGATCAATGACTGCTGGGAAAAAAGTCTGGTATTCTCGCCTGAACAAACAGGCGGAAGCAATGCGCTATTTTCTGGCTACTCTTTTGACCAAAGAAGCAAGGTCGTAATTGGTTTCCAGAAAATTGAATATCCGGGTGAAATAGTCGTCGCTAGGGATTGGCGCCCAGAATATGGGGAGTCCTTGAGGGAAGATGTCCATTTCAGACTTGTTTTGCTCTCTAGAAACATCAAGTTTGACCTAAAGGGTCTAAAAGACAAGAGAATCGGAGTTTGCGTTCCTGGCTCTTTCAACGATTCGGCGAAGCAGGCCGCTTTGAACTATTTAGCTATAACAGAAATGGAAAATGTCTATGCTTCGAAAAATGACCCTGAAGCGGAGGAGATTCGCCAATGGATAAAGACCAAGAAGCGCGAACATGTGAATGCTTTGCTTGAAACGCAGCTTCCACTCTTCGCAGATGGAAAGATATACACCCAACAGTCGCTGGCTATTGATGAAAAAAAGGTCTTTGCTAGTGAATCGCTTGACAGGATTTTCAATGCTGTGGTTAACAGCCTCCTGTACAATGCATACCAATCACCGCTTTTTGACTCAACGACGTTTAAGAAGAATTTCTCGGGTAATGACGCCAAGAAAATTTTTGACGGATTTTTCAGAAGAGATGCAGGACCAGCGGCCTTTAGTGCTTGCGAGAACTTTGCCCCCGGACTGAATCTGTCAAAATCAACGTCCCCACGAGCCTTCAACGCAGAAGGAAACGCAATTTTCGGTTTCTTCAAAAAGAGATTGGAAGAAAACGATTACGATGTTCCAGTTTGGAAGTTATACATGGAATTGTGCGCACCTCCATACGGCGTGGTTCGGGATGTCATCACTCTGAACCTACTTTGCTTTGTTAGGTATGGGGATCCTGGTGTGGAGCTTCGGCTGAAGGATGCGCATAGACAACCTATCAAAGGCTCTAGAATAACAACATTCAACGTGCCCGAAATAGACTGGAGAGGGAGATTTGAAGACGATTTTGATCTTCTTTCCAGGAGCACCGAAGTGAGCTGGAATGATGTCTTGCCTCTGGCTAGAATCGTTGCACCCGAACAGGACTTGAAAACTGCAACAAAACCTGAAGACATAATGGAGCAAGAGAAACGTTTGCTTCTGTCGTTCAACAATATCTTGGACAAAGCCTCCAGCGTTTCTGCCAACCTTGGAGCTCTTTGGAATGCATTTGAGCGCAAGTTTCCCTATTTAGATTGTGTAGAAAACGTCAAGAAGATCTGTAATGCGAAAAACTATAGCGACTTCAAGGAGACCATAACCGAAGTCTATGCACAAAATCTGGAAACTTTCAAATCCGACTTTGAGACTTTCAGAAACCTCATAAGACTCTCTGAACAGGCCACTACCATCCTCGGGTCAAGATCCTACTTAGATCAAGCGATCTTGCCAGCAGAAAAGGCTAGTCTATGCGCATTGAAAGTCACTATTCAAGACCAGCTTAATCCCGAATCATTTGTCAAAGATCTTGCAAAACTTGAAAAGATTAAGAAGCAGTTTGAGGAATTTAAGCGACAATACACTCCGATATATCAGATTCATCACAGAGAATACTATGGAAAACTCGATAAAGCCAGGCATCAGCTGGAAGAGGCGGCTGCCAGAATTGATGTCATTGCAAGATTGAATAAGCTCAACATGAACTTGATTCCCAGCAAAACGGCTTACTCTGACTTACTTATAGAAACCAAAGCATGCAAAGCACGCGATCCTATCAATGTGGATTCTCTGCCGATTTGTAGGGACTGTAAGCTTGTTCTGACCAGGAAATATGAGGAGAAGGAGATCAACGCAATCCTCGCCCAACTTGACGAAAGTGTTCAGCAGGGAATTATTGGATTACGCCAGATGTTGACAAAGCCCGTATTGGACTTGGACAAGGAGAAAAGACTCGCGGAATTGTTGAAGGCAATTCAATCTGACGACGCAAAACTGTTCGTAAAAGCCTTCTCAGAACCCACAGTTGAGTACCTGGCTAAATTGTTCGAAAAAGCTAACATAGAGACTATCAACTTGTCCATTTCTGGATTTGTTCAAGAACATGCGTTTGTCGAAGAAGATGGTGTTGAGGATATCGTGGAGGCTTTCAGAAATACACTTGTCAAGACTATTGAGAAAGCAAAGAAGCAAAAGCCGGGCAAGAAGATCAGAATAGCACTCGGTGAGTAGATTGGCCGAGTATGCTGACAATGATTCTGCTGAAGCAGTTGCCGAATTTGTGAGAAAACATAGCAGACTCTACGACGCGAAAAATGACCAATACAAAAGGGAGCCCTTTGCTTCTGATGTGAAAGCCGGAAAAAACTCTGCGATATACAACGCGCATTCGTACCACACTAAGGTCCCTCCGGAGGGAATTGTACGATTTATAATCCACTACACGGAACCAGGAGATCTTATTCTGGACCCATTCTGCGGAACGGGCATGACAGGCGTTGCAGCCATCAGTGAAGGCAGACATGCGGTTCTGGCCGACATATCGTCGGTGGCATCATTCATTGCCTACAACTACTGCACACCGCTTGACGTTCAGAAGTTCATTGCAACAGAGAAACAGATACGGAAAGAGCTGGAAACTCTCACAGCTTGGTTATATGAGACTAAGTGTGCAATTTGTGGAAGAAGGTCGACGGTAGAGTATACTGTTTGGAGTGAAGAGCTCCACTGCCCAAGATGCAGTCATTCATTCCCTTTGTGGGACGTAAGCGTCAGAAACAGAGTAATCCATAAGAAATTCAACTGTCCAACATGCGGCAAAGAGCTTGATAGAGCGAAGTGCAAAAGAGTTGGTGAAAAGCCTGTCAGAGTTTTCTACGACTGCCCCAGTTGCAAGAGAAGAGAGAAAGAAGTGTCAAGATTCGATTTGGACAGACTACACGAGATTCAAGATCGCTTCAAGTCTGTTTACGAGGATGGTTATTTCCCTCAAGGGAACAAGAATCAATGGCCGACTGATGCCTGCAGGAAACCATTATGGTTTCCTTCTGAAAGAATGCCTGAAGGAGATGAATCTCGTCGCAATGATAGAATTGGAATGACACACGTAAATCATTTCTTTTCCACGCGCAACCTGTGGGCACTAGCGCGTCTCTGGTATCTCATAAGCAAGATTAAGGATGAAAGGACCAAAAGGTCACTTCAATTTGTGTTTACAAGTTTCACCCCATCTTTTGTCAGTAGGCTAACTAGATACAATTTCGGCAAGAGGGGCAACAGTCCTCTTAGTGGGACACTATACATACCTTCTTTCTCGGCGGAAAGAAATGTCTCGTCTATTTGGAAAAACAAGGAAAAAAGCCTACTGCACTCATCTAGCTTCATTAGACATAACGGTGAGGCAATAGTCACGACCCAATCGTCGACAAATCTGAACAACATGCTTTCTGACTGTGTTGACTATGTTTTCACTGATCCTCCTTTTGGATCTAACCTAATGTACTCTGAGTTGAATTTCATCTGGGAATCTTGGTTGGGTTGCTTTACCAATGTGAAAGATGAAGCCATAGTAAACAAATCGCAAGGTAAGGGCATCTTTGAATACAAGGATCTGATGACCAAATCTTTCAAGGAAATATATCGTGTTTTGAAGCCGAGTCGTTGGATGACAATGGTTTTTCATAATTCTGACGGAAATGTATGGCAAGCTATCCAAGAAGGATTATCTGAGGCGGGGTTCGTAATTGGGATGATCGGAATCTTTGACAAGAAGCAGAGGTCATTTAAACAGGTCACCTCAAGCGGCGCCGTCGGCTATGATGTTGTAGTAAATTGCTACAAACCAAAAGCAACAATCAAAAATGGAATAGAAGGCAAAACAACCAAGGACTCGATAATCGGATTCTTGGCTGACCATTTGCAGAAATTACCATTAACCCATGGTGACGAACGGACCGCTAGGATGCTCCACAGTAAGACCATAGGCTTCTTTATGCTTCAGAACAGACCTCTGGAGAAACTGAGTTTTGAGGATTTCCAAATGATCCTCAAGAAGAATTTCAGGTCAATAGATGGTTATTGGTATCTTCCCTATCAGAGGCCTAGGATCGATGGACAAAGGAGGTTGTTTGGATATATAACAACCGAAGCCGGAGCAATAGAATGGCTTGAAGAGTTGCTCAGAGTGCCGCGGAAGCATGGCGACATAACGCCAGAATTCTTCAAAGCGCTTGGACCGCACAAACTTCAGAAAGAACTAGAAGAGCTACTTCAAGAAAACTTCGTTGAAGAAAAAGGAATATGGCGAAATCCTACTACCGCTGAAAAAGAACGTTTAGTCAAAAGGCTCACTGACAAAACCGCACGTCAAATTGACGGATATCTTAAGAGCGCAATCGAACGCGAACCGACTGAAACTGAACTATGTGAATGGATCGAATTCTGCTATAGTAACGGCCTTTACCAAGAAGGCGCGAAACTGTTTCATCACATAAACGAAAAAGCAATTGAACCAGAACTTTACAAAACGATGGACAAGATTGCCAAAATATGCAAGATCAAAGCATGGGAGCTGACATGAGGGGAAAATGATGGAACTGCGATTTCGAGGTCCTGCAAAACAAGAAAGAAACCACGTACTTCTTGCAGCACCTTTCTCCAGTTGGTTGACATCTTCTCGAAAACGAAATCAATTTCACATGCGTTGAAAGGGAAGCGAGAATGGAAAAATCTAAAGAATACGAGAAAATCCTTGGACTTTTAGAAAAAAACCAGATGATTGACATAGATATTGCCAAAAAAGAAATCCCTGAAATCTCCGCACGGGATCTCCGCGAAATAATGAAGATACTAACTGGATACAATCTCGCAAGAAAAATCCCATTAGCGCATGATACCTTTGAGAAAACGGATGAATACACTAAAGGGAAGGGCATGAAAATTCTCAAGTCATACTTCCACATCCAAGACGAGGAAAAAACTGAAGAACCTGTAATGCCACGTTACCCTCCTCAAGAGCCAAAGAGGCTCTCAAAATCTAGGACCGCTCGGCAGCAAAACAAAATTACCTATGGATTACCCGATAATGAGCACAGTCGCTCATGGTGTGATGCAGCTTATGAGGTTCTCAAAACTGAAAACAGACCTTTGGGACCAACTGAACTTACCGCAAAAATACTGTCAAGTAGTTTTGTAAAATCAAGAAGCAGAAATCCAGTAAACACAGTTTACACATGCATATTTCAAGACATGAAAGCCAAGGGCGCAAGGTCTCGATTCATGAAGTTTGGAAAAAAAATCGGACTAGTTGAATGGGCCGACAAATACCTAGATGGTAGCATGCAGAGTGAGCTTCAAACCAATACTCAGGTACAGTTTTGGAAGCGTTTCAAATTCAAAGAAATTCCTGAAAGAGAACTCCTAACATTAATCCGAGACCAGATTCAAGAGATACGATCATTTCTAAACGAAGAAAGTGCAAGCGAACCAAGTTCGGAGAAGCTCTGCTTCTGGGTGTGGTTCTGTTATCAATTCGGCCTCTACTGGGAAGGAGCCTTTGTCTTCAGAAGAATAGATGCGTTGAATGTTTCTCCACCATTATATCAAACGGTCAAGAAGATCGGAATGATATGCGAAAACAGGAGAGAATAGCTTGAAGAAAGGCATCCAGACTGTAAATGATTTCTTTGATAGTACAATGAGTGCATTACCCTTAGCAACGAGCTTTGTTTTAGTCTTGGATCCGGAATCTTTTCTTGGACTTGATGGAAAATACGTTGATTTGGCCAATAACAAGACTTGGAGAGTTATGCAATACTATGGAAATGATTTCACCATCAGACGGGAGTATTGTACTGGTAAAGACCAGAATAAACCAATCATTCTTTGGGTCACAAAATCTCCAAGTCCTAAGCAAGAGAAGATTGACCTGAGCTACATTTATGACGTAGTTGAGAAATGCGAAAGAACAGTTGATCTGTCACTTCAAGCAGTGTTACGTCAGCTAATGCCAGGAGTAGAATGGCCAGAGCAGCTGTTTGAGCATTCTAAGGAGATTGGACAAGAGCTTTCTCGATTCCATTCTCTCTATCAAACCCTTCGGAAAGAATTGCCAGCGAAAGCTCCGTTGAATGTCAATCATGTTAAAGCGCTGCTTATTGCCTTGAGAAATCCACAAATCTCACTGTCCGAACTGATTCTAGGAAGCATACCAATACAAGAAGCTCTGTCAAAATACGTCAGGATCATTCTGGTCAGCGAATTCGACGAAGATGAAAGGACAATGCTGCGCGAGATCATTGAAAGCAACGTTATTGGAGAATTCTCAGAAATCTCGCCATGGTTTCAGTTCGACAAGGATGAACTGGCAGTCTTCTTCTATCTTCTCACAATAGCAAAGAGGTACAACATCGCAAATCCAATCGTCCAACTGAGAGGAATGGGACTCCTAAGCTTCGACCCAGAGATCCTCGGCGAGAATAGAATCACAAGGACCTTCGAGAGCCTAGAGGCTCTACCGGGCATAGGACTCGAGATAGCAAAGACCGCCGAGATGAAACTTGAGCCTAGGCAGATCGGTAAGATCATTGAATGTGCAGACCTGAAAGATCCAGCTGCGATTGCGGAAGCAATCCAAAATGAGAAATTGCCGTTGATCACTTACGCGTTATCTGTTTGTTACCTAAGAGAAATAATGAAAAGGCAAGGGCTCAATTCTAGCGATCTTGGCTGGACGAAAAATGTAGGTAGGCACCCGATTATCGTGGAAGGCATAGAGACGAAGTTTTCGCAGAAAGCTACAAGTTTGTTACGTCTATTCGTCAACATGGCCTCGGTTCTTCAGTCTCTAGATTACAAGCCTGAGGAGAAAAAAGATCTCTCTGCTCTTATCGACTGGTGGAAGAACACCGGTATTTTCAAAGTCGAACTTGCCCTAGCAAAAGTCAATAGCTATTTGCAGGCAATATACGACGATGATCTGAGAAAGGTTTTAGCCAACTATATTCAAAGGATAAAGAAGGACGCTAGGGCAAAACTCGAGATCGCAGACCTGAATCTTGCCTCAATCATAGAAAGAAACTGGAAAGGATACCTGTCAAATCCAAGACTCGCCACTAACATTCTCCATGACTACATCCTAAGCAGGGGGATAACTCCTTCGAAAGACCGAAGAATATGGGTTTTGATATTTGACGGAATGCGACTCGACACTTGGGAAGAAATAGTGAAGCCCATCATTTTGTCAAAGTTTGAGATGAAAGAAGAGAAACTGTACGTGTCGATGTTGCCGTCTGAAACCGACATTGCGAGAGTAGCGATACTCGCAGGATTATCACCTACCGAGTGGCAAGACTATGATGGGGGATACACTTCAGACCATAACATCCTCGCATCCAAATTGTTTAAACTTTCGCGTTACGAAGGGAAGGAGAAGTTAAGAATCACAGTGAGCAGCGAGACTGATGTCGGCCAGAAGAGACTTGATGAAGGTACATATCTCTACAACGTACTAATCTACAATTTGAGCGATGATTGGATCCACACATTCAGAGGAGACATACAAGAACTCAACGATGACATAAAAGGAACCCTGACGAGAAAAATAATGCCTGATCTGGATCGAAGGATTGGAGAAAAGGATTGCGTCATTCTCACGAGTGACCATGGATTTATAGAGCTCGCGCCAGAAGATGAAGTGAAAGTGTTCGGCGGAAGTCCTGAGATCCCCCTGCCTGACGCATCAAGAAAGGTAATTGCCTACAGGTGTATGAGAAATCTGGAATACGGGAAAGGATTTCGCATAAGCTTCCCTTATGAATTCTTTACCGTAGCCAAAGGCCGAAAATGGTTCTCTCGTCCGAAAGGTAAATACTCTAGGTACGTACATGGCGGAATATCTCTGGACGAGATGGTCGTTCCAGGCATCTTGATGGAGAAGATTGCAATTGCAACAGTAGAACTGGTTCTAACGAGCTCTGATAATATCGAGCTAACTGAAGACACTCCTTTTGAATTCGAGGTCAAGATCGCAAACAACGGCAACAGAGGAACTCAATTTGACCTGATCTCTCGAACAAACACTGGGGAAGAGGAAAGACACCCAGGAACATTAGGTCCGAAGGAAGACCAAATCATAACTTTCTCACTTGCAAAACCCACCCTTGCATTAAGAAACCTAGAAGTCTCTTTGTCGTGGAAGACTCCTGATGGAAAACTAACGAAACCAGAGAAGAGGATTATTCCGATTAAGGTTAACGAAAGAAAAGACAAAGTTGAGTTTAAGTTCGGCGGATTGGACAACATAAAGGAGTGAAGGAATTGGCGACACTTGATGAGAAGACTCTTTCAATATTCAGCGACCGAGTCATCCTTAAACCCCTGACAAGATGGAATGAAGCGTACAAGGAATTCCCCCGTTACGTGATGGAATATCTAGTCGCGAAATATGTAGATCCTAACAATCCGATAATTGGGCAGCAAAGAATAGACAAGATCATAAACGAGCACTACGTAGAGAGCGGTGCAAGAGAACTAATCAAGAGCCGAATAAAAGAGGAAGGCGAGTACATCCTCCTTGGTCAGCTGCAGGCGAGACTTGATGCTAGCAAGGATCATTATTGGGTTGATGTACCAGCAATCGGAGACAATTATGTTCGCATCAACAAGAAGATTCTCCTTGAATACGGCGATACTCTACTAGGAGCCGGCGCTTGGGGAACGATGACAATTCAATACGATCCGCAGTATGAGATTAGAGGAAGAATATACCCATTCTTCATCAAAGATTTCACTCCATTTCAAGTAACTCGTTTGAACTTGGACGATTATATAGAGAAAAGAGCCGAATTCTCGGATGACGATTGGATCGATCTGCTCGTACAGAGCATCGGGTTTGATCCAGAACGATTCCCACTAAGAGAGAAGCAACTGCTGCTGCTCCGTTTGGTGCCTTTTGTCGAAGCTAACTACAACATGATAGAACTGGGTCCCAGAGAGACAGGGAAAACATATACATACCGAAACACGTCAAACAAGTGCTTCGTAATATCTGGCGGCAAGACCACACCAGCGA
>Ga0315274_10002834_pt1 | contig 25865 bp, 24 predicted proteins | sample YL17G02_20_MG_FD_203700 | JGI IMG/M metagenome (GOLD analysis project Ga0315274, IMG submission 203700) | Sediment microbial communities from Yellowstone Lake, YNP, Wyoming, USA - YL17G02_20 | ecosystem: Environmental > Aquatic > Freshwater > Lake > Sediment | place: USA: Wyoming | collected...
TAATATATCTGAGTTTATCTTTTCTTTATCAGTGGGTATTTATGGTTAAGTTTGGCTTACTTCTTGCAACATTATTATCAATAACTGGATTATTAATTTACCGGAGGTACTGAATTATGGTACAGGGAATTGATGTAAGCCACTGGCAGAATGACAAATCAACACCTCAGAAAATGGACTTCACCAAAGCAGTGAAGATGGGTGCCAAATTTGTATTTATTAAGGTCTCCGAACGCGGTGGCATTGACAGCGATTTTGAATACAATTGGAAAGCCGCCAAAGACGCCGGCCTGCTGCGTGGAGGTTACCACTTTTTACGCTGGGATCTCTCCGGTCTGCTGCAGGCGCGCATTTTCTGTGATATCCTGGGCACTGACCCTGGTGAACTTCCCCCCGTCGCAGATTTTGAAGCCCCCAACCAGGGCAGCCTTTACCCTTCCAACTCGCTGCTTGAACAGTTCCTGGTGGAGGTTGAATCCATCACTGACAAGAAACCGATGCTCTACACTTCCCCGGGTTACTGGGGTATCCATGGGCGCAACAAGTACACCAAGGCCTTTGACGCCAAATGGGCTTATTATCACCTGTGGGTCGCCCATTATATGTTAACCTACACCCCCGGCGTCTCCAAACCGGATGAACTGGAACCCTGGAAGAGCAACAAAAAACCCTGGAAATTCTGGCAATATACTAACCAGGGTGATGGCCTGGCCTACGGCGCTGAAAGTAAAGCCATTGACCTGAACTGGTTCAACGGTACCCTGGATGAGCTTAAGATATTCGCCGGCGGTTCCGGTGGTACCACACCCCCTCCCACTCCCACCACAAAACCCGACATCACCGATCTAAAGACCCGGGTTAACAATGCCATCGACAACTGGGCCAAGACATTGTAAGAATATCCAACCAATCAAGGCGGCATCCTGGCCGCCTTTTTTATTTAAAGTTCCAAGTTATTACATTTGTGTTTATCAGTTTTTCTACCTGTGTTCACCTGTGGTTAATCTTCCCAAACCTCCCTGATCCATTTATTTGGGTGTATATTATTATCATTATTCATTACCATTGGGAGAAGTAATTATTTTGAACAAGAAAATTATCCTGATTTCCATAAGTCTCTTGTTATTAGCATCCTGCGCGCCAAAAACGCAGGCTGCTCCCACGCCGGATATGGGCATGCTGGCCACCCAGATGTGGATCAAGCTATCTGTCGAGCAAACCTTGGCAGCTTTAATCCCGACTGCCACGCCCGAGCCCACACCCACACCCACGCTCATCCCCACACCAATCATGCGTTCCACTCCCATCCCCGCACCCGCAGACCCCGCTAATTACACCCCGGTTTACAACCCGGTAAATCTTATAGAGCTGGTATATATCCCTGCAGGAGACTTTCTCATGGGTTCCACTCAGAATGACTCCAACCGAGATATTAACGAAGAACCGCAGCACACCGTGTATCTGGACGCGTTCTGGATGTCAAAGACGCAAGTCACCAATGCCATGTACACAGCCTGTGTGAACGCCGGAGTATGTAAATATTCCGTGAAAGCCAGCACAAACCCCAACTACTTCGACCCAATTTTTGCCAGTCATCCTGTGGTTTATATTTCCTGGGATATGGCTCAGACCTACTGCGACTGGACCGGTGGACGCCTGCCCACAGAGGCGGAGTGGGAAAAAGCAGCGCGCGGACCGAACGGCGCCAAGTATCCCTGGGGTGAAAGCCAGCCGCGCGAAAAGTTTGTTAACGCGAACAATTTTATCGGCAATACCACCGCTGTGGGTCTCTTCCCCTACGGCAAGAGTTTTTTTGGTGCTCTGGATATGGGCGGAAATGTACGAGAATGGGTTTCAGATTGGTATGACCCCAATTACTATCAGAATTCCCCCTCCAGCAACCCGCAGGGACCTGAAACTGGCGAGACCAAGGTGCTTAAGGGTGCCAGCTTTTCCGATCCTATTCGTTATACACGTCCCGCCAGCCGCCTTACTCACGAACCGGGTTCTCCCGGCGCGGTGCGCGGGTTCAGGTGTGTGTACCCATAATTTTTATTTTTAAAAACTGGTAGGTTCGCAGCATGCTGCGAACCTACCAGTCGAATTATAAAAGGGGAGCATAGCCTTGATTCTCATAAAATCCCTGGCATAAATGCTGGGTAAATCCCTTTTTTGATAAGCCTGCTGGATAATGCGAAGCATTATTATCCAGAGTGAAGTGTGAGATACTTCACATCTACCGCAAGAAATTCAAATTCCCGAGCGATCGCCGTGGCTTTCTGCTCCCAAGTCAATTTAACTAGATAGTGCATAAATTTTTGGTAATGGTTTCAAATTAAAAAAACCTTTTTCAATTAAAACTCATCATTCATATTAATTTGTGCTTGTCAGCTTCCATCCCTAATAAATTGTGTTCATCTGTGGTTTTAACTAAAAATGGAGGGAAATTAGCAATCCTGCTTGCCGTCCGTCATCATCTTCCCACACCTGCGCACAGGCGAATGTGAACGAGCTTTCCCTCCAATATTCATTGTATAGCTTTTAATTGGTCATTTCAAGTGCCATAAGTAAAATTTATGTAAACGCCCTTTTTTTTTATAGCGTATAATCGCGGTGATTCAGGTTCAAGGGACAGTATGTTTAAGAAAATTTCTTCCCGCAAATACATTTTTCTGGATTATTTTTTCATCGCCGCGGGCGCCATTGTCCAGGCGCTGGCCATGCGCCTTTTCCTCATCCCCGGCTTGATGGTCAGCGGCGGCATCAGCGGCGCCTCACAGATCATCAATTACTTTACCAAATGGCCTATTGGGGTAATGGTTCTGGTTGGTAACCTTCCTTTGCTTATCCTCGGCTGGCGCTACCTGGGCGGTCGGCGGTTTGCTCTGCGCACCGCGACGGCAGTTTTTCTCTTCTCAGTATTCACAGATGGGTTGGCCTGGTTCCTGCCAATGGAAGGCATTACAACCGATAAAGTTCTGGTCGCTTTATATGGCGGCGTGACATTGGGTATCGGTTTGGGTCTGGTATACCGCGGGCGCGGCACCAGCGGTGGTTCGGATATCCTCGGGCGCATCCTCAACCACTATCGCGGGGTGGCCATCTCGCAGGCCTATCTCATTACCGACGGACTGGTAGTGCTGGCATCCGGTTTTGCCTTCGGGTGGGACAGGGCGCTTTACGCACTGGTTGTCATTTATATCAGCGGGTTGGCAGCCGAATTGGTCTCGGAAGGCAACAACCTCTATCGCATGGCATTTATTATTACCAGCGAGCACAAAGTAGTTTCCAGGCAGATACTCACATTATTGGAGCGTGGAGTAACCACCCTGCCCGGCACCGGCGGTTATTCCAGCCAATCCCGGCCTGTCCTTTACTGCGTTCTCACCCGCGCCGAAGTTAACCTGCTCAAAGCCATTGTCCATGAAGCCGACCCCGACGCCTTTATGGTCATCGGGCAAGCCAATGAAGCCCTGGGAGAAGGGTTCAGGCCGTTCAGAAAAAGCACAGATTTCAGGCGGAAAAGGTAAGCAGCACGCCGGCGATGATGGCCAGTTGGCCAAGCTGGTAAGTTACCCGTTTCCACAGCCGCGCGGTCGGCAGCGGCTGGATAAAACGGTCCACCGCCAGCAGCACATCCGAAAAAAGAAACAGTAGCGCCCCGCAGGAGACAAGGGTAGACGCTGCGGGAAGCCAATTTGTTCGGAAATTGGTCGCCAGCGCGGAAATTACCATCAGTAGGATAACCAGGTTGTAAATGATCAGCGGAATTTCCATTTTGAGGAAATCCGAGTTGGTTAGCGCACCCTTCCGAAGATTGGCATACAAAATCAACCACAAATAAAAGCAAACCAGCGTTAAGACAATAATCTTCGGGCTCATTACGGGAGGAGCTTGGTTGAATCCGATGATATACGCGGCGTGCGTCAGCATGAAAGCTGTCACCCCCAACAAAAAAGACCTCCCCGGTAATAGCAGCAAAGTGTCACCCACTAATGCGAACACCAGTCCGATACCAAACCAGAGCGCCGAAGAAGAAGCCCCGGCTTTTGTAAAATACCAGCCCAGCAGCGCCAAAATGATGGCGGGCTTGGAGATGTAATTCGCGATTTTCCAGTTGAACCAGATCGCCAGCCAATTCACCCCCATAAAAAATAAAGCCAGGATAAACCAGGAGTTCAGCAATTATTTATCCCCCAGGTCCTCATATCCCATCTGCCGCAGAAAATCGGGGTTGCTGCGCCAGTTCTTGTTGACCTTGACGCGCAGCTCAAGATACACCTTGCGGCCGCTCATGGCTTCAATCGCCTGGCGCGCACTGCTGCCGATGGCTTTCAGCATCCCGGCGCCTTTGCCGATGACAATGCCCTTTTGTGATTCTTTCTCGACGAAAATCGTCGCGGTGATGCGCGCCCCTGCCTCGCCGCGTTCAAGGTAATCATCCACGCGCACCGCTATGGCGTGCGGTACCTCATCGCGCAGGCGCTCCAGCGCGGCCTCGCGTATCAGGTCGGCGGCAATTTCGCGTTCATAATAATCGGTCACCTGGTCCGAGGGAAAGAGAGGTTCGCCTTCCGGCATCCGCCCCTGGATAATCTCTTTCAGTTCCTCCACGCCGGATCCTGTCTTGGCGCTGATCGTTAATTGTTCCACCTTGGGATATAACGCTTTGTATTCTTTTTTTCTTACCGCCAGCATATCGTTGTTGGCCAGGTCTGCCTTGTTCAATACCTGAATAACCAGCGACAGCTTGGGCAGCGCGGCAAGTTTTTGGGTGATCAGGCTGTCCTCCGCGTGTGGCGGGGCGCTGACATCCACCAGCCAGAGGATGATGTCGGCTTCTTTCAGGGCTTCCTGCGCCAGCGCGTTCATACCCGTCCCCAGCGCATGCCGTGGTAAATGGATGCCCGGGGTATCAATGAAAATGATCTGGAAATCATCCCCGGTCAGGATGCCCAATTGCTTCAGACGTGTGGTCTGGGGTTTACTTGAGACCGCCGCAATTTTTTGACCGAGCAGAGCGTTGATGAGGGTAGATTTGCCAACATTCGGGCGTCCTACCACAGCGGCGTATCCACAGCGGAATTGTGTTTCTTTTATTTCATCCATATACTATTTCAAACCTCATACAACGCGTTCATGCTCGATTATCACTCCCTCGTGGCGAAGGAGAGTCGCTTTTGTTTTAAGACCACCGGGAGAAGAAAAGCCATGCAGACCTTTATCACTACCCACGACTCTATGGCAGGGAATGATGAGCGCGATGGGATTATGCGCCATGGCGCCTCCTGCTGCGCGTGCGGCCTTGGGGTTGCCAGCTTTGGCTGCCAGCTCACCGTAGGTCAGCACTTTTCCAAACGGGATCTTGGCGCACGCGCTCAGCGCTTTGACCCTGAATGGCGGCTGCCCTTCCAGGTCCAGCAGGAGATCAAATTCCACGCGCTTTCCATCAAAATACTCTGTCACCTGGTGTAAGGCTTCTTTGACTATTTCATTGGGTTTTTCATCAACTGGAAGCTGATTGGCATTAATAAACGCATCATAGTCTTTCCTGCTGCAGAAAAAAAGCCGGGCTAATCCCGCTTCCGTCGCGGCTAACACCAAAGATCCGGCGGGTGTTTTTTCGATGAATGCTGCCGAGATAATTTTATGGGGATTAATATGCTTCATGGGAAATCCTTCATTTTCCTCTTTGAACATTGATTATAGAGGAAAAAGAATAATCCTTAATAATTCCAGGTAAATAATCATCAAAATTCACTAGAAAATGCGTTCGAAATCGTAGGGTAATCGTAGGTTTTACGTCATGTATAAAAAGAGACTATGGGGTATATTAATGGCAAGGGCAACTTCTCTTCTTCTTCTCCTCCTTATGAGAGGGCCGGAATCGGCGTATCCGGCTCTCGTTTTTATTTAAAGCAATTTTTTTATATTTTCGAAATCTCCTGTGATACACTTCCTATGTAAAATTTGAATATATACCCGGAGGGATGAAATGGCCAATCCATACAAAACATATCCGATCGAAATCGGCGGTGTGAAACGCGAATTGCGTCTTTTTGAAGTCAAGCCCGGTTTAAAGATTGCCATCCTGAATATCCTGGGTGATACGGAACTTGTGCAGGCTTGCGCAAAACTGCTTGCGAAAAAACTGGATGGCGCCGTCTACGACGTGCTGGTCACCGCTGAAGCCAAAAGCATCCCCCTGGCGCATGCGCTCTCGGTTGAAACCAAAAAGCCCTATATCGTCCTGCGTAAAAGCTACAAGGTCTATATGGGCGACGCCATCAAGGCCGAAACGGTTTCCATCACCACCGGCAAACCCCAGACGTTGCTCCTGGATGAGAAAGATATTCCCGTGTTGAAAGGCAAACGCGCGGTAATCGTGGATGATGTCATCAGCACCGGTTCAACGCTGGAAGGTATGCGCCAGATCATAAAGAAAGCCGGCGGGCAAGTGGCGCTTGAATCCGCAATCTTCACCGAAGGCGACTCCAGCGGCTGGAAGGGCGTTATCTCTCTTGGACATCTGCCCGTGTTTACTAATTAGTTGTTGTGTTATCACGAGCGAAAGCGAAGCGATATCGACCGAATTTTGTACCCCACACATACCGCTCACTGAGTTCGCGGTTGCGGGGGTGCACACGCTGCGCTCTGTGTTATAACCTAAACCCTCAGCTCCTGCAGAGGGTTTCGGAGATTGCTTCGTCCCGAGCCGCGGGACTCGCAGCCGCGGGACTCGCAATGACATGATTATGTGCAGCGCCGCCAGACGCTCAAACGTTTCCCTTTGAAAATCCCTCCGCCAGTGACCGCTTGCGCTTATGGCTCATGGCCTTTATTTGGATCTCGCGTTTCATGGCAGCCCGCCGGTCTTCAACTTCTTCATAATAAACCAGCGTCACTGGCGCTTTTATGCGCGTATAGCGGGCGCCCTTGCCCTTTTGGTGCATCGCCACCCGTTTTTCCAGGTCCTTGGCCCACCCGCAGTAATAACTTCCGTCAGCGCATTCAAGGAGATAGCAGTAGACAGGCATACCTGAAGCTATCTGCCCGGCGCCAGAACCGCCGTTAGGTCAAGCTGACCCAATCCGACAAAAGCCACATTGACGGTCATTAAAAACCTCCCAGTAATATCTGGGCTAAAGAAATAATCGCTGGTCGGAGAACTTTATCGATCAGGCTGAAACCGATCATCGGCCCCAAGATCAGCAAAACCAGCAGGATGTAAGGCCCATACGGCCGGACTGTATCCCATGATCGCTGCATGGCAGGCGGAAGGAAAAAACTCAGCACCTCATCGCCGTCCAGCGGTGGCAAGGGGATGAGATTGAAGAGCATCAGCCCGAGATTTGTAAAAAGAAAATATATGAGGAATTGATAGGGCGTGGGAAAGAAAGCGACAAGCGGCGCAGTGGAAACCACCCAGCCAAACCTCAGTGGTATGGACGCCAGAAAAGCCAGCACAAAATTAGCAGCAGGGCCTGAAAGTGCTACCAGCATTAAAGCCGCGCGCGAATGCTCCTGGATGCGGCGTGGATTGATTGGCACTGGTTTGGCCCAACCGAACCCGGTGAAGAGCAGCATCAGGCTGCCCATCGCATCCAGATGGCTGAGCGGGTTGAGCGTCAGGCGTCCGTAAAGGCGGGGGGTATCATCGCCGAAGCGCGTGGCCGTCCAGGCGTGCGCGAATTCATGGAAAGTGAATGCGACCAGCAGTGTGATGATCCCTGCGATGAGTTCTACAGGTGAATTGTTCAGCATGGGTTAACTATAATCGCAAATTTATTTTTCATTAGGGGGTTAACTTATCCCTACTTCAGTCCTCTGAAAGTACAACAAGATTCCAATATTGATTCTTCTGATTTAATAATTGATATGACATTTCCCATGAATATCTTTAATTATAAATACTTATCATGGTAAGTTTAATTAATAGAAGCTTAAGGTAAGTAAACATTTTAGCCGAACACTAATACCTAGAAAGAATAAATATTTAAATGAAGCAATTCCATTTGTCATTTTCTCACTTAAATGTTAAAATTTAATCTGGCGATGAGGCTCGCATTAATCGTCTGAAGACTAATAGCCTCTACTGAAGCAATTGCTCGGTAGAGGCTATTTTGGTCTATTGATAATGATTTTATTGGCATAAATACACAAATTTCACAAAGCTTATCGGCTGATTTAATGATTGAAAGAGACAAACAGAATGCCCTTTGAAAGCATACTTTTTAATATGACAAACGAGATAATAAACCAGGAGTATATAGATGCCCCTAAATTCTTTGTGGATTTGAATCTGGATCAAGTGATTGACCATATCACCGCAAGCAAGCAGGAATATAACCTAAAAACGTTTTACTTTTCCCCTTTGAATGATATTGATGCGATACATTATCGGCAAGAAATTTTTCGCGACCTTGAAAACCATTTGTTGCTGGAAAATATCAAGACCTTTGCAGAAAAGATGGTCCTTGTACATCGACATTTGAATATCTTAAGCAAACTTCATTATCGGTTCCATCAGGAAGGATGGTTTTTGGAAGCAGCAGTGGAATACTGTGATGCCGTTATATGCCTTGCAAGTAATTTGTCCTCAACAAACTTAAGCTCACATGGATTTAAAGAATTCTGTGAATATATAAATCAATACACGCAATCAATTCAATTTAAATCGCTGATGACGGAAACAAAAAGCCTGAATACTGATTTGTCATTGATTCAATATAGTGTAATCATCAAGAACCTTTGGGTTAGAGTTCGTAAATATGAAGATGAAATCGACTACAGTAAAAAGGTTGAGGAAACCTTTGAAAAATTTAAACAGGGCGGGGTAAAGAATTATAAAGTTGATCTTCGGCTTACTTCGGGGATGAATCACGTAGAAGCTCAAATCTTGGATTGTGTTGTCAAGTTATTCCCGGAGACGTTTAAAGAGCTCGATCAATTTTGCGTAAAATATGATGGTTTCCTGGATGAAAAAATCTGTGGCTTTGACAGAGAAATCCAATTCTATGTTGCTTATCTGGAATTTATTTCCAGCATCAAGAAATCGGGGGTTAAATTTTGCTATCCAAAGATAACAACCCAAAAAAAAGAAATCCATTCCTTTGAGGCATTTGATATTGCATTGGCTAATGAGATCGTTTCCGAAGATTCAACAATTATCTGTAATGATTTTTACCTGAAAGGAAAAGAACGCATTATAGTGGTCTCTGGGCCGAACCAGGGAGGAAAAACAACTTTTGCCCGTATGTTTGGACAGTTGCATTATTTAGCCAGTTTGGGATGTCCTGTTCCTGGAAGAGCAGCACGATTATTTTTATACGACCAAATGTTTACGCACTTTGAAAAAGAAGAAGACATACGGAGCCTGCGTGGCAAATTAAAAGACGACCTTGTGCGAATTCATAGTGTCCTTAATCAAGCAACCCCTAATAGCATCATTATTATCAATGAAATATTGACTTCCACAGCTTTGAAAGATGCGGTTTTTTTAAGCAAACAAATTATGGATAAGATTATTCATTTGGATTCACTATGCGTTTGCGTGTCATTTATTGATGAGTTGTCTACACTAAGCGAAAAAACGGTAAGCATGATGAGTACAATAGTTCCCGAAAACCCCGCTTTGCGCACCTTTAAAATCATTCGGAAACCAGCTGATGGGCTTTCATATGCGATCTGCATTGCCGAGAAGCATCATCTCACCTACAACTTGATAAAGGAGCGGATTGTAAAATGAAAGCTTACCTACTATATAAGAACCGGGATTTCAATCCCCAGCAACCATTACCACTGAATGAATATGATTTGATCCATGATTTGGAGTTGAACACGCTATTTAATGCCATGTCGATGGGTGATGATTTTTTGTTTGATGTTTCCAAGCAAGTTATCCTATCTGGTTCAAATGATTTAGAAGTAATACGGTATCGCCAGGATATTCTTAAGGATTGCCTTAAAAACCCCTCTGTTATCCGGGAAATTTACCAAATCCCTATGGAATCGATTGAAAAAAAACGAAAAGGCTGGTTAGGTATTTTTACCTATTCTCCAGATGGGGTATTGTACAGTGCTTTAGGAATGATGCAGATGTTTGTTGAACTGCTTAGAAAACTAAAGAAAATTGCGGATGATCATGGTGAAAAATTTGAATCTGAAGGTTTAACTGCATTTTTTAAAATGATACAAGAGGAACTCGATGATGATTATTTTGCCATTGTGGAATATCACTTAAAGCATCTAAAATTCCAAGATGGTGTCTTGATTAGTGCAAAGTTGGGGGCGGGCAATGAGGGCACTGGCTATATATTACGCTCACCTAATAGCAAAAAGGGAAACTGGTTTAAACGTGTCTTTTCAAGTAGATCACCTGTGTATTCATTTAATATTAATGGTCGCGATGAGGCGGGTATCCGCGCTCTTTCGGATTTGCGGGATAGAGGGATAAATCTGGTGGCCAATGCGCTTGCCCAATCCGCTGACCATATAGACAGTTTTCTGAATATGCTACGACCCGAACTCGCTTTTTATATTGGCTGTTTGAATCTGTATGACAAAATAAACCAGATGGGGAATCCGATAACATTCCCTTTTCCAGAAAAAGCAAAGGAACGCAGGCATTCTTTTCGTGGATTGTATGATGTATGTTTAGCGCTAACAATGAATCAGAATATCGTTGGCAACGATGTTAATGCTGACCATAAGAACCTTGTAATTATTACGGGCGCCAACCAGGGAGGAAAGTCGACGTTTTTACGTAGCATTGGGCTGGCGCAACTAATGATGCAGTCAGGTATGTATGTTCCGGCTGAAAAATTCCACGCAAATCTTTGTGAGGGTGTATTTACACATTACAAAAGGAAAGAAGATGTATCCATGAAAAGCGGTAAATTGGATGAAGAACTTGGCAGAATGAGCGCCATTGTGGAATTAATCTCCTCTAATTCTCTGATGCTGTTCAATGAATCTTTTACCGCAACTAATGAAAGAGAGGGATCGGAAATTGCCAGACAAATAACGAGCGCATTAATTGATAGGCATGTCAAAGTCTTTTTTGTTACTCATATGTATGAATTCGCTCATGCCTTTTTTGATAAACGGATGAAAGATGCTATTTTTTTGCAAGCGGAAAGAAAAGCGGGGGGTAGGCGCACTTTTAAGCTTATCGAAGGTGAACCATCACAAACCAGTTTTGGTGAGGATGTTTATAAGGAAGTATTTGTTAACTCCTAAGAAACCTGTTTTTTTTTATATTTTTTTTAATTTCGTAATTGTTTTCCAGCATTGACAATTACAAATAGAAAAGCGGGCATATAACTGAGCTATCGGTTCCTTATGTCAACGCCATGTGAAAATTTAACTGGGATTAATTAACCGAAAAAAAAGGGCGATACATTAAACCAAATCCAATGTCTCTAAATTCATCTTTGTTGTGTTATTTAAAAGTTTCCAGGCAAATTAATAATAAAAGAATCATAATAAAAATAAAATGAATGGAAACATGGTCACAATTATCAGGGATGGAAAACTCATCAATATACAAGAAGACAAATTATGTCTGGGAGATATTGTGGTTTTACAGGTTGGAGAAATTGTTCCCGCCGATATCCAACTTGTTGAAGCCAACGGTTTAGAAATCGATGAATTTGAAATAACAGGGGAAATATTACCGGTTCACAAAAAAGTTAAGGATAATCATGACTTTTTGTTTATGGGAACCAAGGTAACAAGAGGCACAGGGAAAGGCCTTGTTGTCGCCACCGGCGATAAAACAGAATACGGGGGAATATTAAAACAAGAATGGGAAAAAAACAGGCCGTTCGAATTCAAACTATTTCGGACGAGATATTTGTGGCTTCTTGGATTGCTCCTGCCTGCTTTGTTAATTGATCTATCGCGATCTAATAACCATATCATCGTGATTGCCTTTTACCTATTTTGTTCCGTCGTACTTGTCCTGCTTCAAAACACTCAGCTTTTATATCAATGGATTATCTCTCATTATTTGAAGGAGTATCAGAAATCGGGAATTAATGTCCGTGACCCGAGGGTATTTGATCAGTTCAATGAGATTGATATTTATTGTTTTGACAAAACTGGTGTTCTGACCTCACGGCAAATCGAAGTAAAAAACATTTTCCTTCCTTACGGAAAACTGTATATAGAGAATAAACATAATAAAGAATATCCTTTCTCGTTGGTAAAAATTGCGTGTGCGCTATGTAATGATATTAATTTTTTTGAAAAAATAGAAACAGCGAATCCGATAGATAAAGCATTAATTGCATTTGCTATGAAAAATGGAATTGATATCTCTGTTTTATTATCGCAATATAAACGCATCTATGACCAGCCTTTTGACTCTGAAAACCGGTATATGGTTTGCGGTTATAAATCTAAAAATAAGGAAGTATATTTTTTTACAAAAGGGGATCCGGAAGTCATTTTGCGAATGTGCGATCACTATGTATCAGCAGCAGGTATCCAAATAGAGATGAATTTTAATGTTAAGCGCACAGTTCTCTCGCAAATGAATACAATTTCTCAAAATGGTAATACCGCAATTGCATTAGCTTATGCCGTTGGCGCTATAAATCAAAAACCGTCGAAATTCACATTTCTGTGCCTGGCACAATTAGAAACCCCGTTGCATCCTGACGCACAAGACATAATTCGAAAAATAACCAAAGAAGGTAAAAGGGGCGTTATATTAACTGGCGATAGAGCTGATAACGCATTGAGGGTAGGCAAAGAATGTGGGATTGCAATTGACTCCGAAGCATGTTTAACCGGAAAAATGATTGAGAAAATGGATCTTCAGGAAGTAACCAGACAATCTTCATATTGTTCTGTATTCGCGAGATTGATTCCCTCACAAAAAGGTGTTCTAATCAGGCTGTTTCAACGAAAAGGACACCGCGTTGCGATGATCGGGGATGGACCCAACGATGGCATAGCGCTTAAGGTGGCGGATGTTGGAATTTCCTTTGTCGAAAACAGCTCGCCAATCGCGAGAAGGCTTTCAAAAATTCTTATTAATGATTTATCTGATTTATTGAACCTATTCAATGATGCAAAAAAAATCCGAATAAGATTACATTTTTGGAATCTTTTTAGAACACTATTAATTGCACTGGTATTGATCTATGTTTATTTAAGTAAATTATTCTTCTAGATAAAAAAACTAAATATGCGCAAATGAATCTCGAAAAGCTAAGCAAACAATAAAAGCAGCCAACTCCATCACCACGACAAACAATAGTAAAAATAAATTATTAATATCATAAAGAAATCCCAGCACTGTACTGCCTAGAAGCCAGGCACTACCATAGACCGTATTGAAAATACCATAAGCAAAACCTCTGCGTTCTTTTGGAATGAGGTCGGCAATTGAGGCCCGCATAATTGTCTCATGTATTGCCATCACGACTCCCCACAATACAATGCCAAAAATGATCAGGGGAACCCGGTTTGTCAAAGTTAAGAAAGGCAACGGGAGAGTGGCCAATGGAATGATGATTAATGATTTCAACCCGAATTTATCATAACTTTTACCAACAATCAAAGCTGCCATTGCGTCCACCCCCATTGCGACTGCATATAATATGGGAATTTGCGCAACTTGAAAAATATTTTTAGCAGCTAAATGGAAAGAGATAATCTGAAAATTCGCAAATCCGGCTACACTTAAAAAGGTAAATACAGAATAAACCCAGAAAGTGCGTGGTAGTGGTGCTTTTTTTGATTGGGTTTCGGTTTGTATGTTCTCTGATACTTCCAATTTTTCAGGATTGGGAACTCGTAGACGAGCAACGATTAATGCCACGATTGTCAGAATTGCTGGAATCCATAAGATGGAAAAGCCATCCCGATAACTATTCCTAGAAAGGTATGCCACGGAAAATAACAGCGGTCCAATTACAGCCCCAATCTGGTCAAGTGCTTCATGAATTGCAAATCCCCATCCCCGTCCTGTTTGGCGAGTTGCATAAGATAAAATTGTATCCCGTGATGGTGAACGAATTGCTTTTCCAATACGTTCAAGAATAAGAAGAAATGCAGCCAGTTCCCATCGATTAGTGTAAGCAAGGAGAGGAATACAGATTAATAATCCATATCCAATGAAAGTTGCCAGCCAATATGTACGAGTTCGGTCAGCAAGGTAACCCGATGCCAGACGAAGAGCATATCCTAAGAATTCGCCCAAACCAGAAACCAACCCAACCACCCCGGCACTTGCACCCAAAAGCGCTAGATATGGTCCACTGACACTTCGACCAGTTTCATAGGTTATGTCACCAAGCGCGCTAACTAAACCTAAAAGTAGGATCAATTGCAGAGCGTTATTTCCCTTAATGCTAAAAGTACGATTACTGTTTTTTATTTCAAACATGTTGAAAACCTCCAAAACTTAATTATTTCTCAAAAAATTTAAAAAATTTATTTCTTAAATTTCTTTTCTTTTCGGTAAAAAAAGCAATGCCAGAAACGCCAGAAAAGCCATCAATGCTCCAAATGCAAACGGCGCCGCCGTGGAAATATTCCACAAATAACCGGCGATTACGCTGGCTGGCAAAGCCATAACACCAATGGAGGCATTGAAAAGACCATAGGCAGAGCCCCGATTCGCTTCTGGAACCAAAGCGACAAGTATGCCGGTAAACCTTATGCACCGATCACCATCCCAGAAAATGTTCCTTGATTTATGCACTAGGAATGCCGTTCCGTTCCTAAAATACCCGTCACTCTGTAATACCACATTTTTAAGCTGTCTAAGATCAACATGGCAAGGAGTGTGATGATCCATACGGTGATAATGAATTGGAAGGAAACTGCGGCCATCACCCAGCCGAAGGCAGCCATGAGTGTAGCAACAATAATATTGATAGCTACCATGCTGCTAACCCACTTACTGGGTACAAATGACCAGAACAAATCGCGGGTCCGCGTCATCAAGATGGTTTCCATTGCCGAATAGATTAAGTACAGGAACATCAAGGAACTAATTTGGGCGGCACTTAAATTTTGAACTTTAAGATAGAACGCGAGGAGCCCCATTCCAAGGGTCAACCAACCAATGGTAAAAATAGCGGAAATCTTGGCCAGTTGAGGCATATTCCATTTTTCGGGGACGGTGGTTGGCCAGGCTTTGTCAGTTCCTAATGTTAAGGTAACCATATCATTCATCACCACGATGAAAACAATTAAACTTAATGAAACCGGGAAAAAACCGGTAAAAATAAATCCAAAGGTCAGAAGCGCCGCCAATTCGGCAGTACGGGCCAATTTGGTAATCGTCCACGTCATCATCCGCCGATAAACACGGTGGCCGGCATCAATCACTTTGGTGATGTCAGATAATTTGGCCTCGGTTAAAACGACCCTGGCAGCCGATTTTGCCACGTCTGTGGCAGTGCTGACCGCAATGCCCACATCTGCCTGTTTCAGCGCCGGCGCATCGTTAATGCCATCCCCGGTCATTCCAACCACCATGCAAAAATTCTGTAGGGCTTTGACAATCTTGTACTTATCTTCGGGGTAAACATTTGCAAATCCGTCGAAATCCAACGGGTTGGCTAGTGCATCTTTTAATGTCCCAATGCGATTGCCAATCCCTACCTTCTCAGCTATTGCCTTGGCGGTGCCGGCTGTATCACCTGTTAGCATGATGATGCGGATACCTAATGCCTGGATTTTTGCCACTGATTCATTAGCGTCATCTCGTGGTGAATCCGCCAAGGCAATCAGCCCCTGACAAATCAATTCCTCACTCTCTCCGGAAGCGACCGCCAGAACCCGGGAACCTTTCGAACTCAGCAAATTAACTTGATTCAAAAAATTGTCAGGAACTATTGCCTTCTCTGCAATGACGGCGGGAGAACCCAGTACCACATTCAGTTGGGTCCCATTTTGGCTGATCTGAGCCCTGGATACTTTCTGAACTGGATCAAAGGCAGTAAAAGAAGTTCTCGCGGGCATCGCAATTTTTTGTGCTTTAAAAGCCCCGAGAATGGCTGTGCTGATGGTGTCATTGGATGTATTGTCACTGGCAGCAGCTGCTAACTGCAGCAATTCGGTATCTCCCAGTTGTCCAAACGGGACCAACTCAGCAATTTCGGGCCGATTATTCGTTAAAGTCCCCGTTTTGTCGACGAGCAGGACATTCATGCTTGCAGCTTCCTGAATCCCGGTCAGCCCGGTAACGAGCACGTGTTCTTGCGCTAAATTTTTCGCCTCCAACGAATTGGCTACGGTGAAACTGGAAGGCATTGAGATTGGAATCGTTGCAATAAACAAAATCACCAAGAACGGCAATAGCTCCTGCCAGGGAGTCCCTCGGATAAAGGCCGTGAGCACCAGGATCACGGCGAGGAGCACATCTAAGTACGCCAGATAATGGACGATGTTGAACAGCAATCCCTGCAGCCGCCCCGGAGCTTCCGCTGTCCGCACCAGTTCTGCGGTTTTACCAAATGAACTCTTTGTCCCAATTGCAGATACGCTGGCAATGGCCTCACCGTGGCTAATCGTGGATGCGGAAAAAATGGTTTCACCGGCTTCTTTGGTGACATCCATCGATTCACCGGTTAGTGCTGACTCATTCACGCTGACGTTTCCGTGGATAATTTCGATATCCGCCGGCACAATATCTCCCACTCTGGCGTGCACAATATCCCCAGGGACAAGCTCACGTGATGGTATCGTCTGCCATGTTCCATTCCTCAATGTTCGGACACTGATTTGCAACTGCTGATGCAAGTAGCCAATCGCTTTCTTGGCGCGCAACTCTTGAATTTCCCCGATCACCGCAGAAAAAACCAGCAACAGGAAAACAACGGCGGCCTGGACGCCCTTTCCCATAAACAATTCAAATAGCATGGCCGCCTCAAGTAGCCAGGGAATTGGGCCCCACATTCGTTTTAAGGTTCCCTTGACCGGCCCTACTTTCTTTTCCGGTATTTCGTTATAACCGTATTGCTTTCGTTTCGCTTGCAGATCAGCGTCGTTTATTCCGGTCCCCTGGTATGAGTTTTCGATACCAGCAGTGTCCTTAGTTTGAGCCATCAAAATTCCTCCACGGTTTTCATCATTTTTGGCAAACACGATTGGCTTACTTTGAAAGTCTATATTACTCATGATTTGGTCAAAAAATTTGGGATCCCCTCATTTAAATTACTGTTTGAGTTATCTATCATTCTTCTCATCCTTTACATATCTCTATTAGGTTTTCCCAAGAATCCTTCAGGGTCCAAGAGATTGAGGGTTGGCTGCCATACAGAAGAATGATTTTTCGAACTCCAAGCGCATCTGAAAGGTAGCCAGCTCCAATTTTCATAAGACTGACAACTGTGGTTAATGACCCCTCAATCAGACCAATGAACTCTTTATTTAAGCCCAGCACTGACGTATAGAATGTGGGTAGGATCGGCTGGATCATATCTTGAGCTAATCCGCCAAAAAAAGCAACCCAACCTAACGAAATCACATTTCTATGAAGATGTTTTTCTTCTGTACTATCGAGAGATACATCCGGCTGTTTGAGGTTTTCCAATGATGTAACCATGTCTTACCTCCTATCCTGTTTTAAAAAACCTTTCCCTGATTATAAAAAAACCTCTGCCCGGCGCTTAGCCATTGACAGAGGTTATCAACCTTTTTAAGGTAGTTCGTTATTTACCTTGCGAACCTCATCGCACAAAATTATTCTACTTGTTAATGATTGAGTGTCAAGAAGAGTTTAGAGGCTGTTGAAAAACAAGTTTTTTATTGAAAACCACAGTTTTTTCCGACCAGACATGGTGGCTTTTAGCAAGAAACCTTTAAAAACATCTGATAAATCCGATTTTTTCAACACTCACGTTTAATTTTCAAAATTGAATTTTGGTTTTTGGTGTAGATTTTGATAGAACAAAATTCTTCTATGATTATAAATGTGACTTATGTAGCCAAAGTTATCCACAGGAGTCGATAGTGGAAGTACCTCATCTTCAACGTGATCAAGGCGCTACATTTTGGGTAAATATCGCAATGCGCCTATTGGCCAAACCTTCAATCAATGGGTTATTAGTCAGTTTCCAAATTATCCGCTGTGCTTATAGTGACCGCAAAGTATCATATGGTAAAAAAATATTTCCATCATGTTAACCTCATAACGTTCAAATTGCATCCGATTTGCTTCCAAATGAAAGAGGCAGCCCAAAAAATGGCATCGTGATAAAGTCATGCGAAACATAGCCGAAACGCCATACCGTGCATGCATTAATTTATGGAATTTGATCATGACTTGCAGCATGATAACTACTGCGATTGGTTATACAGGTAAAGGATTTAGTGTGGGTTAATTTAAAATGCAAATTATCAATTAATTAATAATCTGACAAAGGTAATATTAATAATCTGAACTTTAAGAAAACTGGGGGGATTTGTCGACGAGTTGTTCAATGATTATTTCAAGAGTATTTATAAAATTTATTCATTAGATTTTTTGCAAGAGTGGATACCAACGTTGAAGGATTATTTATCGCTTTTTTGAAAATTTTCAAGCGGTCAGGATCATCAAATTTTGCTACTGCCTGTAGAACAACACGTAAAAAATAATAATCGGTATCCATGCTGTAAACAATATTCTTGAATTCCTTTAATGCTGCCTGGCTTTTTAGATCTCCAAGAATTTGCGCCGCCATGATCCGCCTTTCAGGGACGATGTGATACAAAGAGGAAAGCAATTTTCCTTCGTAAGATAATTGACTGAATTCTTCAAGAATAAAGCCGCAATCAGGGCAGGTGGCTTGATTTTGATCCAAAATTTTCCAGCAATTGGGGCAATAATAAGTGATCATTCTGACAAATCAATTATCAAGATGACAAGTGTCATTCATTGACACAAGGGCAAATTCATTATTTGCCCATTCCAGGGTATTGATCGCGCATGGATCCTGGTGTAATCGCCAGAAAAAGCTGTTGTCTATATTCATAACCTGCATCAACATGAGTCTGTTTACTACTGTGTGACTGACAAGCACAATATCTTGATCAATATGCTGATTACAAATCTCATTTACAGTCCTGATGATTCTCGAGCGAATATCCATTAAACATTCACCGTCTGGAATTTCAACAATTTCGGGATGCTTGAACCAATTCATTACAGCATCAGGCCAAGTTCTCCTGGCTTCTTCCGGCGTCAATCCTTGCCATTCTCCATAGTTGATATCTATCAATCCATTATTCACTTGAGCAGCTAATTTACAAGATTGTGCAATAATTTCAGCAGTTTCTTTTGCCCTGCTCAAGGGGCTTGTATACACAGCAGAGGGATTCCATCTCGTTGAAATTCGTTTTGCTGTCTTTTTAGCTTGGTCAATACCTGTCTGATTTAATGGGATATCGATACGCCCCCGGAACCTCTCAACCCGATTCCATTCAGTTTGGCCATGACGAACAAGGATAATTGATGTTGACATTTTTGAGCAATGAGGCTGGAAAAATATTTCCAGCCTCATAAGTTCCTGAAAACCTATTACCTTACGAAAGCATTTTTTCCGGCATATATTGCCGCATCGCCCAGTTCTTCTTCAATGCGCATTAGCTGGTTATATTTTTCCACTCTTTCTCCCCGGCAAGGCGCTCCCGTTTTAAGATGACCAGTGCCCATTGCCACTGTAAAGTCCGCGATAAAACTGTCAACCGTCTCGCCTGACCGATGAGATACCATCGCTCCCCATCCGGCTTTTCGGGCCATCTCAATTGTTGATATGGTTTCACTGAGAGTACCGATCTGATTTAATTTGATTAGAACCGCGTTAGCGACGTTTTCCTTAATGCCGCGCGCTACACGCTCCACATTGGTGACAAACAGATCATCACCCACCAGTTCAATTTTGTCGCCAAGCGTTTTATTAAGAAGCTTCCAGCCTTCCCAGTCGTCCTCTGAGAGGCCATCTTCAATCACAAAGATTGGGTATTTCTTAACCCAAGATGAATACATATCCACCATCTCGGCCGATGTCACTTTTTTACCCTCAGTTCGCAAATTATAGAATCCGTCCTCATAAAAACCGCTGGAGGCTGGATCAAGTGCAATACAAACATCATCACCAGGTTTGTAACCTGCTTTTTCAATCGCTTTGAGTATTACTTCCACTGCCTCGGCATTTGTTTTAAGTGCGGGAGCAAATCCGCCCTCATCGCCAACGCCGGTTGAGTAACCGCCGGTTTTTAAAACACCCTTGAGCGCCTGATATACTTCGCTGCCGCAGCGTAAGGCTTCTCGAAAATTAGGCATACCGACAGGCGCAATCATGAATTCCTGAAGGTCCGTCCCCTGCCAATTGGCGTGCACACCGCCATTAAGGATATTGAACATGGGCACAGGCAGCAGTCTGGCGACTGAACCGCCGAGGTAGCGGTATAAGGGTAAGCCCACCTCATCCGCGGCAGCTCTTGCTACCGCCAGGCTTACGCCAAGAATAGCATTTGCGCCAAACTTGCTTTTATTGGCTGTGCCATCCAGATCGATCATAGTTTCATCAACGAGGTACTGGTCTAATGCGTCTAGCCCAATGATATTTTCAAAAATTTCCTCATTGATATTTTCCACGGCCTTTAGTACGCCCTTGCCGCCGTAACGGTCTTTATCGCCGTCACGTAATTCTAAAGCTTCGTGTATCCCGGTTGAAGCCCCGGAAGGTACCGCAGCCCTTCCAAAAGCGCCGCTCTCCAACCCCACTTCAACCTCAACCGTCGGATTTCCTCGTGAATCGAGAATTTCCCGGGCATGTAAATATTCAATCTGACTTTCCATTTTTTTCTCCTTAATCAAGTCAATTTTTAATCAAACAGGGTAATTCTAATTCCTATTTTTCCATTTCATTATTCTTTGAAATGAATTATTATTTACTGCTGTTCGTCTTTCTTTTCATCAAAATTCTCAACTTTCCTTCGCAGCTCATCATTTTCTTTTTCAAGATTATATATTCATATACGAAGTCCATCTACTTCCTCAAGGCGGCGTTTGGCAATATTTCGAAGCCCGGCATTTTCCTTGTGTACAGCACCCGTGGATAATTCCCAGTTATTATTGGCCTGCTGAATTTCATAAATATGATACCTGATAGAAGCCGGTCTTGCTTCAGCTTTTACCAACCGTTCAACTAATTCGTCTGAATTCCGGGGAAAACCGTTTTGTTTATCCTCATTAAGCTCAGGATTTCCCATCAGATAACCGTATCCAGCCCCCGGGATAATCCTAAAACCATCATCTTTCTCCTAGCCTTTTTCTTTTATCAGGGACAAAAGATCACATAAAGTTTCAGATGTGAGCTGTATTTTGAGTATTTCAACTTCTACAGTGTCACCGGTATTCATTTCTCATCATTTTTCTTTTCTTTTACATATTCAGTAACCTGTTTAATAATTACATGAGAAATATCAACAAGTGATTCGATTTCTGGATCTAATATCATTGCGTATTCTCGATCTATTTCTCCATATCCTTTAAGATGGTCAGACCTGCACTCAATCAGATTAGCCCAGCTCATGCTCATCTCTGCAATTATTATTTGCTCAGATTTTTCTTCTCTAGGTTTTAAACCAATTTTTTTAATTACCAGTTGGAGTTTTTGTAAGGCTTCATTTAATTTTTTCTCAATTTGGATACGTTGCCCCGGTTCCAGAGTATTGGACCTTTTAAATAAAAATCCTTGTGCTTCTTTTTCTTCTAACAATCGTTTGGATTTTCTTATTGATTTTTCAAAAGTCAACAATGAAGCTTTTAGATATCGCTTATGTGAAGGTGACAGCTTAATAATCTCATTTTCCATCTTATTATTTTCAATTCATTTTTGCACGCAACTTTTTTGTACCTTCTATCAATCCCTTATAAAAAAACTCCTGTTTGTGGTTTCTCCCAAACAGAAGCTATCAGCCTTTAAAGGCAGTTCAGTATTTCGAGCGAGCCTCATCACTCTATTATCATTTTATGATACAGGCCTGTAATCGTCAAGTCTTTTAAAATCTCTGCGTTATAATTTTGCCATGCTCCCCGATCTGGATCTGGACGACATTTTGCGTCTTAAGAAGCCCCATCCATGCGGAGGGACTACCTGGAAAGTCACCCGCCTTGGGGCGGATATCGGTCTGGAGTGCATGACCTGCAAACGTAGGGTGATGCTTACCCGGCGCGAAGTCAAAAATCGTCTGAAAAAGAATCTGGGAAAAGGAGCGGATGGACAACTCTCCCGCTAAAAAACCACATATCATATTTTTATTCTCGGATACCGGCGGCGGACACCGCAGCGCGGCAGAAGCTATTATTGAAGCGCTGGAGCTTGAATTTCCGCGCAAGTTTACATGCGAGATGGTGGATTTCTTTCTAAACTATTCTCCTCCGCCGCTCAACCTCGCAGCCCCTGTTTATCCGACATTTTCGAGAATGGATACACTCTGGAAGTTTTCTTTTGATCAGAGTGATGACCCGGACCGTATGCGCGTCATTTATTCCATGTTCTGGCCTTACATCCGTCTTTTTCTTTATAAGCTGCTGCGGGAGCACCCCTGTGACATGTTCGTCTCGGTTCATCCGCTGATCAACATCCCCCTGCTGCGTGCCATGCGCCGCAGGGAAATTTGCAAACCATATCTTGTTGTGGTTACTGACTTGGTGTCCACGCATGCCGCCTGGTTCGCAAATGAAGCCAGCAAGATCATCATCCCGACTCAGCAAGCTGTGCGTAGAGCCATCCGTGCCAACGTCAAGCCCGACCAGCTGAAAATCATTGGGCTGCCGGTGGCTGACCGCTTCTGCAAGCCGGTTGGCGAAAAAAGGGGTCTCAGGGAAAAACTCGGCTGGCCGCAGGACAAGGTTGTTATCCTGCTGGTTGGCGGCGGAGAAGGCATGGGGCCGTTGGAGGAGATTTCCAGAGAGATCAACAGCTCAAATCTTGATGTGGCCCTGGTGGCAATCACCGGTCGGAATAAAAAATTGAAAGAAAAGCTTGAATCCATTAATTGGTCCATTCCTGTTCATATCTATGGGTTTGTGAAGGATATGCCTGATTTAATGCGGGCGGCAGATATCCTTCTGACCAAAGCCGGGCCTGGCACCATCAGCGAGGCACTGATCGCGGGGCTGCCCATTATCCTCTATCACCGCATTTCAGGCCAGGAGGAAGGCAATGTTTCCTATGTGATTGATGAAGGCGCCGGTGTTTGGGCTCCGGATATTGCGGATATCATTGAAACGCTCAGAGCCTGGCTGGTGAATCCATCCAAGCGGCAGGAAGCTGTCGATAATGCCAGACGGCTTGCCCGCCCCAACGCATCGCGCGAAATTGCCCAAGAAATTGCCAGCCACCTTGATATGCATAACAGATAAAATAGGATTAAATGCCTATTCTGGACGCGAATACCTTTGAATTTATCAGCCGCAGCCCTGACCAGACGCGCCGCATCGGAATGCGCCTAGGCGAGTTCCTGCACCCCACGGATATTGTTTGCCTTAACGGAGAACTTGGCGCTGGCAAAACAACCTTGGTGCAGGGCATCGCCAGAGGTTGGGGTTCCAGTGACCTTGTCACCAGCCCGACCTTTGTGCTGGTCAACAATTATCACCGGCCGGATGGATCGGAGATGAACCATCTGGATGCATACCGCCTGGAGAACGCTCTGGAAGCGGAAGATTTAGACCTGGAGCGCTTGATCGCCGAAGGTCCATTGCTGGTAGAATGGGCAGATCGCGTGAAAGCGGCACTGCCGATGGAATGCCTGGTTATTTCCATGTCCTGGGTATCCGATGAGCATCGCAGGCTTTCCTTTAAGTTTACGGGCGATCGTTACGGTAAGCTGCTTGACCAACTTAAAAGTGGCATGGTGATGAGTTTTAAATGATTTTAGCGATCGATACCTCTACCCAATGGATGGGTCTGGCGCTTTATAACGGCAGCCAGATTCTATATGAAAAAGTTTGGCGCACCAACCGCCGCCATACGGTGGAACTGGTGCCTTCCATTCAGAAAATATTTAACGAGACCGGCTTTGAGATAACCGAACTTAATGCCATCGCGGTAGCATTAGGACCCGGTTCATTCACCAGCATGCGCATCGGGCTTGCAGTCGCCAAAGGTCTTTCACTTTCGCTGCATATCCCGGTCATAGGAATACCCTCGCTGGATATTTCCGCTTACGGCCAACCGGTGCAGGAACTGCCCTTATTTTGCTTGTTGAAGGTAGGACGCGGGCGTTTGGCCGTACAGGAATACAGCTCAAACGGCAAAACCTGGAAAGCCGAAGGAGAAATGTTCACCCTTACCCCCCAGGAACTGGAGGAGCGCGTCACATCGCCAACCCTCATCTGCGGCGAGATTGACGCGGAGGACCGAAGGATACTGGAGCGCCGCTGGCGCAACGCAATAGTGGCTAGCCCGGCTGCCAATACCCGGCGCCCCGCCCATCTTGCGGAAATGGCCTGGGTGCGCCTGGCTGCCAATGAAGTGGATGACCCCGTTTCACTGGCACCGATTTATGTGCACACACTCGGCAGCCCTGCCCTTTAAATTCGGGTATCATTTCAATCCGAAAGGAAAACCGTGGAATCAGAACACATTTTAGATGAAATCGCGCAGGAGATCAGGCAGTGCAAAAAATGCAGCCTGGCACCCACGCGCAAGAACGCAGTTCCCGGAGAAGGACCGTACAATGCGGAGATCATGCTTATCGGCGAAGGTCCCGGCTTTTATGAAAATGAACAGGGCAGGCCTTTTGTCGGCCAGGCCGGCAAGTTCTTAAATGAATTACTTGAAAACGGCGGTTTGAACCGCGAAGAGGTGTTCATTACCAATGTCATCAAATGCCGCCCGCCAGGTAATCGCGACCCCCAGGATGTAGAATTGGCTGCCTGCGCCGGTTATCTGGAACATCAGATTGAAGTGATCAACCCATTGATTGTCCTGACATTGGGACGGTTTTCAATGGCGCGTTATTTTCAGACAGCGAAGATAAGCGCCATCCACGGCCGGGCTTCCTGGGTTGGCAGTCGCCTGATTGTGGCCATGTACCACCCAGCTGCCGGGCTGCACCAGCCCAATCTGAAAGCCGATATTATGGGTGATTTTTCATTATTGCCGGGATTTATTGAAAAAGCACGCAGCGAGAGGGCCAGAAGACTGGCCGGATATCAACCTCCAACCCAAGACGAGCAGGATGATGCTACACAATTAAGTCTCTTCTAAGAACAAGGTGAGTTATGGTTTATGCCAAAGAACTGATCAATAAGCTACAGAAAAAAGAAGCTCGCGTGGCCGTGCTTGGACTAGGATATGTCGGTTTGCCACTGGCTGTGGTGTTCGCTGAAAGCGGATTCAAGGTCACCGGCATTGACCCGATCCGTGAAAAAGTGGATACCCTCAATCAGGGCAGAAGCTATATTCTGGATATCAGCGACGCAAAGATAAAAAGCCTGTTGGATTCCGGGAGCTTTTCCGCAACCGTCGATTTTTCTGCTTTAAATGAAGTTGACGCGGTCAGCATTTGTGTTCCGACGCCCCTTAGAAAAACAGGTGACCCGGACCTTTCTTACATCCTTTCGGTTGCTGATTCCCTGCAGAAATATTTGCACCCCGGAATGGTGATCGTCCTGGAATCAACCACCTACCCCGGCACAACGCGCGAACTGATCCTCGCCAAGCTGTGCGAGAAAAGCGGGCTGGAAGTGGGTAAAGATTTCTTCCTGGCCTTTTCCCCGGAGCGGGTGGACCCCGGCCGCAAAGACTGGACCACAATCAATACTCCCAAGGTCATCGGCGGCATCACCCCGGCCTGCCTGGAAGTAGCCAAAACCTGGTATCAACAGTCCTTGCAGG